>ENA-UOTX01000215-UOTX01000215.1-compost-metagenome-genome-assembly--contig:-NODE-215-length-64277-cov-15.760592_pt1 | contig 64277 bp, 37 predicted proteins | sample MGYA00238143_ERZ746982 | MGnify/ENA primary metagenome ERZ746982 (study PRJEB28758, sample SAMN06268862) | compost metagenome | isolation source: single cell | place: USA: California, Emeryville, Joint... | reverse complement strand
GTATTTCTCAAGCGGAGGCAAAAACCTATTTGAGAAGTTTTAGAGGGAAATAATTATAATCGCAACAATTCGCTCTCTCTAAAAATATATATATCACTTATTGAGGATAACAATTGAGAATAAGTAACTGTTTTCAACATGGTAGTTTCAATTAGGGCAGAGTAAACATTCAGTAGCAACCTGTTGCCTATTTAAACCAATTTCGATAAGAATGTCTTGTTTTTGGTAGTGAAGTACATTGCATATACACAAATTAAAAAAAAAAACAGTAAGAAAAGTAATCAATCGAATTCATATCTCGCAAGATTGACAATTCTATTCATTTTGGTGGTCACTCAAGATGTTTTAGGCCAAGAGTTCGTATCCGCTTTCCTGAAGAGTTAGCTTCAACTCCAGCTCATCCATTTTCTGTTTGAATTCTTCAATAGTAAGCTCCAGATTCTCCTTTGCGGAACTTAATTTTGAGATCTCTTTTTCTAGCTCAGCTTTCTTTGCTGCTAGATTCTTTCGCTCAGTTATTTCAATATTGAGTATCTCCTGATTCCTCTCGTTATCAGCGGCAAAGTTCTCCAATAATTTCATCACACTATCTCGTTCCTTTTCGAGCTGCGTCTTTTCATAGTGACGATCCTTCTCGAGTTTCTCAATTTTTTTGGAGGCGTTTTTCAACTCTTCTGTGAGCTCAAGGTTCTTCTTGACTAGGTCCTCATAAGTCGATTTTATTCTCTTCTTTTGATTCATAATAGTGTCATTTTGGAAAGTCAACTGTTCATTCATCTGTTTCAGCTGGATGACCTTATTGTGAAGCTCCATATTATCGCTTTTAAAGGTTTGTATTCTGTATTCAAAGTCACGAATATTCTGTTTCAGTTCATCGACGATCTTAGAGTTTGATTCTCGCTCAGCCGCCGCCTTCGGAGTTTCATTTGACATATTCTGATTATTTACCAACTTTCTTAGATGTTGATTCTCTCTCTTTAGCTCTTCGGCATAGCATTCGACTGCTCTGAGGCTCTCCAAATATTCTGCTAATTTCTTACTTAAATCCTCTTCTGAGATTCTAAGCATTTCATTCTCCTTTCTCGAAATTTCAAGCAGATGGCTTAAATTCATGTTATCTTGCTGCGCTTTTTCAAGTAAGGAGTTATAATCTTCTTTAAGTCGCTTCTGAAGTTCTTGTGTTTTGAGCCGATTCGATTCAGTTTCCAAATTTAACTCGGAGATTTTTTTTGTCAATCTCTTCTTCTCTTGTTGCAAGATTCTGACCTCTTGCTTCAATCTTGCGATTTCGCATTCAGTTGGTCCTTCATTCTTATCACTTGGTGTGGTAGTTTCCGAGTTCATTAGATCAGCAAGAGCTTCGATTGCTCTTACATGCATTTTCTCAGGAATCCTGCCGACAAGCTCTCTAAGTTGTTGAAGACTCGATTGCATTTCGTGAATAAAGAAAAAAGAAATTCTCAAAAAAGAGCAATATTTTACTTATTCGTCAAAAAAATGCATTCGATTATTTCAGGTGAATTTTTACTGATTCGTTTTTCTCTTAAAAGTTATCATAGAAAAAGAATAAATCTGAACGGTTAATCAAGGAAGCTCTCTAGTTTTGCAGTAATCATTTTTCTTCATCATGAGTTAGAGCGAGAAACATCAAATATTCAGAGTCTCAGGCATTAGCATCATTTCACAAGAAAAGTGATAAGGAGTAGCTCTTGAGGTTCGTATCGCGCGATACTTTTCTTGCGGATTCTTGTTGAAAGTGTTTGATGCCCTGACCTTCTAATAGAATTCTGGTGATGAGAAAAACTGGCTAGACATAAAAATTTCCTTTTTCTAATTGGACAAATTACTGCACAGAATATAGTTAGTTCTAAAAGTCTGAACGACAGATGCTAATGGACATCAGCATAAAAGAATATACAAAGAACCTCAATGTACCTCAATTAGGCATCCTTTCAAGTCTGTTGTGAGTGTTGCTTTTGTGACAATGAGTATAGTTCACACCTCTTGCAGAAGCAATCATAAAGCGGGAAAATAAGCTGGACCTGCAAAAATTTCCATTAAATATATGCTTCTCAGGAACCGCTGCCTACCGCTGAATTCAAAAAAAGGTCCTATGTATCATGTGGTTAGATTTTTGAGATACAGGCATTCAGATTGTGCCGTCTGTTAAACAACATTTGAAATTATTTCCATCAATATCCAGGGTTCTATTATTCAGTGTAGTAGACAGTGAACGTTCAAGATACTTTGCGGAAATGCCAGTCATTTTCTTTTCTTTTTTGTAGTCTTATTCAGAATATTCAAAATACTCGTTTTTAGATAATAAAGTACGTACTTCTTGGAAAGCCTTGTCACATCAAAATATTAACAGCAGATACAAATTATTGTCTTCATGCAATAGGATGATAGCATTATAAAGTAAGTGGAGTGAAGTAAAACGAAGAAGTTTAGAGATTTCTTTAATTAAACAATTTCGAAGCCGTCTTTCTGTGCCTCAAGATAAAGAATTTTCTTTTTCAGTTCATCAACATTCGCTGCTAACTTAGAATTTTCCACGAGGCAGCTCAGTTTAGCAGTTTTCTCTCGATCTAATTCTTCTTGCAGTTCTTTGAATTCAGTTAGGAGCTTACTGTAGTTCTCACGAAGTACAATGTTTCGCTCGGATAGCTCAGCTGTAGTTTGCATGAGTTGAGTATTGTCCTGTACCAACTTGCTCCTTCGTATTTCGCTGCTTCTCGTGAGAAGAGCTAGCTGATTCTCAGTTATTTTAAGAGTTTCGCTCAGTTGTTTATTTTCCTCCTGGAGCTGAACGAGATCATGTCTCATCTTTTCGTCTAACTCAGATAGAAATTCGGCAAGATAAGCTGATATGTCATCTTTTTGCTCCAGGACATTCAGTACTTGTCCAACATTATTCTGTTCTTGCATTCCATGGACCCGTTTGAATTGAATAAAAGCTTCATGATGAGTTTGTAGTACTTTAGCAAGATGATCTCTTTGAGAAGTAATATCTTGGTTCAGCACATGCAACTCGGAGATTTGCCTGATGGCTTCATCGTCTTTAAACTTAATGACATTTCTCAAATTCTCGTTTTCATTGGCTAGTTTGCTGCATCTGATGCTGGAAATTTTCAATTTTTCTTCACACATCGACAATTTCTTCATTAATTCCTTTTGATCTGCTAATAGTTGTTCTTTCTCCATATTACACTCGTGAATAGTTTGTCGTAATTCTTCTATCGAATCCTCATTGATTTGGCATTCTTTATTGAGAGTGGCATGATTGCTCAAGCGTTGCTCAGAAAGTTGCTGAGAAAGCATTGCATTTTGTTTCTTGAGCTCATCGATTTCTTCTTTTAGTTTGAATACAATTGAAGAAGAGGAGTCGCTTTCGTCACTGTAAGAGTCAAAATCTTCAATCTCCCCCGGAATGAGAAGATTCAACACAGCATCGAAGGCTCTTGTATGCCATCGCTTGGGACTTTGGGGCTCATTTACGTTTTCTTCTTGAGAATGCTGCATTTGCTGTGAACCTAAGAGTTAATTATAACAATATTTTTGAATTTGCTGGTATAAAGAACCAGTATACACAGTACGAAGTTAGTAACTGTATCATAATTCTGATTCGCATTCAAGAATGGCAAAAAAATTTCTAATCGAAGGAGCTAGCATTACCGGATTATTTTATTTTACTGTTAATCAACAAAAACTTCTGTTTCTAAAAAAAGAAGGAAGAAGCTCTCGAGAGCTTGATTTCGAGTTCTATTCTGAAGAATACAGTAAATTAGAACATAGAAGGCAGTCAGTTTATTTGTACAGTTTAATTCAAAAGCTATGAGAGTTACTGAAGCTGTCCTCTCATAGTCTATACGATGTGCTTTCTAGTTTCTCTTTTGATTGATTATTTTCAAACTAGGAACTTTACTCCAAAAAAGAGTCTCAAGAAAGCAAAAAGCTTAACTCTGTTATCTACTATAGTCATATGACTGAAAAATTTAGAAACTGGGGGCTCTGTTGCTACAGAATCAGATGGGAGCTAACTCCACGTAGAGTCGAATTTCCCATGAATTGCGTTGTCCTAATCTCTGTGTTTGTGAAGGAGCCATTTCTGTAGAGCAACTTCGTCTATGAATCGGTATCATAAGGATAGAAAGAGAGAGACACACACACTATCATAAACTGAGCATTGCTCCGTTTTTTCAAATTAAAAACCCGTTGTATCAGCAGAGGTTAATATGAGTATAGCACATATAATTGTTATTATGTTTATGTCAACATATAATGGTTCGTTTACTCTATGGATCGCTTTAAATTTCTAAATTCGAGAATCTGAGAGAGAAATAGAAAGAGAGATTCGGGAAAACTGTATTGATGGGAAATAAAAAACTGCTTGCGTCAGCTTCTTAACGATAGCGTTGCGCTGCTTTATTAAATAATATTCAATAGAAAACATGCACCGATCAAACATTAGGATTGCACTAAATTTATGTTTCAAGTCTCTGTTTTTACTTTCTTCTCTAGGTAAAAATCGAAATCGCTAACTATTCTATCAGATCCTTTACAAACTTTGGGGAAATCCCAGGAAACACTATTGAGTGTTGATGTTTTGGATTCAGATTCACATACATTGTCATGCTGACTTTTATCTTTCCTTTGGAATATTCTATCACAGTGCTCACAGTCCATAACTTCCAACGGACAGATATCCAAATGTCTCGTCCAGCACCGTTTCGATATTTTCATTTCACAAAACTGACAGAGAAGATTCTCACATTTGCATGGAGTTTTTTCATCATAGAAAAGATCTTTTCTTATCTGCTCTCCGCATGCACAAGTAATGGGTATTTGCCAGCAACACTGAACATGATTCTCCCAATTTTCTGTGTCTAGTTCGGAATTGGTTTTAGAGTCTTCTCGCACTAATGGGATCTCACTTCGAGAAGCCAATTTCAAGATTGCAAAAATCACTATATCTTTTGTGTACTGTTTTGTTCGTCTGATTGGTATTTTATCCACGACACATCCGGTTGTGGATATTCCTTTGAGACATTTTTCACAGTAAGTGTGTCCACAAGCGACTGTCACAGGATTTTTCAGCTCTTTTTCGCACTTGATACAATTCAAATAGTGACTTAGCCATGAGTAGTCTTGATTTTTATCATTTGAAGCACTGTCTTGGGTTATGTAAGCATCTGCTGGACAATAAAGTGGTAGTTTTGCGATGATTTTTGAAAGGATAATGTTATCATTGAAATTTTTGGGTCGGTATTTGATCCTATCTATTGGGCACGTACCTTTTTGCCATCGTCCGATACAAGATCTGCAGAATGTATGACCGCAGCCTAAAGTTACAGGTTGCTTGAACACCTTGTAGCAGAGACAGCAAATAACTTCCGATGTTAGTGGGGATGGCTGATAATAGTCTCTTAGTTCCAGATTGTTTAGACTGTGCTTTACAATGTCGTCCATTTGAGTCCGTTAATATGTTCATAATACTAAATTCAAAAAGTCTATCTTATACCTGTAATCAACATTTTTTTGTTGAATTTCAACAAATTAGATATCTTGATGAAAAATTTTAATAGTTAAGAGTCAACTTTTAGAAAATTGTTGATCCGAAACAGCTAATTTGTAGTTCTGGATATATTGCTAGCTATTATAAATGTCAGATGAGAGGCATAACTGAATCGGTTAGTACAGTCTTCGATTAGGTTTTATTCGATATTAATAATGATAATGATGATTTGGTCGTCACGGACTAATTTCTTCTTGAGAGTGATCAGCACATTTTACTAAAACCGTTTTTTTAAATAAATGTTAAGTTCTTCGTTACTGATGGGAATGTTTCTTATTGAACCCCAAAAAATCTTCAAGCCCATCATGAAATTAGTTCCGGAGTTCAACATCGTGTTCTATTCTTTAGGATATCAGACTGCAACGCAAAAATAAAACATAAAGCGATCTGGTTTATTTTCACAAAATACTGGTATATTTATAAGCTGGAATCCAACACTTGAGCTTCAAACCTAACCATTAATTTAACCAATAAACTGGCGAGGACTATGTTCAAAATACAACCATTTCTAAATCTTATCTCCATCTTTATTCTATTCTCTTGTCTATTCAATGCAATCGCAATTGATTTATCGAATTTTGGAAATTTGGGCCTTGGAGCTGCCGGAAATTTGCTTCTCACACTCTCAAAACTTGATGTACAATGCGAATTTGGTAGTTATAAAGATCCAGCGAGCAATTCATGTCAGAAATGTCCTACAAGCATCCTTGATTGCATCGATAGTAGTACTCCAACGTTATGTGGGCTGGGAAATTGGCTAGTCTGGAATCCAGGCCACAGCTCTTCTTGCTCAGACACTATTCCAAGTGGCTATCGGTCATTTAAGTACGATCTTCCAATCCCAGAGACAAATACTACAAGTACTTGGAAACAAGAGAGTTTAAATGCCATGATCACAGCGCTCAGCAAATTAGTGCCTTTTTCCCTGGTGGCTGATCAAGCTAATAGGAACCAAGACAATCCAACTTACGTCTCTGATGCATTTCCCACTACTGACGGGTTTAATGCAGTCTTGACAGCATTAGTTAAGAATATCATTTCTGAGGAAACTTCTCCATATCCTGAAATTGTCCAAGACAAGCTTTTTGTAAGCCTTCTTCTCCATGCATTCAAGCTTCATGTGCTTGCGAATAGTCAGATTGGCGAATACGATTTTCCAGCGGACTTCCAAAATATCTTTAGCCTAAATGAGGTCGTTGTACTGGCTAATGGATCTGCTGGTGATAGTAGTGCTAGCCCCAAACTTCTAATGGGTATTGCCATCCCCTGCTACCTTAATACAACGTTAACAACTCCGTCATGTAAAAATCAGGTTCCAACTAATTGGATGGATCTAGGCAAAAGTTATAGCCCTCGATGTCCGTTCGGGAGTATCCCGAATACTTTAGTGACTCCTCATGTCTGCACGACTTTGAGCGACGTTTTTGCCAACTTTGGAATCATTCATGATTCTCTTCGTGATTTATTCCAAGGTCAATCACTCTTACTTCCTCTTTCATTGAGTGTGCAGAGGTATAATGCTAGTACGCGAGTCTACAGCAGTTTCGCAGAGCCTTTTTTTTATGTCTGGAGCGTTTCAGATTTTAATGGAATGCAGATCCTAGCGGCTACGCAAGGCAACCCCACAACTAATACATCAAATTTGGTGATAAATAATCCTTCTCAATATTTTCAAGCACAAACAACTTATATTTTCAGTTGCAAGATCCAGATGGGGAACTCCCCTCACAAACATTCACAAAAGATATCTTCTTCGGTGCGCAGCCAGTAATATCGTTGAATCTACAAACCGGTACCATGAATGAGGCAACAGTCCCTAAGCTTGAGTTCAGAGTTTTGGACCTTCCAGCCGATTTTACGGTAAAGTTCGATGGTGCGATCCAGACCTCTATTCAATCAGTCACAGTTGACGTCATCCCTGCAAACTCTAGCGGATTTTACTCAGCTTTCAAATTGAACTACGACGGCACCGGAATGATAGCAGTGAACATCCCTCCCAGTAGAAATGACGAATCTTTTTTGGTTCAAGTTAAATTCGACAATATCAACTTAACTCAAAGCTTTAATGTTACGATTAGTGGAAGCAGTACCAGTTTTGGTCAGTCTTCATACAGTATTCTCTCAAACTTTGACCCTTATAGTTCTGACGATGCCTTCTTTTATCTAAAAGCCGCCTCAATCAAAGGATTAACTAACGTCTCCCACATCTACAATCTTCAAGCAAATTTCTGGAAGTTCTTATCCTGGGCAAAAACTGCATCTCTCGATGAAGCTCTCTATTTGTTAGCAAGTCTTTCTGTCTCTGGAAAGCTCACTAATCAAAACGCAAGAGACTTAGCCTCAACATTTCAGATTTTAGTGGTTTCTGCTGATTCTTACATTTCAAGTCTAAGCTCTATTCAAACCATTGCAGGTTTGACATTTTCTAATCCGAAGATAAGGGTCACGGCAGCCCAAACTATTATCGCCAAGGGTTTTGCGGTCATAAATAGTTTCATATATGCTCTGGAGAATAATTTTACGGATCCTTTGACTCCACCTGGACAAGCAATCTTAGGACAGATTCAGATGATTTATAAACGGCTGCTTCTCTTTGGAGCTAAATATGGAGACACTACTCAAAATCAGCTGATCTTGTCTAAAAACTCGCTCCTTTACATAGTTCCCACTACCTCGCATAATAGTACAGGTTCCACAGGTAATAGTATTTTTTTAGCGCCCACCATAGATAGTAGCAGGGATGTGTCAGGTATTGGAGACCTTGCTGATATCAGCTACAAACTGCCTATGGCCATTATACCTTCAGAGGTCGCTGCGGAGCTCCAGGAAACGAGCAACATTATTTTTCTGGGCTTGAGTGTAGTGAAAAGTGATTTGGTTGCTGCTTATGACGGCTGTGGAGCCATGAATAGATGGCTCGTTGAAATATTTGCATCTGACCTACTTGGAAATATGATAACAGCAGTAAATTTTAGCAGTCCGGCTACAATTTCGTTACCTTCGGAAAAAGGACAAGGAGTAATTCCATTATTTATATGTAATAATATTCATTTTTATCGGACTAGGCAGCAAACACGTTTGTTCCCATGTTTGCAGATCCTTTGACTCTCTCATGTTCACGTTACGGAGTATCTCGTAAGCAAGATTTACTAGTAAACCAATCCAGCGGCAATCTCTTATTCGAGACGTCTAATTTTGCGACCTTCGTCATACATAATCCATTACAAGCGGTAAATACTCTTACAATTATTGAAGGAATTAGTCATTGATTTGATCATTTTTTATTCAGGCCACTCTCAAAGTTATTCTAGTTTTTTGTGCCGCGATTCTTGGAATGCTGATAGCCTAAATATGCTCAACAAGGCAAAGTTTTGCAAGGATTCTATCGCTCAACTCGAAATTTCTGGCTATTATATTTCACTCAATGCATTAACTTAATGATTTAAGAAGAAAGGGCATATTTTTGATTGTATATGTGGTGCAGCAGAATGGTAGCAGAGGACCAGTAGAATAATGTCCTTAAGGCTATTCGCTTATTAGGATGTTAATACTTTCTTCTGAAATCAATATTCGATAAAGTTCATGTGTAATTCTTTTTCTTACATTTATAATCAAATTATGCACCGCCAACTAATTTGTTTCATTATTGTAGTCCTTCTTCTTTGAATCCAAATGGTTTCTTTTTTAGAAATATGCCAATTCCCGTAAACTGTGGATATATCGGTTTTCGAAGTAAATGGTTGAGAATTCAGGAATAGACAAGACTCAACGCAATAGAAACTTTAGAATCTTTCCTGAACTTTATTTATATATTCCTACTATTTCTAATGTCTGTAATTTTGCAAAAAACTTAATCAATTGTGCCTCAAAATAGCTCAAGGACTGTATCGCCTTAATGAATACATACTAGACATTATAATACCATCCGACGACCTTTTGAATGAACTCATCTGACTGTAAATTATGAATCTCAGATAGTTCATTCCGTCGGCTCATAAACGTTTAAAAGTCATCCTTTTAATTTTTCAACTTCCTATAGCAGAAAAAGTAAGCATCGTGTTCCCATCATTTTAAGTACTATTATTATTACAATACATGCTTTGGAGACTTTCTTTGAGTCCCACATAGTCATCCGTTATTTCGAACGGTTGCTGAGCACTAGAAAACTTGTTTTGAGTCGAGTATTCACCATAGAACTGGTAATTTTGCCCTGGATCTGTATCTAGTTAACATCATTTTTATGTCAAGTTCCTAGGGAAAAGTTGGTTGGTACCTCTTCGTGTATTAATGCAAGGCACCTGATTTTTAGCGATCTCGAATTGTTGAACCAAATTACTAATCTGCTCACTTCAAGCAAAATCGCGTTAAATATAATTTTTTGTTGGAAGTTCTCTCACTTTTGCTTGCTCAAGGCGATGAAAAGATTTCTGTGATCTGCCTGAAGCTTGGAAATTTGTTCTTTAAGCTCCTGGACTTCATAACAAACAGCTCTGAACTCTTCATAATTAGCATTTTTCTATAAGAGCAGTAATCAATACAAAAAAAAATTTCCACTATTCACCTCTTCTATCAGTCTCTCAATCATCAATTTCATCTCCGCTAAATTTTTGTCATCATCCTTAGGAATCTCGTCTTGTTTTCTCGAAACTTGTGGCTCAAACTCAGACCCTAACGTATCCGTTGATCTTTCAATTCCAGCAACTGACTTGCCACTTCTCCGAGACACAGGTCTTCTTTGAATCCGGTAAAGCAAACCTCTAGAAAAATAGTTCTTCATTCAATTTAAAGTCTTGATCTCAAGTTACTGTTTTCCTTTCCGGAAGAGTGGGTTACTGTACTCGTAGACAGAAGAATCTCTCTTTGTTTTCTTGAAATTGTACATGTTAAGCTACAAAATTGTTTTATTTAATTTCAATCTATCATTAGCATACTTGACGAGTGAAAGAAGCGATGTTTTGGTGACTAAAATGTGCTTTGAGCACGACTTGTTCGAACTGAGTGACATCTTTAACTAAGATCGACGTTCCATCGCTATCCCAGGAGAAGATAGTGCTGTATCTATTTTCCTATATGAAAAATGGAGTTATCTTCTGTTGTTCTCAAAACTTACCTCAAGCAACTGGAAGATTATTCCCAGAAATGCATTCAAGGCAGGCCTGCTCGCCTTCTTCCGTGAAACTTTGGAATTATTTTGCATTTCCATAATTTACTTAACTCACACTATAACAAACTAATTCAGTTATCAACTCAATTCCGACACCCAAAATTAAAATAGTGTAGAATGTTTTTCAAAGCGAGACAGTGTTTTAATCTTTCTGGGAGTATAGCTCGCAGAACGTTTCTCAATTTTATCAAATTTTATTAAACCATATAAATATTTGACGTATTAATTTTGAGGATAACAAAAACTCATAGAGCAATTCTGGACCTTGACAGAACCTCAGAGAACAATTCATAAATGCTGAGATGCTAGAGTCGAATTTGGTCAAGGACACCTGTAAAGGGAATTCTATTGGATTGAGCGGAAGATTCTCCAATGAGAAGGAAGGCTGGCCACTCTGCATCCATTTTTTTTTCAATTTTAAATCAAAAACATGATCTCAAAAGCCCTGAGATTCGTTTGGATTAGAAACTTGCTTGGTAAATCAAGAACTCATGCCGCTGAATCATGAGAAAGCGGGGAAGAGCTCTCTTGGATGGAATCTATCGAATATTTGTCTCATTACTCTTTGAAAGAACGCATTATTGGAATCACAGAACATTTTCCGAAATGATGGGAAAACAGCAAATGTTACATAACTACGAGTGAATTGCCCGCATTGTACGAATGCTCGCAACTGGCGCAAGTAGATCCGTCCTCTAACGTGCTTTGAATTTGCATAAAGTTTGCAATATTTTGATAAATTGATTAGAAAAGTAAATGGAGTCGTTGGAGTCGTTAAATTCAGCAATAGTCAATTTTAAGCTCAAAACGCTTTGAGCTCTGTGTAGGACAACATATATAGGAGTAAATCTGATCATGGAAAAGATACAAAATTCATCGAAGTCATGCTAATAAATACGGAAATTCTAGATTTACAAAAAATTACGAAAGACCCACCAGCTAACTGATGCAGCTGTTGGCGTGCATCGTAATTAAGTAGGCGCCAACCTAGTCAAAATTTTCCAAATTTATAGTAGTTAATGCTGACCCCGAATCTGAAAGTTTCATGTCAATTGCAATAAAATAGCGTTCTGATAATAAAATGATCGAAGGAACAAATATACGAGTATTCGGTTGGAATAAATGATAATTCTAAAAGTCTGTTGGAAAAGTGAACAACTAAAATTCTGATATGAGAAAATTTTTCTCTCGATTCTTTCAAAATCCTCTTGCAAAAAAGACTATTCCACGAACAAATATATTTATATATATCTCATATCGACCTTGTCATTTTACTAAAGAGTTAAGGTTTCATTCTTCGTTCGTTTGCTACTTTTCTCAATGCATGAATTTGCAAAGGATCGAAACTTTTTAATTAAAAACGAAATCTAATCATGTATTGAAACACCCGGTGCCTTGCTGCTGCTCTAGAAGGAGACCTCTTCACTTCTGATATTTGTTGGTTTGAAACTTTATAGATAGAGCCTCACAAAACATTAGAATCTCATCTTGATGGCTTGAAAAAGAGAACTGATTTAGTACTACTAAGCGATATGGTTCTCTCAAGTAATCAAGTTTGAAAATAATGCATTTAATTGTTTTACTTCTTGCAGTCCTATTTTAAAGCATTCGAAGACACATCCTCGAACGAAAAATTGCTTATTTTTCTCACCAATTTCTATTCCTACCTATTAGATAAAAACCCTCTCCTATCGTTTTCATAGTAGCAAACCTAGCCACTGCTAACCGATGAATCTCCTCATATCCACATATATCAGCATTCTCTACTTCCAGTTTTTTTCATCGACATAGTATTCAAATGAATCAGAATAGTTTCAGCCTAAGGGAATGTGTTGACCTTGCACCTTCATATCAAGCATATGAGTCAAGCGATTTCATTTCTCAGAATCATAAATATATCCATTCAAATACGATATATGAGCTCTCAATACAATTACTGCGAGTTTATCAGTATTAAATTATCTATCTATTTAGCTAATTCGCTCGCAAACAAATCCGTCACGATGGTGTACATTAAAATCACAAAGCAAGTGGAGGAATTCCTTGATGAGTGCCAAGAAAAAATGGCTACTGACTTCCCAGATGACGATATTGATGTCGAAAATAACCTTATTGATTATGATGCTCTCAAAAAACTCATGGATCTTCAAAAATCCGAAAAATACAAACATTTACATAAACTTATCAAACCGTCAGATATAGTTTACACGATTGAAGCTGAGTATCTTAAGTATTGCTGATTGTTCTGCACTATTCTGAATTCATTTGTTATCTTCAAGGCAGCAGAACGATGAATATTATGTTGAATTCAAAAAGAAATTGATGGAAAGAAAAGCAAAACGTGATTATCAAAGAATGACCAAGAATATCAGCAAGGATGGCAATAAGACACTCTTAGGTGAACCTATGAAAGCAATGGAATCCAGTTTGACCTTTGGTATGAGTTTTATCTTTACCTTCTTTCTTTCGGGATTGTCGGGTTTCTTCTTGGCTCGAGTTATTTTCCAGATGAGCATGGAATCGGTAAATTTTATGCACTCATAATCGGTCTCTTAAAATACGCTTCATTTCTAGAGTCTGATCGTCGGTGCCGTTTTCCTTTTCTCGACAATTATTATGGAAACATGCCTCTTTGTGATTAGGTCTGAGAAGAAGAGTATAAACCAGAGAAAGTTTAAGAAAGAATAAGCTACTTTTCTTGTTACTCGCGATGTGTGATTACCTAGATTATATTTTTCTCTCCATAGCATATTGTGCCTGTTGTTATAAACACACAGATCGAATTAAAGTCATTTTTTCATGGACAATAATAATATCTGTTCCTTAACTATACCAATATTTTTGAAACCTTTTGTGAAAACTTGCTTGGGTAATGATTTTGAAGGCTCAAAGATTAATATTGGTAAATCATTGAAGAGTATAAAATATATGTAATAAATATCAATATTGAATTAGAAGTAGTTAAAGTTCTTATAAATGCGAATTATAGTTATTATCAAGTAATTTAAACTGGGTCATATAAGTAAAATTCTTCAGAAAGGTGATTTAAACCAGCCATGGCCAATAAAACCTTGTCCAGGCTACAACACCCTAGATTTTCTCGTACTCCTATTTCATTTGGTGGTGAGAGTACGCTGCTTGCAATTCATCATAAACGACAAGGACAAGAGACCCACCTACACATCTGAAAGCGTTTGATACAAAACCATTGAAAAATGATTTTGGTCCTTCATTCTTAAGGATCTTGAAAGCGCAGTCCAATCCTCCTTTATAGAGTCGTTCAGAACGTCCGGTCTCCATCATCATTCTTCTTGACACAGTATCCCAAGGATAGGAAATAAACCCTGCTGTAATATTAGATACTTGAGCCATTATTAACCTTGAGAGCAAGCTGTTGTCTTGGGGAAATACGGACTTGAGAGTATCATAGCCGCCCAACGCCGCACCCTTATATAAAATAAATCCTTGAACAGACATTCCAAATCCGCGGTAGAGTCCACTTATTCCTTCATACCTATAAATTTTCTGCACACAGTCTCTAAATCCTTCGAATTGACGCTCATATTCCATTCGGCCAAGGTCCAAAGCCATTCTGGTTCTTAAGAAATCGAGAGGATAAACAGCCAAAAGAGACAAGCCTCCAGCCACACCACTGCAAAAGAGATTTGCACAAAATAGCTTCCAAAACTCTCTTTCAGGATCATAATTATTAAAAATAGGGCGGAGACTGTCTTTAAAGGCAAAGAGCAGAGCTTGGTTAGGTACATACCTAAGAACGTTTGGTAAATTGCCTCTCCAGAGCGAGAAGAAGCCTTCTTGCCTAACCAAGTGAACCATTAGTCTAAAACTACTCTTGAATTGAGCTTCATGATGATTTTTTTGGATTTGCATTATCAGTTTGCAACGTTCTAATGGAGCCACCACCGTTTTGGATATTCCACCGCTCACTCCACCAAATATCAAATCTTTGAAAAAAGAATAATCCCATTTTTTGCGAGGATTTTTCTCTTTTTTGGTACTGTTTTGCGAGAAATGCATGTTTCTCGAGTGCTCGGAAGATTTCATAAATATGCAAGCGGAAATTTCTTTCGCTCATTATAAATGAGGTCGCTAAATGGTGTTTTATATTGCGAATTTTCTAGAAACTGTTTCTTAGTCTTGGGCAGATAAAACCAGTGAGACTGAACAATTAAAATTACTGCAAAAATCACATGACTGCTATTTCTGCTGCAATTTACTTCAAGTTTTTCTAAACAATATAAAGAGTTGACATCAAATTGGCTTTGTGATAAACATCTTGGACATCATATTAAAAAGGCAGACTTGCTACTGAGCTGTCCATAACGTATTGCATCCAGTTTGCTTATGACTGAGAAACAGTAAAATCTAGAAGGAATCATGATTTCGATTCTTCGAAGTTGAAAGAATTAGATCCTTTTTTTTTTTTGTTTGGAGAGTGATGCTATTAAAAAAAATTTCAGTACAACATGAATTGACGTATCTCAACCAGTGATTGTGATTCAACCAGATCCAGTAATTTTTAGAAAAAAAGAGGAATATTTATGACACTAATGTTGTTACAATATTAGGATGAGGTAAGCTTCTTCTTCTTTTTCAACCAATGTTTTCAGAAATACAACAAACCTCTGAGAATGGAAAAGCAACATACTAAACAATGGCTCATTTATTCTCTCATAATTGGGAAATAAAGTGTTGATTTTGATCCTTCATCATTTTTCCTGTAATAAGGAACAGAGAGATACCGAGAGTTCCTTGAAGTCACATATTGAATAAATGAAATGATATAATGCTGTAGAAACGCAAATATCTTAAGTTGGTTTCAAAAAGCTGAGTGCTATAAAGAAGAATATGTTAATGGCGACGGGCGTTCTTTTATTTGTCTTATCAAGAAATCAACTTCTCAATGGAAACAACAGTAGCCATATGGAGAGAGGCCCTCTTCTTACAATTAACTTTTCAACATGTAATACTCTATGTATCAATGTATAATAAGTCATTCTAACTTCTGATTCGATTTCTTGAGAAAAATCCTTTAAGTTTAATTGTTATCCTCACAAAAATAAAAGACCGAAGATCCAAAATGGGAAATTTTTATCTCAAATCTTACTTGCTACATCAATTTCAAATTATGATACCATTTAGGTTGCGTTCAAAAAACTCTTTAGTCCTCTACCGAGATCTATTTATTTATTTTTTTTGACGAGCAAGCGATCAAACTTAATGATACTCAAAACAAAACTAACAAAGCAAGACTAGATTTAGAGTTCAAGTTGCTCCATAAAGAGTTAATTAGATTTTGATAAACTTCCCTATACATATCAAACCAAAAAAAAGAAAAATGAAGAGGAAGAAGATGCCATGAATAGCCAGAGAGTTAATTTCGCGGGGATCGGTTAAATGATTCAAAGAAGCACAACCCCTCTAACAAAGAGATATCTTACAAACTTCAGAAACAAGTTTTAAAACAAGATGTTGAAACTTGTAGAGAAAGAACGAAGAATGACAGCACTTATCCTCTCCTCTCTGGTTGCTGACCCTCCCTCATCAACAACAAAACTTCAATTTAATCTCTCCTCATATTTTATGTTCTTTTTGAAATGCATGTGTCTTAACAACAAAGAAAAGAACTTGAGTAAGACTCCTGGAATCATAAATTTTTATTGCTAGATTGATGAATTTGATTTACAAAAGTTTTCTATGGTTTATAATTTGGTTAGAACAGTTCTATCGAACTCAGAATCATTTGGATTAAAAAAATCGAATCATCTTTACGACTAAAAATCAGCTTTTAGAAATTTTATAATTGGCAAATTTTATCAAAGATCAGCGAGTTTTGTAAAACAGAAAATCATGGCAAAAAATAGCGAAAAAAGCTCTAATCCGAAAGGTTTAAACACCTTTTTAGAAATTGTTTACAACTTGCTTGAAGTAATTTTGATTTAACGACGGTCTGGTAAAATTCGGAGTAGGAAAACCAATACAGTGACATTTTATGTTGGGACAGCGATGGAACTTGCATATTGATCAAAGACCCAGAGAAGTTCGTTGAGGTTATTTTGCCAAAGCAGTTTGGGCATAACAAATTACCTTCATTTGTCCGTCAAGTAATGATTTTTGTTATCTCATCTCGAAGCTTTACTCTATCGTAGTTGAATATGTACAATTTCAAAAAAACCAGAAGAGACTCGTCCTGTCACGAATACAGCAATCCTTACTTTCGAAGAGGAGAAAAGTAACTTATTGTTTGTTTGGAATTCTTAATTTGGAGTTCAACGGCTTAGGGAATTATTGTATCAAATTAAAAGAAAACAAGTGTCCAAAAAGAATAAGTCAGACGATGAAGTCGGTGAAGTTTATGAAGAAGAAAAAGAATCGATTGATACCGATGCATCAGATCAGCAACAACCATATCAATCGAAGAAACTCAAAAAAGATCTCCCTGCAAATGAAAATGAGAATCCTACAATGATTCCTCTCTGCCTGAACAAACTGAGAGCTGAGGTATTATCAGGATTATTCATGAAGATAATAATGGCATCTACGTAGAACGAGGCTAGTGCGAATGAGTTAAGAAATTTGCGTGCTGAAGTACAAGAAATGAAAAAAATTGTCGTTCAACTCTACAATGACAACAGAGGCCTTTCTCTAGAATTAAGCAGGCAGAAGTAAATGATTTTCATAATTTTTTGGCTTATGTTGAAAAATACAGCCAATCAATGAGATATTTACTCCAGCAAATTGATGCAGTAAAGCCAGGATTATTTTACTCGAATCCTTTCAGAGGTAGATATATTTTTAAACATTGCCGAGAATTATTTAACCTCAACATAGAAGTGAGCCAAGGGCGTAGCATTGATCCGAACGAGTTCAATCACTCAATCAATCTTTCAGTACCCACCACGATTGAAAATATGTTCAATGGGTACCAGTAAGTTATTCTAATTTTAAACAGATCCGCGTAGGAAATTCACAAGTGGATGGAATAATGTTTTTCAATAAGATATTTGCTAGCTGAGATGTAGTTACTGACAATACTGTGAGTTCATTTGTTTGTAAACGAAATATTAAATATACATAATATTACATACTAATATTATGATCTCATGCATAGAATAATAAGAAGCAAAGAGAACTAAATTACAACCTTATAAATCCGACTTTCATAATTAAGCTATTTGATAAATGCACATCAGTCTTTAAAGTATGCTCATAACAACCCAAATTATTTCAAAGTTGAAAAATGTCAACAATAAACACAAAAGTATTGAAAGGAGTCACATCAATGGCACAGTTTCTGTTAATTGATGCTATATTTCGCTTCAATGAAAGAAAATCCTTAATATTGGACAAATTATGAAGGGCTACTATCTGTGAAGCATTGCTCATTATAATTCCGATTCGGATGTATTAACAAAAAAATTTTTCTGTTTCTCTAAGCTCGTTTCTTAAGAAATAAGATAACATTCGCGTATTAAGGAACCTATTGAGGATGTTTGTTTAGTCATAAGCAGCTAAACTATGATTGACATGAGAAAGATGCTATTTTGCCCTTAAGTCTCTGAACAAATGGTCGTCTTGAAAAGGAATCTAAATCGCGATGATGATGATATATGATGAAAAGAATAAAACATTTTGGTTCGAAGTTCTCCGCTGCTTAGATTTATCCACACATAAAAAGAAATACTATAATGTACTAGAACTCTCGGAAGTCGGCTGCGAGAGTGGATTATTACTTTCTCGCTTATAATTCCTTACTTGCAAATCTAGTATTAGAGACTACAATATACTTCGAAAGTTTGAGTGAGAAATAAATACTTCCATACTGCAGAGCAGTATTTTAGTTGGCTTATCCATATTTCATTGCATTATTCACTGTTAAGTGTTAATTGGCTCGTATTTAATTTGATACAAATTTTCAAGGGTTTTAATAATTTGAACCCGGTACCTCACACAACAAATATATAGAATCGTAATTGGATATGCTTCATATTTTCGTGACCTATAATACTTTACTTTTTTAGATAATACCCGAATTTACCTTTCACAAAATAGAAATAATGAATATCTGCTTTCCGCCCACATATTAGGCCAGGAAATTTTTTTTTTTCGCTTGGTTGTTACCATATCACTAATTCGATTAGGATTAAACTGATTCAATTATGATTTTTCGACAGAATTTAGACTTTCTGAAAATATTTTTTTTTTATAAAATCTTTTATAATTTTGATTGATCACTTCATAAAAATGAGTATTCAAGAGAATAGTTTGAAGTATGTATTGTTAACTTAGATCATCTGAAATGTCCGAATTGATCCCCTTCACGACATTGCGTGCCACATTCATGCACAATTTGAGTTGTTTTGCCTCTTGGTGATAGCTAGCTTTGAAATATCAGCTTTAGGAAAATGTGGATTTTTTTTTTTCATAAATGATCTGAACTATAAATTGCTATTTTGACTGACTCAATGAAAGAATGGATTCCTGTTGGCTCTCAAAAGCAAGAATCTGAAAGAATTTTAAACAATGAGTTGCAAAAGAGAGAATAAATAAACAATTTTCGAAATTTTCCTCTGGTGTAATAATCGGATGAACTGTAATTGAGCGAAACCTATAGTTAAACACAGCGAGAATTGCTTTTATTGCTTTCTCAGATGATTATCGTAAAATGCTACCCATCCTCAAACGAGCACGATATATTTTGATATAGTGACTAGTAAGAAATCTTTTTATTATGGGCTTGCAGTCAATAGACTGTACGCAACAGAGGAGCAAACGCATTTCTGATTCGATGATATCTATATCCATGGACTTCAATTTTCTTATTTCAAAATTGAGAGTGTCAGTAAATTGAGGAAGTGAGATATTTTCGAAATCCGCTAACAATTTAAATGATCAGATTCCAGAATTCGTTGATATAATATATTAGAAAATGGAAAACTCAAAAGATTTAGAGCAACCTTTAGTTCCAAAGCAGAAAGATGAGGCTCCGAAAGTAAGTGAGGAGGAAATTGAGAAGCTCCGACAATCAACCTATTTAAATATTTCATGGCTAGCTTTGATGTCTTTTAGCTGGGTGACCAAGATAGTGAATGTAAATATTCTATTAGACATTTCGTTGAGTTATAACCCCACTACAGATCGGAGTCAAGACACCATTCCAGCAAAATATGCACGCAAAACTCAGAGCTATCGATAGAACAGAATCAACCTTTTCTGTGGTGAATCAGCATTGGGAACAAGTGAAACACAAGAAGATGCCTATTCTTAGAGCTTTAAGCAAATCATTCTTCTGTAACAATATTCAGTCCTTTGAAGATGATTTACTTAAATGCAATATACTTAGGGTTATTCGCGCGAGGAGTGTTTTTCAGCGTCTTTGCCAGAATCTCAAATTTGGGAACGCCGCTTTTGATGAATCGAATTATTCTGTTTGTTAAAGCTCCGGAAATTGATTTAAAAGAGGGCATAATTCTCGTTTCTCTGCTAATTTTGTCCAAGCTAATATCAACAATCAGTTTCGCACAGTCTAGTTTTACATTTGTAACCTAACAACAATTTTTTTGTTGCTTATTGTTTTTCCAAGAGGCAAGTCGGATTAAAATCTTATAATGCAATCAATGGCAAAATATACGACAAGACTCTCAAGTACTCTCTAATCAGGAGTCCAGATCAGTCCCTTGGAAAGATGATGAATTATATGCAAGTGGATGCCAATAAGCTGCTCTGGATTTCGTGGCAGTTTTCTACCCTTGTTTCCAATCCAGTACAAATAATTCTGGGTCTAATCATGTTGTATAATTTTATTGGAATATCTTTTGTCGCTGGGTTGGTTTTCATTGCACTTGGTGGGATAGTCAATTTCCTTCTCGGAAAGAGATATTTAAGGTGATAATATCTTCTGCGAATAATTGATGAAACTAACCAATTAAACTAGGCTTCAAAAAGAAGTCATGAAAAAGAGAGACGAAAGAATGAAGCTTACCACTGAGATCCTCAATGGAATAAAATTCATTAAGATGAACGGCTGGGAAGAATATTTCCTGCAAAAAGTATTTTTTTTGGAGCCATAGAGCAGGAATGATTATTTTATATCTAAGGGGAACAATAAGAGAAGTGAGGAGTTAGGAATTCTCAAACAACAATTTATAAACCAACTTTTTCAGAGTTTTTCCGGGTGGATAGTGCCATTACTAATCACGACTTCTGTGTTTACGACCTATGTGTTACTGGGACACGAGCTGACCGCTGAAGTTGCTTTTCCAGTAGTTTCGATATTTATGCTGCTACAATGGCCACTCCGGCTTTTGCCAAGCCAAATAACGAATCTGATTGAGTGTTTTGTCGGCATTAAAAGAATTGAAAATTATTTAATGTCCGAAGAAATCGACACCAAATACATCAAAAAGAATGACAAGAACATCCCTGATGTCGCAATAAAAATCCAAAACGGCAACTTCTTTTGGGTTGATCCTGAGGAAAAAAAGAAAAATGAAGAAGCAAAGGAAAAAGGAAAAGGAAGCAACAACAATGAGAAAAACAACTCAAAAAAGGAAGATACGAAAACTCAAAAACCTGAAGGAAATTCAGGCGGACAAATCAGTTTGCAAATGAGCTCGACAATATATACTTCTACTCTACAATCCCTAGATGATGAAGAAACTGTAAAAGGTGGGAAGCAACGTCCCGGGAGTACAGTTGCGAGTTTGACGGACTTACTAGCTGAAGACGAAATCAACAAGAGTGACCAAAATCAGGACTACTATGTTTTGAAAGATATCAATCTCGAGATTCAAAAGGGATCTTTTGTCGCGTTTATTGGAGAGTAAGAATTAATGTCTTAAAAACTTCACTATTGAGCTTAATATTTTTCTTCTCTTAGTGTCGGAAGTGGAAAATCATCAATCTTCTATTCTCTAGTTGGAGAAATGAAATACCACCATGATAATATGCCAAGCGTCACAATCAACGGCGATTTAGCTTTGGTATCCCAGAAACCTTGGATTATTAATGAAACCTTGAAGAATAATGTCCTGTTTGGTTCTCAATTTGATGAAAAACGATATCAAGAAGCCTTGAAATATTCGTGTCTTGAACCAGATTTGGCCATTCTTCCTCATGGTGATCAAACAGAAATCGGTGAGAAGGGAGTGAATTTGAGTGGTGGGCAAAAAGCTCGAGTTTCCCTGGCTCAAGCAATCTATGCAAATAGAGACATCTACCTCTTGGATGATCCTCTAAGGTAAACTTTTTCTCTAAATTCTTTTGTTATAATTATAAATTCTTGCAATCTTAGCGCTGTGGATGTCCACGTTGGGACGTTTATCATAAAGGAGTGCCTAACCGGCTACCTAAAAGATAAGACCAGAGTTATGGTTACTCATAACCTTGACTATCTAAAATATGTCGACTATGTCTATATCATGAAGAAAGGAAGAGTTGTTGAACAAGGCACCTACAAAGAGATTAACTCGAACCCAATTTATAAAGAGTTACTCAATAAATACCATAAGGCCGAGGAAAGCCAAACTTCTGAGGAGATTGAACAAATCGAAGCTTTGGACCCTCAAGAGCTCAAAGAAACCATCCTTGTCCAGGCGAGATCAAAGCAAGGTTCGAAAGATTCTGAAACATCCAAAGAAAAAAAAGAAGAGAAAGCTAAGGAACAAGAAAAACTGAAAGCTGAAATAGAAGATGATCCGAATCTGAAAAAGCTTGTCCTTGATGAAGACCGTCAGACTGGAAAAGTGAGCCTAAGTGTCTACAAAGCATTTTATAACTACTATGGTGGTTTCCGCTTCTTCGCATTTCTATGCCTACGTAAGTCATCTGATCCCTTCAATTATAACTGTGTTTTATCAAGTGATGAGTCTGTGGCTAGGATTCTCTCTCAGCTCAAACTTTTATCTCTCATTTTGGACTAGTTCTAATTCGACAAAGAGTGCGGAATATAATCAGTTTCACTATCTCGGCATTTATTCTTTGCTTACTTTGGCTTATGCCTTGTGCACTCTTGTGCGTAATGCGACTATCCTATCGAGGTCAATTCATTCCTCAAAAAAAATCCATCACAGCATGCTGACCAGCATTATAAGGGCTCCCATCAATCTTTTCTTTGATCGTGTCCCCATTGGAAGGATTTTAAACAGATTCAGCAAAGATTTGAACGTAGCAGACACTTCTCTTTACTTTTCGCTGAATGGGTTTCTCAATACAATATTTACGTTACTGGGAGATATCATTATTTGCATGTATGGAGGCACGTTCTACATATTTCCATTGGTGCTTGTCTTCTTCTTGTGCTCATATCGGATTCAACGGCGTTATCAAGCTCTTAATCGTGAGCTTGTGAGGCTTGGTAAGATAAAATATTGTTGCTAATTCCTTCGAAATTAATACTCACTTGTAATAGAGAGTATCTCAAAAAGTCCTATCCTCAGTCACTTCAGTGAATCGATTAATGGATTAACTATTATCCGAGGTTACGGCCATCAGCAGAGATTTTTCTCTAATCAGATGCTCAAGCTTGATGAAAATATGAAAAATTCGTTGCTAATGAACGCACTGTGGAATTGGTTCTCAATAAAAACCTCAATCGCCTCCATGATATTGATGATACCTACTATTGCGACATGCGTATTTAATATAAAAAATTTTCTAATTGAGTTTAATATCTCATTTCTTTAGGTCATTTTAAAGGGTCCACAGGCAGCATCTGCAGGGCTTGCAGGATTAGTTTTAACTTATGTTCTCAACTGTGATGAAGATATCAGGTTCCTATTGTCTTCTCAAGTTGAGCTTGAAAATAATCTGATTTCAATTGAACGGTGCCTTGGCTTCATCAAGTATAGCTATTAAAGAAAAAATATCCTCATTTGTTTCGTTTTTTTTTCTTCTCTCATTAGCATCCCGCCTGAAGCTGGTGAGAAGACCGATCTCGCCTTGGTCCCAAATTTCAATTCCCAATGGCCTGCCGAAGGTAACATTAATTTCGAGAAATATAGTGTCCGATACAGACCCAATCTGCCTCTTGTTCTTCGAGATATTTCAATCATTATCAATCCCCGAGAGAAAGTAACGAATCAATAATGATCTTTTAAAAGGAGTCTATAATTTTGCATTAGATTGGTATCGTTGGGAGAACGGGATCAGGGAAATCCACATTGATCCTCGCTCTATTGAGAGTACTTGAATCTTCTGCAGGGAGAATTATTATTGATGGAATTGATATTTCCAAGCTCGGATTATATGACTTAAGAAAGAAGCTCACTGTCATACCCCAAGTATTTTCTTCTATTGTCTCATTCGTAACTTTCACCTCAATTAGGATCCTCTTCTTTTTAATGGGACTTTGAGAGACAATATTGACTTGGCGCACGAATATACTGACCAACAGATTTGGGAAGTCATGGATAAGGTTTCACTCAGAGATAAATTTTCAACAAGGGAAGGACTGGAAACTGAAATCAAAGATGAAGGAGGAAATCTGAGTGCAGGAGAAAAGCAACTCGTTTGTATTGCAAGAGCCATTCTTAGAGTAACATTTGAAAACTTTTTATATCCCCAATTACAAAATTGTAAATTTGTAGAGGAACAAAATTATTTTGATCGATGAAGCAACATCCAATATCGACGTTGCCACTGAGGCACTTCTTCAGACGACGATCCGAGAGAAGTTGAAGGATAGCACTGTCCTCACTATAGCACACAGACTGAAGACAATTATTGACTCAGATAGGTAATTTGGATATTCCTCGTCTAAGAATGAGACTCACTGTCGGCTAGGATTTTGGTGATGGGTGATGGGCAAGTTCTTGAATTCGATAGTCCTCAGAAACTCCTTAATAATCCTAATTCATACTTTTATGGGCTTTGGACGCAGGCCCTAAAAGAGAAATCTATACTTGATTAGTGATGTTTAAATAGCTAATATATTTGCATGAAGTTCAATTAATCACAATTTATTTGCTGCAGGTTTAATTTCAGAGATTTGTTAACCTTTATGTAGAGATATATTATAGATGATTCTGCATGAGATTCCTCTGAGACTTTTTAAAGGAAATCAGCATAATGATTTTAGGATTCATAGCATCAAATCCATGAAAGAAGCAAAAATTTTATGCACTATTCTTCTGAATAATACTTATCAATGAAGTCTTCGAACTCTCAAAATGATGATTATTGTCACTATACTATCAAACTCTGCCCTAGTTCCTTAGCTTCTTAAGGCTCTCCTTTGTCTTATTAGGATTTTTCTCGTCTAAGGTAAATGAAACTACATATATATGTCACATGATAGCAAGGATGTGGTAGCACACCTTGTATCTAACTCTATAGATGACACTCACACTTTCATTGTAGTCTACAATCCTAATATATTGGTAAGTGCCCATCCAACAACAGCTAGCAGAATCAGAATATCAGAAATCAAAATAAGAGCATTGTCGATGTTCCATCTCATCAGCTTCAAGGCTTTCAAATTTGACATCTTAATTATCAATTGTAAATCAAGCAGTTCTAATTATTTCTTTAGCATTTTCGAAACTCTGGTAACGACCTCCACGATAAGCTTTATTTTATCGTCACGGAGCTCTCTTTTGCATTTTACAAAATTGCACAGGAGCTAAGTAAAAAAAAAAAATGGCTGCAAGTTTATCTATGAATGTCTCTTTTTCTCGATATTGCTGTGATTTTATCGCTTAATTAAAAATTGCAGGAATCAATTAAAATTCGAATTCAAGAGATTTTTTAAAAATTGATTTGAATCAGCTACTCAACAACTTCTTTTTCAGAATAACTCCATTACGAATAGAACTTGAGATAATACGAAATGAGTCTTTTTAGATCAGAACGCATGGGATACTATAACATTGTGATGTCCAGAGAGAACGCCTGGGATATCATGAACGAGATCGGCGAGCTCGGAGTAGTTCAGTTTGTAGATCTCAACGAGCACGAGCAGATATTGACGCGTCCTTACTCCTCTCAGATTAAACGCTGCGAAGACTTGGAGTTAAAGATACAAGCAATTGAGCAGGCAATGATTCGATTCAGCAAACCTATCGATAGATGTAGCAATATAAAAGCTTATCTCAAAACTCTGCGAAACTTCCTTCAGTCTCGACCTAAAGCTGATCATACCTACTTCGAGGATGTTGAAGCCGAGATTGAGGAGAAGTTAACCTCGCTAACAACCCAACTTCGATATTATGATAGTGCAGTCGATGATTACAATCGCCTCGTCGAAAATATTTACGTACTTGAGAAAACCAGTCTTTACTTTGACCAAGGGTTCGGTTTGCGAAACCAGATCAATCTCGACGAAGAATCCAAGGGCTTCGGAGGGAGACAAAATCGCGTACTAAAATTCAACTATCTTGCTGGTGTAATAGATCGAGAGGACTCACAACGCTTCAGAAGGATGCTATTTAGAGCAACATTGGGTATGGTTTGGCTGACACTTATCGATATTGAACCCCATTACGACCGCAAGGACCAAATTTCAGATAGTAGTTTGCTCGCGGGATCTAAAGAAGAGAATGCCCAGAAAACTGTTTTCTTTATCGCTTATCAAGGTGGATCACAGAATATCCTCCAGACTAAACTCAATAAGATCGCAGATTCATTTGGAGCTCATAAATATGGGATTCCAGAAGATCATATATCCTTAAATCAGAGGATTCAGGAGTTGAAGATTGCGCGAGAGGAAGCAGCAAAGGTCCTGCAAGTTACCCGAACTCATATTGATTTGAAACTTGAAAGTTTCTCACAGCCAAAGCGTATCACAGAGTCTTGGTCCATGATTGAAAGCTTGAGATTGTTTATCTTGAGAGAAAAGGCTATCTATCACAATCTAAACATGCTTAAACTCCAAAACACGATTTACCATGGAAATTGTTGGTGTCCACTCGAAGCCGAGAGCTTAGTCAAAACAGAACTTGAAAACCTCCCCAAAAATAAACCTCATGTAGCAAAGCCCGAATTTCAATTCGCTGAGCCTCCTAAAGACTCTCACCCGCCAACACATTTCAGAACTAATGACTTTACTGCTCCCTTTCAGGAAATAGTCAACACATATGGCATACCACGCTACCGTGAAGTAAATCCCGGGTTATTCACGATAGCTACCTTCCCTTTCTTATTCGGAGTGATGTTTGGAGATATTGGTCATGGAGCAATCATATTCTTGTTTGGTCTTTTTTTGTGCTTGAGGAAAAGTGACCTCGAAGGACGGAATGGTACTCTTGCCTCAATATTACCGGCTAGGTACCTCCTGACGATGATGGGATTCTTTGCTTTATATTGTGGATTTATTTACAACGATTTCATGGCGATCCCACTGAATCTCTTCGGCTCGTGCTACCAGCAGCAAGAGCATACTGAAAAACTTGAAAAAGTTGATCCTTATTGTGTATATCCTTTTGGTCTTGATCCTGAATGGTATCACAAGACAAATGAACTTACATTTTTCAATTCCTTTAAGATGAAGATGGCTGTTATCTTGGGGGTATCACAAATGCTCCTAGGAACTGTACTTAAGCTGTTCAATGCGATTCATTTCAAATCACCGTTGGACTTCTTCTTCGAATGGGTTCCACAGATCTTATTCCTTTGCTCTACATTTGGTTATATGGTAGTTTTGATCTTCATTAAATGGGCGACTCCTTACGACGTTCCCGGAGGAATACCCACGAGTGAAGCACCAGCAATCATAAACATCTTCATCAAATTTTTGTTGGACCTTGGAGCTTTTGATGTTGGGAAATCTCCAAATAAAGTGAAACCACTTTTTGGTGATGACGAAGGGAGTTTCCAAAGTCAAGTGCAGTTTGCGCTGCTTGTGATAGCTGTTGTCTGTGTCCCGTTGATGCTCCTGCCAAAGCCAATATTGCTTGCCTTACTCAATAAGAAGGAACAAGGGTCAGATCATTCCATTCACCTTGATTTGCATGGAGATCAAAAGGCTCCTTTACTAGGAGATCATCCTAAGGTTGTTGTTTGTTTTTTTTTTAATGACCAAGATTTAAATTCTGTTTAGGATGAAATAGAGTACGTCAAGAACGAAGAAGAACATAAGCAATTCGAACCATTTTCAATAGAGGCACCCAGTCATAAAATAAAGGCTGAGTTGGGTCTTGAAAAACACGAGGAAAAGAAAGGACACGGGCATGAGGGTTTCGGTGATTTGTTTGTTCACCAACTCATTGAGACTATAGAATTTGTTCTTGGTATGATATTCTTGTTGGTTTGGATCACTCATAATCAAACAATTTCCTCCCGTAGGATCTTTATCTCACACCGCTTCGTATCTTCGCTTGTGGGCGCTCTCTCTTGCACATTCTCAATTAGCAAAAGTCTTCTTCGATAATACAATCGGTAATGCAATCGTGGAGGGAAACTTTTTTATGGTAAGGAATCTTCCTTCGTCTTATCACAAAAATCATTCATTTTCCCACAAAAGACATTTATTGGATTTGCTCTTTTTGCTCTCATTACATTTGGCGTGCTACTTTGTATGGATTTAATGGAATGCTTCTTGCACGCCCTACGTCTTCATTGGTAATTATAATGTTACAATAATCTCTATTATCAATCAACTAAAGGGTGGAGTTTCAAAGCAAATTTTTTAAAGCTGATGGTGTTAAATTCGAACCTTTCTCTTTTGAATCGTCTCTGAAGATCATTGCGCAGTCTTAAAGTGTTTACAGCAGCAGTTTGAATCAAAAGGAACAGTGTATGTAGATAAGTGCTAACTTATTAGTTAAATAAGCGCTACATTTCAAATAATTCCGGTAATCCTTGAAACAAAAACAAAATGAGTGTAAACCAAATAAAATTTCGGCGAATTGAATTAAGAAACAGCTCGAACTAGTTCAAAGTGATTCGTCTTTGCTTAGTACAGTTTGTCTAACTATTTTTTGTTTATTCGGTCTACTATTGACAAAACAATTTTGAGGGCGTGCGGTGTATATTCCATTGTTTACTCTCCTTTACACATTAAGGTAGGTGGTTATAACAACAAATGAATTAATTAATAGAGTAATTCATAAACAAGGTGAGAAACGGTTCGATACAAGTAATTTTATGGTTATTTACGTTTGGACATCTTGGTATCGTCTTATACAACGGGGTAAGAAGCCATTTGTTGAATGCCACAAATACCAGCACCATCCTTGATACCGATCTTGACGTGACCACCTTCTCCCCAAGAAGATCCCCAGGAATTTCTGATGATGTAGTATGGAGTAGCGTCTTCATCATTATAACCAACAGCAACAACACCATGATCAAGGTTGGTTCCGCAAGAAGCATCGTTGATGACACCTCCCTTGTACAACTGGAAGGTGAAAGTGTCAGCTTCGATGGCAACTGCGACTGGTTGTTGAGCAATGGCAGCCTTGAGGGCATCAGCATTATTCGCAGGAACATCCACGAAATTGGTGATTTTACCAGATTTAGGAAGTCCAGAGTTGCAGCTGCCGTCTGTGGCAGTATAAGGATAGTCCTTCTGTGAGGCGAGACCTCCAGAAGAGACGACATATTTAAAGGCATTGTCCATAAGACCACCACTGCATCCCATGTTGCCGAAGGAACGTGAACAGTCAACGAGTTCTTGTTCAGACAGATCGTAGAGATTTCCTTTAGCGCTGTGAGCACCTTCGATAGCGCCAACAGCTGAGAAAGCCCAGCAGGATCCGCAATGACCTTGGTCTTTGACCGGATTCAGCTTTGGTCTCCAGTCAACCGACGCCCTGAGATTGTTTGTAGGTAAAACAGCAGTGTTCTTTTGACCCGATGTATTTCCAGAGGAAAGCCCAAGGTATGTAGCAGAAAACTCCTCTTGAGTGAGATGTGAAAAAGGAGTAAGACCAAGTTCATAGGTTCGATCGGGCTTGCTGTTATGCTGGACGATCTTCCCGTAATTAGAAGAAAACACTTGGAATCTGTAGTGGTCTTCAGCGGAACCTACATGGATGTTGTTCTCAGCTTTCCATTGATTATAGAGATCTTTCAAGTTCTTTGGACCAATCTCATTAGCTTGTGAGTGGTGCTTGAAAACGAAGAACCCAGCAACCAGGGTGCCAATAATGGCAAGGGCAATCAAAGCATTCTTTTGCATTAGAAACTTTTCTGTGAAACTGTATAGATAAATTAATTTTACTTTCGATCCATTTATACCAGAAAATTTGGCAAATTGTTCTAATTAGAAGATCAACTAATTCATGAAGATTTTCTTTTTCCTATCTAATTTCCAAATCGAATTATTCGAAAACTGAGAGCCTTTTTCTTTTTTCTCTCAATGGCTGGTAGAACAGTGCGGAGTGCAAAATTTAAACGTCTCTCAAACTGTTCAAGTAGAACAAACATTTAAATACTGTTTTAGGAAAGAATCTAAACATCATTCTTTTGTATTAGAATTGTCTTCGATGACATCTTATTTGCTATGGACTTTCTTTTAGAGTGTATTTCTGGAAGAATAGCAACAAAAAAAAAAAATCTCAAGAAAACACGCTATTCCCTTCTATTTTGGGGGTATATGTAAAAGTGTTTCTCAGTTGACTATTCCGATATTTAATTCGATCAGTTCTAGTTTTGTTGAACTGAGCCAGAAGCAGTTCTATGTCAAGTATTGTTGACTGAGTCGCCGATACTAGTTCATCTAACGGTTGAGAAAGGCACTAGCACGGAATATTTTCAGTCGATTATCTGTGCCAAGACAGTGATTCTCGTAGGTTGTCTTCTAAAGACAGTAAATCAGAGATGTGCCTACACTCTGAAAAGACTCTTGACATATGGTATTCACTCTTTGAGTCCAGGAAGAGATTCCTCTAACTCCTTATTGCTTGGAGGTTACTGTAAAATCCCATACAATGTGAAATAAGCAGCGAAAGCTATTCAACTTTATTCATAGATCTCGAAAATTAATTTTGATATTGGATTCTTCGTGGCACTAACTGCTTTTTAGGTGTGTATATTCTCTTGCGATTGAACAACTTGATCTTTACCCTGCATGGGGGAAGAAAGATTGACTTCTCGGAACAATTTAAGAGAATTACTTAAATTTCATGACGTGGAATCTAACCTGTGACTTTCTGTTGCAATACTGTGGTCGATCTACGTCGATACGTCTGACTATACATAATAAATAAACGGTTTCTGGAGGCAAAGCAAGTTATTTCGTTTTGCTCTGGTATGAATAGCTATATATAAACTACCATTCACTTGAAAGGTTTGAAGCATCCTGGTGCAATGGTCAAAAAATAAATGCTCTTTTCTGGTTTACAGAGACCATTTAACTGCAAATGCATTTATTTAACCAAAATTAACTTAGCTGAAATAGTTAGCCAATAGAATAGACAAATACTAAATTTTTGAGGACGGATTTTGTTGGGAATATTAAGGCCAGGCAAATTTAATCGATCTGTGATGGTATGTATATACAACTTCAAGGTGCTTATATAACTATGCATTGCTATTTTACTTTTTGTTGAAATAAATGTTCCAATTTTACTTCGTGGATTAATGAAAGCAGAAACTAATTAATAGGTTATCAAGTCATGCAAGTATAATAATTTGGCCTTATTACTGCTTAGATAGTAGTTAGTTGCATTATTCTAATAGGAAATATATAGGGTAAGGAGAGGAGTGAAGCTTATTCAGCAATAGGATAAGAGGCCATTTGTTGAATACCACAGATACCAGCACCATCTTTAATACCAATTCGGACATGACCACCTTCTCCCCATGATGCTCCCCAGGAATTTCTCACCTTGTAGTAAGGAATTGAAGCCTCGTTATCGGAATCACCGTCACTATAGCCAACAGCAATAACCCCGTGATCGAGATTGATTCCGCAGGAGTTATCATTGATTACACCACCAGAATATCCTTGGAAGGTGAAAGTGTCGGCCTCAATGGCAACTGCAACTGGTTGCTTAGCAATGGCAGCCTTGAGAGCGGCAGAGCTATTGGTAGGGACATCGGCAAAGTTAGTAATTTTTCCATATCTCTTAAGACCGGTCTTGCATTTGCCATCTGTTGCGGTGTAAGGATAGTCCTCCTGTGAAGCGAGACCACCGACAGACATGACATATTGGAAAGCACTGTCCATAAGACCACCATTACAGCCTTCATTCCCAAAGGACCCAGCGCAGTCAACAAGTTCTTGTTCGGAAAGGTCCATGAGATTTCCTTTGACAACACTGTGAAGCCCTTCGATAGCACCGACGGCAGAGAAAGCCCAGCAAGATCCGCACTGTCCTTGATTTTTGACCTTATTCATCTTCGGTGCCCAGTCGACAGTTTCCTTAAGATTGTCGGTTGATAATGGGAGAACGTTTTTCTGTATATTCTTCGGAACTTTCAAACCAAGATGGGTGGCAGCGAATTCTTCTTGAGTGAGATGGGTAAAAGGATTGAGACCTAAGCTATAGGATCGACCGAGAAGCTTGTTATGCTCGTTGATCTTCCCATAATTGGAGGAGAAGACCTTGTATCTGTAGTTATCTTCAGCCGCGCCGACATTAATCTTAAAGGTGACTTTCCATTGGTTGTAGATCTCTCTCAATGCATCTGGATTTGTCTCATCTTTTTTGGCTTGTTGGCCTCTAAAGAGCAAGAGGCCTGCTGTTAGGGTGCCAATAATGGCAAGGGCAATAAGTACGTTCTTTTGCATATGTTTTTTTTGGATCGATTTCTAATTATTCAAAGATCAAATGATTCGGTATAAGAACTTAGATTCTTGATATCAATGAATTTTTTTGTCCAGTGTGAGAATCTTTCTAAAGAGACCAAACTGAATTTCGAGGAATACTCTTTAGAACACTCAATTCGATAGGAAAAAAGAGTTGTTTCTTTCTAGAAAGGTTTCGATTCTCTTGCTCTCTCTTATTCTAGTCGCTATAGAAAGTGCTAATAGACACTGCTAATTATATGGACTAAATTTTACGACGAATTCATACGATGACTTAACCTTACCGTCTTCATTGCTAAGGTGAGTCTCAGTAGTTGTTCTGGAATGCTGTTGTTGGCTTAATAGATTCAAAAGTCGAACTTGGATCGATGGAAGCGCCATTTTGAGTCTAAACGTATTTTGTTTGGAAATTCACTCTCCTGAAAATTGTTGAGAGCAGTTCACCCATGAATATGTCACAACCTCGGAACATTAGTTTTTCTCCTTATAGGACTTCTCAGAAGAGTACTTAACTCTCAAAAACACTGCTTTTTAGTTCAGTAGCATACAGTTTTACTGAATCTTTTTATCAAAAAGTTTGAAGACTTATATTTGACGATGATGGATGTCTAAGTGTTGACAAAAAGTCTGAATTTCTTCAATTCTCAGCATGAAGAGATACGAGAATGACCAGCAAGAAGGATGGTGTTTATTTCCTACAAGTAAAGTTTGCACCTGTGATAAATTTTCACATGTGATTTGTTATATGCACAAATAGGCCGCTCGATACTTGAAGCGGCTAAGTTAGAATTGCGTTTTAGCCATCAAATATAAGTTTGGGTCTTGATGTGAGCCAATCATATAACCTTTTAGTTTCTTTGAGTTTCAATATGATAAGAGTCTAAGGGTTCACAACGAGAACACATTTCGGTGTTGTCTTTTAATAGCAATCGTTATTGATATGGAGACGACAATTCTTTGAGCTCCACGATTCTCTATTGTTGAGACAACACTTACTTTTTTTAAATGAAAACCCATTCTTACCAAGGCGTTTTCTTCCTAAGCACATAATAATAAATGCTGCACCAAACTTCAACAAACGAGAGCATTATGTTCAAAGATAAGTGAATAACTTTTGAAATCAGAACTTTTTCAGCTTTTGTTTTATTAATTTTTCGATGCGCTGTGGGCATCTTCTGAAATTATAAATATCACCCGAATGATGTACAGTCGAATAAGGTTTTTCAGTGTTTATATGATTTTTAGAATGAGATTTAGAAAATATTTCACTTTGATTTAATAATGTCTGTCTTATCTCAGTCCAAGGTTTTACACAATCAAAGCAAGGTTGAAATTGTGTCTTAATAAGAAGAATTAAAATCCCTAACTGTAAGTTTGAGTTCGTTTTTGGGTTGAAACTAGCTCGCATCAAATTGAACAAAGACAGTATAACCGAGAGTGGAACTTGAAAATCCTTTTCCATTTATTTTCAAAAAATTTAGAAAAAGTTTTTGGGTTGGTCTGAAATAGAGCCCAAATTGACTTTCTCAAATGATTTGGAGATGTTTTTAGGGTCTAGGTGTCAAGTTGAGGGCAAATATTATCTTTTGAATTGTGATTAGTTTTATGATGTTGATTGATTATTTCAAATATTGTGCATATTTGGTCGAGTCGTATCCTAATGACCGCCTGACATCAGTCTCAGATTTTATCAAATTCTTATTTCTACTAATTTTAGTTCTATCATAATCATTCAAATACTCTAAGGATATTTCTTGACAGAAGTTAATTTCTCGAAACGATTTAATAATTTCAAGCCAATTGCCATGGGAAAAATAATAATGTGAAACCATATTTCAAATCTCATATTTTCTCAGATTCTGCGCAAAGTATATCGAATAGTATGTGTGCTATTATTCCATTATCATTGATTGTTAAATCATGGCGAGCTTATTTTTAGAATTTTGTTTCTAATCTTGGGTGAACATTTATATTAGCAATATATTGAAGGATTTATTTTTCGAATTCATACAAGGAAGAGTCATATTGCATTGTGAGTTTGCAAAAGGAAAATTTAGCTAAGAAGTTAGATTTGTTTGAGAGGATGTTGCTATGATTAACAGCCAATTGGATCAGATTTGTAATAGAGAACCACATAACTCATGCGATAAATCATATTCACTATATTTTTCATAACTTTCTCTGGTAAGCTCATTACTCATAACACCAGAACGGAGACTATCATTTGCAATAATTTAATTGTACATACCACATTTATTTCACAATCTATTTTTCTAATTTCTTACTTATGCTGCTTTTTTGAGCCCAGGGTCATGAATAAGCCGAGTGAAAAAACCTATAGCACTACTTTTCTATACGTTGCAGTTTTTGAAAACTACTTTATTTCTTCCTTGTTAGGTATTTCATCTTTATTGCCTTCCATTGATTATATTCAATTATCAGGTACTATCTTGAGAGAGTGTCTGAAGAGGACTTGGCCGCTTCCGAGATCAAGGTTGACTTTAAATCAGCAAATAATGTCAAAAACAGAAGAAGTGACATCTTGACTGGGCGGTAAGACAAGATGTTTCTAAATCCATTATTGTGTTAGTCTGTTGTTACCTAATTATGTGTATTTTGATATTGTTGGCGACTTTTCGAAATCATGATAGTGGAAATGAAGATTGCGCATTAAAAAAATTTAGTTTTGGTGTGGAATTGCTTCAGTTAAACTCTGAGAAATACGAGTCCGAATATCAGCTTGCACATCATCTAGTTTCACAGTGGCAATGCAGTCAGAAATTTTAAGAATTCTGAAAGTTCTTATTATTTTATTTAAAAAAAATCCTCCAATACGTCACAAATTAAGTTTTATTTGAAAGTCAGGTAGAGACTCAATTAATTCCATCTGAATATCTGATAAGATCGAAAATGCGTTCTTTTTCTCATATGCTCAGGCACTAAAGATTATCAACGATGCTGCAATAAAACACTTTTAGAAGTGTTGCATATATTAACTGATATAATTTCATTCAATTATATTCTTAGTTCAGATATTGGTTGATATTGCTCAGAGCTGAAAGCTAAAAGCTGCTAAAATTCTCAATATTTTTAGAATGGCAAGTTAGTATTTTGCACATACATTTTCTTTTGATCGATATATTAATTAAATTGCACTTCACTCTTCATAAAATTTATTGCGGAGAGTTAAATTTTCTTTAACGATGGAACGCTAGTTAAGGGGACTTCTTAATGAATATCACTCCTTATGAAGTGCAAAAAAAATTTTGACAATCTAGGAGCACATCCACTTGTCTGCCTCCTCAAATTTGATAGTAATTTATTTCTTCTTTCCTTGAAGTGCAGAGCTACTCGAATTCATAAGTTCAAGGGAAATTCAGAGAGGATTTGACATATCTCTCTTTTCGCTAGTCGAATTGGAAGAACGACTCCTACTTAGATTGCAAAAGATGATTTATTCGAGCTCGTAGAATTGTGCCATTCTTGCTTTGATCTAAAGTTCTTGCAACAGGAAAATTGAATGGTAGAAAATCTTTTAATTTTAGCGCATTGCTCTTTTGGAATTAATGCTTTATTTTTTTATATATATTTGAATTAATAATAGCCAGAGTATGCTTAATGGCCCTGATTCTTAGATCCTGGAGCAGTGAGTGTGGCATCTGAGCTCATAATGACTCTCTGAAGTTTTTTGAACTGAAAAAAAAAAATTGCAGTTAACAGAAAAATTTACAAGTTACTCTGACATTTTGTGCGGCAGATGGTGAAGTTTTAATGCATATTCTATCTTTTTTTAAGCTTTGCTTATTGATCATTTGAGACATAGAGAAATTTTTGGTTTCTTTATGTGTTGGTGGTTCGATGTTAATTCACACAGCACCGTCTCCATGACCGTTTTCTCAGGAATTTCCAAGAGAGACGATGCTCAAATCAGAAGGTAACCCCTGAGAGTAGCGAACTTTTTTTATCAATTCCCAATTCCAATAGAGCCACTTTATTGGAATGACTCAGAAAAAAGGTATTATTTCTTTGATCAGGAATAATGTTGTTTAATGCCTCGATCTACCAAAATGCGAATAATTATTTCTGAAGTTATTTTTATTTGAGAGCGTTGAGCTCTGTAAAAGTACTTTTTCAAATTTTATATAAATTTTATTTCTACCGACTCTCCGACCCTTCGGTTATTTATAGGGCACAGGATCGCTGGATTATAAAAAAAATTCTAAAGTATCAATTTCTAAACATCATATGATGATTTATCTCTTCCTTATTTTGGTTGCCTTGCCTCTGGGCTCAGCCAAAACCCTGACAGTTGACGCTTCTATCTCCTTAGTGAGTGGGACTAACTACCCGAGTCTCCAAACAGCAGTCGCTGCTTTATACAGTGGGAGCACTCTCGTCGAGACTACAAATACAATCACTCTTCTTCCAAACACAGCTGGAACTACTCAAACGATTACAACAAGCTTGAATGGTGATTCTGGGACAGGAAGCATTACGATCCAGTTCCAATCTCCTCCGAGCACCGTAGACTCTACCACGGTATGCAGCCAACTCCCAGTTTTGAGTGTCATAGGGACTTCCATTTTATATGCGAATAATCTGGCGTCGCTCTCACTTGTCGGCTTGTACATCAAACAGAAGTACACAAGTGGTAGATCTCATGAATTGAATAACATTGGGACAGTCACACTATCAAGTTTCTGTCTCGATTTGACTGAATCTTCGTCAGCAAGTATGCCATCAACGAACTATTGGCTATACTTCTCCTATATATCCCAACTCACAATAACCAATGGCTATGTGGCATTTGACGGAACGAAAGAATTGTGGGTTCAATGGTCAAGTCAAGTGAACGTGTCCTCTGTGACTCTGGATATAGTTTCATACTCAAAGGATTCAAGCCGCTCAATTTTCCAAATTTATCAGGACTCACCTTATAACACGAATTTGGGTGTTACCGACCTAAAAATTACTTGTCCTTCCAATGCAATCCCAATACCAAACGGTGTTTATAGTAATATGATATATTCAGCATATTACTCGAACATCCAAGTGGCTAATTGCGATTTCAGTTCAGCGTCGGTACAGGCAGCTAGTTTGATTTATTCAGCTGAGACTGTGAGTGCAACTATGGACTCCTTAAAATTCACGAACATCAAAATTGGCGATTCTGATGGACAAGCCTTCATTGGAATAGTAGGGAATAGAAACGCGACGATATCTAACGTCGAAATCACTACCTTAGCTGCTGCAACTGTGAGCGCATGGAACGAGCTAATATTTATTCATAACATGTGGGGTTCATATTATTCTCCAGGTATATATCTAGTGGTCAACAATGTTTCGATCACCAATACCATCATTGGGGACAATTTTTACTTCCTTTACCTGTACATTCCCGGTCCGAGCTGCATAGCAGGCCTGGTGGTCAATAATTTTACAGCAGATGGAGGCCAAATGGACGAAGCTTCGTATGTAATCCGTGTTCAAATCGGCCCTGATTGGTCAGATTCAACACTAGCAACAAGAAAAACACTGGCAATCAACAAATTGAATGTTATGAATATTCGATTTATGTGGTGCTATGTGGCCCATTTCGATTACCCAGCCTATGGTGTTCCTGCTGTTGAAGTTTTCCATGTTGAGCTGAACGATAATTATATTGCTAATAATTATGTCAACGCCTCATTTTTCTACTATTTTACAGGTATGTTGGGTCAAATTGTTAACCTAACTGCAGTCAACCAAACTGTCAATGCCCTCTCCACACTTATTAAATCCAGAGACTACGTCGGGTCGCTCTTTATAGTCAATTCTAATTTCACAAACTGTACTATGACTATATCGTCAGGACTCATCTCTTTTGATGGGTGGATGGGTGTAAGATGGTACAGCGATTTTGCTAAGACTCGCTCATACCATATCGAAAATTCATTCCAAAAGAACAGTACGACTATGTACACAGAAGCCAGACCATTTATTGTTTATAATTCAACGTTCTCTGATCTCCTTGCTTTGGACACTTCGATTGTGATATGGTCCACAAATCCTCAAGCAATCTTTCAAGGGAACACCCTGCAAAATATTTCGCTGAACAACTCTCGCCTATTACAGCTTGGCTCGTATATGCCGTATGCCAACATCTACGCATTTTTTCAGTATAGTGTTGGTTATGTGTATCTTCCTACAACGACCTGGTTCGACTTCTTTGAAGAGGCAGAAACCGCTGCACTGGCTGGTAGCTCACTAATAAGGTCTCTCTTCTATGACGCAAGAAACCACACCTGCTCGTTCGATTCTCAAAATTGTGCTACCTTCATCTATACCAAAGACAACGTGATTGATCAAGTGAATACCGTTAGTTCGGACTATGTAATGGGGCTTACGAACTTCCAGGTTCCTAATAGTTCGGTCATTGTCATCAATAACACATTCTCCAGAATAACAGGAATTTCAACGGTTGATTTCCCTATTCTTTTAAGCGATTCGATTAATCGAGCTTTCATCATTGGAAATCTCATGACGCAAATAGATATTCTGGGATATGTCTTCTCACTTACTTCTTTCTCCCTGGATAGCTTCTTTTTTGATTCCAATATCGTTTCAAATACTTCAAAGGTGGGAGCTTACCTGTTGGAATCATATGAATGCAACAACATAACCATACAAAACATGCTTATACAAAATTTACAAACCGAAACTGACTTTATAAGCATGAGTTGCACTTTCATCTCTACTCAAATTAAATTGAAAAATTCGACCTTTGAGAACATTATCCAACAAAGCAATCAAGGTGCACGACAAGCAGTCAATTTTATCTATATCTCGACCCAGAATATCTCATCAACCAAGATCGGGAACGTCGATTTCCAAGATAACACATTCAGCAATATCACTTTAGCAAGACTGGGAGGATACACAACGAATACGATTGGTACGTCTTTCATACTACTTTTTATGACTCAATCGTTCGCAATCATCCACAATAATACTCTAAATGAAATTACTCTGCCTGAAGGTACGATTATGACAGTATCGACTCCTACTTTAACTGTCACAGGCTCCACTTTCCAAGCTCTCTCATTCGGAGATGCGAAAGGTGCTCTGAATTTGATTGTCCAAAACTTCACTCTTTTTAACAGCAGCTTCTCAGATTCTCAGAGCTCGAACTACATCGGCTCAGGCCTAATTCAGTTAACCTCGCCTTTTTCAGTTTCAGGGTCCTCAGTGTATGCCAATATTTCTAATTGCTCATTCACTAACAACTCAGCGTCATATGGAACCATACTGTATGCAACGTCTTTGACGATTCAATTCCTCATGCAAGGCTCATTTATCTCCAATAATTTACCCTCTAACAACGAAGGCCAGATATATTTTGTGAACGTCAGTGGATCGGCGATAAACGTTATGGACTCATCCTTTGTAAGTGACCAAGCCCTGAAAGCAGCCTCAAGTTATTTCGTCTCTATCGAAACAAGTTCTCAAACCTATCTGACGGTTGCTAATTGTAGCTATGAAGCAGCTGGAAACAATTCAGGAGGTTTTTTATCTGCACAGTTAAATCCTGATTTATCCGTGTATATCTCAGAATTTACTTTCACAGCTTCTCAAGTCACAAGTTCAGGCGTACCCACTGCCTCTATAATGGTAGCAGATAGTATAAATGCTTATTTTACGGGTGTTACAGTCACGAATCTCACACTTGGCCAGAGTGCCATATTTGCCATGAACTGCGATATGTCGAAGAGCCAGTCAGATAATTCTTGGAATCTCACAATTGATCAGAGCAGCTTTGATTCCCTGAATTTAACTGGTGGTATCGTGACCATTAATTCGGATGAGTTCCTCACAAATGTCTTGGACAATCTCACAGTGTCCATTACAAATTCTAATTTTTCAAATATTAAGCTGACGGGTGCTAACTCTCTCGTAACAGCTACGACTTCTCTAATTGGAAACTCCCAGTCAGATGATTTTTCTATCGTAGTGAGAAACTGCTCGTTCTCGCAGATAGACGCTGCTGCAACCTCAGCGATTTTCTCATCAGTGGAATCTCGCTATCGAAATGTGCTTTGGATAGACGACAGCGATTGTCAAGATATTACCTCAAATAGCACCCAAGGAGGAGGGATCCTCAACCCTTCGACAATAATGTTGTCTGAAGCAGTTGCTGTTGAAGCACAGCCCAACGATTCAACGATAAAAATGACGGACAATACTTTTCTGAGAATTCAGGCCTATAAAGGTGGAATAATGACCTGGACTAGTCTTTACCATCAAATCGCAGTCCTGATTGCCAGAAACAGCTTTGAAAGCATCAGTGCCACTCAAGATGGAGGAATTGTGTACGCAAACTATTCCGTGAACGAAGATTCTGACATGAATCAGTCTGTGGTCTTCAACATCACAGAAAATTCCTTCAAGACAATAAACAGCCAAAATGGAGGTATCGTCCAATTTGAAGGCACATCAGCTAACCTCTACGAAATTAACCTGAACTCGAATACATTTGAAGACGTAAAAGTCACCCAAAATGGAGGAGTTGTGAACTATCCAAAATTTTCACTCGGGAACTATTCTTCTAATGCTTCCAGTAGCAGGCGGCGGGTACTCTCAGGAGAAACTTCGGCTGGAAAAATAGTTCTTGCCAACAATCAAATTACGACCGTCACTGCCTCAAATGGGGCTGTCGTTTTCGAATTTGCACTGAATCAGACTTTGAATCTCTCTCTAGTCGGAAACACTTTAAATGGCTTGTATGCACAAGGCAGAGGAGGTTTGGCTTACACCAATCAGCCATTCTTAAATATAAAAGATAATACCGGCACCGCCGTATCCGCAGGGGTATCAGGTCCCGTCCTCTTTTCAATGTCCGACCAGCTAAATCTGGTGAATGCAGAAAACAACTTTGATGGCCTTCAGAATTCTGAGGCGCTCGCCTTTTCCCCGACGAATCTTCATGTTAAATTTGTCAAGATTTCCGATTCTTCAATTTTGACATTGCAAAACTATGAGAGTTTCACATCAAATCCGACCGTCCCAGATTTAACCTCGTATTCCATGAGCCTTTATCGAATCGAGTTGACACTTATTTATGCAGGAATGTTTGGAAATCAAACTGTCGTTGATAATTCTCCATCAGCCATCCTGCGGCTCACATTTATCTCCCCAGACCCTATATACGCCCCGCAGAACTATATTACGAGTGAGTGCTCAAACTCGAAGTGTGTGGCTACCCCTTCTAACGTAATTTTGGCTGGCAAAGCTGGTGACATTTATGTCGTCAACGCAACTTATCAATCGAACTCCTTCAACCAATTCCAACAGTTCATGATCCGCCTGAGAGCCTGTGCACCAGGTGAACTCAATCAAACCCAAAGTGGGCAGTGCATCTTTTGCCCTCAAGGCACCTATTCGTTGGATGCGGATGATCAACAATGTACAGAATGTCCAGAAGGAGTCGACTGTCGTGGAGGAGGTGAAATTTGGATCAAGCCTGGCTACTACCGAAGTGAAAACACTTCTGGGCTCTTTGTTATGCCATGCAATGATAGCGAAGCAAGGTGTCTTGGAGGGCAAAATAACAGTTGTATCGAAGGACACACTGGCCCATTTTGTCTGCAATGCCTCCAATCAGAAGGCTTTGTTCCCGAAGATGGAGATTGTGTTGATTGTGAGAAAAGTACGCATATGGTTTGGGGCGTTCTGGCAATCATGGGTAGTTTGATCTACCAAATATTTTTACTTGTTTCAGAATACAAAGAAAACAAAAAACTATTCCAAGAAAAAGCATCCGCAAAGGCGGCTTCGATGACTACCACAGGAGTTCCGGATAATCTAATCAAGCCAATTAAACCTGGTGACATGATGGTCATTTTAACAACCTTCACCCAGATTTGTTCTGTGGTCGCTATACTAAATCCAGGATTCGTATCAGGGCTCATAGGTATCTCACTCGGAATAGGAAATCCTAACAAGCAAGTCTTAATGTCACTAAAATGCCTATACTATAGGAAAGACATGGACCCTCTCTCCACAATAAAATTAGAACTTCTCTTCTATATTTTTTCTCCTGTTGCCAAGCTGCTTGTCGTGCTCTTCTTCGAATTCATCAGGATGATCTTCAAGTTATTCAAAGAACCAAAAATCCGTGTCATTACAAGACTGAGTGCAGTTGCTGTTGTTCTCATTCTTCTTGAACAGCCAAATATCATCGGTGCCCTCTCGAACTACTTGACTTGTGAAAAACTTGATCCGTATTTAGAAGATCAGTTTATGACAGACCCTACTACAGTTCAATGCTATACACCTGAATACATATCTTTCAGGAATAAAGCTGTCATCCCTGCCCTTATAATTTGGGGCATAGGCGTGCCTCTTGTAATTTTCTTGATTCTCTTCAAAAATCGAAAAATCTTGCCCGATTCTGAAACTCTGAACGTAATTTTCGGACCATTGTACAACATTTATTCCGAAGGAGCATACTATTGGGGTCTAGTCATCATCGTCTGCAAAATGACGATTTTCACTCTTAATTCTGTGCTAACTGTGCCAGAGATAACCAAGTGTGTCATATTTCTCATCGTACTTCAGTTATACTATGAGCTATTGAAGAGAAATCCTCCGTACCCTCAAAGACTGTTGTCACGATGCGAGGTGTATTGTGTTCATGCCTATAGACTAACTCTTATCATCGTGATATTGAAGCTAAGTGTAGCCAAAGAGCCCTTCGATGTAGCATGCGACGTGCTCATCCTGATTACGCTGGCTCTACCTGGAACCTATTTCGTGATTTGGATCGCCAAACTCCAGTTCAGGGCTATGAGAACCAAAATAAAAACATTTAAGGAGGAGATAAAGAGAAGAAAGACGCTGAAATTCGCTAGAACCCAACAAACCTATTCTGATACCATGATAGCCAGCCCAAGCAATCATGCAATTTTGTCAGCCACTAAGTAAAAAACTTTTTCTTATTTATTTCCAAAGTCTTAACTTCATAACTTTTAGATTTGAAGTTCGCGATTCAGTAGAGGATTCAAAATCAAGTCCAGCCAAGCTTAATGATCTGGAAACCTGGAAAAGAAGAAGCATTTTTGCAAACTCTGACAGAAAGCCTACTTTATTCGAAGCTTCACCAAGTTTCAGTCTAAGTATTATGTCCTTTGAAGATGAAAAAAAAGATAAGCGAGACAGCCAGTGCACGGATCCTGATAATCTCATTTCGCCGTTGCCTCGAATGAATCCAAATATGAATATTTCGACTCTGCGCAATCGAAGAAAGGCTCGCGATACAACACCATAAGTAACTAATTAATTTAAATTTTTTTTTGGAAAAGAAACAGAATATTAAAAGGAGTAACAAACAATAATTATCATGATTTGCAGTGAGAATTTCTTTTTTTTTTTGAAATATATCCATTCATTTTTACATATGTTTAGCCATTGGCTCATAAAAAATTTCATTTTTATGATAGTCGTTAAAAGTGGTGCACCGCTTCCTTAGTGCTTTCTTCAGCTAGGGCAAGTTCAAACCTAAAATTAGCACTGTGGTATGACATTTGATCATCTACTACTTAATAAAGCAAACAAAAACTCAGGCTGAACTTCTGGTTGACTAAGATTGCATTTTGTAAGTAAGACACAAAAGCCTTGAAGGAAATGAGTAATCAGTATATCGGGAATCGTCGGATGAAATTGACTAGAAATACATGGAAATCTCGATCATTAGTTGTTAAAGGAGATGTTTAACGCTCTCTGTATAGATAATCTATAGAAAATGAAATTAGTTGTCTTTTGAATCATGAATAAATTAGAATTAGTTCTCTCTCTCTTTGTTTTTTTGATGAGAATGATTCTATGATGAAACGCATATATAACTAAATTTCTCGCTAAATGAATTATAAATATTTACCTTTGCTTTGAATGACCACTTACATTCAACCTAACATGTCTACCAAATCTTTTCGAAAATTCGTAGGTCGATTGCTGAATCTTTATATTACAAACAATCAGTAAGAAATTTCAGAAGAAAAAAAACATTGTCATTAATATCATTGATGTTAATATCAATATAGAAAAAAATTACCATATTGGATGATAATATACAAGAAAATGAAAAAATAGTCTGTTTTTATATTTACTAATTTGGTTATCTTTATACAACCTTTTTGATTTAATCAAGCACGGCATTTAGTACCTTTTTTGTCAAACTATTCTTAAACTCTCGTCTTTTCATGTTGTTATACCTTTCATGCAGTGAGTTTTTCAAAAGATTCGCAGGTACATTGTCAATTTTTAGTAGGTACTCGCGATATTTTTTATTATAGAAGTGGCCCAATTTATCGCTTTGTCTGTCAATTTTCTTTAATTGTCGATGCGTAGCCTTTTGGATACTTTCACTTTGTTTTTCTATCTCCAGTAGTCTATCGTTGAATTTCATTATCTTTTTTTCACTATTTGTCGCTTCTAAATTTCCAATAGTTTTCAGCTGAGGACTCGATGTATACGACTTAGAGGCAACTTTACTCTTGACCTTTGATATATCAACCGTACTGGGAGACCGTAATGGACTCTCCGAAAATCTGATAGTTGATCTTCTTTCTCGAGTGTGGAGAGAGATTTCGTTATGTAGATCTGTTTCGTCATTTTCTTTTAAATTCTCTATTGATGGGACTTGCTTCAAAAGCAACAACTGCTTCTTTGGGTTTAGAATCTCCGAGTTAGCTTCTTTTCTAACTTTGTTAGATTCGAGTTCATTGAATTTTGGAGCTGGAGAGATTAAAGGCGAAAGAAATGAAGCTGTCAAGTTCTTTGAAATGTTCCTTCGAGGGATCTGAATCAAAGGGGAATTTTTTGAGAAATTGCTTGTTGGGTGCTTTTTCTCTGAATGACTTCGAGTTTGATTCAAGATTAAAGTGTTGCTAGATAAATCCGGCATTGACGTCTTCTCTTTAGAATGAATAATAAAAGAGCCAAAATCAGACTCTTGTGGAATTGTATGAGAGGTATTTTGTTCTGGACGTGGCATACAATCATGCCTTAAAATTCTTTTTGTTAGTCCTTTGAGTAATGCGATAACTTTTGTGGAACGCAATCTTTGAGAATTCAGTTCTTCAGCGAGCTTGACGTCGGAATCAAGTTTCCTGCTGCTTGACTTAGGAAAATGAGCTTGGAGGCTATCTAGCAGAAACTGAAGCTCTTTCTCTTCCTGTTTGCTGAATTTTGCCAGTTCAATAGTGGTCTTACTATCCCTTAACCGTTCTTCAAGTAACTGAAAAAACCTGGCTTGAAAATTTTCATTCAAAACCCCATTTCCTTCTCTATTGAGTTTCAAGCTCTCTATGCACCTAATTAGAGACTGCAACAGCTGTCCTTTCTTGAAATCTACCCTTAATTGCTGATGCGCTTCCCAATCTCGTTCTACTTCGTCTCGTGCTCGTTGCATTTTTTTCTGCTCTTCAAAGAGCTCGTCATCATCAATTGAATTAGTGTTAGAATTGGCATCATTCTGATGATCAATCAAAATCATACTGTTGAATTTTTTGCGATGAGTGCTTTTCAATGTTTTCAATTTTTGAATTGATGAACAGCGATCCATCATCGCTATAAATCTGCTTCGATCCTTGGCCTTTTCCAACGCTTGATCCGCTAAGGTTCTCGCCAAACTTGGCATTGAGTTTGTGTGTTTTGTTTGACTGTTGAGGCTTTTTCCTTTTTCCAAGTGGTTTTCTTCTGCAGGAATATCTGAGAGAGGTTCTGCTCGATATATCTCAGAGCTGATTTTCGTGATTTGAGGTAATTCTATTGGGTCATGATAGATCCCCGTTTTCTCAACAGTTCTTTGCCTATTTTGGATATTTGGAGAAGTAAAAGCTGTTGGTTTCATTAGATCCGATATTTCAAAATAAGTATTCAGATGCTTAAATCCATCAAGATTTCTGTTAAATTGATACTCTTTATCTTTTTTTGTCAATCCAAAGCGCTTCGCTGAATTTTTAACCAGATCGTCGATTCTTTTCTTTTCGGTGTTGCTTGGGCTTTTTAGCAGTTCCTCTGAATCTGAGCGAGGGATGCTATGAAATCTTATTTGGGCCTGCTTTTTCACGATTCTGGTAAACTCGCTCTGAATGTTCTCATCCTCTCCCCTAATTGCATGTAAAGGAGAGGGTGCTATTTTCTCAATTTCTTCAGCTTTCAGAATATGGCGGTTCGATGGAGAGAATATTAGCTTTTGATGACGTGACACTGCGGGACTCTCCTGTAACCTGTTTCGTGGAGCTTCGCTTTGACTCATATTCCTTTTAATTGATTGAATTAATTAAATTCTTTGCATGCAATGATGGCGAATCACTGAACAAAAAATTAGTTTGGAGGATGGCTGGTGATTTTGGGTGGAGACCTGCCATGCTTTAAAACAAAAGTTTCTACGGTTCCAAAATAAAAAGCTTAGTGGACCCGAAGTAAAAATAATGTTAAGCAGTTTTAGATTTGTGAGGTACAGTCTCTGTTTGGTTTGGTTTCATGAATGAAATCTTTGGTAACAAATAATCTTATTGCATAAATAATGTGTCCATACTTTCATATGTATTTAGCTACTGGAATGGAACTGACTATATTATCTCAGAAATGTTGCCAGATAGCTAACAGAAAGAAAGCTTACGGGGGCGTGTTAGTCTAATCCCTCAAAGTACAAGTGTTTTCTGAACTAGCAGTAGCACGTTTCAGCTTTTTCTTCTGATGCATTCTTGAACAAGGGAGTGTCTAATGTCTTCTTTTTGTCGGGTTTCGTGAGTATGTCAGTTTTAATCATTCTACCTAGGTCATTGAACACCACAGGAATACCTATGTTAGATTTAGCACTTGTCTCGTAATATTGTAGTCCATGCTCAGCTGCAAATTTCTTCGCTTCTTCAATGGTCACTTCTCTCTGATTTGGCTCCAAATCAGATTTATTCGCCACGAGTACCTTACATGTTTCTGATGAAGCGTTTGCATCGACTTGCTTTATCCACTCGTTTAGATGCTCAAAAGATTCCCGATTATCATAGCTGAATACCAATAGTATTCCATGACTTCCTTTAAAGTAACTTGTGGTTATTGCTCTAAACTTTTCCTGGCCTGTAGTGTCCCATAATTGCATTTTTAGGCACATATCATCCACAGTCAGCCGTTTTGCTTTCATATCCATCCCAATTGTTGGCACATGATTCTGTGGAAATACATCTGTAGTATATCTTGACATCAGACAAGACTTTCCAACGCCAGAATCACCAATGATCAATACTTTTACAGAATATTCATTGTCATGCTGGTCACTCATTGCAAGCTTTTTTTTCTCCAAGTCCAATTAAAGTTATCGTTTAAGCTTAATCTGCGACAACTAATAAAACTGTTATCGTGAATAGGGCTCCCTCGAAATAATTCACTGAAAATAATATCTTTCTTTCAGAAGATGAGTGTTGTTGAATCTTCTGTCCAAGAAAATAAATGCTACTCAATCACTGATATTAATGAGACAATGCAAGTATAGAAAGTCTGGGAGACCTTCAACTTATCTATTATGAAGTATCGTTTTTGTATGTCCTGCCAACGGAATGAATTGGGATCCTGATTCACATCAATAGATACATGTGATCCGAAATTCGAAAGAAAAGCTCTATAACAGATGCCAGTTTACTCAACTAAATTGCCTTGCATTTAAATGATACAGCCCTTCAACCTTTAAGGCGCCTACTAAGTTGCAAGTTTCATAATTAGGTCTGCTTTTATTCGATTATAATGGGCCTCTGGGCTAAACATTTCTCATAATTTTTTTACTCTTCCCTCTTATTTCAAGCTGCAATGCTCTGCTAGCACTCATAATTTATATGTTATCTACGTTTAAAGAATAAGTTTATCTTATCAGACATCTAATTATTCATTCAAATATTGTCATCAGCTACGAATAGACCTCTGATGATGGAGGGAACAAATTCATTTCAGCATAAATTGTTGTTATTGCTGAACATGAATTGGGGCCTTGACTCCAAATTAACACATCAGAGAGCCCAGTCATCGTAGAAATCCTAATCTTTGCCTTGGTAGCAGAAGCACTTTATCAATTTTTCTTTCATTGACTTGAGTGCTTAGCTCCCCTGTGAGACATAATGTTTTATCATTTTTTTCTCTTTAATACCAAGCTCATATTACATAATTAATCTTCCCTTTTTGAGCAACAGCAGCAGTTGTGCATGAATACTGACTCCAATTTGCCGAGAGAGAGAGATTGAGAAGGAAACAAAATCTATCTTTACGAACTGTACACTAGGACCACATTGGATAGAATGACGATATAAACTCTGGACGACGTAAATATTTCTTAATGCGATCCAGCTCACATCTAATCGATAATTCCTTCTTTGGAACTCTATATAGTTCGATGGAGGTAACTTGATAGAAAATGAAAGAGTACATAACTCTCATTATTCAAACAATCAAGCAAAAGGCGCTCAATGCTCGATGTGATAAGTTCTCATTCTCTTCGCAAAGAGAACTCAAACATTGAGAACTTCCCTGAAGAAGTATGCTCTTTTCTTTGGTAGAGAAAAATACGTAACAAAAGACTCACTCAGGAGTTTGAGGAATCACTCTCTAAATATTTAGATCGGTATTTGAAAAATTAAAACGATTAAAAGATGCTTAATTTGGAATTTTAGGAAACGCTCCACTTCTGAAACTTTTTCCAACAAAAAGATTTTCTCTGCTGGTAATGGAGACATGAAGTTGCTTGACGTCTTATTGAAAATTTCTGTCGACATTTTAAGAAGTGAGAAGATAAAAAGGAGTCAGGATGGGAGGTACAAATGCTAAACAAGGCTTGAATTTATTTCAATAAATAAAAAATTAAAATGGAAAAATCAAAAGGCTTAGAGCAACCTTTAGTTCCTAAAAAGCAGGACGATGCAAAAGCACTTGAAGAGTCAATAGAGCAACTAAAGCAGTCAACCTATTTGGAAAAATCATGGCTGTCTTTACTCTTTTTTGGCTGGGTTTCTGAAATCGTGAATGTAAAACGTACTAAGTAATTTTTCAACCTAAATCGTTAAATAGATTGGTGGTAAAACACCGTTTCAGCAAAATATGCACGCGAAACTGAGAGATTCTGACCTACCAGAATCAGCTTTTTCGACAGTGAATGCCTATTGGGACGACGTAAAATATAAAAAATTACCAATCTTGCGAGCTTTGAGCAAAGCTTTCTTCTGTAAACCCTCCCAATACCCAATTCCATGTACTCAAAAATCAATTTTTTGGAAGGGCTTTTTGCGAAAGGAGTTGTCTTGAGTATTTCTGCCAGAGTTACCAGTTTGGCTGCTCCTTACTTGATGCACAGAATTATCAAGTTCGTCCAAGCCTCTGAGATCGATTATGGAGAAGGAATATGGCTTGTCTCCCTTATCATCTTCTCCAAACTAGCCACTTCGATTTGCTTCGCTCACACTAGCTTCACATTCGTAAAGATATCAATATTGGTTTATCTAAATTTTTTTTTTCAGCGGCTTGTGGGATTGAAATCTTACAATGCAATTAATGGACTGATCTACGATAAGACATTGAGATATTCTCTGATCAGGAGCAAAGATCAGTCACTTGGACAGATAATGAACTATATGCAAGTTGATGCTAACAAGCTCCTCTGGATTACATATCAGTTCTCGGCCCTCGTCTCGATGCCAGCTCAAATAATTTTGGCTATTATAATGATGTATCAGTTTATTGGTATATCATTTGTGGCTGGAGTCATTGTGATTGGACTGGGTGGAGTCATCAATTTTTATCTTGGAAAACGATATATGAAGTACAACTCCTCATTTTGTTTCATCCAAATAACTCTTTGAATCAGGCTCCAGAAAAGTGTCATGGGAAAGAGGGATGAGAGAATGAAGCTTACCACAGAAATTCTAAATGGAATAAAATTCATTAAGATGAATGGCTGGGAAGATTATTTCTTAACGAAAGTAATTTTTTTTCCCAAACTTGATTCGTAACGATTGCTACTGCGATTAGGGAAATAACAAAAGAGGCGAGGAGCTTGATGTCCTTAGACAACAATTTATCAATCAGTTATTCCAAGGCTTATCAGGTTGGGTCTTGCCATTACTGATCACGATCTCGGTGTTCTCTATGTACGTTTTCCTTGGAAATGAGCTTACTGCAGAAGTTGCGTTTCCGGTCGTTTCGACCTTTGTGATGCTGCAAGGACCCCTGAGAATGTTGCCAGGTCAAATAACGAATTTGATCGAGTGCTTCGTCGGATTAAAAAGAATACAAGATTATCTGCTAGCCGAAGAGGTTGATACCAAATATATTAAAAAGAATGACTGGATGCACCCGGATGCTGCAGTAAAAATAGAAAATGGAAACTTTTACTGGGTTGACCCTGAACAACAAAAAAAAGGAGAAGAAGAAAACAAAAATAAGGTAAATTATCCAATAAAAAATAATACAAAAAAACAAACCAACACTTCAAAGGGAGGACAGACCATCGAGATGAAACCGATGAAAAGCTCTCAAGAAGATGATGGCAAGATCAAAGCCTACAAGAAGAGTTCAACCAAAGCAGACCCTCGAGAAGGCTATATCTTGAAAGATATCAATCTTGAAATTAAAAAGGGTTCTTTTGTGGCTGTTATCGGAGAGTAATATTTCATATTCTGAAACTCAAATTTTAAATGCTATCTTCTTCTCTCTTAGTGTCGGAAGCGGAAAATCGTCGCTTTTTTATTCTCTCGTAGGTGAAATGAAATACCACGAGGAAAACATGCCCAGAGTCACAATTAATGGCGACTTAGCCGTCGTTTCTCAGAAACCTTGGATTGTAAACGAGACTTTGAAGAACAACATCCTTTTCGGATCTCAATTTGATGAGAAGAGATATAAAGAAGCCTTGCAATATTCATGTCTCGAACCAGATCTGATTATTCTTCCGAATGGAGACTTAACAGAAATTGGTGAAAAGGGAGTGAATCTAAGTGGTGGACAAAAAGCAAGAGTTGCGCTGGCTCAATCAATTTACTCTAATAGAGATATTTACCTCTTGGATGACCCACTGAGGTGAGTTCTCCATCTTTGATTTAGTTTTGAATCTCTTCTAATCTTAGTGCTGTGGACGTTCATGTTGGAACCTATATCATAAAAGAATGCCTCACTGGATACCTGAAAGGAAAGACAAGAATTATGACTACCCACAATCTCGACTATCTGAAATACGTGGACTATATATACATCATGAAGAAAGGAAGAATTGTTGAACAAGGCACATACAAAGAAATCAACTCAAATAAAACTTATCAAAAATTGCTTGATAAATATCACAAGACTGAAGAAGGAAGAAAATCGGTAGCAAGTCATGCAGAAGCTGACGCCTTAGATGCCGAAGAACTCAAAGAAACATTACTTACCAAGGCAAGATCCTCCGTAGCTTCTAGAGATAAAGAAAAAGCGAAAGAAGAAGAGAAAGCCAAGGAAAAAGAAAAAATGAAGGATGATATCAAGGATGATCCTACTCTGAAGAAATTGGTTCTTGAAGAGGATCGTCAGACTGGAAAAGTTGACCTAAATGTTTACAAAGCATTTTATAACTACTATGGAGGCTTCCGCTTCTTCGCATTCATTGCAATAAGTATGATTTTTTTCAGAGTTATAAAATCTAAATCTAATTTATCTAGCAATGACCGTCTGGTTAGGACTTTCACTTTCTTCAAACTTCTATTTGTCATTCTGGACAAATTCAAATTCTACTAACACTGCAGAGCACAGTCAACTCCACTATCTCGGAATGTATGCTCTGCTTACTTTCTCATATGCGTTGTGTACTATGGCCCGTAATGCAGCGATTCTATCAAAATCGATCCAATCTTCCAAAAAAATTCACCAAAGCATGCTGAGCAGTATCATGCGAGCCCCAATAAACCTCTTCTTTGATCGTGTCCCAATTGGAAGAATTTTGAACAGATTCAGCAAAGATTTAAACGTCGCTGATACCAGCTTATACTTCTCTCTCAACTCAGCTTTAAATACAATATCCGCTTTGCTGGCAGATATTATTATCTGTATGTATGGAGGCAGCTTTTACGTTCTGCCGCTAGTTGTTATCTTCTTTGTGTACTCCTACCGAATTCAGCAACGCTATCAGGCGCTCAATCGTGAAATTGTCAGACTCGGTAATTAACAATTGCTCAAAAGACCCTTTCTAAACCTACTTATCTTTAATATAGAAAGTATCTCAAAGAGCCCTGTCCTCAGTCATTTCAGTGAGTCGATCAATGGCTTGACAATAATTCGAGGCTATGGTCATGAACGAAGATTCTTCACAAATCAGATGAGAAAGCTCGATGGAAACATGAAAAATCAGATGCTTATAAATGCTTTGTGGAACTGGTTCTCAATTCAAACTTCAGTTGCCTCGTTTATCTTGGTGATTCCTACAATTGCAGCTTGCGTATAAAAAATCCCAAATTTAATTTTTGAATATAACAATTTTTCTCTAATAGGTTATTTTAAATAGTTCACACGCCGTTTCTGCAGGACTTGCAGGATTGGTTCTAACCTATGCTCTCAATTGTGACGAAGACATTAGATATCTACTTACGTCCCAAGTAGAGCTTGAGAATAATCTCATTTCTATTGAACGTTGTCTTGGGTTCATCAAGTACTTTTGTTCATAAAAAATAGATTCCCTCACCATGTTTGGTATCAAGTATTCAACCAGAAGCTGCAGAACATACAGATCTCTCCGTTGTGCCAAAGTTTACCGCACAGTGGCCACCAGAAGGCAATGTCAACTTCATCAAATACAGCGTGAGATATAGACCCAATCTCCCACTTGTACTTCAAGATGTTTCAATTAATATTTCTCCACGAGAAAAAGTGCGTTAATCTAATTTTGTATTTTCCAAAATCAACCCATCCCATATTAAAATAGATTGGTGTCGTTGGAAGAACTGGATCAGGCAAATCCACAATGATCCTCTCTCTCTTGAGAGTACTTGAGGCTTCTGCAGGAAAAATTGTTATTGATGGAATTGATATTTCAAATCTTGGATTGTATGACTTAAGAAAGAAGATAACAGTTATCCCTCAAGTAAGATTTCAACATTAACCCTCCATCATAGTTACCATCTTGATTAGGATCCTCTTCTTTTTAATGGGACTTTGAGAGACAATATTGACTTGGCGCACGAATATACTGACCAACAGATTTGGGAAGTCATGGATAAGGTTGCTCTGAGAGATAAGTTTTCAACTAGAGAAGGCCTTGATACTCCGATTAAAGACGATGGTGGAAATCTGAGCGCGGGAGAGAAGCAACTCGTTTGTATTGCAAGAGCCATTCTTAGAGTAACATTTGAAAACTTCCTATCTTTCTAATCACCAACTATTAAATTTGCAGAGGAACAAAGTTATTTTGATTGATGAAGCAACTTCCAATATCGACGTTGCTACTGAGGCACTTCTTCAGACGACGATCCGAGAGAAGTTGAAGGATAGCACTGTCCTCACTATAGCACACAGACTTAAAACGATCATCGATTCCGACAGGTGCTTTACCTTTTATTTAACAATTTCTAAAATTTAATCTGCTAGGATTTTGGTTATGGGCAATGGACAAGTTTTGGAATTTGATCGTCCACAAACTCTCCTTGAAAACCCCAACTCCTATTTCTATGGATTATGGACACAGGCCCAGAAAGAGAAATTGGAATAAATAATCATGAGAAATGAGATTAAAATTGATTCATTCGTATAAAACACAAGCATGTAAGATTCTGGATAAATAAAATGTAAAATTGCATTTAAAAAATTGAAAGGTAAAAAATTAAACCAGAATATATATATTAAATGAGTCACGAAATATGCCAAAGAAAGCAAAACTCCTTATTATTTCAGATTTCAAATTTTATAGTTTTCGGACTTTCGGCATGCTGCTAGTTCTATGTAGTAACCTTATGATGTATCACTTTATCCAGAGACACAACTTATGAAACTTAAAAAAGAATCATTAGTTAACTTTGAATGAAATAATCAGTCATCTTCAAGATCATAATTCCTTTAAAATAGTATATTTTCTTTAAACGAAAGAGTCAACAGGCACTTCGGGACTCATCAGAATTTACATCAAATTTTACCATTGCTGTTGGATCTGATAGCAGAAGAAAATTTCAAAATTGGAGACATAATTGAGAGAGAGAGCTAGCGAAGGAGCCTTCATCCTTAGAACTTCAGACTCACATTCAAAACCTAAATAGTGGTGACCGACAACAAATGCACATCGGAATCATTGCTCTTCAAAAGTACTCTCAATTGAAACCCTCCTCCTATTCAGAAGGTGATTAACATTGGAGTTGTTCTTATTCTTCAAGATATTCTTTTGGAGGTCAAAGAACCCCATTTACCACTGTGAGAGGAAGGAAGTGAAAGAAGAATTAATATAGATCATCCACAAATTAAATCAAAATTGTAGTTATTACGACAACAAAAAAGGTCAACCATAGTTTTGGAGACACATTATTATAGGAAAGAGAACTTTAAACAAGAAAAAACATCATAACTGCAAGTGCTAAATGCATGAGATAAAGCTAGAACAAATGGGCCTGAAACTGAAAAGAAATTCCAACAGGAGTTCGTTGACTCAGAATTATATGAGCAAATAAAGGAGCTGGAGAAACCTATTGAGATAAAACAAGATAATTGTACAGAAATACTACTTCAGAGCAACCACAAGAAATAGATCACAAAAAGAAAGTGAAGACGAAAGATGGCGATGGACACGATGATGAAGCTGACCCGGAAAAGAAGGGAATTTTGGAAAATGAAATATAACAAAAAATTGTAGATATACTGATTGAATATTTTAATGACATCAGCATTAGAGAGTCAGTTAAACCTGATCTCAGCGGTCATTAAATAGTGTACCCCAATGCTATTCAAGCTTAACATAAAAGAACTAAAATTAATTCTGAGTTCACACAATAACTAATAATCACTCGTCAATAGATTTTTCCCCATTCCTAATAACCAGCTCTTACTCATAGAAACCATGCCACTTAATAATTGACCTAAATGGGATATTTACCCAATTTGATTATATTTAGCTCTAAAATCTTCTCATCTGAACTATTTCAGTGATTTTCTTTTTTTAGAAATGAGGACGTTACAATTTAGGCTAGCAAATTGCCACTAGAGGAACTTGTGAGCACCAGTAGTTCTTTGCAAGTGTGTATGAGCGAGTGTATCTTCTTGAAAAACTTTGTCTATTTTGTTTGATAACAGGTATTAGATTTATCCCTTCAACTTCGTCCGGCAGATATATTCTTTCCTCTGGTATTACCATAAAATATCTAAAAGTCCTGAATCTTATTTTGGGAGAATTAATCAATTAGCTTTTAAGCTACGCCCTACTTTCAACCCCCAACAAAATCTATAAATCGGATGAAGAATTTGCTTTTTTGAGAAAGATAGATAGCTCTTCAGTTGCTGATTGACTTTTTCTTGAACTAATCTTGCAAATCATCTTCTTTGTAAATACATCCCTTATTTCATTTCAAAGGTTTTGGTGAAATTAAAAAAGAAAGTATTGAAAAGAACATATTTTATGAAGTTTAAGCAGCCCCAAGTTTTTAGACTTGTAGCTCTTCGAAAGTTTAACCTGAAAACTTTCTACTTTATCTCCAACACAACCATACTACAATCGTTAGGTTCGAGTATTAATTATTTCCAATCAGCCCAAAAATGTGATAAAAATGTCGTCAAAGAGTAAAGAGAATAACTCAAACACAACGTGACATTTCTTCGAATCCACTTATCCATCCATTATCCGAATCAAATAGATTCCAGATTTAGTTGCGTATCAAATTCAACACAAATTTCTTAAAACAATGAGATATACTTGCCAGTTTAGTGTTTTCTTTGCTATATATTAAATGGTAAAACTTAACTAGTTGCTAAAAAATTTTTTCCCTAAGAAGCTCAACTATTGTCTTTTTTCTTCAGTTGCAGTGTTAGTTTTGAGGCTCTCTCAAATTGAAGGAGAAATTAATTCTATGATTTACGAGGCGATGGCAATAGACGTTCCTCGCCGAAAACAACTCATACATAACATGATAGCAGCAAGGAAATTCGATATTTCTATATAATTGCTTGATTGAATGTTTCTTTTTATATTATTATTCTCATCACTTCAAGTGTCCTTGCTTGAATGCTTAGAACAGTTATATAAAATTAAAACATTTTACTTCTATAGAGCTATGGAGAGATTGTTAACGAATGATAGATTCATCGCCTATAAAAGGGCAAAGAAAGACTATGAAGATCCTCCTGAAAACACTCTTAACTTCGCTTATGAGAACCGCCGCTACCCAAAACTCGCTCGAGAACTAAAAGACTCAGATAATATCCTGAAAAAGAAGATTTTAGAGGAAGTTAACAAAGATTTCTGGGATCATTCAAACATTGTGCAAGCGCTGATGACTAGTGATCTCGTACACGTCTTGATTGACCACCTTGTAGACCCAGATAACGAGTTAAGAGAGTTATCAATCAATTCTATGGTATGACACTTCAATATTACATTGGTAACTTAACTCTTCCTCTCAAAACGAAAGATTTATGTTTGTGCCTTCTACAGAGGCCGAGAATTCATCATAAAGAATGAATACATTAAAAAGATTTCAGCTCTTTGGGATGATCCACTCACCACGATTCGTGAAAAAGCTCACAGAAGTTTACTCAACCTTTGCGAACATGACAATGGGATTAATCCTTCTCTTGAATGCGGATTGCTTGAGAGATTGGTCGAAAAAACTGAAGAAGAGAAAGAAGAAAGAATTTTAGTTCTGATTTTGAACATGATTAAGAGACTTTTATATGGTGAGGGAGCAACAGATCGCGCACTTCAGACTCCTCTGATTGACCAGCTTCTGAAATTCCTAAAATCGAAAAATCCACAGGTATTTTTCATGAAAATTGAGAAACATTAATTTTTGACTAGTTGAGAGAATATGGTGCAATAAATTTAGGAGCACTCAGTTTTTTGGAATCCGGTAAAGATGAAGTCCAGAGAAAAGGATGTGTGCTTCCATTGTGCGAACTACTCAACGACGAAGTGCTTAGTTGTCGTGAAGCAGCAACGATTGCACTTGCAAGTCTTAGTCAGCTGAAAGCTGGTAAAGTTGAGGTAATTTCTTAATGAAGCCAGGGTGTTTTTATCCAATACCTCAAACTAGATTCTGGAGAACTCCTATTACGAAAAAATACTTTCAATGCTCGATGAGAAATCAGAGCAACTTTTATTAAACGTCATCGAATTGCTGACAAATGTCGCAGAAGAACCTGTCGGAAGAGAAATGGCAAAAGGAGTGCTTCCCAAACTTGATAAACTTAGACAAAACAATGAGTATAGCTACCTCCATCATTACATAGATCTCTGTGTTGAAGTAATTACTTGGGTTCCATAAGCCTTGCCGTACTGATGAGTTCATTATCACAAGAATTTCTGATTTCTTTCCACAACAATTATTAAAATAATTTGAATATTGAACCCTCCTTAGCTCATGATTGCTGAGATTGTGATGATGCATACATACCGGTGTGTGTGTGTTGTTTTCGGACTCTTGTGAAAAGAAACATCTATCAGTAATATTTACTCTTAGCCTTCAGACTATATAAATATATATCTACCTACGTCTTTCAACTTCTTTCATAAACGAAACAACTCCAGCTGCTTCTGGAACGCAAGAGAGAGAAAGAGAGGGAAAGAAATAGAGAGAAAGACTGAATAACGACCGAGAAAGCACTTGTAGAGAATAAATCAAAAGTCTTTTCGATTCGTAAACGACTACAGGTTTCCCGTTATGTCCGCCAAAAAGTCAAGTAAATACAATAACATTAAAATTATCAAACCCGTGTTTGAGGCAACAACAAGAAATTTTAAATCAGAGTCAACATTTCCGTAAAATTTGGTATCAATGAAAGCTTTGCTCTTGGTAATCACCTTGAGTAGAATATTATGTCCATCTACTTCAGCAAGTTGCAGCACAAATCGCTATAGCTGTCTGGGTCTACCTTTTATAGTTGTGCCTATTACACTTATTTGAGTCATATAAGCAAGATTGTGTCCTGGGGTTTGGATGAGTGGAGCTTTCCGTTGATACTGAAGCTGTCTGCAATGACTAATATTCTGGAACAGCTCGTATTAGGCTAATTGCCTCTATTGCCGTTTCCGTTGTGATAGAAGTCATTTTATACTTTCCTTCATCGTGAATTGTCTGTCTAATAATAAGAAGATAATTTCAACGAATGTCTAGAGCTAGATATGCAACTAAATCTTCAACTCGAGACCCGAGATCAGTAATAATGTCATGGTCTCCCTATGTTTCAAGACCTTTCCAAGTTTTATTAGAATGGGCTGAAACAGCCCAGTATCAGCAGATTGTCATTCCACAACCAGGTGGATTTGATCAAAATGGATTTCTAATTCAAGGAGGTGATGCGCGATTTGCCTTCCAAATCCAAGCTGGCTATAATACCCGCAGCAACAAATTTTTAATAGCAATGGATGTTAGAGTCGAAGAGTTGATATGCAACCTTACTATCAGCAGCAGCAATTTGCCTATAAACAACAACTCCACCTGCTGCAGTATCCTCAACAAGAATACTCTTCCCAAAGCCAACCTGCACCAGAACATGTTAAATTGTAATATTTCGGCGTTTGCTTGAAGTGCCTATTCTTTCTCTCTTAAAATTACTTGATGTTATGTTTAGTAATACTTCTTCTCTAGATATATAGTAACTAGGTCCATAAAGTGCTACTTCACATAAAGTTCATTTATCAAAGCCGAATAAACTATTTCATGACAGATGGATAACATAGGAAACATTTCCTTTGCAACGTATCCATCCCATATGTTAAGTTCACTTTTGGTTATTTGGTTTTAGGCACCTGCTCTTTTCATATATTTCTTCTTGTCAGATTCCTTTTAAGTAAATTTCCAATTTTGAATTTATTGTCGTCGAAGCAGAAGGCAAGTAGTATTTCAGCTCAAAACCAAGCAATGTAAATTCTTTTAAAAATTCTGTATATCAAGGCTGATATATCTTACATTATGGCTGTCATTTTCCAAAATCAAGAGATTCACTTTGTTAAACTCCAATTTTCGTGGTCTCATTTATAAATGAAATCATCAAGTGCAGCTTTTTACCATCATTAACTTTCAATGGAGAGACACTCCATTCCGATTTTCTTATGAATAAATTTCAGGATTTTAAATCTAACCACTTAAGAGGGCTAGACATTTGATATATGCAACACTAATGAACAGTTAAACATGGCGTCTATAAATTGTAAACTATGAGCTTTTTGGAGATGCTTCAGGCAAGAAGTTACTTTTGTAATTCTGAGTCCTAATTTATTAATCACCTAATTTGCTCTTTTAATTTCAAAGCTTTGAACAGGCAATATATGAAAGCTTGGAATGAGCTCCCAAAACTACTTAACTTTAAAAACAATCAATCCATTTTCTTTCGATGATATCCTCTTTATGAACTCTGCGGTTCCCACTTTCACTTCTCTCTCTGAATAATCCTCTTAGTGTTTTCCCCCTCCTCTGAAAATGCTTTTGTAACCAATTTGCTCCATGCAATCTGGGCCTGAGCAACATTTTCGACTGTCATTACGAAAATACCTTGGCGAGCGACACCGGAAAAACTGGTGTTTCTCCAGCCAATTGCAAAGAGTGTATGTTGCCGTCAATCATTGAAGTTCCATATTGCAAAGTTTAAGCTCGCCAAAAACACCGAGCTTTGCCTTATCAACTAATGCAATAATTATGAAATGAATTTAAATGAATTGCTCTCAGAGAAACACTTCCCTGCAGATATTTTAAATAAATTACGATTCTTGCTGTTAAACTGCTCAGTTTAAGGTTATCCAATCAAATCCATTTTATCCTCCTTTGAGTCATGGCTGTCGGAGCACTCTAACAAGGCCCGTAATTCCTTCTATTTCAAATATATTTCCTCATGGTATTGATTAATCGAATTTTGGATCTGCTATCAAAGAATTTGGCAGAATAGTTCTGGAAGCGGCATTTAATAATTTTTTGAACCTTGATTTTGCCAATGAAACTTTTTCCTTAATTTAGATACAGGCTATCTTTAAATTTAAATGCCGATGTGCTCACAGCTCGGATTTTTCCTTTGTAGAATATCTCAAAAGCGAGTGATTGCTTCCTAATTTTTCATCCTCTCTCTCTGTGGAGTGTTTGCTTGACACGAGTCAAGGTGAAGGCTTGAAAAATCGCGTCTTGGGAAAAGAACCTCGATGTCTGTGCTTCTTCTTTTTCTCCTTTAAGGTTACTAAAGTTCTCATCTGCAAAGGAAATAGAGTACTTAAGGTGGCTTGAGGGTTGTAGCAGAAAAAAAAATATTCAAATTTATTTATGTTTAAACAAATTCCAAAGAGATTATCGCTGCTTTTCTTGAATTAGTCAGCTTCAATTCTCCAAAAACTTTGTTAATGACTCTGTAATCAAAAACAGTGGAAAGAGCTGCTGGACTTCGTCTTAGATTTATTTTTGGCAAAAGTCTCATTTTTTGTTCGGAACAATTTTTGCACAAAAGACCCCAACTCGAGCCTATACGATTCTATTGAGGAATTATTTTACAAAATAAAAGATTCAAGATTTAAATGAGATTGTTAAGAATAATTAATTGAGCATCTATGGCTCAGATAAATCAAAGAGCAAACCGACTTCGAAAGACATATGAAAATCAAATCCCTTTTAAGTACGTTTTCTGATTTAATTTATAATCTTTTGAGTTAATAAAACATAGAAAGAGCGCTATCTCAGCCGTTCTCTCCTTTTTCTTTTCTTCTTTTCTTCTTTTCCTTCTTCTTTTTCTTCTTCTTTCCTTCTTCTTTCTTACCATGATCTCTATATCTAACTCTAACAACTCTCTGCAATGTGCATCATCCCAATCCTCGCTTTCTGAGAAAATCAATGTAAAAACTGAAGATGCGTCCCAATCTGAATCTAGACCTGAAGTTGTTTCCAAACTCACACGCAAGCAGACTGTGCGCAAATTCTTCCGATCTGCTTCAGGCAGAAAAGTTTACATCTGCTATCTAGATTCTTGCTCTCGTCACTTTAATCACCTTTCTTCTTTGATTAAACACGAGAGAATCCACAGAAACGAACGTCCATATGTCTGCGGTATCTGTGGACAAAGTTTCGTTCAGAGTTCCAACCTCAAGAGACATGAAAAGGCACACACCGGCGAAAAGCCTTATAAGTGTGAACTTTGCCCCAAACAATTCTCCACTGCTTGCAATCTGCGCCAACACTCGCAAATCCACGAGAATTGTTCTGGTGAACTGAAGTACTCTTGCTCCAAGTGTGGCAAGGCCTACATCTATACCAGCAGCCTTATCAAGCACCAGAAGAAGTGCACTCCAACAGAGACACAATCTGATGATACTCCTCGAGACCTTGAGACTGAAGTTGTGGCAGACTCCATCCGAAAACTCGTTAAAACCGAAGAAAAAAGCAACGATCACAAAATTCCAACCATCGTCCATTCTTCAGATGAGTGCACAAAGCCTCTCTGTATCAATTCTTTCGAAAGTGCTCTGAGCCTGAAGAACAAGATCCTATCCGACTTATCGAATGCGGTCAGAACCAAACACTCTCCTTTGGGCGATCAGTCGGTCTCTACCAGTTTCTTCCCACAACTCTCGACTCCTCACACTCCTTCCCTTAGTCTATTGTCTCAAACCTTCCATGGTGTGGGATCCACCGCCAGCAGAATTGGATTCGGTTTCAGCAACCCCTCTTCTCTCTACCCTCTGCAAAACAGATCTCCTCTCCCATTCTTCAACTTGGAAATGCCATCAGATCCCATGGTCCAAGCAGCCATGGAGCAGCGTCTTGTGCAACAAAATATGGAACTTCGTTATTCCATCCAATCTCGCCTGCTCCGAAACGGTCGATTCTAACCACAGTTGTTCCATATAGTATAAACTACTCTTTTGCTACCATTTACTAACTACTCTAATTATAGGCCAAAGAAGATATGACAAACTCTCCTGTTTTGTTTTGTTTTAAGAAACTTCAAATGGCGCTTAGAAATATTAAAATAAATATATTTATTCATACAATTATATGTTTTGCACTCCTTACATTTTTATTCATTTCGTTTGTCATATCACGAATTTCATAATAAAACAACAATAGATTAAATCAAAGACACACATTTATTGAAATAAATCTTTCTTACGTCGATATAGTTAAAACAATCTGACTATCCTGGTCCAGTTAGGGTGTGTGTATCTGCAGAGCAAGCGAATGATTTCGATCAATCATATCTTCAGAGTACTCTAACTTCTCATCTCATATAGAGAAAAGAGAGATCTTTTTTCAATTCCGTGTATCGCAGAGATGGCCCTCTAGCTAACACAATTCCAATATCATATCTAACCTGGAAAACTACCCGAATCTTTTTGAGAAATGAATTTGCATTATTGCATAAAATAATTATTCTCCATATGAACGTAACTTTTCTTTGTGTATTTAAGATCCTTTAGTCGAACAAGAAATAAAATCCTAGTCTGAAAAATAAAATTGACGCCTCCTTGAATAAATAACAGAAGGCTGATACTAGTGCAACTCTTATCATATCAAAAGAATTTTTCAATTTCATCATAATACGAATTTCTAATGTTCATTTAGCTCTCACTGAGTTAACTCTTTCATAAGCTGAAGATTCTCTCCTTCCGGACTTTTTTTGCGGGCACTGTTTTTGCCTTCTAGTATACTAGGTCTCGTGCTCTCTCTCACCTTATACTTTGATATCACAGGTGCCATGTTAATGCCTGCCAGAGCTTCTTCATATTTCCTTTTGAGCCTGTCAATGTCCTCAATTTTCTCTTGAAGTTCTTTTTGTTTGATAAGCATTGTAGTCGAGGTTTCACCACCGGATTCCTTGAGACGTTTCATTTCAGCCTGAAGGGTGAAATTTAATTCTTCTGATTGAGCTAATTTTCCTTTGAGCTCCAAAAGCTGTGATTCGAGAGCCGATTTTTCTGCTTTATATCGAATTTCATAGTCTCCAACACTAACTGAGCTCCTTCTAAATGCTTCGAATTGAGATTGAAGGTGATCAATCGCATCATCCTTTTCCATTTCCAATTTGTCCAATTCTTCTCGTAGATCTTCGATTTCTTTCATTTTGTCTCCATTTTGCTTTTTAAGCGATTCAACCTCAGCATTTAGCTCGATATTTTGGTCCTCAAGTTCTCTGACCCTTAGTTTCAAATCTTTTATCCTTGTTTCAAAACCAGTCCTCTCGCTCTTAAAATCTTTTTGCAATTCTTCAATTTTCCTTTGACTCTCGCTCTCAAGGCGAGCTCTTAAAGAAGTCAAGGCCTCTGAATGCTCTTCATGGAGCTGATCGATTGCTTGCTTGAGTTCATTTATCTGAGCTTGTTTTCCTTCCTTCTCATTGAGTAACTGCTGCTTTTGGTTATTTAAATCATCAATCTCGCTGTTCACTCTCTGCTTTTCTTTCTCGAATATCTTTTGTTGGTCCTCTAATGCCTCAGCAATCGCAGCTTTCTTTTCTTCAACCAAAGCATCATACTGCTCTTGAAGCTTTTTCTTATGTTCTTTTACAAGGTCGCTGTTTTGGTCACGTAACTTCTCTATTTCTTTCTGTTTATTCTTTATATTTTGATTAGAAGCCTCGATCTCGTTTTGAAGTTTTTCAATCACAGCACTCTTCTCACTACC
>ENA-UOTX01000214-UOTX01000214.1-compost-metagenome-genome-assembly--contig:-NODE-214-length-64289-cov-14.312247_pt1 | contig 64289 bp, 47 predicted proteins | sample MGYA00238143_ERZ746982 | MGnify/ENA primary metagenome ERZ746982 (study PRJEB28758, sample SAMN06268862) | compost metagenome | isolation source: single cell | place: USA: California, Emeryville, Joint... | reverse complement strand
CTGAGCCAAATATAGCTGAACTGGTTTTAAAGTTGAGAACGAAATCAATTGTGTAATTGATTTTTCAGCTATCAAGTTGGAAACAGAACGTAGATTATGGCAAAGAAAACATAAAATGGACCGAAAGGAATGCTAATTCTATCTCTGATTAGAGCATGAGTTGCTCTGTGAAAAGATACATAGATTTTTTTGTTTTGGTTTTTAATGGACGAAGATTCAATGATGCGGAGAATAGACAAATAGAGCAAAAAGCATGCACGTTCGATATGAAAAGCCCAGAGTAGAAATCTTGTTGGTAGATGATTTTTTTTTTTTCAAGATAGTTCCCAGCAGTGATTCCTTGTTTTATTGAAAAATAATCAAATGATAGTGAGTTTCGATTAATTCCCAAACTTCATATCATTCATCTACCTATCATAAAAATACTTATGAGAGTTCAACCGTAATTCCTTGGCTAATTGCTCACCATACTGGAAGCCAGGAAATGATGCCAGCAGCTGAAGTTAGAAATTACCAAAATTTTTGTCATCGAAGCAGCTTCCCAACCGACTGGTGCTTTCTCGTCAATTTATGGAAGGTGCATTTTTCAGAAAATGAAAAAGGAAAGGCTCTTTTAATTCAAGTGCTGGATGAAGAGATCAAATAATGCAATTACTGTGCTTACCCTAAACAATTGCAAAATAATAATTACGACCCAATGGTTTTGTCTAAGACGATAACGGAGCAACAAGCTATGAGAGATTATTCTCTTTCAACAGCTTTCCACTGATTTTATATATTATTTTTCGATGAAAAAGGCATTGCTAGCTATCATTCTTAATTTCCAATTTATTTAAATTCTGAACTCGTTATTCATTTTTTAATTCTCCTCTCTTTCGCTCAACAACACAAAAATTGGGAGCTTTTCAGCAGCAAGATCGCTTGACGAATAGTAAGCCGCTGACTTTCCGTATTTCTTTCCCACTAGTTCAATCCCCTTTGAACGCACTTCACAAACTTCTAGCAAGCTCTAATTAATTTAAGGAAAATAATTCAAGCATGATAGGGAGCAACACCAGAAATTTTTCTCCAAATAAGGATACACCAGGCCGTGGCCGCAATGGTTGGAAATTACCACGTGTAGTCGGTGTTCATGTGCCAAGCAAACCTGGAGTAAGTCCATCCAGAAACCTTACTGCTCCAAGAACTCGAGAAGGGTCAGAAAAGAGAGTTACTTTCAAAAATAACGAACTCATTGAGAGACAAACAACTCGGCCCACCATTAAAAAGATGAGCATCGAAGTCAACGACGGAGTCGTCCAATTTGCAGAAATTAAGACCGCCCGTGGTTACATTTGCAAGATCTATGAAAACGAAACGGGAAATCAACCTTTTTACTCATCAAGAAACAAGCCAGAGGAGAGAAAGCAGCCTTCTCGCTCTCCTTATCGTAGGCAAGAGACTCTTCCAAGCAAAAGTCCCAAAATTACCAGTGCAAATAGATTGAATCGGACTATTTCTGCAAAGAGATTGACGTTCATAGAAAACGACAAAGACGACATTGTGGCGTCTTATGGAAAGATCTCCGTCATCCGAAAGGAGGTGAACGCTTGCTTTCAGAACGCCGGAAACAAGCTCCATGAAAATATTCTCATGCTATTTGTTCAGATGCTTTACAAAATGCAGGAAACTTCAAATCAAAAGCTCAAAATGCATGTGTTTCCAGTTAATGCGTTAGGCCTGCATGCTTCGAAAGCGAAAATCATTACCATCGATCCTTCGACTAAAAATTATATGAAATCCAAGTCGATCCTCTCACCAGATATATTTCAACGGCTTATTTTTATTAATAAAGACAGCAACGACAATGTGAGTGTCGTTGTGACTCAGAATGATCAGAAGCAATACTTTATCATTTCGGTGAATCAATCAGGGATAAACATTAAAAAGACAATAGCAAAGGCAAATAGTTATCTGGCCGATGAGCTTGTTCTGAGAGAAACCATCTGTGTGAAAGACCATGCTCTTGACTTTTTGACGAATACGTTTAAACAACCGAATGAAATAATAAACTGTAGCTGGAGCTCGTTGGCTGCAACGCTTACGATAAGAGTTTGCTATTTGCTGCTCAAACTTGCATCAATTAAACAAATTGATTTACTTTCCAATTCCGATGCAGAATTGGATGGATTGAAATATTTCCGAGATACACTTTGGATGATGTTTTGCACTCAAGAGGTGCGAAAAAAATTCGATTTTAATCAAGAATACTCTGGCAAAATCCTCCAAAAGTACAAAAAGTTCTGTAGTGAGGGAAAGATTGTATACTTATAAATTTAGGGAAATGCCGAAGTTGAATTCACGAAAAAGGTATCTGGCTTTTTTATAAACAGTTTCTACGAAGCTTGCATGATTAATTATTTATGTTTCTTGTTATTGAGAGAACGCTTTATTGACTGTTCGCCACTATTCCTGAGAAAATTTCGACTGAAAAATCCATAATAGATTTTTCAAATCTTACTTCGAACAACAGACTCAGTGAAACGCTTGATGAATCTATAATAATTTTCCATACATCTTCCACAGAGCTGAAGGATATTATGATAAGAAAGCGAAATAAGGAAGAATTAGGATACGATTGTTCATTTGGTTGTTTGGCTCAAAGTTGAGCAACAAAGAATAGTTGTAATTTTGCTTCATATCAATATTTCATGTTGAAATATATATATAAAAAGCGAAGTATAAATGCTTATTTAAATGTTGTAAAAAAAATGTTGTTAATTAACGCTTTATACTGCAAACAATCAATCCAAAAGAGGTCTTTTAGAGAGACAGTAATCAAATTCACAAGCAGCCCAAAGCGGTTTGGTGTAAAATAAGATATACAATTAGTGTTTGTTATTAGATGGATTTAACAATCCAAATCACCTTTTCCCATGCTATCGCTCAATGAAAAACTTTTCGAGCCCTAAGAAAATATCTTTACTTTGCTTCTGGTTGCAATAACAAAATTCAAGGGCTTTGAATTAAGGTTGATGTTGAGAATATTATTTTCCCTTTTATTTTTCGGGCAATGTTCGCCTTGAGAGATAAGAACACCTGCGACGATCCTTTCAGCATCTGAAAGAAGTTCGGCAACTTCCTTGGTTTTCATGTCAAATCCTTTGATTTTCGTGTCCTCAGACCAGATTATGCCGTTTAACTTCTCCGAAACAGCTGCAAACGCAGGCTTTGCTTCAAGAGAGATTCTGAAATCCTTCCTGAGTCCCGCCAAACTGTAGACTTCAATGCTGTGGTCTTCAGTCGGCTGGCCTTTAGGATTACCACTCGAGGCTTCTTGTATCTGAAGGACGAGTTTTTTCGATTCCGAAGTACATCCAACGACCGAATTTACAAAACAGCTTAGAACTCCAAGTGTGGGCAGCTTGTACACCTTGATCGAATTTAGGACGGTTTCGGTCTTAGTGTCGATCAGAAATATGGTAATCAGCGTCCTGACGATAAGCCAGGCTTTCGGCTTATGAATCTCGATCTGTTCGATTGCTTGTTCGCTCCGAAGAGTAATTTTATTTTTGAGAGTTCCCTTAGTCACACTATAGCAAGAGATAGCATTCCTCGCAGCAGCAATGTAAAGAGTGCTTTTTTCTGCATAATGGCATACTGCAAGCATTTCCTGGACGTTGCAGAGCTGAAAGACGGGCTTGGTGACGTTCGGGAAATTCAAGATCTCGACTAGTCCTTGAGAGACGTTCCAAAGACAAACAGATTGCAATTCGGGGTCGCTTTGATAACTGAGACCTTGCGACACGATCTCGCTCTGGAGTGTGTAGCAGCGAATTACTTTTAAGAGAGTTTGGTGAATGATAATGAAACTGACTCTATTAGGTGATTTTGGATTGCTTCCTACGACCAGCGTCAGCTGGAGGCAAGGGAAATGAGTTAGGTATAAGACTTGTGATATTGGGAGCTCAAGGGCTTGTTGGAATCTAAAGCTATCCATAATGCATTAATTTTTCGATTATGAAAATATTGTAAACGCAGATATATAAGAGTGTTACCTTACTGATAGAATCCTAAATTAAATAATTTAATGGTTCTAAAGCTTTGACTGCTTCAGTTTTTTCGAAATGCGAACTATTTTAAGATGCTTTAGATTCGAGAATTCTTGAGTTGTCTTAAACTGAGGATAATAAGAACCGCTTCTTCAAAGCAAGGAATTTTCCTTCGAACTTTCGGCCGCTTATCAGAGATGTAAATGGTCTATTTGATGATCTAGGCTATGAATAAGAAAGGATGTTCGTCGGAAGTCATCCTGAGGAAGAATAAATCGAATAATTTTGACGATTGAAAGCCAAAAATCAAACGCCTTTATGGCACCAAATCTAGCGTACAGCTATTGCTAGTAAATTTTGCATGATAGATCTTATTGGAAGAACTAAGCTTAAGGACAGGCTTCTTAATAAGATTGAATGGAGCACTTCTAAGTACGCTCAATTTGCTGTAGTTCTCTCTTGTTAGAATTATGTAAATCTTATAGCTGTAGTTCCATGAATTGGCCACAAACTTTGAGGGTTATATAGTCGCCCATTTAAGTATACTTCTCTTCGTTTGAAGAGGACCCTTAATTCATTCTTCAGAAAATATTTTATGTCAATATTAAGAGAAAAAAAAAGTTTTAAAATGGCTAGCCAAGCATTAATACGTAAAATTGTTTATCTTGCTATTTTTTGATTGGCAAATTCTTTCAATATTTCGTAGAATAAGAGAAGATTTATGAAGATTTGTTGAGTTTTAAGAAAGTTTATGGGATTTTTTGGGTGTTTGATCTAACTCGAAGGAAATATCTGCTTTAATAAATCCCTTGATGGACTATGGGAGAATCAAATTTTCTTTATAAGCTAATCGTATCTGGCATCTTTTATTTTGAGCTAGAAATGTACTATTAGCAAATAATTTTAGATTTCCAGAGAAAGTTGTTTTCTGCATCAAAAAAGGGAAATTTCAGGATCTTTTTCACTTTTTCTCACTCTCTTAACTGTTGTTGGAACAATTAGAAATTTTCAAACAAGCCGGACGATTTTCGTGTGATGGAGGAGTGAGAAAATCCCAAATGCGAGCTATCGAATCAGTGCCTATAGAAACTTTTCGGAGAGAAGCCAAGCAAACATTCACTCGCTGATGTGCACATACGTGATCTATGCAACTTTTAGAGCATACCAGAGCTCAACGGTAGAAACTGTTTCCAAAATAGCCTTATAGCCAGTTTCACAAACAATGTAACATTCGAGACAGGTACAGGACACTTATTCAAAATTTATAAAAATTCGACAATCACACTATCACGCTGTTACTCAACTTAAAATTTTCAATATTAATATTTCCTTCGAATGCCAAATAAATTTTTGGAAGTGCTCGGAAACTCAATGCAAAGGGTCCGCAGCCTATTCAGACGCAGCCCAAAGGTTTCTGTGAGCAGTTCTGTAACCGCTGTCGAGAACGAAATTCAATTGCCTCTCGAGAGAAAGGAAACTATCGATCAATCAATCAAAGCATCGAAACTTGTGAACAAAATCGCAATCAATTTTCTCTACTACTTCCCTCAGCAGCTTGGATTTGTCATGGAATACGTTTTTTTATTTATTTCCTCGCAACCTCAACTTGTAAACAGCGCTGGACTCAGCAATACCCTTGTTGAAACACTGTTAATAGTCCCAGTGTTCTCATTGAACCTTGGTCTATCAACTCTCGTCTCTCAGGCTGTCGGCGCAACTCAATTCGGCGTAGCCGGGTTCTATCTCCTCCGCGCTATCATCATCAATCTCGTCGTATTTACTTCCTGCAGTTTTCTTCTTACATACGCTTCAACTGTGATGGGGTGGATGGGCAGTAATGTCGTTGTTGTCGAAGAGGCAACGAGATACGTTACTTTTGGTTTTATTAGCAGCGTCATAGCTTGTATCTTCGATATGATGAGGAATTTCATTCAAGCTCATCAAATTTTCCGAATTCCTGCCTTGGTTCAATGCTGCTGCACTGTGGGCCTGTTGCTACTTGAGTTTCTAGTAGTAAAGGCATTTGGCGCTGGACTGATCGGCCTCGGCATTTGCAAGATAATTGGCGAGACAGCAAAGTCTTTCATCCTCATTTGGTACGTGAGAAGAGCTCCTAAGCTCCGTCAGAGCATCGTTTCGTTCAGAAAAGACTATTTCCATCTCTCAGTCCTTTGGACGCAAATGAAAAAGCAATCTTTCGCGGGTTCGCTGTTCTTTTTGGATTGGTTCGGTTTTCTCCTGATGTGCTTCGTTGTCTCAGGATTAGAATCTAATGACGTTTCAAGTTTCTTTGTCTCGTTCACAATTATCACGTTGTTTAACTCATTCGCTGATTCTATCAGCGCACCGCTGGGAGTTATGATCGGGCATGCAGCTGGAGGTGGCCACGTTGACAAAGTGCGCTTGTATATTCGGGTTGGGTTTATTTGGGGTGTGCTTGTAGCGCTTCTGTTGAGCATGCTCATGTCGCTGGTAAAGGACGTTCTTCCTTGGATGTTCACGACGAAGGAAGAAGTTGTTGAGAAAGCGAGCCATATCCTGTACAGCTTCTGCTTTGTCTTTCCGTTCTATATGATACAGTGTATCATGGTCGCGATCTTCAGAAGTCTGGGTAAGGAAAGAGCTGCCTCGTTTTTGCTGTTTCTTTCGATTTATCTGATCGGTGTCCCATGCTCTGCGTTATTGGGCTATCCGCTTAAGTTAGGCGTGTATGGAGTACGATATGGCTACGCCATAGGAATCCTTGCTAATGCTTTCTTTTTCGGAAGAATGCTTTGGCAATTGAAAATTGAAGACCAGGTTACGATCATCAGCGACCAATTAAGCGTGGATGACAAAAAAAACAAAGAGCTTATTGAACAAGCAAGACTCCGAGAGCAGGAGCAGGCGAGAATTCGAGGGCAACAAGCAGAACACCTGGACAAACCAGATCCTGAAAACCCTCCCGTCGACCAAGGGACTGTAGCAGGAAAGGAGGGCCAACAGACTGAAATTAGCACAATTACTGCAACCACCGATAGTTCGTTTTTAGAGAAGGCCAAAGAATTGGATGCAAATGTAACTGGTATTTCAGATGTGCATCACCCACAGGGCCAAGAAAATCCTGCAAATGTGGACAACGGACTTACGGATATTCCTTTGAATGAACAGACCCAAAACGTTACACTACCAAAGGTTGAAGAGATAGGCATGAATGAAATTTCGGTTGGGAGAATTAAATCTAACAATTATGCAACACTGGTTGAAGATCACGCACCAGAAGAGAAGAGTGAGGTGAAAGAAACCGATGGGCCTGATAATGGGGAGGAAAATCAATAACGTCGAAAGAAACTTTTTTGAAAAGTTTAAGTTAGGGGAAGTTTAATTGGTTTGTCATGAAAATCCAATGATCAGATCGAAATTGAAATATTTATTCTGCTTCAAAGGTTTCGCATTCGCTAGTATGAAAGTTTCGCTTCAATATCAATTCATAAATCGAGCTACCACTAAGACCATTTTTGTTTTTTTGATAGTATTTTACACCATCGCATTATTTACGCCACGTTTTGCAATCTCAATAGATACTTAGCTAATTAGCCATGCTGATAAATATGTCATATGATACAGCCATCCATTTTCAAAATATCATTGACTAAGAAATTGCAAAATCAGATTTACGCAGCATGTATTTCAGGTTGAGGATTAAATTCTTTGATCTATTTAAATTCAGTTGACTTCCAAAAAAAGAAAAGAAAAAAGAGCTAGAAAATATAAAACTGACCGAATAGTCTTCTCACGTTAATCATTACTTTCGAATGAAGACTCAAATATCACATAAATCACCAATATTTTTTGTGCAATCCTCAACCAAAAAAAAAATTAATTCTACTGTTCGGCCATGTTTATATCATGTTTGATAGATACCTAGTGCAATAATAGTGCTGTTAGCATCAAACCTATAAAATAAACTTCATACATACTGATTAACCCAAAATTCCGAAACGTTCTCTTAAGATGTGGTTTTTTAGTTCCAAAAAAATAAATTAACCGATAAAAACTTAGAATGAGAAAAAAGGGATCAAACATAGATATCCAAAGGATTCTTGACATAAATAGCAGCCAGAGCTTCAGAGATGAAAACGCGACAGAGAATATGCTTCAAGGTCTGAGAAGATGCCAGATGAAGGAAGGACCAATCTATCATCCAATGTCACCCAAATTTAAAGCAGTTAAAAAGCAATTTGAAGAGGTCAGAGCAAAGCTTGATATGACTTTTGATGAGGCTGTTGTATTCACTACCACTCGTCAAAAGTCACCGGCGATTAAAATGCAAGGATTCCTTCAAAATGTCTTGTTGCGAGAACTATCACCCAAAAAAACAGGCTATGATGAAGAAAAGGAAAATTTACTTCGCGTAGAGCATTATAAAGCGATTCAATCGAAGCTGATTGACAAAAAAATAGAAAGGCCAGGTCGAAGTTTCAAATTCTTTAAGGAGCTCATCAAGCAAAAAGACATAGAGTAACCAACGGAGAAAAAAATTACAACTAACCCAATATTTTTTTTGTTACAGTGTGAAACATGCAAAAAATAATCAAAGTGAGGTTTCTCTTTTGAAGAGTACACCAAGAATCCCTCGCCCGCGATCTGCTATGAGTAAAAAAAAAGAAAAAAATAATTCAGAGAGTAATATGATGGATGATAGCTAAGGACAGCTCGGGTAATGATCAATTGAGCACCCAACCGACGGAACATGACACAGCGGAAACCATTTATCGAAAATGGCAGGTAATTGAAAGGGGTTATGGGAAGTATCCTGAATTTTTGTATGGTAGCAAAGGGCGAAAACTCCGCCACCCCAAAAAACCGAGAGTTCTCCTCAGCTTGTTGTGAAAGAGCCGCAAAAGAATAAAATAGCTCAATTAGAAGAATTATTGAGCTCAGTTGGTAAAAAAATATACTCGTTCTACGGATAGTTATATGCTATTTTAGCTGAAAAGCATCTCTTTCGACCTCTATATAGCAGCAGAGTAAACGGCAATACCCTTTGTTCTCTTAAATATTTACCTCGAAAGGATCCCCGAAGAAGCGTAACGGACAAAGCGTCATCACGAGGGACTTCGAGAAGAACCTCGCGATTTTCAACAGCAAGCCTGATACATCCCATGTCCAAGCGCATAGCCTCGCTGTCTCCATCGCAAATGCTTCCTCCAAAAAGCTTTACAGAGGCTATACGATTGAAATCAGCTCCGAAATCACGGCAGACAAAGGCGAGAACTGACACTATACTAGAAGCCACTGAATTGCGTGAAGATATTTCCAGTATGGATCTTACGCCCATGGAATCCGTGAGCAGATTTATGTCACAGAGGGACAGCTCTCCAGCGTTAAGACCGATGTCAAAGCTGAGTGCCCGATCAATAAGCGCGACGCCGAGTCATACTGAGAGAGATTTTTCCATGATAAAAACTGATAGAACGTCGAGAGTTCCAAGCAAAAACAGGTTTGATAGTACTTCTAAATTACTTATTCAGCCTATCCTTGACACAGTGAACGAAGACAGCAGTCAAACCCTTGAGCGTAAGCACCTTTAACAAAAGAGAAATGAGCTATAACTATTGATGTTAAGGCAAATTGTCGTCAGCGAGGAGAACTTTCAAGAGTGTCAATAAAAATACGGATATGCAGAAAATTATTGGCTTTCGGAAGAGACAGTTTAATTATTTCCATAACAAAGCCGTGGAGTGCCTCAGCCGAGTTTTAACAGAAACAAACGAGGCTAAAAGTACTTTGTTTTGTCATTGATCCGCCTGAAATGATTGTAGTCATTGCTGAAAGAAATACTGATGACCTTTCTCATGTGCTGATTTCTGAAAGAGAAAGACCAGGAGTAATCACTCCGAATCATCACTTGAAAATGATAATCTTTTGAAACAGTCTGCGTTTGAAACAAAGCGGTCGCAGTTACATCCAGAAGCAGATCCAAGGCCGAAGGAGAACCTCCAGCAGATTAAAAGGTTAGGAAATTTATGGCGAAAGCGGTTTGTTGAGAGCTATTGTTTTATTTAGATATGAGCAAGCGTTGGGGATGATAAGTGATAACAAAATTTATTACTTGCTTGAAGAATCGAGATTTCTGAATAAGATTCGATTCTTCTTAGAGAGGGGAATGATCATTGATAAGCGCAAATTTACTGAGGTTCTTTATAGCATCACTGTGGATCATGTACAGGAAGAGCCTCTTTGGACTGTGGCAAAAATTCTCAGAGAAGATCCCCTTATCAATGTAGAATTATATGTTAATAGTACATTTCTAACTCTATTTCCCCAAATTTTAAAGATGTCGGATGAAGAGTATATCAAAATTATGGAAACTAGAATTCATGTGAGGGCACCTGAGACTAGGACTGAGTTTTCGTTTTCATCTCAAGATGTCCGACGACCTTCAAGACCTATGCTCTTTTTTAAAAAGAAATAGGATATATCAAATTAAGTATTGAAATTTTCCTTGTGTTACTCTATTATTATATATTATTCTCTATATATATCTGCACTCTCTCTTGTGTACTGTGAATTTCATTCTTTTCCTTCTCCAAAGATTTCTTCAAAGTAGCAATTATCTCGATGCAGCTTAAATTGTAAGAGACATTATTCTCGACTGAACTTTTAAATTCTATTTTTGTTGTTGCTGTATAACGTGTCGATTTGCTTTTGTTAATAAAATGAATTATGGCGAATCAAAAAACTTTCATTTAATTCCGAATAAATCACTTCTTATCTTATAAAGCCTAACCTTACTGGCTATTTATGCTTTCAAAAATCGCAGTTGGCTTCGTTTTTTAGAAAGCGATTAATTCATCATAGCAACTTGCTCAGGTTTCACAGATCTTTTGAACAGTCTCCCCTCTTTATTAGCTTTTTCTATTTCACTTTTGATGTGCTCAGATTTCGCGTCTAATTTTTTCGCAGCCGTAATATCCAAAGGCGACAGCAAAAAGTCAGGCTATACAATCATTTAGTGGATGCAAAGCTAGAAGAACTCATACCTTATCTTCGCATAATGTTTTCAATTCATAGTAGTACTGTGTATAGATCGCGGCTCTCACATGGACATTGAACCTAGCCAGTCTGCTAACTAGTGAATAGTAAGATTAACCATACTGGATTAACTCAAGGAATTTCTTTTCTAGCACATCGATTTCCTCAACCGAGAAGAAAGGGTACATATAAGCAACTTCGTCATCTGAGATTTCTTTATCATCGCAGACCTTTTGCGCTGCAAGAAGACAACAAACGATAAGCGGTCTCCAATTTGTAGGCTTCAGTCGCATTCCCGTGAACGCGATTAGCCTGTTAATATAGATGAGACAAACGATCGAGCACTCCGGACTGAGTAATATCAGTTGTTTAGTTCTCTAATAATGGAATAATGTACCTCATTTGTGAGTAGTCATATAACGCTTTAATGAAATCATAGATTTGATCAACTGAGGGCGTAGTCTTGAAAAGCATGAAACTCTCTTTGTCAAAATCAGGTCTCATTTTTATATATTTTTCCTCGTCGAAATATTCAACGTCTGAGGGCAAGTTAATTGCTTTCGGTAGTTTTTGATCCTTTTTTCTTATTAAATGCTGAATGGAGAATTGTTACCTCAACCAATTGCGCTTGGAGGATCGTGGCTACTGCTTTAATAATGCTTTTTAGGTTAATGGCGACAAGGCTGCAGGTAACGTCCCTAGAACCTGTACTGTTAGCGTGTTTGTCAAACTCCATTTTCAAAATTTTACTGAATAATATGTTATTATTATTTGAATTCAGAAGCTCTCCTTAAGCAGCACTGAATCTCTGCTGGATATTAAAATCATATTTATTGAGAGTAAATAAATTAACGGATAATTCGAAGAGGATCTCCAGTAAAATTATTAATTAGGGTGTATCTACACCGAGGCAAATTAGTTCTTCTGAGTTCTATTTACTGTTTTAGATGGATACACGCAAATTGAACCGCATTTTATTTGAAACGAAGCAACTAAGCAAAAAATTAGTTTGAATCTCCATGCAGCAACAAAAATGCAATTGAACTTTAACAGGCATAAAAAATTTAAAAAACTTTAACATCAGATGATAATATCACCATCCAAAATTGGACAGGAAAGTTAGTATTTACAAGTGCTTTGAAACAGAAAGGAAATTTGAAATTTTATGGTTTCAGGTTAGCTGATTGATGTGTCAATGCTGGCTTTGATAAAATCTAAAAAGCGCCTGGCATATCTTCTTGAAGGAACTGCTGAGATGCCAGACCCATGAATTATAGACCGGAGTCCATATTCTAGTTTTTTCTTAGTGCTGGAAGTATATTAAGACACACTCGAAGAGCTGAGAATTACTTGAACTCCGTGAGAATGTCTATTGTACCAAAATAGTAGATCTTCTTGCCATCCATTGATACGATTCCTCCTTTATGAGACTCTTCCTACGATAATTCAGAAATTGCTAATAACTTGATTTGGTTAATACCTGTGTTGTGAGCCATTCTTTGAATTTTTCTTGGTTTTTTTCGAGAATAGGACTTGGTTTACCAACTTCTCATAATGGATTAGAGAAAAAAAAGTAGTATTTTTGTAGTACGGTCGCTTATGATATCCTTTTTCTTGGTAAGGTCATGAATGCCGATGAGAAGACTGTAGTCGATGATGTTATTTTGAACAAAAAAGGCCGTGTCTTTGCTCAACTGATCCAGTAAGACATCCGCGGGAGTTTTCGCAATATGCAATTTCTCTTTCATATCAATGAAGTCAAGGTCTTTCTTGGCAACACTCGGGTTGTCATGATCGCTGCCAAAGGTGTGTTTAAGCCTTTAATTGATACGAAAACTTACTCTGACCGGACTCTTCTCTTATAAGTCGAACCCTTTAAATCGAACCTTGAATGTATTTCATTGATCGTATTGAACGCATTTCCCATCACAAGAATATAGGATTTATTGAACTGCCGGCTTGATCCTTCTTTTTGAAATTTCATTTTATGACAGCCAAAAAACCTATTCACAGAAATGCCAAATGATTCGAACAGAATTTCTTTACTTGACAATCAGGCTCTGGGGGTTTTGGGTCAAATGATCGTAATAGTTTTTGAGGATTTTTCTCAGGAAAAAGAATTCGGCTTTTCTGACAGTTTTAATGATATATTGCCCTAAGGATGAGTAGGTGTTAATTCAGACGAACTAAAGGAGTTAAATTGAAAACCGTCTGCTGTGTAATAGAATAAGCTTCCGCTTTTCCCAGAAGAAATGAGCTCAGAAAGTCCTGTGATGTTGCCATTGATCCAATTATTCATCATGGATTCAGGGCCAATCGATTGGATGTACGCTTCGTTTTTTATGCCATAGAGCTTGCGGATTTCATTGAAAACGTGTGGCGCATAGTCGAAGAAGGTGCATAACTTGAACTTGGAGCCTGAGCCCATCTGTCTTTATATATAGTAATTGATTTTATTCCAAGTTTCTTTAAGTACGATGAAATTACTTGGGAATCAGCTGAAAATATTGTCTCAGCTTGAAATCTTTGGGCTGGAGCTCATAATCATGAAATGACATTACACTCTTAACGGTCATTTGCAGTCCAATCATCATATTCAAGGCCAGGTTCCAGTTCTTATGTCCAATGAAAACGATCGATCTAGAATGAGGCACGTTGTGGGAAGTCATGAGTTTCATGTATTCCAATTCTTCATTCCTTTTCTGCTTCCTAGATAAAATTAGTCTCACACATCTACGCCAGTAACCAGCATACAGTTCATTATGTTTTGTTTCCTTATGCATCTCATCGATGATCTCAAGCAAATGATGCGTGTCTTTCATAACCTCATCCAATCCACCCTGCATTTTCGACAGACGGTCTTTCATCATCAAATATTCTTTCTTCGGAACTTTAATTGAATCCGTCAAGTGCTTGTCTAAGCCCAGTTAAGTTAGGCGAAAAACAAAGAAATACTGCCAAATATCGCGATTTCGTCGAGCTCTAACCGCTCTGTCTTTATCGTGTCTTGATATTCAACAACTCCATTTGAAAATCGCAGCTCTCTGCGAGGTGAGTCGGAAAACATATTATATTTTGTAAACGAATCTTCAATCGGCGGTTTTTCATCTGGAATATAACAATCATCAATCGCTACGTCATCATCTTCCAGCACTACCGGATTTATCTGGATGGAAGGAGTTTTCTTGTGCTCTGGGACCGACTTGAGGTTGCTGCTCATGTCGCGTGAGAGTCTTCTTGTCGAAAGAATCAAATCTAGCTGCTCGACGGAAAGCAAATCTCCCAATTTTTGATTGGCACTAGTGCCCACGTGCATGGGTCTCATACTTTTTGAGACTAAACGATTGAAACGAGGAAGCTCCATATTCTCTTCTTCAAAAATCGATTGCATTGGTCTTTCTCCCAGCTTTGTCGAGGTATATGATCTGACGCCGAGATTCCCTTAAGAGAAAGATGAAATATTCGTTATTTTGGGATAGGTTACTCAGTTTTCTGAAATCATGAAAAATAGGTTGTAAAAAAATATTTCTTTGTATGCTTTTTATCTTTTTAAGCGCCGGCAGTGAGGCTACCGAATCGTTAATGTGTATTTTTTCCTTTATTTCTGTTTGTATCGGGCTCATCGATAGTCTAGGCTCCTCAGAGTGATCCTTCTGATCCTCTTGAATTTCGTCAATTGAATTTGGATTTTCCATTATCTGCGCGATCTCTGCGAGCTTTTGCTCGAGATTTTCAATCTCCGCCCTCATCTCCTTCAGTTTTGGAGGCAAATCAATAAAAGGGTTTATCGAATCATGAAAGCCTTTGCTTGCGTAATCGAAAATTTCAAGCAAGTACGGTTCTTTGAGGACAGCTTCTTTAAAAATCTGCAGAGTCACCTTGCCTGTATTTGTTACATCAAACTTTCGGTAAATCAAGTTGATCTGGTTGCGAAGAAGGCTATTATTTGAAATACCTATAAAATTAATAGGAGTGATTCATAAAACTTGCGAGATCAATGCGGACTTAGTTGGGTAGACATGATAGCGCTCCAAGCTTGAAGTATTGATAGTACCAACTGAGAAAACTCCGAGTACGAAAACCACCCTTTCCTTTGATTGTCAATCATGTAGAAAGTTAACACGGCTTTCTCCTCCTGTTCGCCGTTGACAAGGACATCCAAGTACTTGAGAAATTCTAGGAAATCGACCTATTTGAGGGAGAGTTGAGGGCAAAACCGATAGAAAATAGACTACTTCGCCATCTTGGTTATTATCGATAACTTCAAAGATTCTATTCGAGAGAAATCTGCCTGCGTCAATACCCAAGACACCCATTTTATCACAAAACGTGTCTTTGTTAATTGTGTTTGCTCCTGGAGGAAGTAAGCTGTCAAATCTAGTGAGAGTGGGTGAAATGGCCGAGAAAAAAGTGGCTGACCTTGATCTGAGCTCGAGAATTTCATTCTCAGTAAAGCGAAAGGCTTGTCGTAATTTGACTAGGTCGCTTTTTTGGATAGTTTTTCTTCTGCTGGTGCTAGATTTCTTCTTCGAGCAACTGCAGATCATATTTAATTCGCTTTGTAAAGCTACAGTAGAATAAATTTATTTCAAAGGATAACGCAGTGTCATTTGATAAGATAAACCTTTAAACTCACAAGAAATAATAATAATTCAAAATGTCATTGATTGCTTGATTGTCCATGCGGGAAAAAAATGTTTCTTTCGAGAGCAACAGAAATAGATTATTAAGAGGAGATAAATTTTAGAAAATAGAGCTTTTTGTGTGCCAGAATAACCGCTTTATTGGTAACGTCTTGGCCGATTTGAAGACAAGCAGCCATAGCTGAATATAGTCAAGAGAGAACGCTGATGGCCATTGCTGAGAAATGCATCAAATACTACGACGATTCTGACAAAATCAATCAACCCAATACCAAAGTTCAAATGATAATTACAACGTTGGCAATTTCATTCGTTTCTCTAGGTAATTACAGAAAATTGCTTTATTTGTAGTGACTAATTCAATTTTTTGCTTCCGAAGGAATCCTTTTCCTTCTGAGAGGGCACGTTGACAGATTACATCTAATTTGCAGGAGAGAGGCGAATTTATGTGTTTCTTGTTGAATTTTTCTTAATGGAGTTACTTAGAAATCTAAATGATTTCGCGGTTGTGATTTAGTCATAAACGTTTCTTAATGTTCAAAAAAGGACGCATACATTTGTGTTAACAGATCGCAACTAACACTCAATTTCAGTTTACGCAGTAAAAAATCCACATACTGAACACTGTTGAAACATATTTTCTCTTTATCGAAATTTTAAAATTTTTTCAACCAAGACTGGTCGGTAGTTCCAAGGAACCCTGTCAAAAACTATGAAAATAAATAAATCACTCTTGAAAAATAACTAAATTTACCTTTTGGCATTTATCTTTCTGAGAAACTACCTCATTTTTATACTTCGTGAACGCTTTCAGATCCAATTTCCCAAGCTCTTCACGGATTTCCGTTTTGTAGTGCATTTCCAAAGACTCTAGCAACTCTTCAGCATATCTCTCAAGGTCCTTTTGCCCGAACTCATAAAGAGATCTGTGCGCTTCATCAATATAGAAGCCAAACGCATAGGACCATTTCAGCACTCGTTTGCACTCAACGAGAATTTTCGCGGCTTCATTTAAAAAGACCACTTCTATATGTTCCAGCTGATATTTATCATGCAACTCTTCCATCTGACTGCGAGTTTTCTTCAACAGCTCTCCCGCTACCTTGAAACCTGTCTCATGATTATGGAATCTCTCGAAGAAATAGATGTATTTCTCCAAGTCAGACTTCTCTCGATCAACGTTTTCTTGCCGTTTCTTCTTCTCTTCCTATTGATTGCTCTCAGCCCCATATATTTCAAAAAATGGGATACCTCAGACATTTTGGCATATGTACTACAGGAGTAGTGAGAAGAGTCCCAATTTGCCATACAAAGCCAGCAGAACTCGTGTCCGCAACCTTTGAATCTACAGGTCATATGGTTGCAACCTTGATTCTTCTCGATAGGATGTCGGCATTTAGGACACATTTTAGTATAGAGTTTAATCCATCGAGTATTCGCAGATTCAGTTGAGTTTTTATTCAACCACTCTTCAGTGATAAAACACTCACAAGGACGATGATCTTCTTTGCAGCATTTAAAGCAATAGAGATATCCACAACGGCATGTGATCGGACGAGACACTAGACTAGGGTTTTCAACGCAGAATTTGCAGTCTGGAGCAGGACACCATTTGATTGCCTTGTTTTCTTCAGCATATGACATTGCGATTTTTTTCTCATAGGCCGTGTTGGCGCCAGGAGGGAGGTGTTTTTTGTTGAAACTATTTGTGAGGACATGCTCGCATTTCGCAGTGGGACATTTCCAGAATGCTCCTTCGTTTTTGTCGTATATCTATACATGGAGAATGAGATTGATTTAATTGAGCACATCTAAGAAAAGTTGATATTTTACTTTTTCTCTTAAATAATCTTCCCAGCATCCGTTGCAAAGAAAATGGCCGCACTCGGGTGCATCTATCTCAGAAACGCTCACAGAGTTCCAACAAATAGGGCACATGAATTCCTTTTCAGAGGGCTTTTCAACAGTTTTATCAAGAGGCATGAGTCCGGCCTGCTCTCGGATTTTATCGGGATTGGTGAAATAGTCAGAGTTTTCTAATTTGTTCTTGTTCCATTTGAAGTGGTGAAATAGAATCAAAGTGTCGTCTTCGGAAGTGCCTAGGAGTTCTGTTAATTCTTTGACCATTTTGTTCAATCGAGAGATAACGTCGTCTATATCCATGTAGATGACGGAGCTTGCCCTCTATATCGAAAGTTAGACCCGATGAGTTGAGTTTGATGAAGTTTGTCTTTACAGTTGGCAATTTTCTCAGGCTTTTATCCGGCTCGTCATCTATGGGGAAGTCATATGGTTCATCTTCAATAGGCTCCTCATCAAAATCGTCTTTATAACGAAAATAATACAGATTTAGAGCTCAGAGGGTCCGTCTAGAGGATTATTTCATTACCATATTTGAATTCTTCGTCTGACATCAATGAAACAGTGCAATAGATAAATCTTAATATAATAGACTAAAAATGCGAAAATACAATCAATAACTTAACGTAATGATGAAAATTACTAGGGTAAGAGCCGAATGGTGTCGTGTTCCTTTCTTTCAGAGCTGCCTGTTCTCAATCAATTCAGTGTTGGTATTCTTTCTTCTTAATAAAAAAACGCCCAATATATTTGGTGCTAGATGCAAATGCCAATGTAGCTCAATTTGTATTATTCAAGATATTAGTCAATTAGAAGTACAATTCCCTCTGAAAAGTCGTGAACTTGTTTAGCATATGTGTTCATGTGAGCTTTATTCATTCATAATATGTCGTAATGCTTTCGGTCAATTTTGTATTTAATTTAAATGTTTACGCGGGATTTTTTCCCTTTTTTTCTCTGCTTTTAAAACCATATTCTACTTTGCTGCCAAAATAGAAAAGAACATAATATAACCAAATATCGTTGTCAATGTAATGTACATAGAGCATTAGTATCTAACTAGCTGATTTTTTTTTCTAAAGTCGGTAAAAGGATCAAATCCTTGCTTACCAATTTTGATATTTATTTCCATGGATTGTCATTCATGCTCCTTCTTTCTAAGTTGTGAACCAAACGGACTAAGCGTGATGATTCAGAATTCAGATCAGTTTCTTGAATTTTCAGCCCTTTTTGTCACTTAATAAACATGGACCGATCATCTTTCAGATTGTCTGACGGAATTCTCTATTATTTCTGAGAATAGCGTCGGAGCGATGTTTCCAATACTCAAGAATCTAATTTTACTGGCTGCTTATACCGTGAATGAAGAAATCATGATCTCGCTTAGATCAATTTGAATTCCAAAATCTTTCGATCCCTGAAAAATTTCTGCGAAATTTTATTTTTTGCTAAGGTTGATCGATAATAATTTAAGATTTATTTTGTATTCCATAAATTCTAATCCAACCATCTATGCAGTTATGTTACCGAAGTAAAGCTCTAAAAAAAATTGTTTGAGAAAGGAAAAGCATTTAATTTTCCTTAAATCATAAGCAATGAGAATGAACCTGCATTATATTGAATTATTGTTAGCTCGACTGAAATTCAATCTCAGTTTGACTACGTTTTTTAGGAGGCTTTAAATCTTCTCCAGCGGACCATGCCTTGGAGCAAACGTAAATTAGAGCATGCAGTATGAAGAGAGCGAAGTTTATGGTGGGTTGACTTGAACCACAAAAGATATTAATTATCGGGACTTGCGATAAATAAAAATAATTTCGATTTCTCACGAGCGACTAATTTAACAATGAACCATGTAATAGACTCTCCAGCTGCCACAAATCTTCGAAAGTCCGTTAAGATACTATTAAGCAGCAAATCAGTCCCCCTCACCGAACAAAGCTCACCTTCTAACTCGAGAGCTTTTTCCACAACACGAAAGCAAAGTTTTAATAAGTCTCAAGACAGCAAGCTATTTTACTCGCAATCCAAAAGTTCTTTCAGCAGCGAAAAATGGGATTACTTCTTCAAAGTCGTATTGGTGGGTCCACCTAGGAGTGGCAAAACTTCGATTCTTCGTCAATATTGCAATAATGAGTTCCATAAGTCCTACCATGCAACATTTGGCATCAACAATCAGTTAAAAACGGTGGTTATTGGAGACTACATAATCAAGCTTTCACTATGGGATATCCCTAGTGGCAGCAAATTCGCTGGCCGGGTTGAATCTCAAATCTCTTCAGCAGATGCAATACTTTTCGTCTATGACACTTCTGACGAGGCCTCGGCCTCTGAAGTCGCCACCATGGTCTCTGAGCTAATGACTGGTATGGAAAGTGAAGCCCTCTTGTTCGCTGTGGCGAATAAAATAGACGAAATAATAAATAATAGCCCTCATGTTCCCATTCCTAAAGAAATTGCAGCTACATTCAAACTGGGCCTGGCAAATACATCGGCAAGGAGTCGCAAGCAAACTGAGAAATTATTTGAGCAGATCATTAAAGGATTGATAGAAAAAAGGATCAGATCTAATGAGGTGACTTCAATGAATAATAGCTCCTTCGATTCAAACTCATTATTGAGTGAGAGCGAGGCCTCGAACTCATTTGACGTCGTCGATGACAAGGAAGAGAGGAGATATCTGAAATCGAAATTTCAAAGCAAATTTGCTTTCTTGAAAAATGAGGCTCAGCCGAGCTATAATCTGAAATGCCCTTTAACAACTCCAATGAAAGGGGGCAATATACAAACTAGTCCAATATCGAAACCCAGGCTTCATAGAGTCGATTCAAAAGTAAAGCGGGTTCGTATTTTATTAGAGAATGAACACAATGTCCCGTTAGAAAAATTAACGATAAAAAGATTCCCTTTTCAAAAATCGTGCTGTTAGATGCCTGTATATAGATTTATGAAGCGAAACAACAATTTTGTTTCCGGGCTTTTGACTAGGTTCCTGGTTTTCTTATCAATTCGTTCTTCCATTATTTCATGATAGAAAATTTTAAGACCATGGTTTTTTATTAGAGTTGCTGATACTGTGGTTGAAGAACTCGTTATCGAGCTAAGATGAATTAAATTCCAAAATGCTTCAATTTCTGAAAAAATATCTGTAGTTTTTGCAATAATTGATTAATCTCTAATAAATTAAACTTTATTTTCGATAAACCATAAACAATAAAGAGTACCTGCCTACCTTATATTCAATTATCGCTAGCTGAAATTCAACCTCAGTGCGGCCAAGTTTTTCAGGATCATTTGACTCTTCTCCCCCAGGCCATGTCTCGCAGCAAACATAACTAGAGCGAGTAATATGGAGAGGGCGAAGTCATAGTGATTTGAATTGAACCTTGCGTTATAGCGGCTTGAGTTAAATAAAAATAAGTTAGATTTCACAAGAACTACCAATTTAGCAATGGAAAATTTGATAGACTTTTCAGCTACGAAAAGTATCGCTCGAAAGCCCGCTAAGATGCGGCTAAATGGCAAATCAGCTCCTTTCTCCGAGCAGAGCTCGCCTTCAAACTCAAGAGCTTTTTCCACAACGTTAAAGCAAAGTTTTCAGAAGTCTCAAGACAGCAAGCTATTTTTCTCACAATCCCAAAGCTTCCATACCGAAAGATGGGATTATTTCTTAAAGGTCGTGCTGATGGGCCCACCCAAGTGTGGCAAAACTTCGATACTTCGTCAATATTGCAGTAATGAGTTCCATAAGCCCTATCGTGCAACCCTTGGCATAAACAATCAGGTAATAACGGTGGTTATTGGAGACTGCATAGTCAAACTCTCACTATGGGATATCCCTAATGACAGCAAATTCGCTGGGAAGGTCAAATCTCACATTTCTTCAGCAGATGCGGTACTTTTCGTGTATGACACTACTGATGAGGCTTCGGCCACCGAAGTCGCTGACATGATCGCTGAATTAATGACAGATAGCGAAACTGACGCTCATTTGTTCGCCGTGGCTAATAAAATAGACCAAATACGAAACAACACCCCTTGTGTTCCCATTCCTCAAGAAATAGTGGCTAAATTCAAACTGGGCCTGGCAAATACATCTGCAAGGAACCCCGAGCTAACTGAGCAATTATTTGGGCAGATTATTAACGAATTGATTGAAAAAAGGATTAGATATGAGGAGATGACTTCAAAAATTAATGGCTACTTTAATTCAGACTCATCATTGAGCGAAAACGAGAGGTCTGACTCATGTGACATTGACTACAAAGAAGAGAAGAGATATCTGAAATCGAAATTTCAAAGCAAATTCGTTTTCTTGAAAAATGAAGCACATCCGAGCTATAAACTGAAATGCAGTTCAAAATCTTCAATGAAAGAGGGCAAAAGAGCTACTCCTCAGAGCTTCGATACAAAACTAAAGGGTTTTCAAATTTCAATGGAAATTGAATACAAAGTGCCGCAAGATAAATCAACGAGAAAACGACTCTTTTCAAACAAAGCATGCTATTACTTACTTCAATGAGATTTCCCTGTAACTTTTATTTCTGGCACATTTTAATACCTATGTTTTTTGCATGAATTTTGAAGAGCCTCCTTCTTTTGCTTTAAAATTTTGTTCATCCGTTTTGTTTCATGACATAAAGTGTTGAAGTTTATGGTTTTTAATTAAAACTTTCATCCATCTCTTCTCTTTTTTTTTGGTTTGTTTTGTTTGTATGCTCTCTTTTCTTGCAAATAGTAGTTAAAACAATGATGAATCTTACATAATACCAATATTAGTCTCATTAAAAAAAAAAACCTTCGCTTATTAAAAAAAACCTTCTGTTGTAATTCAGACCTCTACGGTGAACCAGAGCATAACAACGAGTCTAGTTGAAAGGTACAAAAAGTGAAAAAAGCATTATGCTATTCAATAATGGTTTTCATCGCTTGGCTGTGCCAAAATTAAATTTTGTTTCTCCTTCTTGTGATAGTTGTCGGCAGACTCCGCTTTTATTGGCGAATCAGCATTAGCATCGTGATGAGTCAGCTCCTCATTCTGTTGATGTTCAACCTTACTGCTCTCTTGCGGGTTATTGTCTTTTCCTTGCTCGCTATTATTATTTTGGGCAGGTACATGATTCTGATTGTCATTATCAGCCTTGTTTTCTCCAAAATGTGGGATCAGCCTTTGACGACGCATGAAAATTTTTGCCTGCTCCAGCGTCGACGCAATGACCGGCAATTTTAAGACACCTCCTTTTACTAAGATGTCCCTCTGAGGCTTTGCTGGCAAATTTGGCTCTGTTCCTTTTTCTACAAATCAGCATAAAGAATTTAATTGAAAATCCAATGATTTACCAAACTCCAGGCTTTGTTCAGTCTTTCTCTCCATTTCGTCTAATTGTCCTTCCGATCCGCAGCACAAGCAGTAGACAGTGGCTAATAAAACGATTCCTCCCACTGACAGCGCTGATATTACCCATAGTAAGTTCGAAGAAACGACCTCAGCGCCAGAGCCATCTGTTGAGACGCGAATTGCAGAACGGTAAGATTCTGTGCGTTGGTCATGACCAGACATTGCTGCCGCGAAATAGACAACCTCATATATTTGGCCAGGCTGAAGCGTGGCTATGTCAAATTTAATTTCAAACTGCGCTTCTCTCATCACTGTTACTATTGCCGTGTGTTGAGTCTGGAAAAGATCCGGTCGCGATAACAGCATCTCTTCGTTTATTGACGTGCTTCCTTCATGCCTGATAAACGCATAGATTCTACCGCCGCTGTTATGAAGTCTTCCTTTGAGGACTACCTTCTTGGTCTGAGTATCAATGTTGACAGAAGTATCAACCAGCTTGAGGCCTCCTTCAGACAATAGTCGATAATGAAGGCAACGTCTCAAATTTCGCGGAACGATATCAGCAGGGACAGAACGAGTAGTTCGCATGCTTAAGTTCTCTTTCCTCCAATTCTCATTGTTATCACTCTGCCAGGCGTTCTTTGGCGTGACAGGGCTTTGGGTTTTTTTCAAATTTTGACGATGAGCTGTGATAGCTGCAAGAAATTCATCATGAGAAGTTTTATTCGCTGCGTTCGAAAACGCAGCAAACAGAAACCAGAAGAAGATAGCAATGGCGCGTTGTTTCATTTAGTTGCCAAGTAAACGCTTGGATAGTTGATAATTTAAAATATTTTACATTGCAAGGAAGAAATGAAATCGAAGGAGTCTTGTTAGATGGACTGGAACTTAGAATCAGTAATTACGATTAATCGAAATTATTTTGATTGATTAATTGATAACATTTATGCACACACACACTGAAAATATATATTGATGCTCACATTCACAATCCGACTATTAGATCAAGAAGCTCTGATATCTTGAGTTTCTTTTGATTATAAACCTTCTTAAATCTTCTGAAATCAATGCGGTCAGAATCGGGACTTATTATTTTATAAATCGTGAAATTCTCTTTTAACGTCTCGAATTTCTCCTCAATCTCGGCTGGATCAGCCCTCGGATGGTTGCTTTCTTCCTCTTTCGTGTTTCGCAGGAGCCGAAACACCTCAGTGCCAGTCACCTCGGTACTTTCGTCCAGTCTTAAAAACTAAAAGGCGTGTTGGCATAAAAAATTGATTTTTCTATTTTTTTTACTTTGGTAACAAAATTCACAATGTCTTCATGTTCTGCGTCACGATGAATCAAAATTTCTTTGAACCTTTTGAAATTTTCCCAAGACACAAGCCCAAGCTCGCTGCGAGGGTTTATTCCAAGAGCAAGAAGGATTCTATCAGCAATGAACGGTTTCACTCTGCGGAAAAGATCAACGCATCTAAGTAGGATTCTCACGCAAATACCTTCACCTGAGAGTAGAGAGAAAAACAATTAATCCAATCATTTTCGAGGGAAAATAGTTACAGATTTGAACATCTCCTTTCAAGAGTTTGTACTCCTCATATGTGCATTCATTCAGGATCCTCTGATCGATATCTCTTCTGATACTCGCCAAATATTCATTCGAAATTTGAGAATAGTAAGCAAACTCCTGCTTCATCCTCTTCTGTCTCACTGTTAATTTTTGCCCGAGATAACGACCATCAACTGCGATATCAGGATTCGGAATCGAGTCTAAAGGATCTTCTACTTGGCTTCGCTGCTCAAGGTGAGGCAATAAGCGAGATTGGCTCCGTGATTCAGGTTTGTTATCAGTAAGAATGCGCGAGAGGCTGGAATTCGTACGAGACATTCCCCCTAGTCCCGGCCTCGAGGTAATCTCACCCAACCTTGAACTACTCTTGCTGCGGCTTATTACTTCCGTATCTCTCTCTAAACGCCTTCTCGATAGGCTTTTTTCGAAGTCATTGAGCGAGCCTGGCTGAGGTAGAACATTAAACGTATTTCTAAATGCCTCTTCAACTTGCTTCTCAATCGCTTCGTCTTTTTTATAGAAAGTTTTCATTTGGATATTATCTGCTGCTTTCTCAAGAGACTGCTTGTCGGTGTAGTCAAAAACGTGCAGCAATGGTTTCGTCACAAAGTGATCCATTGTGGTTTGTTTCTGATTAATCGTGTTATATTTATAGTTTGAGTATTTTTCGTGGCCTAAGTAGGTAGAGTTTCGAAGCACTTCCTCTACCTTTTCCCTTTTCTTCTGATCTTTGGAGAGTATCATTGAATACAATCGATAAGACGCAGAAATGTTCGCATTTGTCGACTCTGAGCGAATTTTATATCTTTCTGAAGATAACGCGCCCTCTTCGTCAGCCTCTTGCATTGAGCGTATTTTAAGGCCTTGAATTGCTCTGCTACGCGCCAGTTCGGTGGGAAGATAGTCTTTGATTTTGTCATAGAACGTCTCTGAAGGTTGCTATTATTCATATATTACCGCTTAAACAACTGCAATCTAAACAATGAATACCACTTTTGCTAATTTGAAAGGATTGTTTTGGTTTGAGGCTGAGAAAGTTATGTTTGCTTGCGAAGAATTCCTTGAAAAACGACTTTTGAGGTGTCCAACCGAGCTTGATCGACCAACAGGCTTGTCTTTGTCCTGTTTCGAGTGGGAAAAGCCTAAAGGCTTGCGCTCTATTTTGTTGAAACGATGGAAACTGTCCTTGAAATGGGTATGCTGCATGAAGTAGGATTTGGGCGATTTTTTAAAGACTTTCTTAAAGTTGATGGTTTTCTTTTGTGGAAGCTTGGGAGAAGTTGGATTGGAATTTAAATCTTTGTCAAATAGAGTTTCTTTTGGTTTTAGTTGGCCTAGTGAGAGATTGATCTTTTGGGGTAGAAGGCTAGAAGGGCTTCGTGACTTCATGTGGAGTTATAACTTCTGAGGGCTTATGTTTAATTTTATTAATTAGCTTTTTGGTTCAGTTCGCTCTTGAGCTATTTATTGCAACAACGGGTCAGACGGCAAAGAAAAATATTTGTAATTGAGTCGCTTCAATTAGTATCTCCTATGACTCCATGCAAACCACTGTAGGTGCCATTTCAAGCATTTTTTAGTACTGTATTCTCGTTCTTATAAAACATACTGAACCGATAGTAAAGTTGTAACCCATTGCTAGAGTTTGTACTCATTGATAAAATAACGTCAAGAAGAGGGAACTAAGACAACAGACTCGTATCAACTGACTTAACAAGAGTGATGATTCTTCAATTTTATATTGGCAATCAAACTGGGCATTAATTTTGGTTAGTATGTTAGATAGATAGATTATATAAAGATTTATGCAATAGAACTCATCCCATATGTTGTTACTCAGTATAATTAACAACTCAAAAATGTTCACAGAAAGTAATCTGAAAAAGCAATTGAAAACTGAGTTCCTATCTTGAAATGCACTCAATTCTGATTCGTTTTCAAAAATAAACAGTAAGTTCTCCATTCAATAGGAAGTCAAAATTGGATATATTACACTTAGGGGCAGCAGCCTTTTCTTCTATAATAAAATTGTAATTAGCAAAAAAGGGTCTAAGGAGAAATATTACAATCATTGCTTGCTATCGCATCAAACGCTTCTTGCTTTGCTGCCATCACCAACCTTTCAAGTCTTTTCACAAGGTTTTCAATATTTCCGACTCTCGAAAAAAAGTTCAGGTCTTTAGAGGGCGCCGTTGTGCTTAACGTACCACTTAACTTCAAACCCGCATTCTTTCTCCAAATATGGAATGCCCTCTTCGCGTTCAGCTCCTCAGCTGCATATTTACTCAATATACTTCCCAATATTCCTTGCCTGCCTCTCTCATATCGATGGCTCAGCTGTCGCAAATCCTCCAGAGTCATGTCTGGGCTCCTCGTCCCTCTACTTCTCCTCGATGAAGACAGCAGCCTTCCTCTTCCTTCTTCTGATATAAATGACCCCTCTAGCGCTAGATGCTCATTGTACGACTCAATTTTCCAGAACGCGCAGGACAAAGAACGCTCGAAATGCTTTTTAAACACCGCAGCCAGCGCTCTCACAGATTTCACCTTGGCCTCTGAAAGCGACGCTCCCTCGAGATTAACAGAGCCTTTGAGTCTCCAAAACGCGACTTGGTGGTTGATTCTCGAGAGCGTCGTGATTCTTTGTGGTGCTTTTTTAAACCATGGATTGACTTTGCGGCTCGCTTTTCTCCATACAGTAAAACTATTGTACATTGCAACCTGTTCCGAAATTCTTCGCAAGCGGATTAGTTTATTGACAAGCAAGATCTTCTTTCGATTTTGCATTAAATTGCTGCGATAAGAGATCCCTTCGAAGCCGATACGCTTACAATTTTGGATATGTGAAGCCAAGAAGTAAAATAGCCTTTCAACTCCCTGTGTTCGCTTGTCTTGCTGAGCAATGAGGCTCCTTTCCTCGCGCAATAGCTCCCTCCATCGATAAAACCATTTGGCTTGTTCACAGAAAACCCGTTTGATAAGTATTTTCCCTGCTCTTCCTGCAGCTTGCATCAAGGTTTGCTTCCTTTCTGCTTGGTCTCTTTCGATTCGGGCTTTCCCTTCCTTGAGATCCCAAAGAGTTTTCCGCATTTTATTCTTAATGATCATCGAGAGGTATTTGACTTGGAGACTCTTATCGACTGGTTTTCGCAGTTTATGTGCGTATATGCGATCAAATCCATCTTTCAGCATGTCTCTTCCTTTAAATTCGAGTGTTGCTATCAGTTGCGCCAGAGCTCTCGCTCGCTTGACAAAGACATCCTGTCTTACGTAATATTTTGCTTCGCAATGGCTCAGCTTCCATTTCCAAATAGCCTGAATGTAAGATTTTTGGTAATCAACGATACCGTGAGTTTTCACTTTATGGAAGGCAGTATAGAGCAGTTTTCTTGATTGATTCCTAATAACGTTTTCAAGCTCCAGCAGTTTATGCATTGATTGGAACGTTTGTAGTGAAGAGCTCCCTCTCCACAGCGTTAGTGCGATGAGTAACTTTGCTTTTATCGCCTCATTCATTCTTCCAGCACAGATTTTCATCAGTTTGAACCGATTTCTTGCCTGTTTCAAAGCAGAGAACCCTTCAATGTACCTCTTTGCAAACATTTTTTTCAATGAAAGAGCCAACGAGTTTCTATTTTCGCCTACGGATGAAGCAGCCTCGCTTGACCCTGGTCCTGACTTGCCCCGTCTTGGGAGTAAGATCACAGCTTGTTTCCATTGCTGTAGGTGGTCTCTGAGGAATCTCCTGAGACATCTCATTATCACTAAGAACCGCCTTTTATCTGGAGGCACTAAGACTCCTCCCAGCAATGTGCTGTGGAACCTTAGCTTATAGAAAGCATATGAAAGCCTTCTGGCCTGACATTTGGCTAGAATTTCAAATCCGCTTTCGTTTTGAGGGGAAGCATGTGCCATTTCCATAGTTCTATCCAAGAAGCTCTGCGCTCTCGTATTATCTCTCCATCTCTCGAACGCTTGGAGCAGAAGATGATCCACGTTGTTAGTACACGCGATGAGGACTTTCGCGAATGTAATCCCTTTCTCGAGGAATTTCTGTCTGTCTACCTTCTCCCTCCAGCGGTTAAAGTAACAACGTTGGCGTTTACTCACTCTCTCTACAAACTTCTCGAACACAGAGTGCATTAAACTCTCCGGGTCCTTAAAAACGGTTGGATTCAAAGAAAGCATCGAGCAGCGCTGGTCTGGGTTAACCAACGTCATTTTCTTGATCGTCTCGATGTCGTCTGGCTTCGTCCCGTTCGCTTGAAGCAGTTTTATCACAGCTGGGATGAATGACTCCTGTATTTGCCGGGCCATGTCAAACTTCGTTTCTACAGAGGGCAAGTTGACTCCCGAAGCTTCTACGGCAAGAATAGCGAGCGCGTACACGTCTGCTTTTATTGGTTGAAAGCCAGTGAGAGAAAACCTTGGATCGGAAAGCTCCGGCGCGCAAAACACATTTTTCCGCCCTGAACGAGGCGTCAATTGAAGCTTTTTGGGAAACCCTCTCCAATCTGCAACCACGAATTTATCTTCGTTTTCCGAGTAAAACACATTTTCTAGTCGGAGATTGTCATGAGTAATGCGCTCTTTTTGAAATCCATGTTGAATCGCTGAAGAGCAGTCCCCGATAAGCTTTTTAATGTTAAGCAGCGGCTCCTTACGTGACGACTGTACTTTTATCTTTTCAGCACGAAGGCTTCTGAGATTTTCGTAGTAAGGCATGACATAGTATGCCTGCTCAGCCTCTAGGTCGTAATCAAAATCGAGGATAGGCATCACGTTTGAGTGATCTCCCATGCGAGAAAGGTAGTGGATCTCCTTCATGAACATATCCCAGGATTGCTTTGGGGCTCGGGTGTAAGTGCTACATTTGTTATTGAGGATTTTTACGGCGTACTTTTTCTGATCTCGTGTTGATTTTGCTAACAATACTTTGGAAATTGAGCCCTCCCCAATGAGTTGGAAGTCTGTGAAATCTTCGCGGGCTCGGTCATGAATTTGAGAAAAATCTTGACTCGAGGATCTGATGAATTTGATGATATCTCTGTTGCTCGTGTTGCCAATCATTGTCAGAGAATGATTAAATTACAAATAAAATTTATTTCGCTGATTTAACAGCTAAATGTTCTCATATGACTTTTTTTTGGGATTAGAATTCGCATTCAGAGCTTCTTCATTGGAGTAAATATATTCCATTCAAAAAAATCTTTTCAGAAGCCCGAACTCAAGTAAGAATTTTGTTTTAGTCGAGATATTATAACCCTCAACAAGTAATTATAATGATATAATTTATTGACTTGAATTATGAGAAAATACGGCTTATCAGAGGTTTTACAGTGTAATTTAGTAGTAGATAATCTTGCTCCTCAGTATAATAGGGCATTTCAAACACAATTTGGGAGTTGCTTATGTATAATATTACAATTAGATTGGAGACCATGCGAAATAAAGTCATATGTCTAAAAAACTGATATTTCTTGTAATTCTATTACTTTGTTTGTAAGAAATACTTTTTTCAAGGGAAGTAATTCTCGAAAAAGTTAGAAAAACGAACAATCATTTAAAAAATGAGCACAGCGACAAAATTGTGATTTAATGTACAATTTGATAACAGCGAAAATCTTCTACTCAACCAGTAGAAATGAATTTAAAATTAACATCATCAACTGAAAACCGAAGCATAAATTAAGCGTTTCCGATTCGTTCGAAACACCTCGAACAATATCGTAATCCATTTGGACAGATTTACTCGGGTTTCCGAAGTCCAGGCATAAGTTTTAACCTGCAATTAAGTTACTTTGATGAATTCAACATGTTGCTTACTTGGCGCCTCCTGATGCGTTCTTTAACATCGACACCTTATCCGCCACACTACATTCGCAATCGTCATCATCTTGGATATCCTTTCTTCTCAAAGTCGAAGGCGAAAAACACTCTGAGCGTCCCCCAAGCTTTGCTATTCGGATGCTCGGTTGAAACGCAAGGCCCAATCGAGGAGTCGCTAGATTGCCGCGATGTGTAATTCCTAATTCGCTTGGGGTATTAGCACGAATTGACGTACTCTCTGCATCGTCATTCATGAAACTTTCTTCTCGAATCATTGTTAGTACTTTAGATACTAATGAGAATCATTATAATTCGAAAATATTCTCGAGCAACTGAGTACCTTTCTTCATAGATCCAAGTTTGCTTGAAGAGGCTTTCCTAAATGCATCAAAATCATAAACCATCATCTCAGGCTCTGTATTTTTTAGTAGGTTTTCGTCTCCCATCTGATTTTGATATCGCTATTTGGTCACTTATTAATGCAATAAGAGGTTACCCAATCGTAAACAGCTTTATCGAGGCTCGGGTTTAGAAAGCATTTTTGCAAATACTCTTTAAATGGCTCCTTTAAGGCTTCGTAGTTTATTGTAGTTGCACCTTCAGGTAACATCCGGACTTTTTCAAAATATTTTCTGATTTCCACTTCACCCACAAAAAATTAACGCGATGGTTAGGATACAACTGCTTACTTGGCAGATCTTCGCAAATGTCCGCTAATGACAAAGGCGATAGTTTTTTCTCGATGCATTTGCTTATTGAACCCGTTCCCAACAACGGCTCTATTTATTTATTTTTTTTTAATGACTCAAATGTTCAGTAAGCTCATTAAGACTTACCTCTTTTCGTGAAATATATTAGAATATATACCAATGACTCCAAATCATCCTGTGGGTATAACGCTATTGTCTGAATTAGGCTTTTCTGCTGCAGAATTTCGATTTACGTTTGTTTCTTAATTGATTTGCGCTGAAAAATAGGTTGCGTGCTGACTCTTTCTTATTAACATCAAGCTGGGTTTTGGACTTTCTGCTATATCCAAATTTTTTACAATCCTTCAATCCGCATAAAAATGTTCGTTTCTCCTTGCCTTCTGGGCCCATTAACAATTTTGTCGGTTGCAGTTTTGTATGTACGTACCCCAAACCATGAAGACCTTGAAGATTTTCAATCTAATACGCTTATTCTACAATGCCAGAAGATAATTTCATACTGCGCTTAATGCAATATATGCCACGGTCGCTCCAGAAAACTTTTTGTTCATTTTTTGAAAGATTGTATTTAAATCCGGCCCACATTCCTCAAATACGATGGCTGAGATATTCGAGGCAGTCTGGCTCCAATATAATTTCGGTGTAAATACTTTGGAATAAACGGTTAGTCTGATGGTTTTGAGAAAATGCATACTTCCACCTCCTTTATCCATCAAAGTGATCTCAGTGCACACTCTTCGCTCATTTTCTTTATAATCTTGCTGTTTACTATTAGTTGGAGGATTTGCAGCCATTCTTACCAATTTAATTCGAAGGCCAACTCCTTCTTGGAGATCGGTGCCTAAAATTCAAGAAATTGGAGGTTAGTCGCATGGCCTGGGTCGATAGTGCAGATACATTTATGAATCTCAGCGCCCTTACGAAGGCGTAGAATTTCTGGATCAACGGCAAAGCGGCCATTGATAACATGACCCGTTGCTGTCTTGTTTTTCATGAAGTTTAATTAAAATTGCTGAACTTTTTTTTTAAATCAGAGGAAATACAGCACCGGAGTTCGGAACTCTGATTTTGGTATCTAATAACGGAAAATTAATTGGAGATAACCCCATAATATAAATTTACATTCTTCGGGATCTATCAAAGAAGTATTTCCAGAAATTAATTTATTACGAATTCTGACTGTAGAACAAAGTTCGCAAATTGAGCTGCTATTGAGATACTTGCGTGAGAAGAAACAGAAAAATTCATGATATGCCTACACGCATGTAATCGCGAAATTGAAGTATCGTTCAACGTTGTGAGTGTCAACTGAAAAGAAAAATTGATAGTCCAAGAGGCTATTATTTGGAGTTTATTGGGTGAGCCTTTAAACAACGAGAGAGATATGTAGGGCAACCAAAGCTCCTTTTAATTGTGAAGTTCTTTAAGTTAACTTTCTGATGGAAAATCAACAGCTGTCTAGTTAGTAGATAGAATTTATTTTCTGTTTCTATGAAGATGACAGTTGCCACATAGATATTAGAGAGAAAGTCTTCTCAGTGTTTATTCAGTATATCTTATGACTCAAGAGGCAGATTCGTCGAATCAAAGAGGAAAGCAAGATAGATAAAATCTTAGTACTCAAATACTCTAATTAGGATTACCGACACAGTCTTCGAAATCAGAGAACCGATTTCCAGAAAAATCAGGCAATACCGCAACAAATGCTTTCATGAAATAGTAAAAAGGGAAATCCTTAATTCGTGGGAGAGCTTATAGGACATAATAGCGCTAAAGTTTTCGATTTTAATAGGGATTCTTTATTTCGAATATCTCTTGATCAGAGCTCTCCTTTGTTATTCCTTCCTAATGACTAATAGGCCAGATACCTTAAACTGGATTGTAAATAGATATTATAATTTTTTCAAAATTCAAGAAATTGTAAAGTAGTCATTGTTTTAGCAGTTTATCGTATAACTAGCTTAGGTCGTTCAAGAATAATCGACAAAAATATTGCTTAAAGGCAATAATTTATCCTTTAAAAAAATTTCAAAAATGAAATTTTCTCGGTTTTTTCTAGTGATGTTGCTCTATGAAACTTTTATTAGATATTATGAAATAAAACCCATAGTTGATCGGAATGAAGCTGAAGCCCGATTGTGTTTGAAAGAACCGCTTTTATTTGTGATTTAGAAATAGAAATTTACTATTTATATTTATGGTATCTCATATGAATCCTCAACTTCTAAGTTGAACTTTGCAATCCTAAGTTGCTATATATACCTTTGTTATGACTTTACAAGGGCTATCTATTCATCATTCATCAAATTTGATTGATGAGCATAGATGGTCGATTCCAGCTTTGAGATTATTTCTTACAAATTCATAGAATACGACGGCTGATCCCTAAAGATAGCATGTAAAGAAAATCTCATTGTATTTTTCATTACCTCTCTTCTGTTTAGCTCAATGATTTTTAGTTTGTCATCAAACTTCATAATTTTCGCAGCTATTACCACCACGTTTTTGTCGTCAGTGATCATACGCCCTGTAATCTAGGATTTTTCAATGCATAAGAATTATTTTCAGCTAGATTTCAACCCACCTTATAGTTCTTAGGTGAAACTGTAGTCTCATTGGAGACGCCTTTAAAAAAACCAACGAGACGTTGGAATAATATCTTTTCATCAAACACAGAAAAAAACTGGCATATTGACACGCGGCTCAGCTCTCCCTGCAATTCATATTCAATAACGTTTTTGATCGTGAAAATTTGGATACCTCGTATTTCTTTAAAGGCCATTGCTTTTTCAAATCTAATTTATTTGATGGAGAAATGCTCCCAAAATCAGTTATTCCTCTGTCCTAAAACTCATTCATTAACCAAATGACAAAGTATTGTTTAGTATTACCTTCTTGATTGGATTAATCGCAGGAAATAATTCATATCCCGTTTGTGCTTTTGGACTGTCCATCATAATAGCTTCTTCTTTTTTCTTTTTAGCTAAAAGCTTGTCTAACATTTCTTTCTTCTCTTTCACTTCCAGCGCAGCTTCATCAATTGAACGCGTCTTCCCATTGAACCAAAGATCAGCCTTGATCTCAGCAAGCGATAATCTCTCAATAGGGTTAAGCCTCAACATCAAGTTCATCAGATTCCTGAAATCCTCACTATAATAGTTCCTTTCCGGTGACCGTTTTTCTTCCTCGTGTAAATCCCAGAACTTTTCAAACTGATACATAATGATCATAATATATTTCCGGTTTGTTTTGTTAGCCTCGGGAAACGGTTCCTTACAGCTTATCATATTAAACAATATGACCCCACAAGCAAACAAATCAGCCGCTGGACCACTGTAAGGCTCCTTCAAGAGGATTTCAGGAGCCATATAACCTTCCGTTCCTGTGAAACCTCTGAGTTTTCCATCATTGTTTGGACCTGATATTGGTGATGCGAATCCAAAGTCAGCAATTTTTAGATTCAAGTTCGCGTCCAGAAGGAGGTTGGCGGGTTTTAGATCTCTATGAGCGATTCCTTCATTATGGCAGTATTCTAATGCATTGATCAGTTGATGGAAGTAAGTCCTTGCTATTTCATGGTTTGATTTGCTCATACTCGCGAGGTAATCATACAAGTTTCCTCCACTAGCATATTCTAACACAATCGCAACAACTTTTTCCATTCGGCCCGAATGTGTGTAATAATCGATTTCCTGGTGAAATTCAATGAGTTTGATTATATTTGGATGGTTGAGACGCCTCAAAATCGCGACTTCCGTGTTTATGTATTCTTGCATTTTCTCGAGAAAAGGCGTTTTGATGATCTTGACAGCTGCTTTTTCGTTGGTGAGCAGATCGGTGCCAAGTTTAACTCTAAGGGAGAGAATAATCAGCTAATGTGGTAAATACTGAAAATTACTCTGAGGTGGCTCCTTTTCCAAGTGTCCTTGTGATTGTCCATCTGCCAAGCTTTGTGGAGGTTTGGATACCTTCCATGGCAATAAAAACTAATTTATAATTAAAGTAATAGGCAGAGGCTTCAATATAAAAGTGCTTAGTCCCTAGGATTTAAGGACCTCTGATTGAGGATTCATTTAAGAATAATATCTATGCAACTGTTCCTCTTGGACGATTCACATTTTCTGTGGAGAATGAATATTTATTATGAATGTAGCAGGTGAGAGAAGGCGATTCACAATAGTCGGTGGAGTCGTTGTTGTATTCTCTTAGAAAATTCTTCCGTAATTAGATTTAACAGCTGTTTCTTTTTATTAAAGATCGAGTATTGGCATTTAGGAATACCTAAGAAATTATTGAGAGTATCTCTTATTGGCACACAATTCCATTTCGATTGTATTTTAGACCATTGAGGCTAAAAACCACTCAAAATATGTCTAATGGAAACTGGCATGGATGACTCCTTATCGAATCTGGTAATAAGCTCCATTAGACTGTTTTACCAAATAACGGATTCAAGATCTAATTTACGAATAGAGAGAAGAGAAAGGACAATCATCTAAGAATAATGGACGCTCACCACTCAATTTTTCCATGCAGCCCGCAATATGGGCCTATTCTACTCGTGTATTCGCGAAAAAGGATAATTTCGCTTTTAAAATCGATCACTCCACTTTTCCATGGAATATCTCTCTGAAATTAGATTGTATATCAAAACAGTACCTCTTTTAGGTAGTCTGTGTTGACTATTTTATGCCTACACTGTGCTACAATCAGCATGTGTATTTATTTTATCTAGCCATTTTCATTATCTTGCATCGAAAATGAGCTTGGTTCCTAATTCTCAAATGAGTGTCTCCGAAGATCCTGATTCGAAGCAATATAAGATTTAATAACATCGCATAACTTTAATTAAATTCTATTAATATTAAGTAGCCATTTTTCCAGTGGATGCTATCAACCACCAGAAACGAACTGATCCTCAGCGAGGTTCCATCACAACGCACGAGGTCGTTCATTTCACCTAGGCTAACCACGTGGTCGATAAATTGGTTCCAGCTGCTTGATGAGGAAAAAGAAGATCCAAAAAGCCTCTTACAACTCCTCAACACCCAATCCTTAAACGATCAAGAGCTCTTTCAGGCAGTAATTCGCCGAGATTGGGAGACCGCTCTTCGTTACACAAAGCGCCTGAAGATCAAGGTTATGTAAACGCTTCCTTCCCTTTTTTTCCCTCAAAAGCAATATGTTAGGCCATTATATGCTGATCGAGTGACTAAAAAAGCCACGCAGCTGGAAGAGGCGCTTCAGAAGTTCCAGAAAGAAGATGAAGAGTTTCTTAAGACGAAGTTTTATAAGCATAAAGAGAAAATGCACCCACAGGAGATTGCGATCTCAAAGATCTTCGTAGAACTGGCTGAGGAATTGAGAGATATGATAGCTGAAATTGAAGAGTTTTTAGAAGAACCGTTCAATGCGGGAGATTGTAGCACTTATGGTAGACATTTTCTTTGATTCGTTGTGTTGACATCCAAACTAGTGAATGAAATTCAAAGGTCGTTTCTTGATAATGAACCCCCCAAAAAAGAAGAGACCTGTCATGCGACATGCACGACCTGCAATATATTTTAGCTGGACAAAGGAGGATTTCATGAGTTATAAATCCGTTTCTTGTTCGCTATCAAAAAAAAAAAGGCGAAGAAGATTAGATTGGCACACCATTAAAGTGAAAAATTTATCAGTTAAGTAATCTCAAATTTTTTTATATAGTTTATAACAATCATATTTACTAATTCATCATTCACAATAATACCTGAACAAAGATTGCATATTTTTGAAGCAATTCATTTGTTGTCCATCCTCATTAATGTGATTTTCTATTCATTCCTATTGAACCCACCTAATTGAATGCTATACGAAAAATCTCTTCCTGTGTTACCATCAGATCTGTATTGAATGCCTTTTCAGCAACATTATTACCCTTCCAGAGACGTCCATAATTTAGCAATGATGGGATTTGACCTCCGAACCTTTTTCAACGAATTTGTGACTCATCAAGAATATAAAAATGAATCTAAGACTATATATACTCAAGCTTACATAAATATCCAAAATGAAGTGCGAAAGTCTTATCAATCCTATCACCACAGCCGACTTCTTAATCGTTGCTTCTACGTCTACTGGATGACCTGCTTCTCGATTTAGATCTCTTTTTTTTATCTTTTTTCTCATGTTTGCCGTTATGATCATGCTTATCATGCTTCTTATGATGGTGATGGTGGTGATGATGTTTTTTATGACCGTGGTGATGGTGATGATGACGTCTCTCCTTGCTATGCGAACGGCTCCTAGAGTGACTACTTGAATGACTTCGTTTTCTTGAATGGGAATGGTGATGATGGTGATGTCTTCTTCGGTCTCTACTATGCGAACGGCTTTTCGAATGCTTCCTCTTCTTAACCTCATCCTTCTTCTCGTAATATGAGTCTCGGCTGTGACTTCTCTTATCTCTTGGAGGCAGTCGTTTTCCAACTCTATGCTCAAAATCACGACCATATATTCAACAATTTCTTACCTTCCGCCTTTTTTACCATCAGCGAGTTCCAGTCTTATCTTCTTGTCGAAGAAGTCAGTGTAGTCAAGGCTAAGTGGGATAGGTAACGGTTAATAGTCGTGGGAAACAGAAAGTGATGGCGTAGAAGTGAGTAGAGTGGCAGTAGAGTAGTAGTAGCGAGAACAGTGGAGTAGTAGAGGGTAATTTATCAAATGAAACGCCGGTTTACGCGTCGATTGCGGCCTTGGCGTCTTGTTGGTCTTTAAATTCGACGAATGCGAAGTTTACTTTCGACTCAATTAGCCGAACATCTTTGATTTTGCCATAAGTTCCAAGCAGCTCTTCCAAATCTTTTTCTTTTACCTAAGCGAGAGCTTTAGATCCTAGAAATGCTCATGCGCCGTTACCTTTGAGGAAAGATTCGCAACAAAAACCCTATTTCCTTTGTCAAACTCCATAGATATTGAGGAAATTATTTAATAACCGTGTCGAAAATAAGATCCTAATTCAAAAAAGAAAAATAAGGATTCGGTTTTTTCATGTTTAATAGTTAAATATGTACGATGGAGGATCTGAGTGAAGAGATAAAAGGGATAACTGTCAGGAAAATATAGTATTGAAGCAAAATTGCTAGGAATACTAATTATCGATAAAGTTCAGATAATCATATAATGATAGCTTGAGCCATTAAGGCCAAACTCGATGAAAAAAAAAAATCCATCTAAGTCGAGTGGGCTAGTTTCCAAGAGTCATCCCTCTACATCGGACTCTAAAATTATAAATCCCGTATATAGTCGTGCTTTCTTTGAAAGTTTGATTTGGATATAGCCCATCTCTTTTATTCGTTATATAATTTAGAGAATATTTGTGTGAGCGAATATTAATCAAGCATGTCGCTCTTAGACATCCCAGAAGCCTCTGATTTACATCCCCAACTCAACTTAAACACCCTTGACAACGTAACATTCAACACATCTACACTCCTAACGCTCTACTATTTAACAAAAGACTCTACATCACACTTTAATTGTAGAATGTTTACAAAAACCGCGGAAGAACCTCTCTGATTGTGAAGTAACAGCATTTAGTACCTTTCAATTCGCGCTTTAATGATTGAATCATCTCCTAGAGAATATATGAAGTGATAAGGAATTTAGACTTCTTCAAAAATCTATTTGCGTCATATGAGTCGGAAAACAACGCTGAGATTTTACTTGCACTCTGCGCTGAGATGAAGTATGAGACAGCAAAGATGGGAACTTTTGTGTTTCATCAAGGAGATGAGTCGAATCAAAAATTTTATGTCGTGTTGTCGGGTCAAGTTGGAGTAGCTCTAAAGAAAGATTTCAGCCCCTTCCTTAAAAGAAATTCGATCAGTTCTAGACCTCTTGCTCTTACCTTACAGGTAATAAAAGACGATTCGAACGAAGTAATGGGTGCCGATGACAGCGGAAAAGTTGACAATGACACTCCGAAGAGAAAAAGTACGCTCAGATTTGGAGAGAGCTTTGGAGTCGCTGTGATGAAAACCATGGCGTCAAAGAAAGTTGCTGTTAAGGCTCGACAAATTCTGAAAGCGAGGAGTCAAGTTACATCGTTATCGTCATTAGAGGATGAAGAACCAGAAAATAATGATCAGGATTTTAAAGAACTCATTGAGAAATACGGGACTCTAGTCCGGGTACTGGGTCCAGGAAACGATTTTGGAGATGCAGGTGCTCTGACTCTGTTTAATAGAGGATAGCTAATTGTGTTTTAGTTTTTAAAAAACCGGGCCAGAAGAGAACGGCTTCAATCATTTGCAAAACTGACTGTGAGTTTCTAATCATAAGCGCTGCGGCTTATACGTCTTTCATTGCATCAATACGCGAAAAAAGAAGAAATTTCCTGCTAGGAGCGTTTTCATTCCTTCCTTCGATCCATTCCTCGCAAATTGAGCATAGATTCACATATTCCTTCTTCGTAAGATGACTTTTCCTCCTCACATGACTTATTCTTCACAGAGCCAAGGGTTCAGTGAAGGGGAGAAAGTTACTGATGAGGGGCAAGAATTCCCGAATCCGAAGATCTACTTAATTGAATATGGTACGTGCAAAATTCAAAAAAGATTCGATGTGAACATCAAAAACCCTGGCAACCGCTCTGAAGTCATCCACACGCAAACCCACTGGCTCACACTCTGCGTTGTTGGACCAGGGACGTTGCTGGGAGAAGAAACATTAATGCAGAAAAATAATAAAGAGCATTATGAATACAGAACGATAGTATTATATACATTATCGATAGCAGAGAAAACTAACATATTTCATTAGGTAACGTCACGGAAGATGTCAGCGTTGTCGATAAACAAACAAACCTTCCTTCGGCTTCATCCGGATATGGAAAAAGAAGTTCTGAAATTTTATCGCACAAAGCAAGCTCAGAGAGAAGAAATTTTTACCAAGCTAAGTCAAGAATTGTTAGTGCAAGAGGAATCTAAGGATGAAGCTTTTTTTGCGAAACATGGAGATGTAGCCCCAATGGTGAGTAGAAAAACGCTGAGGCTATTTACTGGGAGAGAAAATCGCGTATCAGCTTCAAGAAAACTAAGTACAACGGCCCCAAGGTCGGTTCTGAGTCTGCAATTAGTTCAAAGTGAACCATCAAACACTTCAATGCAAGATAATTCCACCATAGGCTCAGCCAGCAAGTATATGAGCTTGAATATTCCTCAGTTGAGATTTGCGACTGAAGAAGCTGAGCGCTTATCCTCACCAATCAGAACTTTAAGCAAATTCAACTCGAATACCCACGAAACCAAATATGCAAGTATTAATTTACAAAAAATAGAAGAACGACCAAGCTCTAAACAACAAGCGATAAGCCCTGCGTTATCGCCCACAAGAGAATCTTTTCTCGGAGGGACATTTACGAGTGATCAATCGTTCACAGCGAATTTGCAATATCATCTGACTGGAGAGCAAAGCTTTTTTCGCGGCCACCAAAGTAATTTTGAGATGAGATCCCCAAATTTGAAAGGAGAAAACGGCGCTGGGACTCCTACCCAGAAGATCACAAGTCCAATCCAGAGAAGATCAGACAATAATATTCAGATTGATCGTAGTAAAATTGAGGAGTTGTTGAAAATTCAACAAAATGCTGCAAATACTCCCAAATCAGCGCATCAGCGCAGAAACACTGTTCAACTAGTAAACAGTGAGGTACCAACTTCGCCCAAGAGCGATGCCCAAAGGGTTTCGACCCCAAAATCTAAAGTGATCAGATTGAAAATGCCAACATTAGAGGACGAGGCAGAACATCAAAGTTTTCGGATGACGAAAAATGAAGAGTTAAGAAATCATTATCTTGAAAATTTTAAACTTCACGAAACGGCCGATGTGTCTGATATTGATAATCTCCGCTTTGAATTCAATGAAATCGAAGAACTTAGGAAGAAAAAAAGTATTTCAAGGCTAATTAATACAAAGAAAAGTAATGGAATTTTAAGTGCAACAGCCTCTCAACATAACAGCCCAAACAAAACAAAAAACAGTTCGCCTGAACAATCCCGCTCTCCCTCCAGAAAGGATAAGGTGCGAGTCAGCAAGATGCTTTTGGACGCCGAACAGATTATTTCTCAAAGCACGTCACCTTCGTTTATTCTTTCCCCGCAACACATAGAACCAGAGAAAACTCGGCCAATCCATAGTCGTCCTACCTTTAAGCAATACTTTTTCGATATAAACAGCCCGAAGGTGGCAAATAAAAGTTTAAATCAATCTCGCAAACTGAAGGAAGCGTCTACTACAAGTTCATCAAATGTGTCTCACAATCGTAGAGTGTCAATAATTCAATTTTTTTCGAATATGCCGAATCAAGGGGAACGGTCTACAGTTGAAAGGCCACAAAGTCCAAAGGTGAACTCGCAGGAGCAAAAGCCTGATGCGAAAACTCGGATATTAGGAGCTTTTCTGTCACATAGAAATTCTTTTACAAAGACCCTGTGTCAAAGAGGCTACGGGTATTACAAAGCGTTGGAAAAAAGGAGAGCCTCATCTCGCAATTCCATGCGCATGAGAGATGATTCAAAGAATGAGACGATTCATAAATAAAGCTGTGAGTGATCATTTATTTACATGTGTACTTGTAGTATATTCAATGGCAATGACGTGATAACACAAATTATGAGATTAATTAGTATCAGCCTATTTATTGATTTATTGATTGTTAAGAAAGCTTTTTTCATATTTTCACGTTGTGTTGACAAGATATTTTTAAAAAATTTTTATCAAATGAAGGTTTGCATAAATGGTTAGAGAGTTCTTTGTTCCGTCATGCAAATGAGCCCTTTTTATTCCGAGAATTAAATAGTCTCATTAAGTAAAATATAGTATGTTAATGTGACTAATCGGTTCACCAATTGACAGTGATTTCTTGTGTCAGATGCAAAGATAGTGATCAAGAGCAAATTAATAGGAAGGATTATAGTCGTACATAGTGTCTACTGACTCTTTCTTATAATAAGGTCCAAGGATTTGATTGTAATTAACTATATGAGACAAAAGATACATTTGCATTATCTTGAAAATCGTTTTGAATGGATATTTCAAACGCAGATTTATTCGCTCAACACTAATTAATTTACTATGTATAAAACGATGTTGAGAGAAGTTAAGGCTCTTACTCGCTACTTAAGACTATTGCTTTGAAAATTGAAATTCTCTTTTATTTTATTTTATTCTGTGGACCGATTGATTAGCAATTCAGGATGATTGTTCGCAGTATTTTACCCTTACTTCATTTGATTATCTATCTACCTTCATCATTAATAGAACACCAAGTGAGAAAGCTTATTATATTCACAGCTCGTTCATTTTTACCAATCCTACCTGCAATAATTTTTGACTTTCTTTATTACGATTCATAAAAATTCAAAATTTGTTCTTTTGCTATTTTATCTTTTTTAAAAGATTATAAAATTTGACTAAGATCATCTTAATTTGAGAAAATCACTTAGAGAGAAAAAATGAACGCATGACATAATTGAAATTTGCTGTTTTGGAGTTCATATCATCAATAAATCTCTTAAAAAAACTACACAAGCAAAACTACTTAAGCACCTTATTATAGAAATCATTGTAAGCTTTCATACATTTTTCTTTCAAGGTATTCGCGCATTTGATCACACATTCTTCGTGCTTTTTATTATCTGAACCAAACTTTCTTTGGCAGGTATCCAGACACGCTTGATCAGCATTCTAAACCAAATTGTTTATAAGTTGAGGATAATTTGTGTTGAGTACATCAAGTTGTCCTAATTTCTGCTGAATATAGCTAGTATTTGCTTTCATCTGGTCTTCAATTTGCTCGATGCACGCAAAGTATTTGACCGAATCTCCGTCCGCTTTCTTATAACACTGAAGTTTTTTCTCTACAATCGATTTCTTCAAAATATCAGAACAATTGAGGTGAAAAATAAATGGTCGTGGTAGATACTTGATAGCGAAGGTAATGAGGAAAGTATGAGTTTTTTATAAACATTGAAATTTCTCTGTATAAAACTTTTGTATCGAATTCTTGTGTCGCTGGTGTGCCAGTTGCTGGAGCTGCCATGATATGGATTCTCGCTATGGAATTCGAACCTCAAATAAAATTAAATTATCTTACTTGTAATTGTCTTCAGGGTTTTCAATGAGCAATTGAAATATTTACCTGTCTGTCTGCTATCTCGACAATTTCATATATTAGTCAATAATGCGTTACGTCGTTTAATTTTCGAGCTTTTGAAAGAAAAAACTTTTTGAAGTTGAGAATATTAGATCTAAATCGTTGGAGATTTGTTAGAGTTATTCAAATGAACTTTCTTTAAATATGAGAGTTTTCATCTTCTTCAGTTAATATGAACAGTAATGCGCAGAGCTAAATCTACAATTGATTTTGAATACGACATTAGAAGTACTTTACAGCATCCGCCCTCATCAGAACAACTTATTGGAGTAAATAAAGAAGTCAGCTACCTTATACTTTCTTTGCAAGGAATAGGCTATTGAAAACAATATTAAAGTTGGTCTTTAACCAATATGTTTTTGAAATGTTGAAATTTTCCGAAATAAAAGTGTTAAACTATTAATTTTTGCATAAAAGCCTCTCCAATGACCACCTCAACAGTAAAAAGTCTCTCAATTCAAATCAAAAACCAATCAATCAACGCCTGACGAGATACCTTATTAGGCTATTAAGCTAGAACCAAAATTTATGATGCTTCTATAATGGTTTGGCACATCCATCATGAATTCAGAGATATTCTCAGTATCAAAAATTGGATCTTTTATCGCTCTTTTGGAGTCTTTTGAATGATTTGACTCAAGATTATACTCTCACGGAACTATCTCCAAGGTTGTTATGATGGAATATAGTAAAATTCACAAAGAACAGGGTTCCAGAATTCTCAACATGTTTCTCCTGCAATAATACTGCTTTCATGAAGCATTCATCATGCATTCCGAGATGAAATGTTCGAATTTATGAGGTAATTGCTTTTCTTCTCAATTACGGTTTTGAGAACGAAATTATATGACTTATTTCGAAGATGGCTCTTATATTCCGGAATCTAGATAGAAAAAATGCTGATATGATGGTAGAAAGAGTTGAATCATTTTTTCACTTGTGGTCAGAGCGAACCGCCTCGTCTGATGAGAACAATAAACTAGCATAACACCTCCAAGAGAGCTAAAATATATCAATTTACACAACTATGAAATAGAACAAAAATGAGAGCGCCAGTCTCAGATATAGCAATTGGTATGAATTAAGTCAGCACCACTACTTTCCTCAACAATAATTCTATCAACTTAGTAGTAGTAATAATATGAAAAATAGCAAGCTTAGCAACTAAATGCTAGATTGCTTCCTATTAAGCTCTTTCTAGACCTGCTGAAACTCTCTCAGCATTTTTTAGTCGAATGCTAGTCTTTTCCTCAGCTCCTATCGAATAGTGGGTTCAAAATAGTTGTCACAGTGATATCGGGTTTAATAACGCACACAAGCAAATAATGATTAATTTCAAAGCTGCCTATCGTAAACCCTAATATCTGCGAAAAAGTTGATTTCCAGCCACTTTGTAATAGAATTGCTAGCAGCTAGTGTATGAGTTGATGACGACTTTTCGCTTCAACAATATTATATGATAAAATACATTATTGATATCCAAGTGTCGTCCGACCTCGATTACAGTCTCAGTGAAGAATAAGTTATTATTTCAAGGAATATTCTTCCATTTTCGTTAAGCTTACTACCCACAATTTCTGTAGCTGACAGAGCAGTTTTAATTTAGAACTCTTGGGAACAACCAAGCTGAAAACCGTAAAAATAGGATTCTAAAGGCTCTTTCATTTTGTATATTTTTTTGTGAAAGGCGAACAGAAATGAGGGCAATTTACCAGATATCTGCAGGCATTATCAACTCTTTCAAAGTTCAGTCTTAAAAAAACTCCATTGCTCAACCACCGCGATCAATAATAATATTTATCGAATCGGTATTCAATAGCTTCCTTGCAGACTACGATACAAGTTATAGTATTTCTTTGTAAGGATCAACTTCAAGCACCCAATTAGTCCTTTCTATTTCCATATAACAGTATGTTAACACAAATTCTTCATTAATTCAAACTTTCTGGTAACTCTATCAAAACACTCATCACTTGTTTGAATCAGCAATCCTCGCCTAATTCAGACTGAAGCCGAGCACTCCCCTCATCCATGTACGTTTCTAGAATGAAAAGGAAAAGCAACGCTATCTCAAACTCTCTACTCTCAAATTCTATTCTATACCCCCAAGAACGAGTTCTAATGGCAATTAATCTAGTTACGCTAATTTCTTTCAGATTTTTTTTTTTAATACTGAGCAAAGCAAATCATATGCAATCCTTAGCATTTTATTCGTAATTAATTATATTGCATTGGCTAATTATTCTTTGTGACTCCAGATTCAATATCAGAACGTGTATACCAAAGCTCTTAAATTATATTCTGAATTTGTCCAACAGAAATGAAAAAGGGCTGTCGTTTGTGCGAGCAAGAAGTTTTGCTCGACGACTTACGTGACCACTCATTCAAATGCAAGGATTTGTACGATCTAAAAGATAAAATGGACACACTCAACATGCAATTACTATCCAGAATTCATGAAGCTGTGCAACTTAAAACACGCGTGGCTCTCTCGTTCAACATGAGCTGCAAGCCAGACCTCACGAATTATCATATCGCTACCATGGAGGATCTATCCAAAAGCAATCGTGCTCTTGAAAAGGTCCTGGCTTACGGCAACAAGATTCAGCATGAGAATTTCATTGATTATGACAACGGGCGTAAGTTTCTTGCTATTATCAATTGACTTCATTGATTTCAACTGCAGACGAAAGGGAACTCATTGATGAGCTTACTCGTCTCAGAAAGGAAATTCAAACAGAGGATGTATCGGCATTTTTATTTTTCTTTGGCAATCTAATTGAGGTAAATGTAGCACTGCATTGATATACAAATAAATTATTTGTCATTAACAATAGGAGAAGAAAACGCTGAAGGCAAGAATGGCAAAACTTGAATTGGAGTTGAAAAAAACATTAGCTGCAGCTGGAAATACGAATCCAGATGCAATCAAACAAGCATTCTTTGGTCAGAAATCAAAAACGTTTAAACATCAAAAGAAATCTCCAAAGTTATTCAGTAATATGGAATTGAAGCAGGAGAGTGATGGTAAGGATGCGCAGAATCAGAATGGCAATATGAGTCTTGCAGCTCGATTCCTTGAGAGGGGCGTGAGGAGGAAATTGCCGACAATTGATGAAATTGATTCCGCGACGGGAACGCCGAGCATGCATAGGAGAACGCATGGACCATTGAAGCAGATTCCGCTATTGAAAGGCGCTGTTACGAAAAGCGCGAGTGAGTCACCTCATGCTCAGGGAGTCGTCAATGATTTAAATATGAATTTCTCATCGATTCTTAAGAGCAGGATGACCGGTGGGGCTCCATCGAGCTTCGCAAAGCAGAAATCACTTCCCACTCCACAAACTTCTGAACCAGATGGGGGAATTAGCTCATATTTAAATCAGAATTTGATCCCGACAAAGCCCTCACCGGTCTTGGGGGGAAAAGACTCTGGTTTGAATGTTCTTCACCAATCAAAAGGCCCACTGAAAGCAACCGAAATCCACCGTTCGCCGAAAAAAGACGAAGAGCTTTCTCCTCAGCGACGTCCTAATTTGCTCAATCTGCTACCTGAGGTTAATAGTATACCAGCTGCTGAGAGAGGAAGGGACCCCAAGAAAAAAGAACCGAAAATGAATGGGAAAACGAAAAGGCCAAACAGTGTGACTCTCTTTAATAAGCTTGAAGGGCAAGAGAAGTACCAAATGAACCGCTTTCCTTCATTGTCTCGTGAGGTGAGCCCGAGTAAATTTGATGAAGAAGCGCCAGCGAAAAAGTCTCCAGTCAAAAAACCAACTGCTGAAGATTTTAGCCCTAAACCAAAATCTCCTAAGAAAAAACCCTTGGCGCCTATTCGCTATATCGCTTTTGGGGAAGACGAACTCATTGAGGACAAGAAATCGCCTGAGGAGAGCCCCAATAATTATCAAAAGGTCTACTACGAACCGGAGATCCTCAAGGCCTATAACAGTGATACAAACACAAGGAACGAACTTAAAAAGCACTCGTAAAATTACTCTTATCTTCTCTTCATGCTTATTTTCTATCTGTAGAGTGATCGATAATGCCTGTATCACGGATTTCCATTTTATAAAAATGATTTCGAAAGGCGGGTTCGGGAAAGTGTGGCTTGTGAAACATAACAAAACGCAAGATTTATACGCTATGAAAATTATCGATTCTGAAGAAAAGGTGATTACTAGCAATACCGTCCTCTCCTTTGTTAATTCACTTTCTTTCATAGATGAACGAGAATAGAATCTTAAGCTTGGAAGCTGAGAAGAACGTGTTCAAGTTGCTCCAGGGAGACTACGTCGTAAAGGCTGTTTTTACGTTTACTCATGAGAATTATATCTGCTTTGTGATGGAGTACGTAATCGGTGGAGATTTCGGAAGTTTATTGGAGCGGGTTGGGTTTTTTGATGAGGAAGTTGGCAGATTTTACATCGGAGAGATTATTTTAGCAATCGAGTCCATGCATAAGATCAACATCGTTCACAGAGATCTCAAGCCTGATAATATCTTAATCGACTCCAGAGGACACATCAAGCTTGCTGATTTCGGGCTCTCGAAAATAGGATTGGATAATCGAAGGCACATTACCACTCCTGTGATGAAAAGCAAGAAATTGAACTCTAATATCGAGCAATTAGCCAAAAAGAAAATGGAAAAGTTCAATCAGCTCTGTGACCCTTCCGGAAGCGTCGACCGAGTCCAGTTTATCTTCAAAAACCCTACAAAAGAGTCCGGTTCAATAAATGATTCACCTCCACAGCGTCTTAAAGTTGTAGGAAAGTCTGGCTCTCGTGGTAACACGCTAGAGAATACGAAAACCCCTCCTCTCCGCAAATCAAAAAATTCAAGTAAAAATTCCAGCGGCAGCGCGCATAGGTCCTGGAGGATGGTAGGGACACCTGATTACATGGCACCAGAGGTCATAGAAGGAGAGAGCACTGGTAGCGCGATTGATTGGTGGGCTGTCGGAGTGATATTGTATGAGTTTTTGGTTGGAATTCCGCCTTTCAATGGAGATACTATCGAAGAGACTTTCGATAATATATCCAATATGAGAATTGAATGGCCAAAGACACAGGATGGCGAAGAGTATTTAAGCCCCAACGCAAGAGATCTGCTCGAAAAGTTACTTACAAAAGATCCAAATCAGCGCCTTGGTACGAAAAGCGTAGACGACATTAAAAATCATGAATTCTTTAAAGGTATGATGTCTATCTGCCTCAATATCATTAATCTTGCTATCAATTGATGTAGGATTCGATTGGGAACACATTCGAGACAACCCTGCTCCAATAAAGCCGATTATCGTGAGCGAGACTGATATTTCGCACTTTGAAAAGGACTCGAAGAAATTAGACGAGGAGGAAAAGCAAAGTCCCTTCAAACCGAGGACATTTGAGCAGAAAAGCGAATGGACAAGCAAACTCGACTTAAAAGAATTCCAAATGAAAAGAAGGGACCTGCTGCATCAGCTGAACCTTGAAGACTATGAGAAATATAAAAACCAAGGGAAGGAGTCGAAGAAGGAAGAGTAATTTGTTTCATTTATTGGCAAGAAGAACTAACTCTCTCTTTTTTTTTGTTTCAGAGGAGAGAAACGGCGGAAGCTCGTGAGAGGATACACTACAAATCTGTAGCGACTGTTTATTGCGTAACAAAAAAGAAAAAATATAACTGGTCTCGAAATATGAAACAATTAGCTTTGTTTTGTTTTTTTTCAAATTGATTCTTTTCTAGAAGTTGGTCTCTGGATAAGGAGGTAGAGTGTATTCAACTATACAAATTTTTTTATTTTTGTGTTTTCTATAAAAACCTCAAACTCCCACTCAATCACTGAGTATATGCATTCAAGAGTAGAGTTGAAATCTCTTATATTTATTAGTACAAAAGCAATTTCTTGTCTTATGGCAAAAAGTGCCTTGTAGTTACTTTTCAGAAAGTACACCTAGACTTATAAGCTATAGGAGCTGTGCTACTGAATTTAGGTTGTGTTACTTCATGTTAGCCGTAAATTTATAAATCTATTATTATCTTTGGTTTGTTTCTACTTTATATGAAAGATGTTGAGATGGCGAGCTAATAAATTTAGATATATTATTCAAGACATTAGAAAGCAAGTACTAGTACACCACGCCTCTTCACCATCCAGATGTCGTTGCTAGCCCACAATTCCACTTACTTCTTTTGGACTGAGAACACTTCGATTTCCTCAACCTTGAAGTTGTAAGCGCCAGCCAACCAATTGCTGCTGCCGTTGTTCACGTATTCAGTGCAGACGTAACTGTAAGGGAAGTTGGAGTAGTTGGAGTTCGCGGTGTTGCAATTATCGCAGATGTAGAAGTCGTGGCCACCTCCGAAAGTTGGTCCGTAAGTCGAATAGCAATACATCGCATTGCTTTCACTGCCAGCTTTAATTGGGTATTTTCCTTTCTTGTCAATCGAGAAAAGGAAAGAATTATTCGTGTTCTGATAGTTGTTGTTTGAAGTCCAGTCTTTATCAGTGAAGGCACCAAACACCTTACCGTGGTTGGATCTGATGATAACGACGGTTGGGCCTTTGTTGTTGCATTTCGAGTGGAACTGACTGGAAGTGAATCCGTCTCTGCTGCCTCTGTAAAGGAGTTTGAAGTTTGGTTTGGCCTTTTCAGCAACCCATTTACGAAGCATGGAGATGTCGCTGACCTTCTTGAGGATCTTTGAATCGATGGTAGCGACACCGGAGAATTGCTCGATGTTGTCCTTGATCTCGAAAGCTTCTTCGAAAAGGACATCGAGTTTTTCGGAGACTTTCTTAAGGAACTCGTCAGTGGAGAGTTGGTTGGTGAAAACAGTGGTAGGAACTGAGGTTGATTGCTTTTTCAAGGTGTCAGAGAGATCTTTTAATCCTTTTCGGCCTTCTTCAAGGGCTTTTTCACGGTCAGCAGTGAGTAATGAGGCATTTTCAGCCATATCGTTGTTGATGGCTTTTAAGAAATTTTCCAATGAACTGGTGGTGTCAAAGGCGTTGATCTTAGAAACAAATTTCGGCAAGTCAGTCTCTGAAATCTCGTTTACGCCCTTGTAGAATTTCTCGATTTTGTTTCTGTAGGTTTTATAGTTGAAGGTGAGGGTCAACACCTGGTCATCAAGCTGCTTAAGGAGCTGAGTCTTCTTCGACTCGATGAGCTTGTTGAACGCTTCGCTGATTTGGTTGAAAGCGACAACGACTCTCTTCTTTTCGTTTTCAACACAGCTGGTGAGGTTTGCAACTGCTTCACTCTCTTTGGAAAGGAATTCGGTAAGGGTAGATGGGATTTCCTCGTTTGATGATGACAAGTCCTTGATGCCGTTATAGTGGGCAATGACTTTCTCAGTGTAGTCTTTGAATTGAAGGAGCTTTGATCTTGCTTCCTTATCATCCATTGCCAAGACACACTCAATGCACATTAATGGGTTTTGAGCGCCTTCTTCGAGTGAGACACGCTGCACGATCTCATCCGGATGGGCTCTGCAGTTGAAAGTCTTGATAGAGGTCTTACTTTCCATTTTTTGGGACTCGATCAGAAAGAGGATATGAAATTAATTATTATAAAATGCCAACAAAATCCGAATTAAGGTTCGACTCAGCTCAAAAGATCTGGTATGATTTATCGCAATTAAGTTGGATCGAAATACTTTTGAAGTCAGCAAACTTTCTGTTCTTTCATAATACTCCTCAGAAGGCCGTGATATGTTATTCCAGACCCGAGCTCTCTACAGAATTAGGTTCTAATTCATAGCTTAAAGCCGCCAGTTTGAGTTTCCTGGTTTTGAGATTATTAGAAGAAACGGTTCAATTAATTTGCTCTCTTAAGGATAGAAAATTTTGTGAATTCAGAGAGGACAAATCGCTGCGAAGAACGTGGGCCAACAATAGGGCAGGAATTATCTCACCTTCCTAAAAAAAAATGCATTGGAGAATTTCTAGAAAATGCTATGGCGATGATTGAAATTAAGATATGTTCTATACAATCTCAGAAGTCTACCCACGTGCTAATTACACTTAGGACTTGAGCGAACTTTTTGTTTTTGTTTGTTGAGAAAGTGATCCGATAATTTAATTCTATTAGAAGGAACATTAATAACAAAAACTAAGCCTTAGAAAAGATGCCTTTTCTTGTGTAATAGAATTGCTTCGAAGGGGATATACGAATTACCTGGAGTTATATCAATCAGATACACAACGGACGAAACCAAAATCAACAAAAATAATACTATTTTGCCTTAATCAAAGTCACAGACACAAAAATAATTTACAAGCACATTCCACTTTCTCTCTTCGTAAAGAGGCTCTCAATCTTAGATATTTAATACTACCCATAATAGGCACTAATCAAAAAGTGTAAGTTCAAGACTAACCACAGCTACTCCTAGCATCAATCAAAAAAGACTGTCCTGATTACCCAGCCCACCAGGATGGGAAAAGAATTCATCAAAATCAGTCCTTAATTTATTCTGATGCTCTCTTTCTCGATCAGATGACATAAAAGGATCTCTCTTCCTGCGATTCTCAGAGTCAGACCCGCTCTCAAGATACACATCTGACGGACCAATGTTACCGAAACCGAAGTCAACGTTCTTCGAATCAATCTGCTCTTCTATTTTTTCGTGTATTGACTGAATCTCATCCTCGATTTTCAGATTCTGGTTCGTGAAGCCTGTGCAACTTGGACAGAACCAAACAATATTCGTCTCATTCACTGATTGTCCAACGCATTTGAAATGATATGATTTACTACAGACATCACATTCTAAATGATAGTTAGATTAGCTTTCTTAAATAAAAGCGCTTTTACTTATGAGAGGCTCGTAGTCGCCATTTATAACTGCCGACGCTTTACACAGGGTGCATTCTTGGCCTTGAAGAAGACTGTTAGGTCAAGCTGCTAGCAAAAATAGAGTACCTGTAGCCGGTTGCAGAGGCTGGATTTCTTGTTTCACAACTATCTCTTCTTCTTTTACCACTGTTTCTGCCTTCGGTGGAGTTATTTTCTTCGATTTTTGGGCAGCTGATGTCGTTGACTTTACATATTTTTTCGCCATTTTCTTCGAAGGGCTTGGCTCCAAGAGATTTTCAGATAGTTGGGATTTACCGACACCCGATGTAAGTAGTCTACGATATTTATTGTATTTCTGAAGCGGCGTATAGTCTTTGTATTGAAGATGAGTCCATATTTCATCTCGAGGCGTCAGCCTCCTATGAGGATCATTCTGCACAACAAGCGTATTGGTAACCTCATAATATTCGACCGCCCGTTCCATTCCTGTCTCTGGGTCAGGTACGAACGACTGTTTCCTATCAAGATAGATGATATGCTTCGATTCAGGTACTTTCCACCGCAATTCCTCTATCATTTGCATGAATTGATCGTTGTCACCATCACCTTTTGGCTTCTTTTTCTTCGAGGAGGATAGTGAAGGAATCTCTACGTCAGCCATGGCCGGATCGATGCGATATTCGCTGGAATAGAGCCTGGCTGTCTTTTGCTCAGCTAAATAAGCCTGATAGATCCTCTCTATCGCTTTACAAAATTTGGAGATCTCTTCTTTCTCTTTCTTCTCTTTCGCTTCGAGAAGCCGTCGCAGTTTTAGAGGGATATGTTTCTCGCAGTAGATAACATAGGCGCTCTTTCGATTCATTACCATAAAGTCACCAACGACTTGTGCGTGATCGATTTCCTTGGTCTCGAGAGAGAAATTCGCACGTCTCGCGCATTCAGCGTGGAAACGCTTCTTACAACCGTTCTTCTCGCAGTGGATAGTTGCGCCGTCTATCAATAGACAAAGTTAATAACAACTCATGGAAGAAAAGAGTTTTTTTTTTACTTATCTTTCCACAAATGTTACATTCGTGATAGAATCGATCAGAGTCGAGCTTGTTAAAACCTGAAAGCAGGTAAAAACAGTGAGAAGAATTGTGATATATCAGGACTTACCATCGATTTTCGTCAGAGAGGTTTTATCCTGGAAGAAGAGCTCAGGAATAAACTGCGCGCAGGTGATATGCGCCCAAACAAAATCTGGTCTCGGTTCATTTGGAAGGTCGTTATCATCGTAGGTTTTTGTCATCTCTTCATGATAGTCATAGTACAGATCCTGCTGTTGTTTCTCTCCATTGCCATCCAAACTCTCGTCCAATAGTGACAAATTGCTGAGTGGTAGGCCGTTTGAGTTGGGTTTCGGAGGTTCGATGTCCATGCCATTACGGCTGGAATTGGCTTTGTTTTTATTGGGATCAGAGTTGTTAACGCAATACACCAAGTATTTGTGGAACTCAGGGTTTGTGTGCTGAAACATTTCCGTTGTAATTGGGACAACAGTTGGTTTCAGTGCTCCAGATCTGTTCGAGCAGAGAGGACATCTCATATACTTGCCGGCAACACCGAATTCTTTGCAGAGATCACAAATCCAGTCTTCTTGGGGGATCTTTCCGATGCCATAGCACAGCTGATGGACAGACACGTTGCATTTCTATTGAATAAGACGATGAAAATATAATAACAAAATCTAATTTACCGAGCACAGCACGATGAGGTTCTCTTCTGAATAGTCACCGTCGTTGCAGACCTGGCAAACGATATCTTCTGTCAAGACTTTCGGTCGCTTTGTAGCGATCCCGCCCTTACTTTCCTTCTCAGAGGTTTTGGCAACAATATCCTTTCCTTCGACCTGTTTCTTCTCAAGGAAAGACAAGTAGCTCTCTTCTTCATCGAGCTTGGCTTTCATATCAATCAAGATGTCCTCGAAATCAGGATCCTTTGGTAGAAATATCTTTTCCTTCTCCAGTTCACGCTGGGCTTTCTCCTTGAGTAGACTGAGGCCCTTCCCATTGTTTCTGGCTCTCTCTTTCTTCTCGTTTTCCAGTAGAATGATCAGGTCTGAGAGCTCGAACTTTTTGAGTACGTTAGGATAATCAGAGCAGTCCGTTCCTGCCGTTTGAACAGCAAAATCGTTTATTTTCGATCTCAATTGCAAAATCCATTCGTCGTCCTGGATGGTGTATTCGCTCTTTACTTCAGCATCGAACGATAGATTTGAATACAACTGATTCTCTGAGCTCATCATTCTAAATTCCAAGGCTTTCTGCTTGAGCAACTCATTGATTTTGTTGTAACACTGTCTCTCTTCTTCAGTAAGCACCTCTCGATCTTTCATTTCTAGCCGCCGAGCAGTCTTAAGAATCTTGCTCGTAAAGCCTAATTCGAGCGAATCGAGCTTCTCTTGGCTCGCGTTGAACTGCTCCTCCACCGTGTTTTGAATAAAAGGAGCTCTTGGGAAAGCCTGAGCACAGACATAAAACCAGAACGCGCTGCCTGACATGCTCTTTACTATCTGCGCGAGCGGATTCAAAGCGCTTTTTCCTTTTTTCGTGATGAGCCCCTTTGTGTTGGTATCATCTAGCCAATCGAAGCCCTCAAGGAGAGAAATGGCCTTCACAATATCTGAATATTTCTTCGGAGCGCCTTTCTTCGAGACATTAGTGCCTGGAGTCGAGGCCTTCTTCTTAGGAGTCTCTAATTTCTCGAGTTTATCGTATTTCTGCGATTTACGTGTGGGTGCCATGCGTGCTCCGATCCGCTGCTTTCCGTTCCCTCTTTTCTCTTCAAAGAAATCCTCGTCGTTATAATTAGATGCATCTCCGTATAAATCATCGAATTCGTCCTCGCTTTCTACTATTTTCTTCTTTTTCTTATTAATTCTTTTCGGCATAGATTCGCTTTCCATTTTTTTAGTAGACAATCCCGATAAACTAGGAAGCAAAGTGCTCATTTCTGGTAATTTTTCAGGCTCCATATCAATCTTGATTTTTGTGTCTTCAACCACTGGGCCTGGTGACTTCTTCTTTCGGGGTTTTCTTTGCTTTATGGGTTTTTCAAGGTCACCTTCCTGCTCAACTTCACCACCCTTTTTAGACCTTCTTTGTCTCTTTTTCACGGGTTTCTCTTTAGAAATAGGATTGTCGGCCGAGAATTGCATTGGCATCGACGTGCTTTCGGGTCCTGCGCTATTACCGAGGGTAGGCTTTGCAGGCTCATTCATTGCAAAAGAAGGAGGCGGGCGGTAAGGGAAATTGGAATGCGGACCAAAACTTGGGTCCATCATTCTCGGGTCTCGATTCAAAATGGGCATATTGGGATTTAAGTTTCCTGTAGCATCAGGGTGAGGGAGAAGAGGATTCAAATTTTTGAACATGTGCATAGGATTTTCAGTTATAGGAGCTGATGCAAGCCCTTTCCTCACATCAGGTGGGAGTTTGGATCTGATATCGTTTAGGTTTTGGGAGTCTCCGCGGCAAGGGTAGTTTAATGTTTTGATGAGTTCCTGGAGATTTCTGATCTCTGGGTCTTGAATTTGGGGCGGAAACTGCTTCATATTTTGAGGTTGCTGCATCGCGCCGTGCTGAGGAGTGTTAAGCTTTGCTTGAGGTGTGTACTGTGGATTGAGATTCGGATTCATCAGGCCCATTTGCTTTGAACCTTGTTGCGTTGGTAGGTCAGCAGTTGCACCTTGTCCTTGGAAATTTGGATTCGAGAGGCTCTTGGCAGTGTCTGCGTGCTGTCCTGGTAGTGGCATACCAGGCGGGTAGCTTAAAGGTCTATTCTTGCTTTGTGTAGGGTCTGCTGGTCCTCCAGGGTAATAATTACCTGCCATTTTGGGCATACTGGGTCCATTTCCTTTGAATTGTTGATACTGCGGTAGTAGGTATTGTCCGCCAGGCTGTGGCTGCTGTGAAGGTTGTCGAGTAGAACCGTATTGCCAGTTTTGCATTGGGGGCATCTTCTTCGATGGATCTTGGCTCGAACTGGACTCCAATTGCTGCGGGTTAGGCATAAAATTAGGATCAGTAATTTGAGAGCTTTGCTTCGTTAGGGCTGGGTCTTGTCCTTCGCTTAATGGGTAGTTTCCCATGGTCATATTCGGTCCCTCACTCCTGCTTCTGCTCATCAACTGTTTCTGTTGCTGAAGCTGCTGCGGGGTTAGATTCGGCATTTGTTGCTGCGTCTGAGCTTGGCCTACCTGTGACTGCATCTGCTGCGATTGCGATGACATCTGGCTAGGCTGCTGGAGCGATTGAGACCGCGACATCGGAAGAGGTTGGCCCGAGGCCTGTGATTGAGATTGCTGCTGCTGATATTGTTGAAGAGACATTTGTGGATGCTTCATTTTTTGAGCCTCCATTGAAAATTTCGAATCAAAATATTTTGGGTTTTGCTGATAATTGCTCATGCCCTCAGCTGAATACTGCCCATGTATTTTCTGCTGAGCCATGGCCATCTGCTGCGGATCCATTAAACGCTGCTGCGGCATTTGTCCACGCAGATTCTGACTGTCTCCCGTTTTATTCGCCATCTGCTGCTGGTATTGAGAAGCGCCTTGGCTGTCTGACTGCGCCCTCAGCAGCTGTTGCGGTGGAAGTTTTTGATTGCCTGAAGGAAATCTGCCAAGCTGATGAGGCTGCGGCGGCTCCTGAGACTCTTGCTGATGTCGAAGCAAGTGTTGTTGTTGCTGCTGTCCTGCCAATGTTTGCTGCTGTCCTACCATTGTTTGCTGTTGTCCTGAAGTACTCTGCTTCAAATTCTCGATCTGAAATTTTCCTCCCTTTAATTCTTCTTTCGAAGGCAGAACTTTTCCTGAGAGTATTTCTTGTGAGTACCCGAGCTGTTGTGGCTGTCCTTGTACGCCTGATCGTTCGAAATCCTGAGGAAACTGACTTTTTGTTTGTTGAGGTATCCCCTGATACGCTCCATAATTTGGATTTTGCTGCATCATGCCTTGCGGATCTTGGTTTGGATTCCATTTAAATTGCTGATGAGGAGCCATGTTTTTCATCTGAGACATCATCCGTTTTTGTAACTCTGATTGCGTGTTAGGATTCATCTGCTGAAGCTGCTGCTGTGTATACTGCTGTGGGTATTGAGCACTCTGGAAGGTCTGCGCTTGACCTTGCATTTGAGACTGAGATTTTTGTTGCTGCAACTGCTGAGGTCCTGGTTGCCCTCCTTGTAGTTGCGATTGTGATTTTTGCTGCTGTAATTGCTGTGGGCCTGCCTGGCCGTATAGCTGCGATTGCGATTTCTGCTGTTGCAATGGCTGAGGCTGTGCAGGGTTTTGCGTTTGAGGCTGAGAGTTTTGCTGTTGGAGTGGCTGCGGCTGGCCTGGTAACTGTGGTTGCGACTTCTGTTGCTGTAACGGCTGCATACCTTGAGCTTGTAGCTGCGCTTGGAGTTTTTGCTGTTGCTGTTGTTGTAAGAGCTGTGCTTGAGTCTTTTGCTGGGTTGGATTAAGTTGCTGTTGTTGCTGCATGTTCGCGGCCTGAGGATTTTGCTGCTGCATAGGATTCATGTTTGGACGTTGCATCTGTTGATATTTTTGCGGAATACCTTGAACATTCATCATTTGCATTTTGGGATTAAACGGGGCCATTTTGTCCGGAGGAATGAGACCTTGAGCAATCGCTTGGTTCAAAAGCTCCTTATTCGATGAGATCGGTTCATAACTCCCATTTACTTTGGATTGGCCGGCGCTCGAATTACTTCTGCCTGGCATCTGTCGTTGACTTGGATCACCGTAAGGCATGTCCGTTGGCAAGCTAGGAAATTCCGAACTTGACGCTCTATTAAAAAAGGGGTCTTGAGTTGGGTCTGCTTTGCGCATCCTGGCCATATCCATTGGTAGGCCTTTGTATTGATCTGCACTATTGCCTCTCTGCATTGGGTAATCTTGCCCTTGCGTTGATAGATTTCCAGTTTCTGGACGCTGGTTTCCTGTGTCTGGGGTACTTTGCTGTCTTCGCATATTTTCTTGGAATTGCTGTGGATTCGGCATCATACCAGGCATGCCATACGAATGCTGAAGCTGCCGTATGCCGTAGTCTTGAGGCCTGCTCTGGCTCATGCCGGTTTTCGGCACCATGGGATTCTTTGGGTCAATATTTGAAGGGTTACCTGTCTGACCCATCATCATACTCATATCAGGATTACTACCAGCTAGGCCTCTTGCTATATGAGCCGGGATTCCAGGGTACTGCGCGGCAAACCTACTTAAGTACCCCTGATCGAATTTGTTCGGTGCTTGCTGATTCATATACGAGCTATTTGGCATTGATTTGTCCTGTTCGCTATACTGCTGCTGATTTGGTATCCCACTGCGTAGAACCTGCTGCTGTGGCTGTTGCTGCGATGTTTGCATTGGTTGCGAGGACAATTGTTGTTGATGACGAAGTTGAGGAGGATTATTCTGCGAATAGAGCTCTTTCGACGGGTCAACGCTCGGATTGTGTTGCAGAGATGTCCCTTGCCATCTGGGATTATCGTAACCCTCGTCATTATTAGAAGAATAAGTAGCCGGGTTTTCTTGAAATTTTGAATTGGTCGCGTTTGTTTCTTGAGCACCTGACTCAAGAGAAAATGAGCCAGTGGTGCTCGAGTACAGATTTTTGCCATATCCTGTGGGTGTTTGTGTCTTATTCTTGTGGAGAAGCTGGCTCGCTTGGGCCGGGTTTAAAAATAATTGAAATGGGTCAACATCTGATCGAGGGTCTCCAGCCATTGACGTCTTCTGCGCGCTATCAAAGAGACCTTTATCGTCTAAATCGATATTCGGGAAACTTGAATCTTGGAAGCCACCCGGTTTTCCTCTCATGACGGGTGTATCAGATTTGAAATCTCCGAAAAAATCGCCGGGATCCAACAAAGAAGGCTTTGTCGCGTAATTTGATTGGCCTTGCGAGGTGCCACCCTCAAAATTTATTGAGCCCATTGCTTTCTGGTCAAGTAAGAAAATGAGATGACGAAGATTATTTTACATATGGGTTGGAGAAGTCGGAGATTGGCTTGTTTGGATCTAACTGGCCCTGCAGAAAATCGTTTCCTCCAATGTTATCGGGCGAGGATAAGCCGAATTCTCTTCCGAGTAGGTCGGCGTAATGGTCTGAGCCTTGATCGCTTTTACCACTATACATATGGAAATAGCGATTTGGATGTTTAACAACTTTTTGTAGGAATAAAAAAAGCAGGAACTATGCAATTGACAAATTAATAAATTAATTTTCCTGATTTGTGCTAAACCAATAATATTTTCAGTGCTCTATGTAAAATAAAATCATCAATTTACGCTTAAATTCTCATGCGACAAAATATCAGCTTAGGCCATTGAAAGGCTCTGCAGCTCTGGAGCTAATAAATTTATTATCTTACCTCCATTGAATTTGAGCAGTGTCAGAGGATTTGAAGGAACCAATATTAAAGACTTGCTTCAGTAATTGTGAATTTTTCTAAGATAGACAGGTGAAGAAAAATTGGTGCAATTTGTCGTATTTTGCGAAACAATTTGAGTGAAACAAGTTGTTTAAGGACAAGCTGGTTGGAGTAGATACGACGAATAGACTAATTCTGTTGTGGGGTTAAGAATTCGTCTGCTAGAAAGTGCCTTCGAAATAGGGAGTATCTTAATATGAGTTATTCCTTATTGGCTCCTTCAGCTTGAATGGAGCCGTTTAAACTACCATTTCGTCTAATTTGATCATTTATCAGTGAAAAAAATATTGATATAATTTTGGAAGGATCAAAAACCCACATCATGAATATCCGGATCCAAGAAAATTCATGTCAAGATTTCTGCCAGTAGCGATTCAGATTGTAAGCAAGTAAGCAATAGAAATGGCTTCAAGACAGTCTGCAATGTTCTTCAGAACTACTCTTGACTCACGAAACAACCGTAGATTAGCGGTTCTAAGAAAACTGAAAGAGGCAATTTTATATCCGGACTGAGTGTATCTCTCCTAAATACAATTAGCCTGCTGATTTTATTAGTCCATGAGCGCATTTACTATTAAAGTTTCCTAATATATTATTATTCGGAATCATGAGATTGAGGCAAAAAAAAAAGAGCAAGCAGCACGCAATTTGAACCTTCCGAAAAAAATACAATACGCAAGGCATGAAGAATTATAGTGACCTATTAGTTATTCAATAGCAAACGGAAATTTATTCGGCATTGACCACTTGACTACTTGCAGCTGAAGAAAATTTCGAAGTTTCTAATTTAATTGAGGCAGATTAAAATTAGAATTTGGAAGCTTTAATTGATTTTCTTGTTGGCTTTATCAAATAATTCATCAGGCACAACAAATGGCGTCTATTAAAATAGCTTTGCTCATTACCACAAAATTATTTGCATGATCTAGTAGGAAAAAGACGATGTAGCATTATTTGCTTTGCATTTTGTTACAAACAGAAAATAAACAAAAAGAAGCAACGCAATCGGAAAGACTTTTGAACTTTTTGTAAGAAAAACTTTAAAAAATTGAAAGGTGATGTAATCAAAATGAAGCCGTTATTTATCTTAAACAAAATCATCCGTCTTGATAACAATCGATCCCCTTATTTCTTAGGAAGCTGCGGTTTGAACACCCACAGATTTTGTGAGGCTCCATTTGAGAAGGGATTATTCAAGTCAGTGGAAAGGCCAGAAAGACGCTTAGAATCAGTCTCAATCATGCCTTCTGACCCGATATAAGACTTTAATAAAAATAACATTATTCCTTTAATAGATGGATATAATAAATACGTGGAAGATTCCATTCTGTTTGCCTGTGGTTTTCGGCGGTGCATAAGTGTCAAACCTGTGATTTTTTCGTGGTTCTTGAGCCTATTTAGAGTTGTAGTGTTTGAACAAAAGGAGCTATCAAAATTCGAAATACAGTTTTGTGAGATTCGCTGTATTTGAGATTGAGCTGTGGAAGTTGGCTCTTGTGAGAAAAATGACGTTCACTGTCCATATCTGGTTCGATCCGTACTTTCTCAACGTCCTAGCCAAAGAAGACAATTTAGAGTTTATTAGATATGGTTCGGTTACGGAAATCCATCCTTCTGCTGTGCCTCTATGCGAACCAAGGTGTTTTTTCTTTTTTAAGTCAAGGATCTTTGCCTGTGTTGGGCTCTTGGGTTGCGTGGTCTAATAATTTTTATAATGATATAATCACAAATAAATTGTGTTACTCTCCCGTTAGACATGTCTCTTAGCTTGCTGCCTTGCGGGATCCGCTTTTTCAGTTGTGTATTTCTGAAAGCTTGGGTCGAGGTTTTTTTTAGAATAGGAGGAGGGCTTCTACTCAGATTATCATCTGCGTCAAAGGCATCTGCAAAACACATTCTTTGCATCCTTGGCGCTAATGGGAAAATTACCTGTGTAAATGATATCTGCTGTTGGTCGCTTCATGCTATGGTCTGTCCGGATCCTAGAGCGTTTGAATAACAAAAATTTTCGAGGTTAATTATTTCACCTGTTTTTTATTTCTCTTTCGATATTTTGATTCAGATTTTCTTTTATTTGGTAGTTATACTGAGATCCTTCATATCGCGTCTTTATGAAAGTATCAGGAATGCGCATTGTCCCGAAATCGCTTCCTTTCTTCGATTTTTTCGAGAGCAATCCAGCTTCGAACTTTTGTTGGGTGGTTGCTTCTAAATTCTGATTTTTGGTTGAAAATAAATAATCCAATGAAATTCATTACGCTTTTGTAAGTGTTTTTATTCAAGCTGTTTGACCGTTGAGTAACGTGAACATCAGGAGGTTTAAAGTCTCCTCGGAAGTTATTTTCGAGACTTCTGTTTGTTTCTTTATTCAGAATAACGGATTTTTGGACTCTACGATGAGATTGTCAGATTATACATACATAATCCTATGCTTTTGTTTTTTACTTTGTCTCCGAGACTTTTTGGATGAATTCTTTGTGTGATTTCAGTCCATCTTCCCCAACAGCCTCATTAAGAAACTTCTCTGTTTCATTCCCAGCCGTTCCTTTAGTGTTTGTGATATCCTTGACCGCTTCAGGGTTAGTTCCTAAATCGTTGGGGTCATGTAATCCTTCGAAATAAGGGTGGCGAAGCGCCTCAGCCGATGTCATCCTTTCGTTGGGATTCAGCTTTAGAAGCCCTTTGAGAAATTGCATCGCTTTCTTGGACATCTTCCCCAGATACCTCTGATCGAGGGTCTCAGGCTTCGAGACGTCAGAGAAGATTTTCCCTGCGAATCTTGAACTCTTCTTGAAAAGCTCCATGTGTTCAGGAATAATAGGCCCCAACACCTAACAATTCTCCCGATTAGCTTACGCAGAAGTCCAATATTTACCTTTTGGATGAGATGTAACTGATCAAACTCATTCTCTCCAGGGAATAGCGGCTGCCCATCCGTTAGCTCGCCCATAATGCACCCAATTGCCCACATGTCAACCGCTGGGGTATAGTTATCAGTGCTTAGCAGCAACTCAGGCGGCCGATACCTAGAAATTCATTATTTAACCCAATCTCCCATAAATCTCTGCTACCATCTCGTCGCAACGTATTCGGTTAGCCCTGCTCCTGATGCCGGAATCGTTCTGGCAAATCCAAAATCACAGAGCTTTAAAACTCCTTTGCTGAACACACGTCAAACATCAAATTTATCAACATTGCTATACGCGTTCACAAGAAGATTTTCTGGTTTAATATCTCGATGCAATATATTCTGCTGATGAAGACAGTGGATCGCCTTGCAAAGCTGGTAGATAAATTTCCGAATCGCCTCCGCCTTTATGAAATTCGCAAGATTCATTCAGGATTCAATCTGAAAAATTGTGTTACGGAAAGACCTTTTGGTTGCTGTTCGATGACTTCGAGTAAATTCTGCTCAGCGTATTCAAAAACAAGGTAAAGTTTTGCTTTTCTATTGATAAAATGCGCTGTAATCTCGTGCTTGAAACGTCCAAAGTTGTTACCTCCGGAATGCTTCTTTCAATTCAACGACGTTTTCGTGTTTTAACATTCGTAGGATTTTGACTTCTCGCAAGGTGTTTCTCTTGCAGTTTTCATCTTCTTCAGAATCTTTGAATTTCTTGATAGCCACTATGTGTTGAGAAGGTAAGTCGTTTCAAAAAAATGATGAAAATTTCGTATCTCAAAAGTTTCGCGATTCTTGCATTTGAGGACTACGCCGTAGGCTCCTTCTCCTACGACGCCTAGTACTTCATATTTGTTCATGGCAATGGCAGGCCGTGATGTTTGGAATTAAATAAACTGTCTGAAACAATAGAATTATGATGAATTCAAAGCCTGATAACTGGCAGAATAAATTTAAAAATTCTTTAGCAATGTCAAAACTAAATCAATTTGACTGTAATGAAATGTGTTTTTTATGAATCTTTCTCATTAAAGAAGTCTCTTCGTATGAGAGAATGATCTTTAGAAAATAGCTCCAGGTTTAGGTTTGTTCCTTTCTGAAGCTAAGCTCTGTAATTTTCCTCATATACTTTTCGTGTTGGAATAAAAAGCGGAATTTTTGTGTATGGGCAAGAGATAAAAGCTTCAATAGGTTCAAGGGAACGCCATTAAAAAGGTCTGAAATAGTCAAGATATACATTAGCATGAAAAGAAGATAACAAGGAGAAAAAAACGTGATCTCAGCTTGAAGTGGACGGCAATTTGCAAGTTGTTAAGAAATATTTTCGATATCTTAGTTTTTAAACTCTAAGCATTGTCAAATTGTAAAAAAGTTGAAGGGAAAAGAGAAGATTTAGTGGAGAACTTTTTTTCTTGTTGTGTATAGTGCTGTTTATATAATAAACTCATAAGGAGAGGTTTTGCCGCTTCAATTGATTCTGCTTTTTTTTTATTAAGGATTCGTTCAACTGTTCGTAAATAAAGTTAGATCTCCATCCACTGTCCCAGAATTCAGTCAGCTACATGGTGATCAAAATTACCCTTGAATTCTTCGCTCTTTGATACTTAAATTGATAAATATTCCATGACAGGTACGGCAATAATCACGAAAAACCTGTCTTCCAGCCAAAACATATGATAGGTGTGAAATTCTTGCTGTTGAAAGAAGGAGACCCTCAGCTGAGGAGATAGACAACTTAAACATGGAAAAAAGGAATTGCCGAGTCAAATGAAGTTTGGAAAACTATCATTTGCTTTTGAGAATATATCTGAGTTTAACTAGGCTTGGCTTGATCCTTCAAAGATAATCCAGGGGTAAAGAGCCTTTACAGCAACACTGATATATAATTTGCTCTAATTTATATGTTTTTCAGTCAATTAGAC
>ENA-UOTX01000212-UOTX01000212.1-compost-metagenome-genome-assembly--contig:-NODE-212-length-64603-cov-20.326117_pt1 | contig 64603 bp, 45 predicted proteins | sample MGYA00238143_ERZ746982 | MGnify/ENA primary metagenome ERZ746982 (study PRJEB28758, sample SAMN06268862) | compost metagenome | isolation source: single cell | place: USA: California, Emeryville, Joint... | reverse complement strand
ATTTGGAAAAGATCTAGATTCTCTCACAGAAAAGACCATTCTTCTGAAATAGTGCAGCCGAACTAATTCACTCAATTGAACCTTAACCTTAATAATAATTCACACCAATAAATTCTCATGATAATTCATTTGGCATCGAAAAATAAATGATATTTATGATGACTGCATGATTCATAATTCGCAATGATAAGAGCTTACAACTAATTTTATTGGTCTAGAGCTAAGACCGCTTAAGCCACAAAGGATATTATTGCCTATTTTCGGTTATTTCAACACAACCAAATAGATAAGCAAAAAATTTTACAAATATTGTGTAGCAATTGAAGACTGATTGAATAAATTAACATCGTTTTCGCTTGTAAAGAATAATCATGAATTCAAAAAAACCCAGCTAAATAAAGAGCTATAAAGGTGTAGCTCTCGTTGTAGCTGTCCCCATTCCACTATAAGTTGCAGAGTGCTTTCCTGTGTACTCGGATCCAAATTTCAGCACCTAATTTCAAATATTAATGACCAAAAACTCTGAAATTTATTACATCACGGTATTTTTTTGATATTGGCAAGTTAGTATCTTCATCACTCTCGTGATGCTGTTCGTACGCTAATCTGCAGCAAATCGCAGAGAAGATGCCCAAAATAAACGTTCCAATGCAGATAGCGAGATACGCAGCCGCATAATATCGAGGAACTGCATCAAGTTCTATACAATTCCAAGACAAAAGTTAAATTACACCGAAAACTATCAGAATTTACGATCCTGGCATCTTGAACCGGTAGTATAATCTGGACAATAGCACACAGCTAAGTAAATTCGGATGAAGCTCTCAAATTAAGGAGTTTACCTTCGCTGCAAAGGCCTCCATTCAGGCAAGGAGGGTCGCAAGTGCCATCTCCAAGCTCTTCTGTATCTATGCTGCTAATAATCATGTTTGTATCTGAATTTGAAGTGTTTGCGATGTGATTATTTGAATGTTGGCTCGTTTGCGCAAAAGACGTCCCAGGCAGTCCAGACGGATCCCGCTCAAGCTTTACTCCTAACTAAATTACAATGGTGAAGTGATGCGAAGAGCAACCTAGTGTTTTCTTCTGTGAAGAGACTTGAATACTTGAGGACTGAACGAAAAGGAGAAGAAGAAGTAAAGTAGAGAGTATGAGAAAAGCGTCGTGCATTGCTGTTTAATAAATTTATGCATAAACGGTCTCTCATTGATGCAAACAAAGTTACGAATTTCCTAAAACGGCAGCAGAAAGTTTGTGTAGAAATCTAATCGAGAGATTTGTTTAAAAAACTAGGCGTTAATATCAAGAAAAAAATCAAATAGCTGTTTTATATTTCTTGGCAAATTCGATTTTCTCGAATTCAATACACTACAGAAACTAAATAACCGATACCGAAAATTCTTAGAAAGGCTGATGATGAAGTTGTATGAGAAATTTTAAGCGAGTTTGAAGTAAACCTGCCCTGTGTATTCGGTTTAAGTTCATTTCAACTTATTTCACTATGATACCCTTCTTTTGCTTCAGATAGTTGAAATGATGATGATGTCATATAAATTATTGCAAAATTATGTTGTTTTCTTCTAAAGGCATAACAGTAGCGTAATTAGAGAGAGGGGATCAGTTATAAACACTGAAATGATTGTGCAATTGGAAGTTTATTTTGCCATCTTAAATCTTAAGTATTCAAAACTCATTGAAAAGCAATTTGTCAGAGTATATAAACCACTCAATAGAACTTCCTATAATGTCTCTATTGCTGGCTCATTATCAAGAATTAAGAGTACCATCAATCAATTTCACGGTTTATAGCAACTCCTTGAAAAATCGTTAGTTTGTGAAGGAGTGATAGTGACTCAACTCATCCATTCTGACTATCAAGTGCCACAAGATTCAATCCTATCTTCTAATTAAACATTTTTTAACTCCACCGAAGTGTCTATATCTAAAAAGGAATGTCGAAAAACCTCAAATTCAGTTTCCTATACACAATAAATGCAGAAACTGCCACAAGAAGTTAAAAAATACTGAGAAAAATAAAGATTACAAGAAGTAATTAGATAGAATATACATAATCAGCTACAAACTGATAAAAAAAACTAAGGAGCAATTCCAATTCTTGTAGAATGTTCATCCGCTTCTGTTCGTAAATGATCACTAACACAGAAAAAAAATTTTAATTCCCTTCAGGCCTCAGATAGAAAAATCTTACTAATGTTGCAATGTCTGATCGGCCTCAGATATCTCCGAGCTTCCTTGTACGCTCACAACCATGATCCAGCCAAAAACGCTCGCCTAATATCATTAGCATCTGTTTGCTACATAGGCAGTTTTACCACGCCAATGATCACTGTTATCACTTGGTAGACAGTAAACTTCACCAAATCGGATCCTCCCAAGAGGTCGATCATTTTATTCACATTGGTCGAGTTATTGCTAATAATCGAGTTGACCTCGTGATTATATATCGTCAGACAGTAGGAAAGTGCAAAGCCTATCCACGATTACCATTGGCAATGAACTAATAAGCAATATTTTTACTTATCACAGCAATAGCTGATCGGACTTGCATATTTTTCAGTTTCTGCATATTGCCAGACTGATTTCTTCTCATTTGATTATCTAAAGCGGTCAACCATTGGTAAGACATCAGTCAAATTGGGAGCAATTAATTACAAATTCGTCTAGAAGTGAAGAGCTTGTCAAGGCAACCAATCGCGGACAAAAGCGCGAGAATTAGCAGAGTCTGACTGAGTCTCAATGAAGGAACGAGATAATTCACGATGGTCGATATTTTGCTGTCTCCTAGGAATACTATCAAAATCTGTAGGATAGACATGCCTTGGTAAATTATCTTTTCGCAAAAGGAGTGAATAAAGGCTTTACCGGCATATATTCCTTGGATCAAAATGAAAAACTTGTCAAGGATAACCTGTCTGTTCTTGATATTGTCCACCATTTCATCGTGCGTTTGGTCCGAACTGTGGATAAGCGTTAAGTTTTTGGCTTCCTTCTGTTTTTCCATGATTCCCCTCAGCGCGGTGTTGTAAACGATATAAAACTGACCATTTTTCAGACCTAGATGCCTTTAGAGACAGCAGACAGAAGGCGAATTACTCTCAATATAACTGGTTGTCCTGAGCGGTACCGACTCAAAGACATCGTAGGGGTTATCTCGATAGTCGACCACATAATCTGGAGGAACCAGATCAGCTGGTTTCACTTCCATTAGAGCGCGTCCATCGGCAATGTTTTTTCTATTGAGGTCTCTGTTCTTCTTTTTTGGTTTTGAATGCGCAGTTTTCATTGCTTCAAGCTGAACGGTTTGAGGTCCTGCCTGCTGTCCGGTCGACGCGTGGCTGACGTTCTCTTTATCTTTCTTCGCGAACATCGAAGAGAGCAGGCTCTTTTTTTTGGGCTGCACGCTGGAGGTTGAGCCGCTGGTTCCTGGTCTCTCATTGGATGTTCCTGGCCGACCTTTATCAGTCGCACTGGAAGTTGGTCTGCCTGCTCTAAATGAGATTGGGTATTAAACATGAGAGGTCTGTGAATGGGAGGTCGAATTACCTCGATTCAGGTAGTGAAGTCATTGTTTGTAAGATACCTTTGTTCAAATAAATAACTGTTTAATTATTCAAATTTTTGATCTTTATCAGTTACCAGCAGCTCTAATATATCAACTAATACACGTTTTTAATAATTTAATGTACATGATGGAAAATTTCATTGATTCATCGCGCTTTACGAAAGGATTTTGCTTATTTAGAGCTCAAAGGGCCGAACTTTGTATGATTATTTGCTATAGATTCTATATAAAACAGTTCCAAAATCTTAATTGAGTGTTTTTGCTTCCCTCAAAAAAATAAATAAAAATTAACACTGGATGTACTCGACAACAGCGACTAATACTATCCACATCAGTAAAGCCCTTGCCGTGAAGGAGTTCTCCATTGCCGAGGAGATAAACCGAAGCAGCAGGAGTACCATGGAGGATGGTTGCTATTTTCTTTGGAAAACGCGGCTGATTTGAGTTTATTTTTTGATAAGGTCACTTTATCATCGACGATATCTTCAAAGATGGAGGAAAATCAATTCTTTTCGGAGTTTTCGATGGGCATGGAGGGAGAGACTGCGTGGACTACCTTATAAAAAATTTCCCAAAAGTAACTCTCCTGGTTTTGGGGCATAGTTAACCGAAATCTGGCTCAATAGGAATTTGAAACTCAATACGCAAAGTTCAAAAAAGACGCCAAAAGCGCCCTAGAAGCGACCTTTTTATTGGTATACTCCCAGCCTCTGCTTCCTGATTCAATAAATACCCGCTTATTCTCTAGCTTGACGATGCTTTGAAAGAGAATGTACCAACATCATTGGAGTCTGGAACGACCGCATGTGTCGGGTTAATTACCATGGAGTTAGGTAATAAAGTGCTCTAAGTTTGAGGAGGGCTAAAGGCTGTTGAATCATTAGGAAAGAGGATGCTTTACATGGCGAATGTAGGTGACACGCGAGCTGTTATAGGTCAAGGCAGTACATCAAAGAGAGTTTCTTATGATCACAAAGCAAGCGATCCAGCCGAAATTGAACGAGTGAAGTAACAAATAACTCTCTAATAGCGTGCGTGGTTGCTAATATAGAACATCTGATTAGAAAACTCGGCGGATGTGTGATGTTTGGCAGAGTAGAGGGGATGCTCGCAGTTTCGCGGGCATTCGGCGACCACATCCTTAAAGAGAAAGTAAAGTTCTTTTCCATACTCGAAATATACCTAATTTCTTCCGAAAAAGGGTGTTAGCGCAATGCCGCATATCGAAAAAGTAGAACTGAGACTCATAGACAAATATCTAGTCGTGGCTACTGATGGTCTATGGGACGTCTGCAGTGATCAGGTTCGTGTCTTCTTCTAATTCAGAGCTCAAACGCAATTATTTTTTAACCTTGATATAGGAGGCGATCGACATTGTGAAAATCAAGGATAGTACATTAGATATGGCCAAAGCGCTTATCACCTACTCGATGAGCAAATACACCCAAGATAATATAACAGCAATGGTTTTGAAACTGAATTAACAAACTCAATACAACAAAACCACGTGCATCCATTAATTCTTTTATCCACGAAATTATCCTCTCTCTCTGTGATGGATTTCTCGAAAAACCGATTTAAATTAGACTTCTTCATCAGTTATTCATGGATATGAGCGTTTATTGATATTTCTATTTGCACAAAAATGACACACAAAGCAATTACTTTTGAATAGTCATTATTTAAAGAAGCTTTTCATAAAGATTATCGATTTTCAAAGCTATCATCTTTGCTAAATTTATGAAACGCCTCAAATGTTGGGAAAAGTTGGGTTGATTTGAAAGCGGTTACATAATTTTAAACAACAAGGTAAATAATTTTAAAATAAAGCTAAGTAAAAACGTCATGAAATTTTCTACATTAAGTTTGAGGAAGAAATCAATGGAAAACTTTTAATGAACTAGTTTTTGCTGCTGTTTTCTGCGAGAGTGAGCTGCATGGATTTCTTTATCTTTTCGCCAATAGTAAAAATACATTTTTTCCACTTCAAAGCTTTTTTGAAGCAGTCAATGGCTTCTTTTATCCTCTTTTCCATTGCGAGTCCACGTCCGAGCCAATAAAGCAGATGGTGCCCCAAATAATGATACTCTTCTTCCAGATCGTCGATAACTTGTAAAATTGCGTCTAATTTCTCAACAGCCAAGGCTGAATTGCCGATCAAGCAGTAACTGCTTACGCTCAGCAGCAATCCGCTCACGAATTCAACGAGAAACTCTCCTTTCATCAATGCGCCCTCCTTCTGGACCTGTTCCAAGTGACTTTTGACGAAATCGACAAGTTCCAGGAGATTTTGATCAGGGAGCTTTGGGAGGTACTTGAGGAAGTACCATAGCTCATAAGTAAACAAGGCGATTGATTTGCGGCGCAAGAATTTTTCGGTTAGTTTCGAAAACTCTTCTTCGTTCTTAGTTTTTACATTAGAGAATTTTCTGTGGACTACCAGAGCAGTAACAAGCCAATATCGACACTCGGCTTCGTTTTTCAGCTCAAGGCAGCATGCGGCGATTTTTAAAATATTATGGACGGAGTGCGGAAAGACTATATAATTATCTTGCAACTGGATTGGCAGAGGGTGATATTCTATTGTTGCTGAAGACGAGGACTTTAACTTCAATGACGCCAAAGTTTTCGCGAATTCTTGCTCAAAAACTCCAAGCATTTCCTTAGAAATGGAGTATGATGCGACGCTCTCTAAAATCTTCTTGGCTTTACTCCAATCCTTGCAAAGGAAGTAGAACCATCCGATTTCATAGTCAAGGTAGAATGGGTGAAGGGTGTAAGGCTTACACATGCTAATCGCCAATTTCAGTGTCACTTTCACGTCTTCTGGCTGTGAAATGTATATTACATTAGAGAAATAAGCGAAGATAAGCGAGGTTTACCTGACAGAATTTCCATGAGACCACGGCGCCTAACCACAGGAAATACGGTATACAAGGGTAATCCTTCAGTGCGAGCTCTACCACTTTACAAGCGTGCAGGATCTCTGAGCCGAATTCAAGGTGATAAACGCACAGCAAGAGCGCGGCATGCGCAGACCTCACGGTTTTGTTTCTCCAACAAGCCTGAAGTTTCTTGATGCCGATGGTGCGATTAGGAGAAAAACCGATAATTCGCATAACTCTGAGCAGGCTTTGAGGGAACAGCGAGAAAACAAGGTTAAAAAGTCCAACTCCAAAGAGAATGCGATTGCGGATCTGAGGCTCGATTGTATCATGTAGTTTTTTATTCTCAAGCAAGATGTCCAGCTTTTTGAAGATAGACCACGACTCTGAGATGCAGAGAAGCCCTTGGAGTTTGTTTCCAAGGATAGCATTCATAACAGATTTCATCAGGTTGCACTCGGCTCGAACGACCTCATGACTCAAAAACTCATTGATATTTTTCTTCAAAGGCGTCGGCTGCTGATGTAGCCTCGTGCTAAACTCGTTTACTTTCTGCAGGATCGCCTCGGTTTCTTTCCTGCCTCCAGTCAATCCGAGCAGTAATAGGTCGCATTCTATGGCTGAGAGGCGATACTTGTAGTCTTTTTCTGAAAGCGCCATGTACATGTCATGCGCTTCCTTTATTCTGAATTCATGCATAAGTTGCAGTGCGATCTCAGGAGACGCCGGCGCTGTGATGAACGAAGTAGCTTTAGGCTTCTCTAAGCGCGCTTTCACAACAGAGACGAGTCTCGCGAGCATGCTTCTCCTCAATCCGAGCTTTTTCTGGCCGTAAGGGTCATGTAGTGTCGGCATAATTGTATTTATTTGCTGTGGAGCAGTTTCTAAAATCACGTTTAAATTATCAGTGTTTTCCTCCATTACGACTGGTAGATCTCTGCTATTTGCGCTGATCCCCTCCCGTCTCAAAGATTTGATACTCTCCATCGGCGAGATCCTTGAAGCGATGTGAGGTCCGAAGGCGTTCATGGCTAATTTCTTTGAAAATCCCTTCTCAAAGGGATATTTTGACTCCGTGAAACTACCAAAACTGCTAAAGTTCGAGACTTGCGAACTCCTATCTATCGCGAAATCGTCGCTGTCGAGCTGGTCTATCTCTATAGAGACGTCTGAGCATACGGTTTGATTCCTAAGGGCTTTGTCTCCCTTAAAAGGCAGTCTGCCACTTTCAATAGTCGCATCCTCAAACGAACGTGATAACGCTCGAACTATCTTTATATCGTCGCCGCCCTCGTTTTGATTGGCTAACTTATCAGTGACTTTACGATCAAACTTTAGATTTGTCCGAGAGGTGTAGTTTTCTCCGGTCTTACGCACTGTGCACTGCAAATCTTCTGGGCTCGTGTCTATTCTTGCCTTAGGAGAGGTTTGGCTGCAGACTTTCTTCGTGAATCTGCCTCGAGGTTCAAAATGTGACTCCCAACGCAGGAAAGATAGGCTCGTCATAGTTTTCGCTTTGAGATCAGCCATCTTCATCTCGGAGATCGGAATGACAGAGCTGCGGTTACCTTCGGTGACTGTCACTTCGATTTTTTCTGGATTATGGGGCACGATATCGCTCGAAAAGTGATGGATATTTTTCGAAAACTCATGGAAGGAGATCATTTTGCGGTCGCTGATTGGCACATTAATCTCAATATCTCCCTTGGCTTTAATCTCGTTCCTGTACTTAGCCATCGCAGCAACGAACGAGATGTCTTCTGTCAGCTTCTCCATGTCAGGGATGTCAGCATCCTCTCTCTTAGTCTGCATTTGAGTCGTTGTTATTTCATTATTCAGATACTTCGTCAACCCGCTTTCAAGGTTAATCGTCATAGAAATCATACTCGGACTTTCGATTGCCCCTTTTTTCATATTAGATGGCTCCCCATAGGTACTCTGGGAGAATTTTGATAAGTAAGCCAATAGCTGCTGCTTCTGGGGTTCAGTTTCCATGGTTATCCAGACTGATTTCTTGTCTTCGAAGACGATGTTAATGCAAAGGCGATTTTCCTTGTTCGCTGCGCGAGTGTCTGACCTGATTTTTGTGTTTCGAAGAGATTTTATTTTTTTAGGCTTTTTGCTGTTCTTGGACTTGTACATTAAGATCTGGTCGCCTTGGATCGTGTACCATCTCCGAATGGTAAAGCCAAAAGTTTTACCTTTCTTAAGAAGAAGACGCTTTTGAGAGTGAAAAGTATTGTCGATTGATGCAGTAGAGTGGATTTGGTTCGAAGAATATGCATTGAGGGGTTTGTCAATCAATTCTTCAAGTTTTTCGAGAACGTTGGTATTCATAGTGAATGATGAGGGCCCTGGATTAACTGTGGCTGTGGGCTGTTTTCAGAAATTTATTTATCCGACTCTTGCTGTTATTTTATTTATTGATGAAAGTTAACGGCGTATTTATCACATCAAAGTGCCCCAGTTGTGAAGGAAATTAAACAGGCTTTTTATCTATTACTTAGACTTCTAATAAATAGAGCCTGAGTAGACCAGAGACCTCAAATTTTACCCTACAATAGCCAATTTTAATGTATGAATCAGAAAGCATTGCTGCCCACTACAAAAACAAATATAATTGTTCTCTTGCAACTTATCTTTTCAAGATTCTCATCCAAAGACATAGTAACGCTCACTCATCTAACGAAGTCATTGGGGAGGCTTTCTTGCTTTAGTATAATAGATATGTAATGATGAAAGGCTTTCTTTACAGGCTAGCAGTGCGGCTTTCTTCCATGATAATATATTATGCAATTCAATTTATTATTTCTATCCCTCACGAAATCTGAAAAGAATGAAACTCATGGCCTTATACTGGGTATTATTGACTTCTTTCGAACTAAAAATCCTCTCTTCTTCAATAAATTGCGGAATCTGATTTTCTAATTCATTGTTTCCTATAACTGCCTCTCACTTCACAGATCAAATCATGAATACAAGACACTCTCTCATTATCTGTCCTCCTTCTCGCCTCCAATTCTCATTCAAATTTCAAATAAAAATTTCAAATTTCCAAAATCAGCTGCCTTTTCAAAAAATCAACATTCTCATCTGCTTCGGTATGTGTTCCTCTTATTGGTGAAAGCAACAACGCATAAGCTTTGGCCTCAATTCGTTTTAAATATTGATATAGTGTGTATGGCGTTTTCTTGAAATTTAAAGTTTTCAAATTATTAAAACACTTCAACAGATATCGGATCGCCTTGCAGTTAGGACCATGTTTGAATCACCTTCTAACTTCCGATGGGTTCTTGATTCAAACTCATCGCAGGACCGCAATTTCACCTCTCAAGACAATCTGAGATCATTTTTATCATCTCCTTCTGTTAGGAAGTAACCATTTTCGAAAATAATTATCCTTATCTCATTCCACCTCCTCAACCCACAGCGTCACCACGAATAGACCTAAAACCATTACTTGCAAAAGAATCGAAAAAACCGTAAAACTACCAGAGCACTCGCAAAGCGCAACCGGTAAGACTCCATCATTGAATCCCGAGCATCTTAAGCTGATCTCTGTTTCGAAAAGCTTTCCATCCTCAGGCGATTCGTGTTGAAAAGGTCTCGAAAAAATCGTTTCATCTCGATGAAGCGCCAGTCGCAACGAAAAAACCAACGAAATTGACAAAAAGAGACGGGATTTCCATAACAATTCAAACTCTTGAGAACGCACACACCAAATTTATCCCTACCAGCGTGAAAAGTTATAAATCGCCTACAAATCGACCAAGCCAGCCTTCCGTGAGGTCTCCAGTGCAATTGTCATCTGAGCAAAGAGGAAGTACTCCAATGAACGGTCAAAGTCGGCAGGTTCGTCGAACAGTAAACAACCAGGACAATGGCAAAAAGAATTCGAGCATGATTCTGACCAGCGGGTTATCACCTAAGAATCTACATTCAAAATCATCTGCGAATCTCAAGAGTATTTATATTTTGTGGGTTGCTGATAGTAATGGGATGTGTTTAGGAGATGAGAGCAGAGAGAAAAAACCACGAGGCACTGCAAAATCGCATGTAAATATCAACGTGGACGAGCTAGTGAAAAATAACGCGCAGAAAATGCTCGAAGAGCTCAAGAGAGAGCGCGAAAAGGAGGAAATTCTCAAAAAAGCCGAGCAAGAAAAGCAGCAGAAGCTCAAGCTGGACAGTAGACGGATTCGAATCAATAATCTGCGACAGTTCGGACTACCTAACCAGCAGAAAGCGCAGAAAAACTATCCATGGGGAGTGGACCAGCGACGGCTCATGACAAGTCCAAAAAGCTTGAGCCAAGAGCGGCCATCACGGGAAAAGTCTCAAATCATGCGAAGGTAGCTATTAGTTGTGAAGCAAGCATCTAAAAGCGTCTTAGTAGGTTAACTGAGGATGAGAGACGGAGCAATTTGGGCTTGGATAAGTTCAATAACGACATATTGGATAAACTCATTCAAAGTAATATTTCACTGAGAATCTGATTTGCTGAGCGGATAATTTAGAGCAGAGAGAGGCCAACCAGTCTCATGACCACGAGCTTCACGGGGAGAAGCATTCGAGGTGCGAAAGAGGGTCTTCGCCAAACGATCAGATCAGAGATCAAGATATCAAGAATTTCATTCGAAATAAACGCAAAAAAATTGTCGCGGAGCAGATGCTCAGTAAACTCGTGAAAAAAGACAGCGAAAAACGAATTCAAGAAAACCTCGAAAAATTAAATCACGAGGCTAGAGAGCGACTGAGTCTCTCGAGGAGCCCGAAGCAGACTAAAAAGAAGAAGAAAAAATTGAATTCTTCAGCTGATTTTTTCGCGAGAAAAAGCGCGAATCAAGCCTCTCGGCAAAATATTAACCTTCCTCACTATTTCGGGAGAATGAACGGAAGAAAGTCCTCATCTAGTCCTGAATGCGAACAGGAAGAAGGGGCTCCGTCATCGCAGCACTCGTTCAATCTCAATGCGGCTGAAGAGGATAACTATTCTTTCCTATACAATGAATTCAGGCAGATATTGAGCAGTAAACATCGAAACCATGGCTCGTATATGGACCATAACGCCAGCAGCACGTCGATCTCGGGCGACCACGCGATGTCGCATGCTGTAGACAAGCGCGAGTTACTGCAAAAGAGGTACGAGGACCTTGCGTCTCATTTTGAAAATATAAAGAACGCGAATGAGAGACATCACCAAGTTGATGAGAAAACGAAGAAATTGCATAATACTTCCTCGACTTCCCAAGGAAATCTCAAAAGAAAGGATCAACAATTTAATTTACAGGGGTCAAAAGGCCATCATCAAGAGATCTACGGCTCTGATCTAGAAATCTATTCTCAATCGAAGAAGGATCGAAGCAGAGATCTGAAGGTGAATGAGATTCTCGGTGCGATGTCATATAAAAGCAGTCATGGAGAAGAGAGAGCTGTAAGCCATATTCGAGATCAACAAGAGGAAGAGTATGACTATGGGCACCGTGAGACTGAAGAATACGCGGAAGTTATGGAAGCAGCTGCGGTGTTTATACAGAAAAATTTCCGAGGCTACCTGACACGTAAACTTCTGAGGGATTATTTCGAGAAGCTCTGCAGCGATAATCAGAGCGATAGTCAAATGGAATACGCAAGGAAGCAGGAGAGGTACGAGGAATCCGATCTGAGGTCGGATAGTCTGGTGGAAGATCACAGCAGCCAGAGCTACAAAGAATCTGGACAGTCAAAACCAGCTTATAATCACAGGGAGCATATATATGAAGCTGAGAACCAAGATTCATATGTGCATCATGAGGAAGCAGAAGGAGGCTCTCAGTTATCTGGAATTGAAGGAGGAGCACAAGACCCAGAGAGACATGCGCATTTGATCGAGAAGATACTTGCTCAAGCTCGTTTGCAGCAAGAGAAAGAGGACAATTATGGGGTTGGTCACGCAATGGAGGCAAATTACAAAGCAGCGATCGCGGAAGCGCAAAATTATAGATATGGAGAAACCGGCTCGGGATATGAAGACTCAGACCCTGATTGTTACATTGACCCACAAACGCTTAGTCTTCTAGAGTTGATTGAGCGACAGAAAGACCAGATGCAGGCTGCAAAAAAGCGATTTCTGGAGGAAGATGCAGCAGAAAAAGAGCTATTGCAGAGATACGCTAAGAAGCCCAAGGACGATATGAAGGATCAAAGAAAATCAACGTCGAATGAAATTTCCAGCGCTAGTTCTAAACGCGCAAGAGAAGACCAGAATACCGTTCCGAATGAGAGCGGTGCGCTCGAGCATTCACGTCAAGAGGGAAAAAATAAAGTGGCTAATGGAGAGCATGGGAAAAAACCCCGAGTCCATGCGAATGAGAAGTTAGCTGTGGAGAATCGTAATAAAAAGGTGAATGAGCAGCCTCGAGCAGCATTGCAGCAAGTTCTATCTAATAATGTAAAAAAAGAATTCCAGTTCCAAAAGCAGCAGCAGTTGAAAGGGTCACAGAATATGGAATCTATAGGACGTAATTCAACGAGCTTCAATCAAGAGTCCGGGCATTCAAATTTGAACGCATACTCTGATGAAAACAGAGGGTTCGTGCGTAGCACGACGACTGATGGAGGAAAAAAAGGACAACTAGGCAGTTCGAAAGAAAACCAGAGCTATCAAAGTGAAAGTCCAGAGGAATCCAAGAGACGAAGGAATCCGCCAGCCGGGTACCTTCAAGGGGCAGAAGACACTGAAAAAGCTGTTCTTCAACCGATGAAAGAAGGCCAATTCATTGGATTCATGTTGAATGACCCTGCTCGAATGTTGGAGGAGAAAAAAATCATAATTTCTGCCCTTGAAAGCGAGAGGTCCCATGAAGGGATCCTTGGCGAAGACGTCAGTGACCAAGTCAAGCATTACAACTCTCTGGACAGGCAGTTCTCAACAACAAGCAACATAATGAATGAAATCTCGCCAATTGGAAAAATCATCCAAAACTCCCCAGCTTATGAAGGAAGCTCAGGGAAGAAAGAACGAAAATACCAAGGGAAAATCTCTCAACAACAAAAAGCTTCGGTTATTTCCTACGGCATAGAAAATGAAGAATATTCAGCGTATTCGATCTCTAAAAGAGCTAAATCCAAGAGCAATCCAGAATCTCTGAGAGAAACGCAATGTGCTATTAAGGACCTCTTTGGAAGTCCAAGCCAAAACGCTAACGATCAGAAATTCGAGTTTGAGTACCAGCATCGGCGACAGAAGAGCGAGTCGGACTTGATGCGGGACAACCTCATTGAAGAATTAAAGAGAATGGAACAATTTACACCTCAGGAACTCAGCGTTCAGCAGAATACATATGAAAACGAAGGCTTGACTCAACAAGGCAAAAATACTGAGCCTTTAGAAAAATCGAAAGCCGCAGAAGCCAAGAAGGAGGACTACAGCAGCCGGGGACCGCTAACGTTTGAGGAAAGCACTGATAAAATGGAAGAAGGAATGAAACAGTGGTTAGAAGGGAATTTAACGAATTTGGAATCGGACCACGAGGAAGAGGAGTCCAAGCAGCTGGAAAGCAAGAAGCAAACTCAGGATTCTCAGCCGAAAAAGGAAATAAATGCTCCAAAGACTACGCCAAATGAGAAAGCATCTGCTAACCAACAAGCCAAAGAAGTAACAACTCTCATTGTGTATTGATATATAACTGGTTTTTTGTAGGGAGTAAATAAGGGCAATGAAGTCCAAGACATCAAATGGGACGAAATCATTAACCAAATCGCGCTCTTAAGACAGACTGAAGGCGGTTCTATGACATCCACGGCAGCGCTGAATATGATCGACTTGTTGCAGCAGAAGCTGGAGGCTAACAGAAAACTCCTTGAGAAAAGCGTTAATATTGATCCAAGCGCTCAGAAAATCAGCTCAAGCGTAAAGCAGCCGCCAAATACCGAAGTTTTCCCGTCTCCAATGCTCGTGCTCTCACCAAGAGACAAATCGAAAAAACTAAACCCCGTTTCTCCGAGAATTCAGCCCAAGAATTTATTAGAAAAATTCGATTCTCTAAATGGTAAAGGATCACACCTAACCCACCTTGAATAAATCATTTGTGTGTTAGCTGGAGAGTTGAAAAGTCCCACAAATCGAGAGAAACTAGTCGAGTCAAAGGACAAAAAATCGGCTGGACTGCCATGGAAGAAAGGAAAGAATCTCATGATAGATACCGAAATGATCGAGTCGGAGGCTTCTCCAACGCATTTCAAGAACGGCCCGACGTCCACTCTAACTGAAGAGAGGAGCCTGCAAGGCATTTTGCTTGATTTGAGCCAAATGAGGCGGACTTTAGGCTCAGAGCAACTGGTCAAAGAGAAGCTGAATTCACCAGGGTATTTTTCGCTTTTGACTTCAAATGAATTGAAATACAATGAATAAATAGCCTTGAGAGTTTAACCGATGGAAACGAGGGCGACATTGAATCTCCCACGACTGAGGAAAAGGTGAGCATCAGCATTTTCGACCAGGACCCTTTTAAACTCTTCACTGAGCGGAAGCTTAAAGAGTTATTGAAACAGGACAACATGGAAAAAGTCATCAAAATGCGCGAGCAGGTGCTTGATTACCGCCATAAATCGCAGATTGACAAACTGAACCGAGAGCTCCAGAACAACCGGGTATCGCCTCGAACCTTTCAAAATAAACGCTCAGAGATTGAGAAATGGATCACTCAAGAAAAAGAGCAGATTCAGATAAGCAAACACGCTCTGGAGAAAGGAATGTCCTATTACAATGACACACTCAAAAGAGTATTTTAAATGATTTTGTTATATTAATTTAATGCGTGCTTTTGTGCAGACTCAAAGAGATCTTCTCTTCATGCAACGCCTGGCGAGTCCGAAGGAAGAACACAAGATCAGTATCGCTGATTTCAATATGCAAAGCTCGTTCTCAGATGATGACGCTCATCAAAAGAGTACGCAGGGAGCGAAAAAAGAGGGAGCTATGATGCCCGAATTAGATAGCGAGGTGCTTATTTTCTCCGGCCGAGACAAGTTTTCAAGGAGAAAGACTCTTTCTCCTAACGGCTCGAAAAACATTAAAATCGTTGATGATTTGGAGTTGGACGACTATTTAACAAGGGAAAAGCCAAACAAAAAGACAGATACGAGCAGCGATACGTTATTCTCTCCTCGAAGAGATAATTTCGAAGATTCTATCAAAGAGCAAGCAGAGCACTCTGCGAGATTCAAAGAAAGCCCTAGACTTGGCTCTCCGAAAGACAGCTTCCAAAAGATCATAGCTAGTCAGGCGGGGAAGCAAACTAAACCAGATAAAATTACATTTGAAATCGCCCAAGCAGAAGCAAGTGAGGCGGCAGCTTTGAAAAAAGGAGAAAACGAGCAGGCGCCGCATAATTCCCACGAGAATCTGTAAGCAAGTTTGTGATTTCTTTGGTTTCTGATGAAGATTATTAGAGAGGAGGTTGAGCGAAAAGAGGATTATGAAAGACAATATGAAAACTTCTTGAAGGTGTTGGCTGATTTTAATAACTCGAAACCTCTCAAGGAAGGGCTTGACGACGATCTCGGTAGTCCGCATTCAAGTAGATCATTTTTCTTTCTGCATTTGATTAATACGAACATTAGAAGGGTATTTAAGCTCGCTAAGAGATGAGCCAGCTCCAAGAGACACAAACGCCCCTGTCCCTGGAGAATCGATCTTTGAAACTCAGTTTATTAAAGAGGCTCCTGAGGAAACGCTAAAGAAAAATGAAAATCTGCCGGGTAATCAGGGCAATGAAGCTGAGATCCATAATATCGTTTCTCGAACGCTTGATTGGTGCATTCAGCAGATTGAGAGAGGTAATTGGATGCAGCTATATTGTCCTTTACTTATTATTCATAATTCAATAGAGGAAAACTTAAGACATGAGTTCGTCCGACCAGAGAATCCTGGAATCGATCCCGAGATTATTGAGAAACACAACAAAGAAGCTATCCATGTTAAAAATTTTATTGAAACCCAAGAGACCTCGAAACAATCATCCTCTGCCCAAAACAATTCAGTCAAGCAAGAAAACCTAATCAAGATGGAAAAAATCGAATCGCTTGAACCTTGTAATGATATTTTTCTATATAACAAAGGAATATTTACTCTACGCTTAATAGCTCCAATCCAAAACGAAATCGGAATTCCAACAAGCATCGCTGCTGTGAAAGATTACCTTGACTTTTTAGGAGAGCTCATTAAAAGTAAAAAAGAGCTAATTTGTTGGTCTAATACTCGAATTTCTTTTGAATAGCTCATTTTAGACAAGAATTCTTGACAAATATAAACATTCCTACCAGTCTGTCTCCTGAGGAAAAACTCGCAGCGCTCCATGGCTACGATATGAGTCTCCTTGAAGGTCAACCCTCAATTGCTCAAATTCAAGACGCTCAGGCTGTCCTGAGCATCAAAATCTATCTCACTGCAGAGGAAAAGATTCGGGTAACTTCTTTATCATAGAAACGTCGCTTAAATTCATCATCAATAGGAGCTGCTCCCAGACAGAACGGATTTCATCTCTGACCTAGAAATAATCCATAATAAAGCCCTATTTGACTGCTTAAACGAAGCGTTGGATTATTACAGGCCTTATTCAATTTATGGTGCTCCTTATCCATGGAAACCGAGCCCGGCAGCGATTGCTCGAAAGGTCGCAGATGGTGATATTGACGATGTATTGGAAAAATCGAAGGAAAAAGTCATCCTTTGGGCCTCGTTCAGAGCGGGATATATGGGAAGCGGAGCATTGCTTGAGAGCGACTCAGCGGAGAAAAAGGAAGAGATTTTGACCCAAATTAAGGAAGAGAGACTCTCTAAGGCGTTGGCTTATGAGGTAGTATTGCATGATGAATTTATCAAACTAAGCAAATGCTTTAGGTATATGAAAGAGAGGAAGAATGGATAAACTACGATGATCAGCGCACCGAGCTGGAAATTGAAATTGCGGATTTATTGTTCGAGCGACTTACTTTGGAAACAGCTGAGTTGCTTTACAATTTCAGTCAAAAGAAAAATCCAGAAACTCAAATCTAAAAAATTCAATGGACTATTATTTATTAATGGGCTTTGGCCTTTATCTCGCTCGTATCTGAAAAATAATTTTTCCTTTGTATATTAGGATCATATGTTTGTATTGCTTTTCGTTTTCTGAAGCAAATTCGGGTTGTGTATATGTTCTTTAACTGGCAGTTGTAATTAAATGCCCCTGATAACTTAAATAAACTCATTGATGCCACTCAAAGAATTAACAGCTTATTTTCCAAGAATACTTTGAAGGCAAGATAGATATTCAAAAGGGAAATAGAAGTTAGATTTCTGAATAAAGTCTGATTGCGAGGTAAATCGCTCCAGGGCCGCTAATGTTTGTTATTTTTTTCAATGAGCAGACTAACCTTTTTCCTTAATTATTATCAATTATTCAAAGGCTAGCCAGACTGTTTACAAAACAAAAATTTTTTTCTCCTGCATGCATAATCTGGAAGAAAAGAGGAAAAAAAGCTCTACATGATTTAGATAGTTCGACTGTCATCAAGTTTTCATTAAATGGGAGACCGGACACAGCACATACTCGTATATATTAATCATTTGTATAAATACCTACGAGCTCATCTCTTTGGGTGACAGCTAAAATTCGTTAACTTATTTGATACTCATCAATAGTTCAGAACAATATTAATCTTCTCTTGACTATATAATTAAGTTGACTTCTTAGCCTTGGAAGCCTTGAACTCTGAAATATTGCCATTGATAAACTTTTCTGCTTGCTGACGGACTTCAGGCTTGTATCCCAACATGAACATAACCTATCACATAGCTTTAACTGATAAATCAAAAAGGGAGGCTCACTTCGATCACGACGAAGTCAGGAGCGACGAAGACTTGAAGGATGTTATCTAACAGAGCAGGGGCTCTCTCTACAAGAAACAAGTACATATGGTTAAATTTTCTTCTCAGAACCTGGAAAAATACTCTCAAAGACACCGTGGCCGATGAACTGAAGGAGCCAGCAGACCACATGGAGACCAATCATGAATTTGAAGTAGGTGTCGTAGAAAGGAGTGCCATGGTATTGGTGGTACAAATGGTTGGTCAAGACCACGCTGCTGAGGTAGATTGTGCTAGAGACCAACTAATCTCGAATAAGCGACAAGAATAGAAAATACTAGTTACTCCAGAGATAAAGTCCACGTACAAGTAGACACAGGAGACCACGAGGACGAGGAGGCCGGAGAAATTCAATTCAAAATCCTTGCCGAAGCCGAGGTCGATGTGAGGGCTGTAGTTGGTGATAATGGCGAGCAGTGAGACCAAAATGAGCGGCACACAAACGATATGAATGAGCTTATTCCTATAAAAAGTGAGAGCTGGGACGGGAAGTAGGCAAGCAAGCACTTACACAACGTTGTGGTGGTAGCTGCCGTAAGCTGAGAAGAATTTGGCGAGTGTGAGCGACATTTTTTTCTTGGATTTTTATATTTATAATTCTTGATGCATAGTTCCGAGTCAAAAGGCTTAACAACTCATCTGCTATGTCGATAGGAATTAATTAAAATCTCTTTAGAAAATCTCTAATTGAGCAAAACTATTTGGAGAATTCATGACGCCAAGCTCAATATCATGCTAATGCTTTACTCATCAATGCTCACAAAAGAAACCTCAACATCAAGCTTACTTAATAGAGCCCTGATTGGAGTAGATTTAGCAAATCCGAGATTGAAACAATCATCTCTTTCTCTCATTTTTTGTATTTGATCCCCTTTCAATACTGTAAGAACTTGGCTCTGTAGTTACCATTTTTTAATTTTTCAAAGGATTTTTCTTTAATGATAAGATAACTCAGTGTGAGAATTGTTCATATTTTCTTGCTTTTTCTTGCTCAACGCATTGGCCATATAAGTTTACTTTTGGCCAAAATTTCACAAGATGCAAGGGAAAAAAGGTTTCTGTCGGCAACCAGTCGGGTACAAGAGCAGCACACCTTGATGTGGTTCCAGATGATCTCATCCAGCACACCTTCCGGTATAATAATAGAAGGACTCTCTCTGTAAACTCATCAGCTCACTAAACCATAACCGCAGACGACAAAAATAATCGTCGACCATCTGGAATTCAATACACACATTCTCAGAGTTTTTCCTTGTGATGTATCATATTGATATATATATATCCATGATGCTTCCTTTGCATCTCCAACAACATGATTAATTTTGTACTTTAACTATAATTACGAAACATTCTATCAATGTTGTTTTCCCTCCATATTGCTTCATATAAAAAAATTTTCCTTCATCAGTATTTACACTGTCCGATCTCTGCTATCCTTGATTCTTTCTGTTTCCTCACACTAATTCAACGAAAGCAGCTCAAAGAACTAAGGCACCGTTGCTCTTAAATATTTGTATTATTTGAAAGTATTTGAGCACCAAAAGCTCTTTAGTAAACAAAATACGAGCTATTCACTGAATAAAAACCAAAATTGTTAAATAAAGGGTATTTAATTTCGGTGGAATTGTTATAGGGCGTTATGGAATCGATTCCGAATCATTCTAAGACGAGTTATTTATCCAAATAATTAAATTAGCAGTAACACTTTCAGGTCCTGCCAAAAATTTCTGAACGCCTTAAATTAGAACCAATGAAAATAAGCTTCTAAAAATATTAAATTGAAACAAAAGCATTAAAAAACATAATCAAACAGGCAGTTTTTTTGAATACCATGATTCCATCAGGTTCGATCAGCCAAGCTGACTTGGCGAGGTTCTTCGCTCAACAACAACAAAAGGACGCTTTTGCTGGCGCTCAATTTATGAGTGGATTGCTCGCAAAAGCTCAAAATCAGAAACCATTTGCGGAAGCCTCCCAGTCTATGACCGCTCTAAGAGGTATATTAATTCAAAAACCGCATATCTCAAGACTGTTAGATTTAGGAGCTGATAAAAAGAGTCAGAATGGCACCCTTCAAGAAATGGACGCCAGAAGAATGCTCCTAGGTCAAGAGGGCGCTTTTCCTGGTGCATTTGGGCTCTGGAATGCCCCAGCAGAGAGGTAAGTTCACTGACGGGCCTGGTCTTTCTAAATTGAAAATTATAGAGTGATTAAGGACGACTCAAAGGATGCGGGAAAAGATGACGCGAAAAAACAACTTGAAATGATTTCCGAATTAGCAGATCAGAGTGCAGCAAGAGGTGATTACAACCAGGTAATCAAAAAAAGTATTTACCGAAATTCTAGAATAATTCGAAATGAAAGGCTATCATATTTTATAACAAAATCCTGGAATTGAATCCCAGTACTGCCAGTGCATGGACTTCTCTTGGACACTGCTACTCAATGCTGAACGACAACTTCAGCGCGCTCAAGGCCTATCAGCAAGCGATGAACATGTCTGAGGGCGGGACGGTACCTTTCACCTAAATTTCGCAGAATAATTGATTAATTGCGCAGAGAGATGAGCAGTTGTGGTACGGAATTGGTTTGCTGTATGAGAAGGTAAGAGACTCCCTAGAGCAGCGTGCCTTAACTGAATTTCATGAAAAAGATTGAAGATTATCAGAATGCGGAAGTCGCGTTCAAAAGCGGATTGGATATCTGCACGAGTGATGCGCTGAAAGGAGAGCTGTGCTATCATTTGGGGTATATTTTGAAGGCTAAAGCAGATTATGATGAAGCTATCAAGGTATCGCGTGCTGAAATGTTTTTGGAATTCCATTATTTTTATTCATTCATGGTACAGGTTCTAAGCAATGGCGTTCTCGTGGGAAAATTTAATACGAGTAAATCAGTCGAGTTGCTGTGCACCATCGGTCGGTGCTTTGAAGAAAAGGGCATCGTAATATCTCTCGCTCTCAATTTCAAATGACTAACCACGCAAATACATATATAGCACGCAGAAGCGTTAAAGATGTACAAACACGCGCTCTCGCTCGACGAGAACAACCCATTTACCCATGAATTTATCGGGTGGCTCTATTTTCAAATGGATAATCCAGTAATACAGAGCATTGAGTTCTCATTGAGTTAAATTTTTGCGACTTGTAGACCGAAGCGCTCAAATACCTGCAAAAAGACAGCTTCCAAGAACTGGACGAAGAAGGAGAGCTTCACTATATGATCGCAAGATGTTATTTAAAATTGAAAGACTACAACACAGCTTATGAGTTATTCCAACGCTGCCTCAGTAAAAAACCTCTTGTTTCGTTCTATTGGAGCTCGTTTGGTATCCTACTCGCAGAACTGAATCAAGTAAATATTCTTCTTCAAATCATCAATATAAGCCATCCTTTCCTGCAATCAGTTAAAGCAAGCATACGAAGCGTTCAACCAAGCGCTTAAGCTTAATCCAAACATCGCGGAAAATTATTTTAACCTCGGTTGTCTATTTGAACTCTTTGGCCAAGTAAATGAAGCAATGGCCTTTTACGATAAGGCTTCGACCATGAGCCAGAGTCTGGTAACAGTAGCGCTGGATCGAAAGAACCGTATCATTCGCGGTATGAGCCAAATTCTTCCCCAGGAGTAAGCAAAGCAGCTTGATGATGATTATTCTAAAGCAAATTTACTTGTTAGAATGCCTTTCAAACATCCAGATTTTAAACTTTCCTTCTTGAAACTGCAAATGAAAGAGAAGCTTGATAAGACGTTTATAAACATCAGAAAAACCGACAAGAATGCAGGTTTGAATCTGAGTCCTAGCGCACTGAGTCTGATTCAGCCTCAACCCCAGTCACAGTCTCAGTCGAATTTTATGAACAGCGGTCTTGGGCAGAGCCATCAAATGCTGCTTCAGAACCAAGGATCTGCGCAATCGCTTTTACAGCAACAGCAGCAGGCTCTATCTAAACAGCTGTTAGGCGCGAATAGTCTGAGCCAAGCTATGTTCCCAGGCTCGTTGGGTCTCTCAGGTTTGGAAAAGGACCCAACACTCAGTTTATTACAGCAGCGAGCAGCTTTAAACGCTTTATCTATGGGAGCGGGGTTCAACCCTCAGGCTGATCTTCTAAAAAGTTTATCGATGTCACGTATTTTGTTTACTCTCATTTTAGTTCATTAACCTATCGTAAAGAACTAGGAGCTCAGTTAGGAGGAGCGCAACTAGCGAGTCAGCTGGGACCACAACTTGGCTCTCAATTTGGAGCTCAATTAGGACAGAATTTAGGAGCGCAGTTAAGCTCACAATTCGCAGGACCTCTTGCAAGCCAATTGAATTCGCAGTTAGGATCTCAGCTCAGTAGCCAACTTGGATCTCAGCTCACCTCGCAGCTCGGGGCTCAGTTAGGATCGCAGTTCGGAGCGTCATCACTTCAAAGTCTGGGCCTATTGGGTCCTCAGGCTGGCATGGGTTTATTTTCAGGGATGTTGCCTGACCAGCAGCAGCAACTTCAGATGCAACAGCTTTTACTCGCTCAAAATAAGCAATTAGGAGGAAGTGGGTTCCCAATGATGAATCCGCTTGCCAACCCCATGGGCTCGATCTCAGACCCTAAACCAATGGAAAAGGAATCAAAACCTGCGGTTAAAGAAAATCTTGTTAATCAGAAAACACTGACAACGCAGGCATCTTCAGAGACTCAGACACCGAAAGGAAATAGACAACCAGCCGCTGTTGAAAGGAAAGCGTCCTCACAAGAAACGACCACGCAGCCAAAGACACAATCACAGCATCCTGCAAAACCGCAATCTCAGCCAAAAGAGGAGCAGAAAACTCAGCCTCAAGCCGTCAAGAAGCCTCAGAAATCTCTTTCTTCCGTGAGCGCTGCTAACGAAGCTGAACAGAAGCAAAAAACGCTTGAAACCGCGCTCTCTCAGAACGAAAAAGAGCGAATGGACACTATACAAGAAAAAATACACAATATCACAGCTGAGAGTTCTAATAAAGATAATAACGAAAAGACTCCTGTCTCCTCATCACAGCTGAAACCTGCCAAAAGTTTTCAGTTAACAAAAGATAAAGGAAACGCTGATGATTTGCGAGCAGCGCCCGTCAAGAAAATCAAAACCGATGCTATCATCACCAAACCTACTGAAGAGGCAGCCAATTCGCCATCGATGACCACCGCTGAGAAAAAAGACGAACCCATTGAGAGTTTCGACGAACCCAAAGAAAAAGCTGCCGACGAGCCATCCTCTCAGGCAAAAGCTGCTTCAGTGGGAAAAGTAATAAAACCGTTTGTCCTCACTCCAGTTTCTGAAGCGAAACAGAGTTAGAGAATTAAAACGCGACAACACACACATTCTAATTATTATTTCGTATTTGAATCTCAGATATATAGGATATGAAATCGGATTTTCTTGGATTTTTTATCGGGATTTTTGCAATGTATAGACTCTTCTTTAGCTTTCTTGTCTTCCTTGAATTTACTTTTCACATTCGATGGTATTACGATCGAGATTAAACATTTATGTCTATGACCTCAACCTCATCATTAAGCGCTCTTATGTAGGTAATTACTATTCTTATAGCGTGACTAGACTTATATTTTGTTACTATTGGCTTTCACAGAATTCTGCTATTACGCAATGAAGTTAAATTTATTTGTGATATGAATATTCCTTTGAAATCGATAACAATTATATATACTCTAGACCTGCGCCAAATATCCTGAAGATCGCAGCAATTTCAACGTGTCTAAGAAGTCTTGTTCGTCTTTTGTGCGATTTAGTGCCTGTGTCATAGCAGCGAGGATGCTGTTCTTCTTTTTAAGGAGCGCATTGCATTTTGAAATCTAAACAGAATTAATTTGCTGCTAATATCAGTGGACTCACTTCTATATCGGAGAACTTCAAGGTATCGTTTGCATTCTTAATAAGTTCTATTATATACTCTATCATACGCGTTAATTAAGCCTGCAGCTCGATTAATAAGCTTACGTCGCTCTTTCATCGAATGCAAGATCTTGATATTCTCAATAAATTCGTTCTTATCTTTCGTTTTGTCGTACACTTCGAAAATACTGCATATCATAGCATCGTCTTCTTCAATCATCTAGAGAAGGAGCCTATTTAGTTTCACAGCTCCATGCAGAAATTTACTTGGTAAATCTTGTCCATGTGAGGCAAGCCCTTAATAAACTTTCCACGCTCAAAGGTTTCGATTGTTTCTTTGCGTTTGTTGACTTTAGAGTCTTGGTTCATTTGATTTTCCATCATACGAAGCGCGAAATTGTTGATTACTGGAGTTTAGAAACAAAAATGGTTGAATTGACATGAAAAAACGTTGATTCTTACTAGTTTCTTTTTCCTCCGCGAAATTCAAAAGCTTGTGAATCAGCTCGTTTTTGGTGATTTGGTTTAACCTGTATTTTTTATGATAATCGAGGACAGTTGAGTCTCCAGTGCGTATGATCTAAACAATTCTCTGTGAGCGCTTGTTTTGAGTGCTAGAGTACTTGTTCTAAAGTATTGCGTGTTTCGAAATTCAAATATTTGTTAAGAGAGTAAATGATTCTCGTCTGTTCTTGGACTTGGTCATCGTAATCGGAAATCTTTTCAATGAATTCCTAAATTACAAGAGAAATTGGGCGTTCAGTCACATCTGACTAATAAATTTACGCTATCCTTTTTGAAAAATTGCACCTTTTCGATTATACTGAGCGTATCCAAAAACTCTTTGACATCGCCTTTAATTGCCATTAGAACAATGCGCAAAATTCAAGTAATACCGTTATAAAGGTAGACCTCATGGCACGCCAGGACGCTGGTGGCTTCTTCCATGTACAAATAAACAAACGTCCTGTATTGTTTCTCAGAAATCAATTTATCGTATTCCTATGGAGTTAGTTACAGCATGAGAGAACAATAGCGGATTTCTGATACCATCAAGTTCTTCAGCAGCGTCTTGAAAGAGTTGTAAGTAAACAACCTTTTCTTCTCCGTAGGACTGCTGCAGATAGAGAGATTCTCTGGGTCAAGCTCCGCTATTTCTCTGATATATTTTGTTAGAAGAGGTGATTAATGTAGAATTACTTTAGTGCTTGCTCAATTTTAGGGGTATGTCCTTCTTTATCAAATCTAATCAAGAGTTCGAAGAGCTGCTCATTATTCTAAGATGATGCATGAGTAATTGCGCATGAACGAAATGATTATACGTGCTCCATGAGGTACTTCAGTCTGTCGAGCTGAAGCTCGCTCAGCGTAGTCACTTTAGCCATTAATTGTTGGAATTTCACCTTCTACAATGACTGATTAACCACGAGGCTTAGAGATATAACGTACATGATAGTTCTTTTCAGTGACGGTTTGATGGAATTTATCAATAAACTCTCTCTCGACTTCATTCTTCTCTTCTTTTTCAGGAATGAGAACGTGGCAACTCGCAGATCTGGCGCGCAGATCCAACAATTGTTGCGGTTGGGAGGAATCTTGTCGGCCAAATGCTGACACAGCGTGGAGTTCTGGTTGAATTGAAGTTCTAGGCGTAGTGTCTTGGCTGTCTCCAGACATGAGCTTGATTTGGAAGCCTTTTAAACTGTCCTGACGGTCAACTTTAAGCAAGGCCGCAAATTTCGAACCAGGCGTCCTTAGTATTCCGCCCTCAGAGGCAAGCCGATCTCTTGTTGGTGTCTTGGCAGCTTCACTCAGTTCTGACATGCTGACCTGCATAAACTTCGCGGCTCGAGCAAAGTCACCCATTTCCGAGTTCATTGAGGTGATTGGCTGACTGACCGGGGAATCCACCATCTTGGGTTTAGCTGTGTGGTCTTCGCTTTTGGGGACTTGTTCTTGAGACGTCTGGTCTCCGATAGTATCAACTACGAAAGTAAATACCTGGGGCTGAGTCTGAGGTTGAGACTGTGCTGGGATCTTGTTTTCTAAAGGGATTTTCGCCTTCTGGTCATCCTCTTTCTTGGTTTGATCACCGTTTTGAAGAGTCTCTTCCTTCTTAGAGCTCTGGTTGCCGTTGACAGCAGGTGATTCTTCCTTTTTCGTCGCGCTTAAAGGGACTTCTTTTAGATTAGACATTATCGTGTTCTCATTCGCTTTGGCTTCGGAAGAACCAGGCGCGTTGCCATTGGAAACGAAGGATACTACCTTACGGTTTCGACCTGAATCCTCACCAACTGAGAATTTAGAGGGAGGGAGATCAATCGAAGGGTCCTACGTAAAAGAACATAAATTTTTATGTAATCAAATTGGCATACGCTGCTCTGATTGGTTTCATTGCTGATTTTCCGAGGATTGGATCTGCTCCTGCTCGAATCGTCATTATCCTTCGGCAGATTCAATTCTCCGAAGTAGCTATTGAGGGAGACTTGTAGCTCGTTGAGGTTGTAGTCTGATCTAAACCGCTGCAAGTATTCGTAGACAGCGCTATTGGGAATTCGCATTTTCTGACTCAAGAACGCTCTTTCCTTCGCGCTGAAGTTATTAAACAAGAAAGCTTCCCATTTCTTCTTAGCGATAACCTCGAGACTTGGCACTGCGTTCTATTTAGCATTTTAAATTAAGAAACGCATTGGAAATCTTTTCTAAATACATCTAATTGATCCCATCCACCATTATCCTCGACGACGTCGGAGATAATTTCCTTTTCCTTGGCAAGCAGATGGAACAGAATTCCATACAGTTCAGGATTCAGCGACTTAATTTTTTCGTTCGACTGCAAACAATTTGTCTATATGGTGAAATTCCCTTTAGTCTAAATAATAGAAAGGAATGCTCACAGCTCTCTTGAGTTCGGTTTGATTTCCGTTGGAAGCCTGCACAGCAGAATCGGTTTCTCTTACTTTTGGCGATTCTTCCTGAGCGATGAAGTTTTGTGTGTTTGTTCCCTCTCTCGCAGACTCGGGTCTAGATTTATTACAAGAGGAATTAATGACTCGAGCTTAAGTAGGTTGCTTACTTCAAAAAGTATGAAAAATCTCTTGGAACCGGGGACTTTGTTCTGCTCAAGTGACTGCTAAGGTTACCTTCCGTTCTTTCGAATCTCCTCCCTCGCTCTTGGCTATCGAGCCCGTTTTCGTACTTATTCCTTGGGTTATACGTTTGGCTTAGTTGTGATTCTATTCTGTTTTTTTGCGGACTTGGCTTCTTCTTTTGCCAAGAAAGTTGGATGATTCTGATGAGAGTGTCATAGAGATCGTCTTCATCGAAGTCGCTTTTAAAAACTTCAAACGCAGAAAACACGAGCTCATCGAAGTCGCTAATGAGCCTTCTCAGCGTCTGGATATACGCTTTGTCTTTGACTCTGCGGCGGATGAGCGCCTCTGCGGTTTTTTCGATTTGGTCATTGAGAAGGAAAGGAGAATTAGGTCTAATTGATGAACTTCTTAGCTTTTGTAAGATCCCAACAAGCTCTCTCCTAACCAGAAAGGCAATGGGTGAATTTTAATCGAGATAGAGCCAATTCGTACTTAATGCTGTATGGATCTGGCGAATCGCGCATCTGCATCTTTTTAAGCACCTTATAAACCTCTTGATTTTCCTCCAAAATCAGGCTCTTGATGGAGTTTGATATCTCCTCAGAGAGTTGTACTTGCTCTGCTAACGCATCAACGCACTAAAGGCAAGAATTAAGCTTTTTGTTAACTTGAGAGCAGATACCTGAATATAATTGTCCTGCAATGCATTGGTTTCCGTACTTTCCTTACTTCGACTGCGCATGTAACTGGGATCTGGTTATTTACGAAAGACATTTAAGAAAATGCAGCAAAAACTGATTGGTTTACTGCCATTCGCATGCTTAGGACTTCCTTCTTTCTTTTCAATAGATTTCGAGGAGAGCCTCCTTGGGTTTGGTCTGAGGTTTTGCGCCTGAAGATACCTATCCACAAACTGGGCAGCGGATTTTCGGTCGTGACTCCTGAAAAAACAAAGAAATTAGCAAGAGACACCTCTAGCCTTTTTACCTCAAATGAGAGAACAACTGCACGTGAAGCTCCTTCTGTCCTTCAAGAATCGAGCATTTGAGGAAATAAAACTCTTTTTCATTTATCTCTTCACTCCTTGATAACTCTTCAATGAAATTCAGCAGTCTCTGACGCGAATCATGACTAATTCTCGCCTGATCAGAGTCTCCATTTTCAACATAATTGTACGAAGAGGTCGACTTACCAACCTCGATCACTGAATCCTCTTCAGTCACGGTCCTCGCGACCAACTTCTGCACTTTTCTCAGACATCTTCTGAATAAGTTCCATTTTTCCTCGCTAGAAAACGCCGCAATTCTCTTCTCTCTGCGGTACATCACAAGCAACGGATAGCTACGAACTTCGACCTTTTCGTCTGGGTATTCTCCGCCTTCAACAATATAGTAGTATGGATCAACAAGAAAACTGTATTGAGCCACCGCCTCCTCATATCGAGCGATATTTTGCACGAGTTCTGTCTGATTCTGCACAAACATGATCGTAAAAATGGTCGATCCGTTGTCTCGGCCAATTTTGTCCAGGAAATCGTCCAGGTTTTCAATCTCTGTTGGCCCATCGTAGTGGTGGTAATTCAAGCCCTGCTTGCTAGAGGGCGTATTCACTTGGCTTTCATCTCCGAGCTCTTCTTCAACGAAATGCTTCTGGACTCTTGTAATCTTCTTCTTTGACGACGGCCGTCGACGCCGTTCTGATTGCTTCGCAATCAAAGTATAGACCTCGTTCGGGTTTCCTCTCCAATGTCGATAGAGCTCCTCCAAAGAAACAAAAAGACCTGTACGTATAAGTTTCAAATCTAGGATTGAAATTTTTACCCTCTGAGGTCGCAAACCCTTCAATTGTTAGACTTCCTAGTTCAAACACAGATTCGATCGCTTCGCGCAAATCCGCCACAGAGCCCAGATGGCCGATACGCAAATTGCACATTCGTCCGCGAAACCTGAGGTTTAACACCTCCTTATAACTCTTTTTCATTGGCCTTTGCTGATGAACTTTAGTTTATTTGGCTTTTTATTGATATAATTTTAATACCAATCATTTGACAGTGCAAATTCGTGGCTTGAGGTCTTTTGTTTCAGCAAATTATTTGATAAATCTCTTTAGACAATTAAGTAGCAGTGACCTGAAGCAGAAAACAATTCAATAAGTAGCACAGTCTAAGCTGGACATTGATATAGCCTTCCATACACATTAATATCAGTACTAAAGGAAACAATTTTACTACGACTAAAAAACGCAATGCACAAAACTTTTATTTAAAAAAAAAAACTTAAAATCTAACCAAAAATGTTGCCGATCAATCCTCGCACGGTGTTCTTTGATGTATCTGCCTTCAGTTTACTGAGTTTAAACTTAACAATTGACTGCTCTTCTTCTTCGGGATCGTGAGTGAATGTCAAATTAGAAATCGTTTTCTTTCCTTTAGGTGTATTTCTAAGCATCTCGTCGAATTTCTTGAACGAGCTATCATCGAGTTTCGGACGGCGGGCGGCCATTGGGTTATTCCTCTCAAAGTTTTCAATGTTTCCACCTCCTAATAGAGATAATAAATTTAGGACTAGTGAGTAGATGGGATGATGTTTACCTCCTTTGATAGGATTGATGATATGTTTATCGAAGAAAACAAGATCGTTTTTCGAGACTGGTTCGTTTTTGGAGTTGATTGGGTTAGGCTTTGGGACGTTGGTCGCGTTTCGCATAGGGTTAGCGACTTTCTCAGTGGAGTTTTTGAGACGAGTAAGCGATTCCAGTTGATTGGATAGAGTGTTCAGGTTATTTTGAAGAATCTGTATTTGAGTGCTCTTTTCACTGACTAAATCGTCCTTTTCGTCAACTTCTTGCCTGAGTTTAAACAAATCCTCAAATAACTAAACAAAATATGGATCAGACGAGTCTGAGAGGGGACAGTGGTCGTACTTTTTGTCTTTCGAGACCGTGATCTCGGATCTTCTGTTCAAGTTCATGAATTCGCTTTGTTGTGTTATTTCCCATGATAGTCCTAAATAAAACGTTTAGAAAGGCGAGGAAATTGATGCTTGTACTGTTGGAGTTTGTCTCTCTGATATTTAAGATCGTTTATCTGATTTAATTTTTTGGGAAATGAGGACTGAGTCGAAAGAGAATTGATTACCTGCTGCATGTACTGCAAGCCTTCACGCTCGGCATTATGTTTGAGCTCTTTAATTTCCTGGATTTTTTCCTCCTTTGTGCCGTGATTTAGATACTATTGTCACAGTGAATGGGTTCTTACCAGCATCGATTTCAAAGCGTTGACTTTCTCATCGTTTTCTTTGCCACGCTCAAGTGCCAGTTTCTTAAGATCTGAGATCTTCTTCTTGTATTTGAGGATCTTTTGGTTAAATTGGCTCACGTCAGAGTTGTTCTGAAAAGTAATAATAAATCTCTAGCAATTGAATTCATCCTTACGGTTGAAGAGAGCTCTTCGTTAAGTTTCGAAAGATAGCTGATGGTTTTCCTTTGGTTTATCAGCAAAGTTTGCAGCTCCTTCACGTTGTGGTTGTTACTATCACTGCTGTCCATTAAGCGATTAAAAGTCTCCTCTGGAACATAATAACAACACGTTATAATCACAATAACTACACAAAGATGCTTACCGTCAATAATTATATCTTCTTCAGTTTTTAAGGTCTCAGTGTCCCGTTTTCCAGCAGATTCTTCGCTGTTGACCTATCATGAGTAAATCATTAATTTGACAGACAAGAGGAGAGCTATTGTACGGATAATTTTATCTCTTCATCAGCTGCAGTGGATAAATGCTCATTTATTGGCAATCTGCTTCTTCTTGATTCCTAATTTCCAAAAATATTAACCATTTGCCCAAAGTCAGCTTTACTCTTGGCTGGTCACTTAATTTCGAAGCGCTTTTGTGGCTCTTTCCAAAGTTTTGCAACATAATCTCAATTTCTTGTTGAATCGAGCTGCCAGCAGGCGAAGCTTCAAATTCTCTTTCAATGTCCTCGATATTCATCAAAGCTTTTTGAATCGAGTTCACTAGAAATAGATTAACTCATTATTTGAACCATGCACATGATATACCTATGTAGTCATCAGTAATTTCATCATGATCATCTTCTTTCTTATGGGACTTCTGGCTGTATTGATGCAATGTCGCTGCGATATTCCGATTGATTAGAAGGAAGTTCAAATCTGATCTGAGACGGCTGAGCTCTCTCCTCAGCTTGTTAAATAAATGAGTTTTTGTTTGGTTCTCATGGCAGATCTTCTCGAAGTTAACTTGGAATTCTTGGGTTAGTCGCAACTGATGGTCCGACATATCGTTCAACTCGGCCTGCATACGTATCAGCTTATCATTCAACTATGCGGAAATCATATGATAAGGTAAGCAATAGTCGCCATTGATGATATTACGTCATAGATTTCCTGAGTTTTGGTGGCAATGTCATTCTCGAGGTCTTTGTTGGCCACTTTTAACTCTTGTATCTCCTCGTTCAAGTTCGTAATCTGAATGTGTTGTTTCAGCAGCGTCAGCGACGTGGATCCATGTCCAGCGCTTCTTTCCGGGGCCTGAGTTTCAGATCTGGTCTGTTTTCGCTCGGCGACAACTTGTTCCGTCGCATTTGCTTGCGAAGTTGATGCTGTTGGAGTTGAAGGTTCAGCTTTCAGTTGTTTAACTTGAACGTTAGCCTCAGGTGCCTTTACTTCCTCAGCTAGATTGAAATTAATACCATTTTCTTTTCAAATCTGTTACCTTCTTTCTTCTCCGCTGAGCTTTCCACTTGAGAAGTGTTTCGGGGTGTTGTCACACCGCCATCCAGCTGTGCTTGTAATGAATTTATTATTTCCTCCTGCTCTTTGAGTTTCTTTTCTGCCGCATTAAGCATTATTTGCAATTCCTTCGCGCTTCTCTCGACATTGGCGATCGCACAGTTCTTAATCGCCTTTGCTCTATTACCTAAGAAGATATCGCTCAGTCTAAGAATGCTTTGCTAAATGCTACCAAATCGAAGCGTGCTGAGAGTCTCTTTGTCATTGTAACTGCACATCGAACCGGCAAGAAGCAGCGTTGTTTTTGAGTTTCCTCCCAATGATTCTTGCAGCATTCGTGTGAGCTTTGACTCACGATAGGGCACGTATCCTTTTTCTTTCTCTGTGAGGGCGTTGATGACTTTTCCGAGACAGGTGAGAGATTTGTTAATATTCTTAGCTTCTTCCAGCTGCTGGCCAGACACATTTGTTTTTGCCACTTTTTCCGAACCAGCCAAGTCAATAAAATACAATTTTCCTTTAAAAATACATACATTTTGTTCGTCAAGGTGCCTCAGAATTATGTAAAAAATACCTGTCTTCGTTGTATCGGTTTTTGTGTCTTTCTGAGTCACTTGGAGTATGAAAATACTGTGGCTGCGAGAGCTATTTTCATTCATTCTCGTTGCAGCTACACTTCTGTTCATAGAACCGGTTTTCATCACCTGAATCATTTGTTCTGCACTGCTCACATAGACTTCTGTTGCGTCTTGCACGTGAATTCCTTTAGTTTTATCCTCCTTTATCTGCAAATTTGACTTGCGGGCTAGCAGAACGAGTGATAAGTTGACTGTTCAGTTTGAATGAGGGACATACCATCCAATAAGTCTTGAATCTTCTCGTTATATATCTCCAAAAAGGACACCTTTACTGAAAACTCGATGGTTTCACTGGCGTTGATAATCTTTTGAAAAACATGACTCATCATCCTGGGAATGATGCCCTTAAGTTCTTCATCATCGATTGAAGGTCCCTATTTCGAACGTTTGATAAGCATAAGCGCGAGTGAGGGATAAGCCGACCTCCATGCTGAATGACTTTCCACTGCCGGTCTGCCCATATGCGAAAATCGTTCCATTAAATCCATCCATAACACCTAATTGAAAGTTCTTAATTGCGCATTAGTGGCTTCATTACTGTCGATAACTGGAAGAGCAACGTAGTTGAAAACATCGACTTGTCTGGTTTCGGGACCGAAGATCCGGTCGAAGGTAAAATCGTATTTCTCTTCCTCAATCTATAACGAACAGAAAGATCGCTAAGAAAAACATTAGTCTGTGTATTTACAGCGACTTGAATTGCGGTTTCGGTGTATTTGACACAGCAACGGCCACCCATTTCTTGCTCGAGTTTGTTGAGTGGACGTAATCTGCATACGACGCGGATGTTGTTGCCGGAGTTCTGCTGGTTCTGCATTTGACTAGTAATAAGTTGCTTTAAAATTATAAAGTTATATTTCACAACTTTGTAACTCTGCGAAAAATATTCAAATGGAACAAGTCGGTTCGAATTGCGCTTCAACCCCTTCCAAGTGTAAATTTTCTAAATTCTTGGGATAGGGCCTACACCTCTCCACTGATAGTTTGGTGAGAGGCATGGCAGAGAGTCTGGAAACAACTTTTATGAATGCCCTAATCAGCTTGCACTCTAAAATTAGAGCTTCATTAAATAAATTGCGAAGTCTCATTGTAAAACGCGAACAGAATTAAATTAACTGATTCACTCATCGGGAATTTCCCGGTCTAAATAATGAAATCACAGCAAAAGAAGAGAGAAAGAGAACCTATAGCAAAGTGAAAGGAGCAAGTGGGCACATGTGGTTGGAAGATAAAGGAATTTTTTGTGAATTCTAACAAAAAGTTCAGCCGAGATGAGAGGATTTGGAATTAGAAGGGCAGTGGGTATTGAATATGTATGAGCAATGAAAATCAGAAACGGAGATTTTTTTTGAGATGAGCAACGACATTTTTGTTAAAATGTGGAACTGATAAAATTAAATGAGAAGCTTTATTTTAAAATAAAAGCGTTTATTTATTTATGCAAGACTGGTGATTGACAGAATGAGAAAGTGAGTTGAGATTCGTTGGAAAAAAAGTGCAAGTATGATAATCCTTGGATTGGTTACGTTGAGTGAGCTAATTTCAGCACCCACCACTCTTCAAAGAGAATAAATGCTTATTATGTTGTTTGTATTTGCGCTAATGAGAGTTAAGCACTATTTTCCTGAGGTATAGTCAAATATTGATGCCCAATAAGAGCTATTTTTCCTTTCGGATGACTAAATTTTGACTGAAATTAAAGCATGACTGCTTACTAAGGAGAATTTTGCGGTTTTCGAAATCTCCTCTGCAAAAGAGAGTTCTTCTAATTTTACCTCGATTCTCAGTTAGCCATTTCTTTCCAACATAATCTCTTTCTCAGTCCTAAGTAAAAGGAGTTTATTAGTTCAAATGCAATGTTCCCACAACAAATGTTAGTTATTTATTTTTTTTTGACTGATCGAATGTTTTAAATAATTTATTACCTCAGTTGGAAGAAACGAAATTGAAACAATAAATCTCTGACGCAATGCTTCCAAACTCCGAAATAAACTATCCTTCACAACACCGCGGCCGCAGCCAGGCCAATTACCATTTTAGTAAAACCCAAGCTAATTTCGGCCTTTTCTTGACTCTTTCTCAGTCCAATCGAAATATCTCTACGACCACAGACGATTATACGATGAGGAAACACCACCCAACGAGCAAAACACTTCGAATCGATCGTTCTTGCCTGAGATTCAAGCCAATAACAGACTAAATGACTCTAATATCCCCAGCAATGCAGATAGAAAGACCAGATCAAAATCACCTTTTCAACCTCGGAGTATTAGGGATCAGTTTTACGATGTTGAATACCCGCAGCCAGAACAAAACCAGTCCAGAAGGAAATCCCCGTTTCTTAGAGCAAATGAGCCACTACACATCGAACCAAGTAGGGCAGTATCTGTAATATCATGACTTATGTTCGTCTAGCTTTCGAAAATCCAAATCTATATGACAAACGAAGAAGCAACCCGAATCCCCAAATTGATCCTTTGTCAGTGTCTCGGAACCTTTTAATGAGCGAACGGCGTGCTGCGCCAAAAAACTCTTTGGAATTGCCACGAAATTCGAGCAAGTCCCCAATGATAGAGCGACCCCATCAGATTTCGCAATTACCAGCTGAAAATTTTGAAATGGACTCGAAAAAAAGCTACGCGCAGTTTTTGTTAGGCCAAGTAATTTTTTTCGAGTATTTATCTTTGAAACATCATAACGATTCTTTAGATGAAAGTAAATCAAGACAAAAAGCTTGAAGAGAAGAGAAGGAAGCAAGAGGCGGACAGGCAATGGCTTGATGATACCAGTTTCTTTGATAAATTCGGACAGTATTGACATCCTTTCCTATTTATGTTACTTATCATCCATCTGCTAAGAACTCGAGACCGGTTCATGAATAAATATAAAGATCGATTTCTAAAGACACCTGAGCCTACCGCCGAAGGGTTCCGGCTCAATAGATTGAAGCACGTGACTCCTGACAGAGTGAGAGGCACGATCTCAAAAAAGGAGTCTGTTAGCAAGATCTCCTTCATCGAGCCAAAGGGCTCCAAAAAAGCGTTCGAAGAGCACTCGCACTCGATTCCTCGACCACAAAGAGAGCGCTCCCAGAAGGAATTTGAGAGCTTTGAACTGACAAGAGACCCAACCCGTGAAGATCTAGGACAGCGCTTAGATACTCTCGAATTTAATCCTTATAAGTTCGAAGAGAATCTGAATACCGATAGGAAGCTAAGAAAGCAATATTCAGGCCTGAAGGCTCCAGAAAATCCCGGCCAAACGGCAGGACTTCAGCGCGTAAATTCTATAAGAGCGAAATCCTATGAAAGAAATGGGAAAGCAAAGCGAAATGAGGAAGACAACGCCGCTCAGAATTTGATACAGGATTGGGAATATAAAAGACAACTCAATAATGAACTCATCGAGAAACAGCAGCAGCTTAAGCGGTTGAATGAGGAAAAGCATTTTCAGTTACGCAAGCAGTTTGCAGACATACGCGATGAACTGAAGGAGAGCAACCGCAAGCTTTTCAACCAAATAAATGAATTTAGGGTATCTCCATATGGTATTTGAAAATTTGCTGATTTTTTATGCCTTGTAGCAATTCACGAAGAATTTAGAAAAGTATGATGGGAAGAAATCTGCGCAGGAGACTCAACTGAAGTATTTCCGATCACTGGTGAAGGAGAACCCCGCTGTCCTTAGTAGTGCTCTTGGGCAAATGATTGTGGATGAATATACTACACAACTCCGGCAGAGCGACTCCCAAACAAGTTTATTGAATACAACTCATATGATGCCGATAGAAAGCATTGAGGCTGATTGGCGGGTTGTCGGTGACCCTTCGGAAAAGGAGCTTTTAGATGGTTTGTTGGGTATGGCGAATAATTTACAGCTGAGCTTATCGGGACAGCAGATGGGGCTAAGGAAAAGAATCCAGGATATTATCATTCAAATTTACAATCTTCGGAATCAGAGGCCACAGAAATTCGAATGCGATGAGATCAAGCTGAGACTTGATACGATCGCAGCAGAGATTGGTGTCAACCCTATGCGACTTCGGAAGCGGTTAGCAAAAACGCAAAGAGGGATAAAACGTCGAAAGAGAGATAGTGAGGAGGAACAGGAGCGGGAATTAGCTATGAGGAAAATAAAATAGTCATGATTTTCAAGTCATTTGGGATAAAGTGTTTTTAATTTTGCATTATCTGTAGTAGTAAAAGAATGGAGTATTGAATAAGACGATACTCTCTACCTCTATAAATATACATATCACTAAATTTTTTCCTTTTCGTTGAAATTTTGTTAACTATTACATATGTAACCAAACACACTGAATAAGTGTTTTGGTCGCTAATCTGGTGCCGCTTTCATAAAGATTCTACCCTCCATAGCTCTGTAGGTGTCATTTATCTTCATTGAAAAAGGTACAAAGCTTCGCTAAAAGTTCTTCATTTCGATTTGTCGAAAACATTAACATTTCAGCTTGATAACAATCAGTTTTGACTCAAGAGTAAGTTGTAATATATGGTATAATATGCAGAGGGGTGAAGTGCAGTTGTTCTCTCCTAACCTAAATAGCGAAGGGATTTTTCAAGTAATCCTTTATCAATTTCATAAAAATTGATAAACGAGTCCTGAGACCCAGTAGCGATGGTATAACCTGAGGGATCGAATTGGATTTCTGAAATCGCGCCTTGCATACCATAACCGATTACAACAATACAAGCAAAACGAGAAAATACCTTCACTGGCGTTATTCAGCATGGCAACCGTGTTCATTTTCAGCTTCTTGAGGATATGCAGACCTACAGACAAATCTCGGGACGCAGTAGCGACTAAATATGTCTCTGGATCAATCTGAAAGACACTCATTGCCAGTATAAAATCTAACAAAATCGGTGATAATTTAACGAGACAACTAGAAAATAGCTACAGTTATGAATATTGTCAAATCGTTTGAGTGGCTGGCAGGTAAGAGCATCAGCGATGCTGATCTCTCCTTTTAAACCTGAATAAATAACCATCTGCTCATCATGCACTAACTTTATCGTCCGTATTACTAGACAGACGTTATTCAAGTGAATGATCCAAAGCAATCAAATACCTTTGTCAGAAACCACTTCTGATGCCACTATTTGCACTAGCCTTGGGCTAAAGCGGCTCAATCTGCCTCTATCAGACACTGATAGCAGACTCGAATTTCTCGTAAAAGCAAGATCTCTGATTGAAGCTTCGAAAAAAGTAGTTTCAACGCATTTGTAATCGGAGTTTGGGAATTACCTACATGCTGATGCGAAGAAACATGCAGCAGTACCTTCGTCGCAAAGTCATATATCGAAATTGTCCAATCAAATGAAGCTGCAGCGAGGTATGAGCCATCTTGCGAAATTCTAAGAACGCTGACTTGGGCTAATATATCAGAATAGTTGCAGTTAAAACGAAAAAATCGTGCTATTGATACCAGTATGCACTCTATCAAGTTTTTCTATAATCTCTCCATTGTCTGCTCGATGTACATATATATAACTGTTTTTTCCGCCTGTCAACACTTGTTTTTCATCCGGGCTCAGCGCCAAGGCCAAGTAATAAGCTATTGTAAATTTAGCACGGAGGTCTCCATGTGAATCTATTTACTTTCTGAGTTTTCATTGATAAAAATAGGCTTATCCTTCTTTCGGTCAATGCAGCCCAAGCAGCCATTGCTTGAGACAAAATACACCTTGTTTGACTTCTTGGCGAAGCAAACCCGTTTAATACTATCTAAAACATCAACCATGTTTTTTGACAGTTCCAAGTGGAAATCTTACAATTTGGTAAGACGCCTATCGTAGACACCCGATCGGTTGGATCTTGAAGGTGAATCACTCGAACCGTCATATCTTTTGAACTGACAGCGAGATATTTTTCATCGCCAGAAAGGGCTAGGTTGAGAATCAGGTCTTTGCCAAGGAATTAACTTTTCAGTCAGCATGAGAAGCAAAATACCGTTTGAAACGCCCTCGTAGACTTTCACGGTCTTTCTCTGCATGAGATCGTACACATGAATAGAGTTTTTCGAAATTAAGTAAATAGTTTTGTTGTTTTTGCTGATCGTGCAGCTAGCGGACATGCCTCCTACAACGGAAGTTATAATTGTGGTTATCGCACTTAGAGTACCTGAAGGGTCGAGGCATGGCTTCTTAAAAACGAGTCTCATTGAAGGCAATCTGAAGCCCATGATAGTTCCTGAACCAGCCAACACAAGGACCATTTTGTTATCAGGCGAGAGCTTCAGCCAGTACACCGAGTCATCTAGCCAAGAGAGAAAATCAATGCAAATACTCATGAATATTTACTTGCAGGGAGTTTGACCGTCCGCAATAACTTCTCAGCAGCAATATCAAATATTCTGATTGAATAGTCCCTTGCGATATACATAACCAACTGAGGGTCTTTCATGCTAGCCATGCTAATGATTTGTGCTAATAAGGTAGATGAGAGGGATATGACTCAATCAACGATACCATTGCTGACATCGGGTATTTCTTTCTCATTGAAATTATCCTCAAGAGCGATGAGTTTCAGCCCTGTGTTTCTGCAGACTGTCACGAGATATTTGCTATCGCTTGTGAATGTGAGCGCTCGGTCAAATTCTAGTGGGTTTATAATGATTTAGCATGATCCAAAAGGGTTACGTTCGTGATATTTGTTGAATGTCCGCAGCAATTCCTTAGTTTCAAGAGAGTAGAGGTTGACAGTCGCATCACTGGAAGTCGACGCTGCGAACTTTTGATTTTGGCTAACTACCACATGATATATAGGTTCTGCAAAAAGATAAGCTGATTAACTCGAACGAGTCAACCTTTATGGCTGTTTCTGAAGTTTTTGATAAGATCTTGAGACTCAACGTCAAAGATTTTCACAGCTCCGTCATTACCACATGAGATTACCCATTTCGAGTCGTTACAGAATGTGACAGAAGTCACAATGTCTAATGGTAATGCAATGAGAAGGATATTGTGAGAATCGCCTACCTAAATGACCTCGTTGCTGATGATCTGGACGTTTTTTAGTACCGTTCTCATACTTACCAGCTAGGGTCAATAGCTGCTCGCTACTTGGCGAGTGAGAGAACATTTAAAAGTAATAGAAAGTAAGCGTTTATTTTTCAAATAAAAATTAGTCTCCAAAAATCTCTCAAGCCACAATTGCTTGATAAAAATAGTTTGTATCCACATAAACAAACCGGTCATGTATATCTTAATGAATCCGGTAGCAAAGATCTTTTCAAGGCAAGCAATCTAACTGAAAATTGCAAGCGATCTAACTGAAAATTGCAAGCGAAGCAAAAACAATGCATAGAGTTTTTATCATTTTATCTTTTTTTCATATAGAAATCAAAAATTGACAAATTGCTAAGAAATTTACTCACGATTAAAGAAAAGAATTGATTTAAAACAAGAACTTTACTTAAGTAATTCTGAAAAGTTATTGTGGCTGATTTATAATGGCTCTTTTCCCATTTAGCCTCTCGTTGTCTTCCGCAAAAGTCCAAATAGGCTATTTTTCGAGCCCATCATTTTGGGGTTCAGTCTGTAGTGTTCCAAGGACTGCGCTAAATATGTCTCACCGTCTTCAAGCGAAAGATTCATTGATTCCTCAGCGTTGGGCTCGAATAGGCTGTTCGGCAGCTCTGAGTTGTCAAGAGGACGGTTTAGATTAATCAAAGTCTCTGCATTTTCACTCCTAAATCTGCTCGATCCTACACATAGACGCGTTTGCTTACTGGGTTTAAATTGGAGACTCGACATCAGATTTTCAACTCTATCGTCAGAAGAATATGCTCGGCGCTTTCCTTGGAAAATAGTTGAATCCGGAGAGCAGCATTGGGCAGACAACCCTCTCCTTAAGTTGGGATTGGATCGATTTCTTGCAACCGGACCCGTTTTCTTTTCTTCTTTCTCTTCCTCCTCACAATTATACCCAAAAAACAAGAGCTGGCAATGTTTTTCTTCAAGTTGCTTTCTCCCTTCAATGTCTTCATTCACAGGCGGAAACTTCTGGTTGACGAGGTATTTCCAAGGGTCGATCGGCGCAGTTAACTTTCTGGAGCAAATCTTTTCGAAATTTATGTCTTTCAGCCATTTATGACCTTTGATTTCTTCGACACCTTCCTTTGCTCCCAGCCTTTGCTCTGGGTCTTTACACAGAAGCGCCATAATAAAATCACGGAAGTCTGCGGAGATGTTTGTTGGTAGTTTTGGCTCTTCATAAGCGATTTTTTCAGCTAGTTGCTTCAGATCACCTCCTTCTTTTCTAAATGGTGGATTGCCGACAACAAGCTCATAGGCGAGTACTCCTATAGTGTAATAATCCATCAGCACGCTGTATCCTTTGCCAAAAACCATCTCTGAGGGAAAGATTCTAGGTAAATTTGATTGAGAAGAGCGATAGCAACGAAAGGAATTACTCAGGAGTTCCACAAATAGTGTAATTTAAGTCTTTCAAGGATTTGACTCTCTTTGCGATTCCAAAATCGCAAAATTTAAGATGGCCGGCTTCGTCTAGGAGCAGATTCTCGGACTATGATAGGTTTTGGCAGTGATATCAGCTTTGAGAGTAGCAAAAAATTTACTTTTAGGTCTCGGTAAAGGATTCCACTCTGGTGGATGCTGTCGAGTCCCTCAATGACCTCAGCAATGTAAAATTTCGCCTCTTTTTCGTTGAAAACGCCTCTTTCGTATATGACTTGTCTGATATTCATCCCTGGTGCATAATCCATAACGAAATAAAAATACTCTTCCTATAAAAACCGAAATTTATAAGAAATCGATGTGAATTGTCATTTTACGCTCTGAAATGTGTAATGTAGGTTCACAGTAAACGGCTTCTTTAAACGGATGAGGTTGTTTCTTTCACTATACATGAGTTTCTTTTCTAGTCTCTGATTCTTCATTCCTCCTTTCCGAATTTGCTTCAGAGCGTAAAACTTCCCATTATCCTTTTTCCTTACTAGAATGAGCTTTGTTTAAGTCGAATTCTGCAATCTCTTACCTAAATACACTGCGGAAAACCCTCCCCAGCCAATTTTTGAAAGAATATCAAAATCTTTCACACATATTTCCTTTTTTTGCCTCATTGTAGGAGCTGGTTTCATTTTTTCTCGAGCGATTAATGTCTGACCATCCGTGAGAATATGCACTGGTTTCTCTGACAGAGATAGCCAATAATCCAGCCAAACATTTCGAGGTGATGCTTCCAGGATCAATTCTGTCACAGAAGACCTCCCTTCTAATGTATTCTGTGATTTATTCTGCAGTTCAAAGTTGATTTGCTTAGCAACTTCTTCATGCAGCCAAGCGCAAGTAAGTGTGCCTTCTTCTCTGAGAGGGATTGAAATTTGTGCATGGATCCTCCGTTCAAATAAGATATTGATGGTTTTTACGCCAAAGAAACCTGAGCATTCTGTCGTGAGGTTAAGTCGAGTCATGGTTTCGAGCTGCTTCCTCTCGGGCGGGTCATTGAATCTCACGTTCATTTTAGATAGATAAAAGGTGATAGATGCGGGTTATAATTAAGATTTTGTGATCAAAGTTATTTATTTAAAACCCAAAGCCATGAGTTTCAATTGACTCGGGTGTCCAATATACAACCCACGCCAAAACAAAAGCATAATTAACATCATTGTTTCAGAAACACCGAATCTACCATCGAGACCCTCTTTGAATGAGTCTATTACAGCTAGACAAAGTTATTCTGCGAGTATCGACAAGTTATGTTTTAATTTATTTGAAAAACCCTTGTATAATTGAAAGTAAAAATCCAAAGTTTACATGGCAATAGTTAGTCATAATTTTTAAAGAAGTTTTCACACATTGTTAACGCTACCTCAAGCATACATCTGAGAACTGTGATTTATTTTCCTTGTTGTAGTGTTTTGGCTAATGCATTGAGCTCAGACTCGGTTTTGGTTTCTAATTGGTCGAATAGCACCGCGTAATTGGTGTGTTTTGACTCATCAAACTTGCATAGCAGAGTTAAAATCAATTGCAACTTATAGTAACTTTTCTCCGGCTTCTTGAGAGCCCATTCATCAGAGAATTTAAAATACTCGCCAATTAGCTTAGCTAAAGCATTTTTCACTTCCTGCGAATCTTCTTTCGTGAATGCTAAATTGAGTGAGTTTTTTATACTAGGATGAACTCTCTCAGGCCTCCGACTGGCTTCTTCACGCAGCAGTTTATAAAACTGGTTGAAAGCTTCTTCCATTTGTGGGCCATGCTCCTCGTAGATCTTTTTGGCGAACTTCTTATACTCGCTGCTTCCAGCGATAATATCCCATTCAATTTCATTGTAATTTAAAGGTTGGTGCTTGTTTTTCAGCAGTTCCTCGCACTCTTTCTTCAGGTACATCGAATATTTTCCCAGTGTAAAACAGAACGCTAAATACAAGTCTTTAGACAATGCGTGCTGCTTATCGCTTTTTTTCGTAAAGTTCGCGAAATGAAAGAGCTCTCTGATCGCTTTCAACTGTAAGATTCCGAATCCTATCAGCGCATGAGCCTTTTTCATAAAATTCTCGATAATTTCTCCTTGTTTAAAGCTAATGTTTTTCAAGATAATTGCACCAGCAACAAGCTCTTGGGCGCTGGGAAGGCTCTTATCCTGTCCTTGCCGGCAGTTTTCGAGAATCTCCATATACTGCTTTTGTGAGGTGTTCTCGATGACTGTGAGCGCGCTTGTATCCGAGATCGCTCCGCCTTTCGACTCTTCGCTGCTCTCGCTCCCCTCAATAATTCCAAGCTCTTCGGCCACCCATTTATGAGAAATAATCTCCTCCCATGAGATTCGCTTCGCAGGGTCTCTTGTTAACATTCTCGAGAGCAAGTCCTTCACATCATCGCTTAGCTCTGGTTTCTTCGGAAATAGCGTTTTGATATCTTCCTTGAGCATTTTCTTAACGAAAGCCACCTCAGTAAGTTTATCAGCATCAAAAGGGTGATATCCAGTCAATAGGTAAAACAAAATAATCCCCAAGGACCAAACATCAACCTTGTAATTGTAGTTTTCCTCCTCTAGAAGCAACTCTGGAGCCGCGTATGCCACTGTGAACGTCAATTGAGTATGTTGCTGTCGATCAGCTGGCACACTACAGCCAAAATCACCTATCTTCAAAATTTTGTTCTTGATGAAGATATTCTCCAGCTTAAGGTCCCGATGCATAATGCCATGCTCATAGAGCCAGTTGTACCCACGGAGCACCTGTACGAAAAGCATAAGAGCATCCTTCTCATCGAAATATCCGTTCGGGACTCTTTTCAGGTCTTGTAACAGATTTTTCAAAGTCCCTTGCTCACATAACTCAAATACGAGGAAATAGCTTGTGCTGCTTTCATATGTATTAAGCAAACGAACGATATTCTGGCACTGGCGCTCTGAGTTGTTGACCTGCTGAAGGTGCTCGATCTCTCGAAGGATGTATTTCTCTTTACCGTCGGTGAACCTACTCTTGCAAATTTCCTTAATCGCTACTAGTTCTTTAGTGGAAAGGTCGACGCCGCGGTAGACGACGCTGATCGCTGTAATGCCTAATACTTTGTCGGATTCATAGCAATAGTTACTGTTATTTAGTTTTTTAAGAGTTTTAGTGTTCATCCCAATTCAAATTTATTTGCTTAAGTTATATTTACATGTGCAAAAGGCATACATAGAAAACAAATCTAAAAGTGTCCTGGTTCTTAATTATTCAAGCAAATATCACTAATAAATGAGTTAAAACGATGAATTTTTTCTGATTTTGAGACTAATTATCGACTCATTTCTTTAAACGCTTTGGGATGGACGAATTGAATGCGTTATCTTATCGAAGCAGGTCGAGTGGAGAGCTGTGGGTCATAATTCTCTCCTCATCAATTTGACGTTCATACCTTAAAAATAAACAGTTAGTCATTGTTAAAAGAGAATGATAATTACTCCTCGACATCTCTGTACGCCGCAATGTCTTTACCAGGCATCACACGATATCCGATTCTGTCAAACATGTCAGTATTCGTTCGTTCGAACTCGCTGCCGAAATCGACTGGCTTTGGCTTAGGGTTCAGCTTAGATCCGAATCCCATGAGGTCGTGAGCGAACTCACTGAATTTGCTGCTAACCTTTCCTTCGAATTCTGAAAGCTTCTCCCCAGCGCGATTAAAGCCTTCCCTGAGGGTCGTTCCGCCTCTGTGGGCATCATCAACAGCCTTGTCTTTAATACGGGCGGCAGTGTCCTCGGCTTTATCTGCGAATCGAGACACTCCTCTTTCTGCTTTGTTAAAGGCTCTTTCTCCTTCGTTCTGCATCTTATATCCAACCTCGCGCACTTTATCCCCGAATTTATGTTCAGCTTCATAGATTTTCTCACCGGCTCGGTGCACATTGTCCTTCACTCCAGTCTGATGTGGCGCATTTCTGGTAGGTTCTCCCCCAACCGTTCCTGGGTGGTTAGGGACGATTGTGTATCGGAATTCTTCGACTCCCTGTGGCCTTTTAGATTGATCCATTTTTGCTAATATTCAAATTTAATGATGTAATGATTTAATGATAAACTAGGACGCCGCAGCTGATTTATATGGGGGGATTTCATCGAGAAGGCAAGTATTTTGCAGTAAGGAAATTTACTTTACTGGCATGATTTTTCAAGGAAATCGAATATTAATTATCCAAATTTTTTCTTCATTGCAACTTAGAAATTATTAATTCTTAGAATTTATCCATATAGAAGAAAGAATAAAAAGGGCATTTTCGATTGTAGTATGGGTGCAAAAGAAATGAATAACAAATTAGACTGAAGCTAATACACTTAAGTATTCAGAGGAGAGGAGAGAATAAATAGGTTAAGAGAGCTGAAATTTATGGAAAATAATTTATGTAATTTAATGACAAGGGTGTGGTATGGTTTTACTGCCCAAAATAATGTTCGGAGAGTTATAGCAAAATTAACTGGAAAGAAATAAAATAAAAGACCTGGGTATTCTTTATGAAGAGCAAATATTTTATGAGGCATTGCGAAGGGGCTATATGTGTCTTATGATAAAAACTCGCATCGAATCTCGATTAATTTTGTTCGAAATTCTAAAATTAAATTTCACAATAATTTCTGTTTTTATTTGAATGAATGCTCGTAAGTGCAGCAATAGGTTATTTTCGCTTGTCTTCACGTTTTTAGATTAAGGCTTCATTAATTTCTCATTGGAGCCACATCTCTTACTCATCATCATCAATTCAGACTTTAATTTTTATGTCAGTCATCTAATGCGCGAAAAAAGGGATATTATGAGCGATGAAGAATATGAAAATTCGAATATTTGCTTGCATAATTTGCATTGATTGCTCAGGTAAAGGTCATCGACCTTTATTAGAGAGCGCTTGTTGAATGAAGTAAATATCGATGTTATAGACATTTTATCCCAGTATCATAACTTTGAACCATAATAACAGAAATTTTTCTCAAAAAAATAAAAATATAATTATATTAGTAATACTCTTATTTCAAGTTTTCAATCCACATTTTAACTCCTTCTATCGTTGTTAGACAGAACCCTAGTTCTCCCGCTTGATAACTTTTTAGCAAGAAATTTTTCACAAAACTATGAGAAAATAAATGAGCATTATCTCACAAAGATGGAACTTACATTAAATCTGAATGCAGTCTCTTCGGAGGCCCTTGAACCATCAAATAGGGCATCAAATTAAGACCTATATCTGCCCCCACCTCAGTATAAGGACCAACACAGAGCCGATAATTGGTAGTAAGAAGCCTTAAAATTTTCGAAATGACGTTCAGTTTTCCAAGGCACGAATATTTTTCTTCTGACTTTGCCAGTTCTAATTGACATCCAATGAAAATTTTCTCTTTTATTTCTCCTCTTACCTTTCACGATCGGATTCCAAATCTCCGAATGTTGCATATTTTTCGGAACCTCTATTTTTTGTAGGATTTGGTCTCTCTGCTCTGTGCAAGCATTCAGCACAAGGAGATCCATGTCCGAGCTTTTATTTAGGAAAATTCTATTTGCATGGTGAGAAAAAGGTAAAATGCGCGTTTTCTTACTTTTTGTAAAGCAGCTCCGTAAAATATTTATGAAAAATGACTTTCAGCTTTACTTTCTCTGCTGCCATTTCTTCGCGTGTCTCCTTCTCGCTTTCTTCATCCTCTTCATTTTTTTCTTCCTCATCTGAATCCTCTTGAAGCTTCTGTATTTCAGAATCCAAGAGCTCGAACGCCGCAGTAAAATACTCGCAGAATATTGCGTTGACGCTGCAAATAATTATCGTGAAGGAAGAAAAGAGGATATTCAGTTACTCAGTCAGATGGTGTGAATCCAATGAAACATTGAACATCTCATTCCACGGTTTAGATGTCGACAAAGCCTCAACAAAGCTGTAGATAGTTGTTAGCATACTAAATGAATTTTTAATCAAATACTCTTGGATGGTGTTGAGTTCTATCAAATTATTGGGTCTACTATTCTTCGCTCCTCTGAGACTTTTTCCTATTAGAAGACGATACATTAAAAGCTTGCCATTAAATGTTACTTTTTTGAGTATATTGAGAAACATCCACCAACTCAAGTTTTCCATCGCTGACTTGAAGCAGGACAGGGACCCTCAGCCTGTCCGCTGTTTCATACACCATCATTTTTCTTAATTTGGAAGTTTTTCTGGCAACTTCTGCTTTAACAAGTCTCCTCTGCTTTTTGATCAGGAAAGCTGCTTTCTGGATTTCAAGTTTGATATTTCTAGCTTTTTCCATCAACTCCTTTGATTTAACCTCCAAATCTCTGTTTAGCTCTCCCAATAGCTTGGAATAATTATCAGAAGCGTATTCAGGGTCCAGGCCCTGCATGTACCCTCGCAGAAAACTCGAAACTGTCGACGTTCCTATCTTCTTTTTATTCTTTGAAGCTTTCATTTCCTTTATTGATGAAGTCTTGAAGAGGAAAAAAATCATTCGTTTCTTTTGAGGAAAAAAACTTACTTCTTCAAGAGTAATGAGTAATTCCTCAAAGCTTTTGCAATTACTGTAAGGGAAACTGGCTAAGCCATCGCAAGTTGCGAGCAGAGACACCAATGCCGCTTTGCAATGGACTAGATGCTTGATAATAAAATGCATTTGTGAAATTGAGTGAATTCAGTTTACTTTGTATGATTCAGGATCATCCTTAGATAGCTTAGGCACTTTCATTAATTGCTCAACGAATTTCTGGTTGACGGCATCTTCAGGGACAAATTTGTAATAATGGAGGAAATAATCATGTAGTTTTGAGACTTTTTCTTCTTCACTGAGCATATCAACGAATCTGGAGATTAGACCATTTAGATTTTTCAATGGGAATTAAAATACTTTTTTGCTTCTGGTAGTCTTTGCGATAAGGTTTGGTCGTCCAAAATCGTATCTAATATCTCACCTGCAACCGACCCTCGCAGCCCAAAAGTCTGTAGTTTAAAAGGAACTTGTTTAGATGCTTTCTCTTCTTGCTGATCAATGGATAGAAATTCATCGTAGAACTGTGAGAGAGGGAGTCTTGTTTAAGGCTATAAGAAAATTCCTCATGAGAAAGCAATACTCGAAAGAATCAATGTATGGGTTGAGGAAATCGAGTATTTCTCCTTGAGGGAAATGTTCACTAAGGGCTATCTTTTCTAGAATAGTGAGCGCCAGCTTGATCCCTTCTGAATTCTCTGTATTTTCGAGTTCCTCGATGAACGGGATTATTCCGCATTTCAACAGATAAACTGATAAAAGCTGATTGCGCTTCCAGTGATTAGGGTTCTAAATGACAAATCAAGCCAGAGGAGAATTATGCTGCTTACTTTTTTCTTACTCAACTCACAGAGGATTTTACCCATCAGTCGGACCTTGAAAGGGATGATATGTAAGTTTCTGAACAGCCTTTCGAAAATGCCGTTCACGAAATTGACAATTCTAGTAATATCCCTTTCAAAAGCTTCTCTTCCTTCATTACTGATAAAATTCGCAATGGTCAAATAATAAAACCTAACCAAACATCAGGATAAAAAGCATTAGAAAAATTACTCTATATCATTAGGCTTAACAAATTTTATCACTCCATTCCTTTTCTTTAACGTCTCATTTCGATACGAAGGTGCAGCTGTTATCGAAAGATAAGAATCTGCTAAAACGGTTGGAGAATATTCTACTGAATTTCAAAATATTCGGCTTGATTGTTATTTCGCGATGATAGCATTTGCCTTCTGTCCCCTTCTCGTAATCAAACCTGAGGTTTACAGTTTTAACTCTTGTAATTATCCAAGGCTTACTCCATTGGGTGTGTGCAGATATTTGAGTCAGAGTTTAATGGGTCCTTTTTGATGTACTTGAAGACTGCCTCGAAATATTTTTGACATTCTATCCTCTCGAAAAAGATTTTCAGCATTCTTGATATAAACGAGCCTTCAGCACAGATATCCTGAGAATCGCTCTAAGAAATAACAAAATGAACCCTTTGTATAAGCTTTAGTGATAGCTACCTCAATGATGTGAGCAAAAAGTTCAATATCCTCATTGTTTTGACTGTCACAGCTGCTGCAATGTAGCTTATTCACCAAAAAGTCAAGGCATTCTTTTTGATTGTCTGTGTAACCCTAAGTACAAAGAAATTTAAGGATATTTTTTATTGATGTCTTCACCTCCTGTGTCAATTCCTTTTTGAAAAAGCTTGTTAATAGCAGCGCTACGATATCAGGTGAGGTAGACAATTTCTTTAGCAAGTTATTCAATGGAAATGATGAGCCTTGCACAATCCCCTCCATTTCATCAGTGAGTAATACTCTTGGCTCCTTGGGTTTTTCATAATACTCCTAGAAAAAACATTTAGCTTAAGAATTCTGCTTGATTTTACCCCAGCGAACAGTGCCTTGTTTCGATCAAATAACTTTGAGTAAGAAATGTGCAATTTTCTGCTTAATTTTTGTAACATCTCCTTGCCTGGAGTGATATATTCATCCTCTTTGAGTTTAATTCAAACATTCTGACTAATCCTCAGTCATACCTGCTTTTAAAAGAAAGTAGAGATCTTTCAATCGCTTTTGATAATCAGCCCATTCTAGATTTTGACTTTTTGGGCCTTTTATTGAATTTTTGAGTTCTAACTGTATCGTATTATCGATATTCTGCCCGTTAATCTGAATAGTTTCCATGGCGAGGTCGAGATACAAAGTACAGTTTTTCGATAAAATTTGATCAGAAATTTTATATCGTAATGTGAGACTTTCAGAAAACCTTTTGCTTAGAAATTGTTGATCAGCTAGGGCTAGACATTTCAGAAATCTTCTTATTATAAATTAATGCTTAGCTCGAACTCATGAGAACGAATCCCTTTACTGAAAAATTATTAATCAGCCCTGACTAATAAGACCGAATTCAATCAATTAGCACATTAAGGACTTACGTGTTAACAACTTTAAATGTATTAGGGACTTCCTTAGTTTAATTATTCGAAGAGAAGTAACTGAAAGTGAGGAAGAATTGGCTGTATCCTCAGAGAGTTAATAAATATCAATAATTTCAAATTCTTCGGAAAATTCTGATTAGCAACAGCTTAATTAGCATTTTAATTTATTAGACTGAGAGGGAAAATCGAAAAAAATTCGCAGTTGAAGGCCGCAAGGGGATAGAACGACTTCAGACAAGACTCAGCTAGGGCCAATTAGCATTCATAGTTTATGAAACCAAAATGATGTCCTCAGAAAATAATATTGGTGCCTCCTTCTGTACTTTCGGTTCGGTCGAAGATTATCTGGGAAATATGACCGATTTAGTCAAGTAGACCTTCGATTTAGCTTATTGCAGTACTAATTTTTAGTGGAATATCCGAATTAAGTGATTGGAGTGACTTGAGATAGTCCATTATAAGCTTTTGATACGTAATGTATGAACGTATTCAGTGTGTATGATTTCTGATAACTAATTATGTTACATGAGAGAAGAGCGAGTGTTGATAAGTGGGGGTTGGGTCCCCCACCCCCAAAGATTAGAAAAATTAAGCAAATACATCAATGTCTCCCAAAACCAATTTAGGCATCTCTTAAGTAAGGCATTTTCGTAAGCTCATTGCCACTTAGTTAATAAGCTCTCACCAGAGCTCTTTGTCTGAGAAAAAGTTGACAATAAGCATCTACCTGCTACAGAGAGCGTCTGCAGTTTGGAAATCCTCGAAAGAGTTTCTCCAGTTAACAAAACGAAACATATGAAGCCTATTTCGCGCTTTTTCATTTGTACGGATTTTTGAATACATCTATCTGGTCCATGACATTGGGCTCTTGGATTAAGTGTCCGCGCTAAGCTTTAAGTTAACGAAAAGCGAGATTTTAACAGGAGCCACGGATTTCCATTGAAATTAGTTAATTGCTTCGTTTTGTTGGGGGTCAAAGCTACTACAGATGAAGTGAAGACCCGCTTACTACTGCTATTTTGCTTCAGGCCTGAGGTCTAAATACTGTCTAAGGGTAACCTTTCTGATCTTAAACCGCATATTTTTCAAATTGTTCCAAACACACGAGCTCTTCAGAAGGGTTTCTGATTAATTGCTGAGGATTTCCTACAATTTTCTGTTCTTCAGGACTGTAAAATTATTGAGAGTCTGCAGCCTTTGGCAGCCCATTAGCAATTATGGAAGAAATGGCTTTGAGTTCAAAAGTTCCTTCTCTTTCTCCTGTTGAAGACAAAACCTAATAGCTTCTACAAGTAATACGCAAATTTATTATCAACTCTTGAAGAGACTGACTCGCTCTAACGGCCTTTTGCTTGATTTTTAGTGTTTCTCTCAAGCTTCGCGTTCGGAAAAGCTCTGTCATTAACATTTTAAAGACTCCCAATCGATAAATAAAGATGAATGGTGTTAATCAAAAATTTAAGATAATTTAGCCGAATACACTCAAACTGTGAAATTTATTATCCAAATTAGTTGTCGGAGAGATCAGAATCCTCTCAAAATCAAATTTAAAAACAACAAACTTCTCATACCCATTCAAGGGGCCATGATAAACTTCTACAGCCAAAATTTCTCATTATCTCTCATGGCATTTGTTCGTTTGGACCTACCAGAAACAGCGATTTGAGGTTAGGGGTCATTCACACCTGAACCAGAGGACGCCTGAAAAAGGTTAAAATTTTATACTCATGCCTCATCAGAATTCATCAAAATCAAACTTTGGATTTTAGCACTCCTAATTTTTAGAAACAACTGCGCACTCCTAATTTTTAATCTCGTTTTAAAACCTTTTTTGAACTTTAATTCCAAAGTAATGTTAATTTAGAATCTATCTATTGATTCTTCCCGAACCTGCTGACTTGCCACTATTGCTGCTCTAAATGGCTATCAGAGAAGCCAAGATCTCCGGTCTTCGCTGTGATCAATTGCTCGGTCATTTTCCGTCGAATATTACCTGCAGATCAGCAACCATAATGAAAAAAAACCTGCTCGTGGTCCATTTATACAAAGGCAGCCTTCCCAGCTACGAGTCCTCGAACCTTGCGTTTTTCAATCTCCGCACAAACAAACTTATTAAATTTTTCAAGGTCAATTCTGCCCTGCCTCCTTCGAATCTCCAACAGCATGTGCTTCTGACCGACCCGACCGGGAAATTCCTCATCGTCTGCGATGATTATGGAATCTCAGTGTTTTCTGTTGATCGAGCGTTCAAACTTTTCGCCACATTGACTGTCCCGAACTCGCTGTTGCAGTCGCCGATACCATATAATCGAATTAATCAACCTCTCACGAGAATAAGGGTTCTTAATACACAAGAGATCATTATCGCTGAAGGCTCCTCGCTGCTCCGATGGAATTTTCACACACAAAGAGCGGTTTCTAATCTCCCAAGCTTCCTTTCCTTCGACCATAATTTAAAAATTGCCGATTTCGAGTGCGATTCTGAACGGAATTTGCTTTTCGTGATGACTGAAATGCTTCTTACTTGCGATAACTGCGAGGTGATACTCTATGACCTGGCTGACCTCACCGTGGTCTCGCGATATAAGCTGGACTGCATGTTTTTAAATCGTTTCTGGGGACTTGACATGGAAAGCGGCTCGATTTCTGTCATTCAAAGCGATTTGGTCCAAAAGAAGACAGTTGTTTCATTCCTTCGGCTGACGCCAGAATTCGATTTGAAAAAACATAGAGTTTATCATGTTGACGGCTGGGCCCTGCGTCATTTAAACTCTTCAAAAGAAATTTCATGTCTGGTTATCTCGCAAGTGGCAGGGAACTTCCTCAAACGAATCTGGGGTTTTTTTAGCTATGCGGAAGATCGATTTTTATCCGCAAACTATGATATTTCTGATCTCAGTGTGACGACTGACCTGCCTGTGATCCATAAAATCTTTGATTATCTTGACGATATCGGAATGTTCATATGTAATAACAATGGAACGCTGTTTTTTACGCGACGGAAGAATATTATCAAGAAGAAAGTGGCCACTGTCTCAAAAAAGTTTTGGGACTTTGTGAAAGATAACCCACCAGAAATGATGAATTCGGATCACATAGCCCAATTAACCATCCCCAAATAGTTCCCAATTCGATGTAGGTCATTAGGACTGCTTTTATATGGGTTTATATCTTCCATATGTTATAATCATTGAAAATTTTTCTCTGTACCCCTTTATTTTTACAAAGTCAATAGTGGCGCTATTATTTCATAATCACACCATTGAGTTGTGAATAACAATAAAACTTCGTCTCCAGAAAGAGTTTGAGCTCAGGTTGAGCGTTGTACTGGGAGGGTCTGGGAAAACTGATCGACTTCTGCCTGATTTCTTTGGTTGGTTTCTGGGTAGATTGAGTACTCCGTTAATTCCAGGTAGAGAGAGAGAAGGTGGTTGAAATAGAGATGGGTGAGAGAGTAGGTGTTTTGCTTGGAGTTAATATTTATAAAAGCGGATTGGGAGTTTTAGAGTAATTGGCTGCAAATCTTCAGTTTTAATCCGTTTTTTAAATTTTTTTGAGATTTATTCGTTTCCCAAGAGCAGCATAATGTATCCTGTGCGACAAGGTTTTTATTAGGATACGGATAACTACATGAGTGCTCTATTGAGCCAGAGGGTTTTGTACTCGTGTTTACAAAAATCATGGCTCTTGCAAGAATTTTCAGCCTTCAAACAGATGCATAGGAATCTATTATTTCTCGCAATAGTCACCTTAACATCTAAGCATTCTAATGAGCGAACTCGATCTTGATGGAGGGGATTTTTTGCTCTTCCTTTTTTTTAATGCGAGACTAAATTTTTCAACATATGGGCTTTACCCTATATATAAGATTCATGTAGAGTAAAGCACTAATTCATACCAGAATTTTCCTTAATTCAGTTTCCCATAACGTGCTCTTTCAAGTAAATTTCTACCAATTACCCATCTAGAATCTGTTTAATTGAAATGATAATCTATTAAGCAATATAAAAAGAAATTTAACCAAAAAAACTTATTATACTGTAAAATTTCTACCATAATTGATTGAATTCTTTATCTTTCTCCTTTAAATTTTGTTAATCTCTCAAAAAATGTTCCTATCACAGGCTCCATAAAGTAGCAAAATTTAACTGTAAATTTTCAATTACCAGCAAACGTTATCAACACATCTTGGTAACTCATCTTCACAAAATTAAATCAAAATATCTATATATTTTAAAGAAGTTCTGGAAGTATCGAAACTAGCACATGGGCTGCACATCCTCCCAAAAAGCGAATTCAACCTCGCTGTCTCTTTCAGGATTGAACTGTTCGACTGCGAACTCGAAGAATTCGACAAAGGATTCCACGAAGCAAAAGCAATATTAGCTGAAATAGAAAAAATCAGGGCCAATCTCGCCAGCTTAATGAAAAACATGCTGCATATGACATCTTGTAGTAACAAACTCAACCCGTCTCTCTTAGATGCAGTTGCAATATTTTGCTGGTCGCTCTCAGCAGCCTATGAAGGAGATATTAAGTCTTCTACTTTCGAAATCTTGGATGCGCCACCGTTTTTTAAAGCCGAACTGGGCTGGCTTGATGCTGAACAAAGGCATTTCTTCACATCCCTTCAGGCGTATTTCCAAACAGTTCATGAATCTGTTGGCTCCGTGGGAACTTATAAGAAAGATTTCGATGAGATTTATAAGCAATTGGAAGAAAAACAGACGACCGCAATCAAATTATGCTACGCAAAGAAGTTAGATTCGCAAAAGACGACTGATATATCGAAAACTATCGAAAGAAACCTGAATAATTTATCTGAAAACCAGGAGAGACTGGGACAGTTTTGGAAATTCTTAGAAAATGAGAGAAATAACCTGCGCAATGTGTATATTCCTCAGATCAGAACGATAATTCGAGAGGCTGATGCTACTGGGAAGCTCGCGGCGGAGCAGAACCATCGGACCTTTGAGAAAATTGCATATAATTATAATTCACCAGTTCACGTCGGAAACTCTTCCAAGTAGTATAGTTTTTATAGAACTACGCATCTTGAATGATTTTCTTCATGCTTCTGCTTCGGCTTTACACAACTTCTCAGTGATTATGTAGTTTTCATAAATTTGTGGCAAGCGACATTCGCAAGCCACGAAAACTCTTTCTACATCTAATTGACCCCACAAACAGTGCTGTTATCTCTTTAAATTATTGAATAAAATGACTCAGGGTGCATTTAATTCCTGCAGAACGAATTCTGCCTGATTATATTATATTATTCACAATGCATTGGATCAATTATATATATTCGAGTATTTATTCTTCTTCTATATGTATTTCATCACAAGACAATAAAACGAGTAAATTTGCTCTTCGGACATTCGGCCCAGGTCACCCAGCGCGAGAGATATATAAGTTTTCATCAGCTCGCTTTTTGTACGCGCCTTTTCCAATTGTAAGGGAAAACTTGCCATGATACTCTTCGATCTGCAAACTTTACATTTCCCGCAGCATTCGAATGCAAATCTTCCGCTTCTGTGATTATAGCTTTTGTAAAGCTCAGGACTCAACATCAACAGGAGAAAATTATCGAGCGCTTTGAGGTTTCGGAGATACTCTCCTTTTGCTGTTGGATCTTTGATTATTAGCAGATAAGAAAAAATTTGGTTTGTATGGAACAAAATGCTTGCAAAAGACACAAACACATGTTCTAACTGCAATATTGATAGTATATTGAGTGATGGATAGCTTTTCGCGAGTGTAGATAAAATGTCTTTCAAGGCATGAATAAAATCAGGCTTGCTGTACAGTTTGTACCAAGTTTCAGACTTGACAATGCAAATTTTTTTATTTGTGCTGTATGAAATTGTCTCTTTGTAGTTAACCCACAGCTTGTTGAGACATTCAATTTGCAGTGAGAGCAATTCTGACAAGTTGACGGTATTTAAATTCGAAAAACGAAATATGATATTAATTAGTTTTCCTGAAGTAAACAGAAAAAGTCTCAGTAATTCGCTCTGAGCCTGAAGATGGCTCAGAACAAGACCAGCGAGCTTTCTTGAAAATTTTAGGAATTCTTTGCTCTTGTTTTTTTGATTTGAGCTTTCTTCTTCGATTTCCATCTTGACTCTAACTTCCTGGTTTTCCACGGTGGAGTTTAAGTGAACCGCAAGAAGGTTTTGATTTTTTTGGGTTGTATGCGCACTATGGTGTTGAAGGATTGAAGGATATAGAGTTTGTGGAAATAGGTGAGGTTTTTCTGTCTCTTGCATTTGAATGATGTTTGATTATTAAGATTCGTATTTTTCTGGGTATTAAGCTAGTTATGATATAAGAGATTTTTCTGAAACTCTCGGTTGTTTCAAAAAAACAATAAAATAATATTCATAATGGCATTTGGATGAAGTTACAAATTACCATAACAAAATAATGATTTTAATATGTTACGAAGCTAATCGTCTAGGCATTGCAACAATATATCTAAAGCTACACACAGCACATTAATGAAGAATATGAACACGTTCATTCATGTTGTCAGCCACTCTCAAGAGAGTCGAAGACTCATAACACGATGGAGGCCTAGAGCAATGTTCTCTGCTGTAGATATATAGCGCTTTAGCCTTTTAATAAGCAGAGCACCAATTTTTTCTTGAGCGCCATTTATTTTTCGATTCGATTAGTAAACAACAATTTTTGAAAATCAAGAGGTGAGATCTTCCTCAAAAATTTCTTCTGATAGCATAGGGGTAATTGCCCATACCAATTGCCAAATAAGAAAAACAATGAAGGAGCAAACGCGAATTATTTGAGGAGTATGAGTAAAATAACTTGAGAAGGAGCCTGAACACCAATTTTCTCATTACTTATAAGAGGATATATATTTTTGTTACAATACTGCTGAAGATATTTCTCCTGAGAAGAAATAATGTCATAGAAACTTTAAGAATGTTATGCCGTTCATATGAAGTTCAGATCAATTCGATTGTTCTGACTTTCTGCTCTATCTTCCAAATTTTTAGGACAGAGTGGTCACGTCAAACTAAGTTGAAAAAAGAAGAGCGCTAAAAGGAGTTAGCATACATGCCAACACAGAAGGATCTCATTGCTGAAAGAAATTAGACTCCTTTAGCGATCATATATTTATTGTCAGTATAGAGCGTACTTGGTGATAATTCCAAGCTAAGCTAAGCTGACCTTATCTTTATTTATTTTTTTAAAGTGCAGTTCAGTAATGAGTTGTGGATCAGTACAGAGTTATGCGCAAGAAAATACCAGAGTTCCGAAAAGTTGCCAGTATTTACCAAAATATTACTACTTGTGTTAGAAAGCCTCACAAAAGCTTTCCTACTTTTGGATGGTCCTTACAAGATTAAATGCCATAAATCAACAATAATTGTCTGCAAAAAGTTATGTTTTTGAAACAATTGGATTCGTTTGCAAGTTTGCTTTATGAACTGCTTCTAGATTGACTGAGAATGGTAGCATATTCCTAAAATAGAGCTCTAACACTCCCTCCCTGCTTATTTGTAGCATTTCCCTAAAAAATGAGCTGATACTAAATCATCGTGCTCAAAATGAATTGGTGTTTTCTCACTTGGACCTCTCCGATATTGTAATAGTATTATGGACGATATTAGGTTTTCAGTAAATAGCGTCTCAAAATTAATTCAGCTTATTCCGATCAGATTAAAATAGACACTCAAGTTCCGTAATGCAAGCAAAAGAAGGCCTTGCACCTCTCAATTAATAAAAAGAGTGAACATTTGGAGCTAGTTTTAGCAGCTGACTAGAGTGTAAAAAATTAAAATTACAACATGACACTCACGCTATCCATCATCGTAGATCCACTTTGGCAATGCTAAAGTATGTGCTCCTGCCCACAGGGACTTGCACCGTTATCATTGTTAAAACCGGATCAAAAAACAGTAATGTGAATCACTGCAAAGTCTTAGAAAATGTACTGGAATAAATATTTGATATTTACTATTGAATCCCCACTGGCATTATTTTGAAAAACGCCTTTGCTGCTTTATCATAGATTACGCTCGCAACGTCACGTTTTGGTACTGATATCCAGTATTTGCGACAGCGAACATTGGATAAACGGATATTTATACCTCTACAAAAGATTTATAATTAATTTCAAAACCTGACGTTAAAATTAAAACTTGTGAAGTACAAAATGGAAATTGAATACGAATTTCGCAATGATTTCTTTGACTTTGATCCAAAGGCAAATGAGTTTGAATTAAACTTCGACGCTCAGGAGCAAAGCAAGCAATGGGTCTCACTTAATAACATGACTTCATTCGAAACTCAAGAACATGAGCTAATAGGCTCTCTGATTGGTCTTAAAGTATATAGCAAGGAATGCCTGAAATTTGGTAGAAGGATATCAAAGCTTATGCTTCGACATCTTTCAAATTACAGTGCGTTCTCTCAACATTTTTTAGATATGTCTGCTCAAGTTACAAACACTATTCGAGGTGCTTTCGCATTGAAAGAAGCCGCAAAAAAGGATTTGATCAGAGATCAATATCTGATCCTTCGAAGCATCTGGAAGGAGTTCAGAGACTGCTTGTCCTATCATACGAATAAGAAAATCTGCATCGTAAAACCTGAATACTGGAATATTGTCTTTAACCGCAAGAACTTCATTGTCTGTGCCAAAAGAGCCATCGAAAGTCTTCAAAAAGATTTCCTTTTGAATTCTCCCTATGAAGAAGCCAGAATTCTGGACTGCATGTGTGAAGTATTGTTCGGTGTCAACCAGCTTATGACACTAACCTTTATTTTGGCTGACACTTCAGACGATGGAGGCAAGCACATGAGAGGTTTAGACAACATCGAGAATTTTCTTGTTATGATAGTGGACGCTGGTCTCTTTGAATTTTACAATCACAGGAGCGGAAAATTCGCGCGAGAATGCTGTGGGAGATGTAAAATCTGTGGGTCCAGAGCAGTTCCTTGGAACTTTTTGTCCCTTTTACAAGCAGCAAGGAAGAAGTTAAAAACTATCAGTGAGCTTATTCCAAGCACCTTTTCATCCGATCTTTGGATCGTTAACAGTCAGCAACTGTTTTATCTTCTTTCGTTGCTGGTAAAGCTTTGATTTCTACGCCTTTGTCTATAATTAGGGTTTGTTTTTTAATTCACAACCGTTCTTGGGTTCTTCTTTCTTATGTTTTTTAAAACAATTGCTGTATATACTAGGCCAATACTAATTTTTTTTTCATCCTTCATATTGTTCATATGAGATGAGATCTTCAAATTATTTATGATGTTTTTAACGTGCTAATATCTTATTCCTTTTATGTATTTACATTTTCACAGAGGTCTATCGATGGCTTCAATAATGTTAATGAAGAACACCAACAATTCTTTGTTCTCTGAAAAAGCAGAAATGCAATGGATCGTAAAACAGCGATTGTGAAACTCCGTTTATCAGAGAGACTATTCAGGTCCTACTGAGTGCAAAGTATGGAAGTAGCCCATCTTCATAGATGGGATAATATCATCCATAGCTGAAGTCATAGTATAAACCTAACATAGAATCGAAATTATCGTACTGAAAAATTAAATAAAGATTATTGCAAAAAAAATCGTCAGTGTACTAATTAGGGTTGATAGTTTTTATAAATAAAGCAGGCTGTGAATCCTGAATTAAGATGTTCCTTTGGAAACAAGAGCTTGTCGTTAATGTCTGGCTTCGAGAGTGACTTATTAAGACTTTGTGGGGTCTGTTTGTCCCTGCTATGAATATCATTTCAACAAATGAGTCTTGCTAATATCAATACCAAGCATTTGTTGCTGTTTTCGATCTAATCTGTGAATAAAGCATACAACCATCCCATTTGTTAGCTGTTCCAAGTTCTCAAAGAGACACGACACGTAATTTTAAGGCTCTAAAGCAAAAATACCTCAAATATGTTTGAAACTATTGGGGAAAAAAAGCAACGAATCGACTTAACCCTGCCTCTACTGACGTAGGAGAAACTATTTGGAGACTACTTATTAATTTGTTTTCCTCGGGTCTAACCTATATATTAAAGCGAAGTTTTCCTTAGATGCTACAGCTTAGGATTACAATTTGACGAGGGAGCAACTGTTTTGAATTTCTATTAAACTATCTCCAATTATCTTAAACTTTTACGTCTCGAGAAAATTTCGATTAATTAGATGTATTCCATCAGTTAACGCTTAAAGCAATTATAGATTTCTCCGAAGACGCTCAGAAGCCCCTCTGATTTATGTTCCCCTACTCAAGTCTCCATATATAGAAAGGCTATTAGGAGCTCTACCCTCCCATTTAGCAATAAAGCAACCCAGGCTCCTGTTTACATATTCTCATGTATTTTTACAGCTTTTTCTCACAATGTCATTGTGTTGAGTCGTAATGCCTTAATTTAGTGTATCATTCCTCAGGAACCAGGCTTCATTTTCACTTTGCAGTCACAATATGGTTTATAGTATCAATATGAGTGACTCTTTCTTTCAGTTTTTCAGAAAACCTAACCGTGAATAAATTTAAGCTTGGGAATCTAATAAAGCGTCAGTGTATTAGAAAAAGGTTACGGTAAATTAGAATTTCAAATTATTGGATCAAATTTTAACTTCACGCCAGCTTGTAATCTAAATGCGAGAAATTATTTCGAATGTAGTCGCGAAATTTTTTCATGAATCTAATCGATTTAGAACACAAACAAAATCGCTCAGCGTTATTAAGATTCTGAATGTTCTTAGTAAACTTTCTAATAATGAATATTTGCAACCATTAATAGGAAAGAAGGCACCCACCTTCAGTGCGAAAGTTCCATCTCAGTATAAAACTTAAGACTTTATCTGAGGAAAATACAAATAATCAATTTGCAAATTCTAAAAATTCAAGAAATTTCACGAAATGTACCAAATGGACATTGAATACGAATCTCAACCCTCCTTCTTCGGCACGAAGAAGATCAATGAAGAATTCGATATCTCCTGCTTCTTCGAGAGTGAAAAGGCAGGAGTGAGCCAACTAAATCTCGAAATACCCTTGTTCGACGACTCCGATCTCAATGAGTTCTCCGGCTCGAAAAGCTTTGAGGAAAACTTCTCCGCCAACAATCAAGACGATAGCAACAAGGCAAGCAAATCGCATGGTAAGGAAAGCCTGAAATTCAGCAGGAGACTGGTTAAAGTTTTATCGAAGCACCTTTCCAACAAAAGTGCTTTTGCTAGCAGCTTTCTACAGTGCTCGGCGAAAGTCATCAATTCGATCTTAGCAGCGTTTGCCGTGCCTCAACGCGAGATTTCCTGGCTGGTGGAAGACCAAAGTACCCTTCTCCAGTTCGTTTGGAAGGAGTTGAAGGACTGTTTGTCTTACCATAAGAACAAGAAAATTTGTATCGTCAAGCCCGAATACTGGAATAATGTCTTCTGCCGCAAGACTTTCTCGAGTCATATCAAAGCCTCCCTTCAATATATCCAAGATTCTGGGTTACGAAAGCTCCTTGCTGAGGAAGAGGGAATCTTCAGGTGTTTTTGTGATATTCTATTTTCTATGAATCAATTGATGACGATAACCTACGTCTTGAGAGACAATACGACGGACGGAGGGAAATTCCTGAGGGAACTTGGGACTATCGAGAATTTACTTCTATTAGTAATAAACTCGGGTCTCTTTGAGTTCTATAACCACAGCAGCGCGAAATTTGCACCCGAATGCTGTGGGAAATGTAAAATTTGCCGCTCGAAGATCGTTCCTTGGAATATGAGCACTATTTTAAAGGATACGAGGGAGAAACTAAAAGTACTGCTGGACTTAGTTCCTAGTGTATGTACCTCCGACCTCGAAGTTGCAGCAGATCAAGAATTATTTTACCTTATTTCTTTCCTGATTAGTTCCTAAATTAAGAAAGGCCTCATCCTGGTCTACAGGCACAAAATGCGAATGCTAATGAGACTCTTCTTTCTTTAACTTTTAAACGTGTGTTTTTTTGTTTTTATTCTTATTTGTTAATATGAATACCTATTGGAGACCTCCCTAAGCCTCTTGTAGGTCACTGAAATATATCTTTTTTTAAAGGTTGTTCATTGTGAATACCTTTTTTATCGGATGAGGTTATTGCGATGGATTATTAGTACTCTAAGTGTTTAATCTCAAGACGAAACGGTTCGAATTCAATTAAATTTATTTTCGCTGTGTTTGGATTCAATGTATATGACTGAAATGCATCAACTAATAATGTCTCAAGTTGTAGAATGAAGCGGATAGTAAGAATTAGCTTGCCCTTAGAAGGGATTTAGTCAAGTTAAAATTTTATATTGAGTTTCTCAGATTTTTTCTTTGTTGGGTATATTCTTTACTGAGTTTGCATTTAGATTACAAATAAACTATACAGAATATTCGTTAATTTGAAAAGAGATAAGTTTCAAGAACACAAGAAAAAAATTTCAAGAACATAATTAACTCCAGTGTGTCATATTTCAATATTTCATTAAGTTTATGGAAAAAGAAGAAAACAAATAATATAGAAAAGGGTATTTCAAAGGGTTGAATAACTAAATACACGTTCAATCCAGGAAGAAGGGCAGAAGATACTGATGGAATTATTATTTAGAAATATAAGGAGTTTGAACATTGACACTACAAGATTTCAACCATAGCAGTTTGTTGCCTTTTCCCTATGGAAAATTAAGTATAATTCAAATGAACTCGATAGGATTAGTATTTAGTGAGAGAACCCACATCAGTAATGAAAAAAGTTACAAATTTGAGCTGTTAATTTGGTATCTCGATATCAAATATTTGCATTCTGTTCCTTTGATTAAGTGCCGAGGGTCTAAAGTATATATTTAATACGAATATGGAAATATGTAGGCATGAATTATCTAATTGTTTAGATATTTTTTACGACTGAATGATTTTAATAGCTGACATAATCGATAAACCCATGGCTCCCAACAGCGCGAAATCTCCCAAGAGAGCTCCAGTATTTCTTAGCGGATGCGCTGCTCCTTCCTTTGTCACATAGAAGCAGTACAGAAGCCTTCCAACAAAGAATGCTACTCCAGCAATCGTTGCGTAGAATGGATAGACAATGCCTCCGATCAGCGTCATGATCACAAACGCTGCGATCTGCTCAACTAAGTTATAGTGCGCTCTTTGAGCATTGTTAAAGTAGACCCAGTCTTTGTAAGAAAGTTTCTGAGAATATCTGCCATTTCCCATGTCTGGATATCCCAGAGGTCGGACATGAGTTTTGGTTTCTTTGAAATGTAAGTCTCCGAAATGAGTTTCCATGAACTCTTTATTGAAAACTTGTTTCCTCGCGCGTGCGACAACAGCGAAACCAATAACGAAGCACTCAAGTCCGATAGCTACAAGAACGAGCAGTAGCCAGCCGTGATCAGGAGTGATGACCAGAGAGAAAGCCATTGGAATGAGCTGGTTGTTTTATCAAATTTTCAATCGAATTATCTGAGGATTGATTTTCAAAAAAACTTTCAAATAAGATATGTTTTACAATTTCCTTAATGGTGATATGGTGTCCAATTTATCATTTTCTATTCTATACATCACAATTTGCCTGAAATTCATACTCATCGAGAGCTTTCTGGAATTCACAACATTCATTTAGCAGATATTATTAGCTTTAAGATAGTCAATTGCAATTACTTTATTCAATAACCGCTTAGTTTTCAAGTAAAGCACAATACAATGGTAGACTACCAATCAAGAGTCACCGTTTCAAAGAGACATTTTTCCAATTCAACTTTATCATCCTCAGCATAAGAGAACATAGGCAATTTCTTCTAACTTATCATTAAAAAGATTAATGATTGGAGGCTGCATTGAAATCTATGTATGACAGAAGAACACGCATCATATTTCCGTGATTATCGTTGTAATTCATAATATAATTTGCATTATTTCGAGTGTTTTATGGACATTTCAGTCTTTGATACAAAATTTGAAAGGGAATCAAATCTCCTAGCACCCCGAATTCTGTTTTAGGTTCGTAGCAAGGTTCTATTATATAAAGAAAGGAAATATCCAAGCTGAGCAGACTGATTTTGAATTTTAATTTGCCAAAGGTTTGAGTAATACCCTGCCTGAGTTGATATCGTAAAATAGCAATTTACAAAATTTTTAATTCAAATTCAAAAGCCTTTTTGTTACCAAAAAATACAACTGCTGAAAACTCGTCTATAAATACTCCAAGATAAATCAGGTTTATAATTCAAAAGTCATCAAAACTTTTAGAACCTACCTTTTTCTTCAAAAACTTTTAGCACATCTTAAATGAGAGAAGTCATCTGTATCCACATCGGTCAAGGTGGTATCCAAGTCGGTAACGCCTGCTGGGAACTCTTCTGCCTTGAGCACGGTATCCAACCTGATGGTCAAATGCCATCCGACAAGACCATCGGAGGTGGTGATGATGCTTTCAACACCTTCTTCTCTGAAACCGGTGCCGG
>ENA-UOTX01000211-UOTX01000211.1-compost-metagenome-genome-assembly--contig:-NODE-211-length-64957-cov-17.732028_pt1 | contig 64957 bp, 43 predicted proteins | sample MGYA00238143_ERZ746982 | MGnify/ENA primary metagenome ERZ746982 (study PRJEB28758, sample SAMN06268862) | compost metagenome | isolation source: single cell | place: USA: California, Emeryville, Joint... | reverse complement strand
TGTACGAGAGGTTGAGTATAGTATCTGAAGTCGATTTCTTGGGTGTCGGTGAACTCTCCGTTAACTGAGACTCTCAGTATGATTGGTCCAGGTTTTGAAGCTGAGGGCGAGACACAGACCAAGCAGGTGTTGTTCTTGATGTCAAATATGAATGTTAAGAATTAAAGAGCAGAGCTTGGTGTTACTCCAGTTGGATGTCCGAGGAAGATCGCTTCGTCAAGGTTGTCGAAGATGTCGTATTCCTCTTGGTAAGAGGTGAACTTCTCAGTATGCTTAACAAAATGGTCTCCAACAGACGCACAATGAACCCAATCAGCATCTACGGTGTGTCCACCGGCACCAAATTGACACTACAAAGATGATTTGAGTGTAAGGTACATTGATAGAAAGAAGGGATTAAATTACCTTTGGGAATCTGAAATCTGAGTAGTTCTTTCCTTCGAAATAGCGCGAATAAACGGTGATCTTGGTCAACCCTTCAAGCGGTCTAAGATTGGTGAATAAGTTCAGAATGATAGCAATTTGAAAGTTTACCCTGTGGGAGGGAAGATACCATCAATTTGCCAAGAGCCTGAACTTGAAGTTGAAGTCTTGTTTGATGTTGCGGCAGATGCGTTGAAAACTAGCAGAGCTGCTACAGCTGCGAATAGAAGATATTTCATTTTGGATTTAAAAAGTTTGAATTTTTTTGGTTTATTACAACGTTTTTGAATCTGATTAAGATATACCGGCTTAAATCAATCCATCATAAAAAATTCAAATTTGAACTGTGAAATAGCATTTAAATAAGTTTGGAATTGATACTGAACAATGATCAAGTTTCTTCGGAAAAACAACTGTAGTTTTTTTTTTATAGGAGGGTTGTTGCCCAATGGATTGTTTTTTGGCATTACATTCATTGTGGTGTCATTCATTCCAATAATCTTGGAAAATCTGCTGCGATCTCACGGAAAGTGAGATGGGCGACCTTAATGTAACTAAATGAAACCATCTGCTTAGGGAAAAAAAGTTCAGATAGGTTTTCTGACTGTCACTCTTTTTCAAATGAGCTGAAGTTTGCTGTCCAACTAAAATTCAAACTTTTTCTTTCCTTCAGAAGATTTGCAAAAAAAAACTTTAACTGCGAAAATTTTGAACGGAAAGAGAAACCGGTGAGAATTCGTTCCTCATATTTGGAAACTTTCATTACCTATAGATATCTTAAATGTATAGCCGTGAATGACCTTAAACAAGCAAAAATTGGAGGAGAATGTAATGTAATATATAACATGATGCAATAGCAGACAAAAACTTTATCAAAACGAAAATAAGAGGCAGAGTCCGAATATTGGTCTCTTTCCACTTTTCGAATTTTTCGAGAAAGAATTGTTACCGAAAATGGTTCATAGATTGAGGTTTGTTAAATCTCTGGCGATTGTTTCTTTGAGAGAAAGCAGGAGTTCTTGAAACACTTGGTCTGCCTGCGTCATTAAATAATGCTCTTCTAATCCCTGCGAAGGATCTGTTTCGAGATCTCTCTCTCTGGTTTTCTTGACTATCATTTTCCCTCCAACCGAACTGCTCCCTTGGTTTATTCTCTGCAGGATGGGTTGCCTGTTTCGGCCCGAAGTCAGTCGGTCCCATTGCAATTTTTTCTGAAGGGCGCCTTTGTATACAGATTTCTCCAGTTGACCTGATGACTTTTCTCGAAGGGATTCCCTCCTCCCGAATTGAGCCGTCTATTCGTCTGATGGACGGTTTTTTGAAGCTTTCTTGCTGCGTTATATTACCTTCCTCTCTTTGTTCATACTCAATAGGCTTCGGCTCTGAGCATTTGTTGCAAAATTGTCTATTCTTAAAGTTCACGTTACGACAGTTAAAACATTGCCAATCGCCTTCTTTAAAAAGTCCTGGTGGCCCAAGCAGTGCCACAGGCGTTCTCAGAATTTCAGTAATTGGCTTCGGAGCATGACAGCTGAAGCAGCTTTTATTAGAAGGAAAATTAGAATTGGTACAAAATTGGCACCTCCAATGATACTCCTTTCCTTCAGAAACATTTCGAGACCCAATAATCTGTCGCCTTGGCCGATTTTCGTCCCTCATCATCTTCTTTCTAGCAGCAAATCCTATCAGTAGTTCACCCCTATCTTGATTTTTCTGGAATTCTTCCATTTCTTGCTCGTGAGCATTAATTCTCTGTCTCGATATTTGATACGGAACTTGGCATTGAGTTGAACCGCCTGATGAAAAGCTAGCTCCTTTAGAAGATCTCTTTTCAAGCAAGTAGCAGGGCGTTTCTTTCAGCATTTCTAGTCTGGCCTTGCTATTTCGGTTATCAAAGGACATGAGCCGATAACTAGCTTTTCTCAGCGAATTCTAATATTATTTTGAAATTCAAATTGCGTTAATATGAATAATCTCAAAGCTCAAATGAAAGGATTTTCAACAGTACGTAAAAATAAGATCTAATATTTCGAATTGATAGATTATGAGAGCTTTGTATCAATCAAAGTGCTCAGCTTTACCAGCTTGTCTAAACTGAATATCAAAGGATTGTAGTTCGTACCAGCGTTCTCCTGCCCTTCGTCAGCTTCATCTCCTCCTAAATAACAAAAATCTTTATTTTTCTTCGTTTTATCACTCCAACATGCACTTTGATGCCTTTTCTGTCTCTTTTTCTGAGGCGAGCTGAATAGCACAGAGCCTTTCTCTTTTTCATAAGAAAATTACCAATTAGACGTTAATTCTTCAGGTAAATGAGATTTACTTCTACGTTTTGGTAGTACTTGCCGAGTGATATGCTCCTCAGGAAGAACTGAAGAGTCAATTGAATGGCTTTGGTCGTTCAAGTTAATTTCATTAGTTGTTTTATCTCCTCCTTTGAGAGGAGAGAGGTGAAACTCTGGTATATTTTCTCTATTTGCAGGGTATTCAACTTTCTCTTTTTTCCCAAACGTGAAGCTACCTACAATATATAATATAAGTATAACCATAACCTCAAAGGTTCTATACCTTTTGGTGTCACATCACCCTGGGAATGGTTGAACCTAGCTGAAATTTGAGGGTCAATTTGCATTTCCACCAAAGATTGATCTCGAGTGATCCCTTGAAGTTCATTGCTGACGTCCAAATCCTTTATGATCGAAAGGCTGGACGACTGGTTCGAGATCGAGAAGCTGTTGAATTCTTTACATTTCATGGCTTCCAAATCTGCGATCTTATCTTTCTGAGAGCCAAGTGTTTTAAGTTGCTCTTCTTCCAGTGAGCAAATTCTCTTGAGTTTTATCACCATGAGAAGTTGGATCACAAAATTGAACGACTCTCCACCCAAAAATATGTAGCTAGTAGAGCTTCTCCTTCCAGACAAAGCTATCAAATTAAATATACCAAGTTCAACAGCCTCTGCCAAGGAGAGTACGCAACTTATCAAGAAAATAACTCTCATTTTCCTGAGTAGAGTTAACAGCTGATCTCTGAATCCAGGAGCAAGTTTCGCTCTTGCTGTTATGGAGAAAGCAACGAGCAGAATTTTAAAGTTGAGAATGGAAGCGCAAATTATCAGAATGAGTTTAGAAAAGCCTTTCAGAGGCTGTTGCTGTGAAGCTTTTTGCCTTCGTTTGCACATAGTAGCAACGATAATTAGCATCCCCACCACCTGAAGCATCAAGAATAGTGCTGTAAAAGTTGTATGTGAGGCTGTTTTGGCCGTGGAAGAATGAGAGCTGGTCAAAGTATCGAAGAGAAGATATAATCTCTCCCAAGTTTCAGCGATACTCGAAAGAGCGACCATGGTAGCAACTGTTTGATAGTTGAGTTTCTTTGCGTTAAGCAGCAGACTAATCATCGCTGAAAGTAGCAAGATCGTTAGATAAGCACCTCCGACCAGCCAGCTAATCGACTCTTTGCCATTATCTGAAAGGTCTGAATTCTCCATGCTTGAATTGCTGTCGGACACCACTTTATAGCAAGCACGTGCGCTAGATAAAGTGTATCCTTCAGAGCATGAGTCGCAAATATAAGGACTCAGAGAACATTTATCGCAAGAGCTGATACATTTTAAGCATAATCCGTTGGTAGTGAAGTACTTTTCAGGACAAGCTTTGAGGCAGCTGCCGTTGAGCATGTGATAATGCGGCACACAAGACGTGCATCGTGAGCTTTGATCCCTGCAAGTGCCGCAAGGAAATTGGCAAACAAAACTCGTATTCATGTATAGAACTACATCTTCCAGGGTTTGTCCGGCTTGATTCACTGTTACCGCACGAACAAATGGGCCGTCGATACGCGATAATGGTGGATTCCTAATCCCATAGATGTTAAAGTCGATTGGGAAATGCATGGTTTCTCCGATATCAGGCTTGGCTAACTCAAAAGTGGTGCTATTTTTCCGGCGACATGATATCATCGGTAAGATAACCATGGTTATCGCGCAACTCGCGTTGCTGAGGTCGAATGCAGGGTTAAAAACCACATACATTGTCTGGTTGATCCCAACCTGTACGAAAGGATGCGTGACGATGGTAAAGTTAGTCAGTTCGCCTAAATAATTGGAGCTCAGCCCATAGCTACTGACATTCAGAGTGCCTACATTCGCCAAACTGTAGACCATACTTGAATTATCGCTTAGATTGAGGTCGGGAGATTTAAGAACGAACCCAAATGGATCGGAATCTTGATTGTTCATAGGATTTTTCATCGCCAATTGAATAGTGAACGTACCTTCAGGATCAACTTTCAATGGAAGAGTAATCACAATAAATGTATATGAAATAAATTCGATGCTTTTCCAGCCTGAACTATTGCTGATATCGTAGAGAGGCCACACTTCTGTCGGGACTTGTGAAGGAAATGTCACTGAAAGGTTATAAATGTCGTCTAGTTCAGCTGGAGTTACGAACGTTATTGTGCATACGACAGAATCAAAAGGTACTTTTGAAGTTAAATTATACGATAGTACCTGAAACTTTGTTGTTGTGTTCACGTAGAGACAGATTTGGTCTGGGCTTTGGATTGGAATGCCTTCGTTTTGATTGACCAAAGCAATCTGGAATCCGCAATACTGTCCCAAAATTGTAGGGTTTTGTAAGTTCCAAATTTTTAGAGATATTTTCAGAAGAGGCTGAGCGGAGTCGAATAAGTTTGAACTGATAATCCAAGTCGTTAGATTGGATTGAGGTTGGTTGCTCTCAGGCGATATGCTGCATAGAAAATTGCCAAGAGAGCAATTGAGTGTTTGTGAGGTCAGAAATGCCGCTGGAAGAACGAGTTTGAAAGCATTTGTGTCTGTTTCCGTGGAAACAGTCATATTAATCGTCAGTTTTAATGGTGTATTAGCCGCAAGAGCTGATTGATGGTAGTCGGTGACCTGAATGCTGGTTGCTCCTGCGCTTTCTGCTATGTTGAGTATCAAAATTGTATAAACAAGTAGCCAAAAGGTGTTTTTCAACATGGTGAAGTGTTTAAGAATTATTGCTATGGAATTATTAACCGCTGACGTCGCATCTATATGAATCGAGGTGAGTTGAGTGAAAGTATCGTATCCATAGCACGCTAGATCAAAGTATCTAACTTAAATCTAGAGTAAATTTATTGCCAACCAAATCGATACATGTACTCTAAATTCAAAAAATTGATTCCATAGAGCATTATCACAGAATTAATGTGAGAATTAAATGATATGGAATGCGAACGAAATAATTATTGAGGTTCTCTGAATTTCTTATTGAGTCTGGAATTAGGAGAGAAAGTGGTGCTGGTTAGTTAGAAACATCAAAAAGCGACACTTCTGACTTTATTATTAATTGCAACCACAATGTAAGATTTGTTTCGATATGATTAATGGTATATTTGGCTGGAAACGTTATAAAAGCCCAGTTAACCACAGATTAAGGGAATGGAAATGGGCTAACAAAAACTGATGGTTTCCGATGGATCTTTGAGTTATGTGTGGAAAGTCTCTACTATTTAATTGGCTTTATTTATCTAACAAAAAAGAAAAAATCAGAAATCACCCGCCTACTACCAAAAGATGTTGTCAGGTACTCTAATTCGAGAAATTAATTTCTTCCTCACTAATGATTTCAATTTAACGTATTTATGGTGTCCATGTCCTGCCATTTTCCTCTATGTTTAGATTTCTGTGTTCTCTGCAATATTATGATCTGATATTTCAATCCGTTTAGAATCACCGATTACACAGTTTCAACCCATTGTTTACAGCACCTGTGTTTCAAATAAAATCGCGGTTTACGATCTCCACTCAAAGAGCTATTATGATAGATTCGAAGCCGTCAAATTAACAACTGAGTCGAACGAATGTACTGATTTAATAATTGAGACGAGCTGACTTATATTGAAAGATTGCAACTGGACACATGTGAAGAAGATTCCAGAAACAAATCATCTTGTATCCCTAAACCATAATAGCTGCAGCGATGGATCTGCGAACCTTGAAATATTCAATTTCACAACGAAAAAGTCTTCATCGACATATGTTTTTCAAGAAGTTCTGGGAGGTAGCACTCACATCCTTGTCTTCTTGCTTAGTCATGATTGTTTTGTTTATTCATTGATGCTTTGGAATCTCGAGTTGTTATAATATAAATAAGAGACCGCTAATAAAGATTTGGTTGAATTTAGAGACGTCGTTTGGAGACTTCACATATAATCATCGCAGGCAAATGATGGCGGCACTTCCATTAAGAGAGAAGATTGGATATCACTTATTTGAGCTCCCAGAGGGAGGAACTGCCAATCTACTCAGGAAGTCAAAATGGGACAGTCAGCAGACAAGTAACGTGTGATGGTTTGATTCTCTCCTGACTGTTGTCTATCATTAGATCGAATTTCAGGAATAGATATAGATAAGTCTGGAAGACTAATATCCACGATTGATGAGTCGGCTTCGCTTGTGGTGTCTGAAATTGAGACTCAGAGGTCAGTGCTTCAAAAATCTTTCGGAGCGGGTAATCATTTGGTGAAGTTGTTTCAAGCTGTTGAATTTGTGTGCAAGGAAATGGAGAAGCTAATAAATCCAGATGGAATTCTGCATCAGCCACTTCACTCATCTACGTGAAATTTCGGGATAACGATCTCAATGAATTAGATGTAGAGAAGGGAAAGCTTCTACTCCGAAATGCCTGCGAGCTACATTCCTATGGTAAAATAATATATATACATTCGAAATAAACTATTTATCATTTCAACGCCTGGTAGCTTTCGTGTATTGGATAGAAATCAGTCAAATAGATCCAAATCTACTCGCTACAGGCTGGGATAGAACAATCAGAATATACGATCATAGAGAAGGCTGTATAGTGAAAGAGTGCGGCGAAAATCTTCACTTATGTAAACATTTAATTCTAAGTACTCAATTAGATCATCAGTTAATTAATCTCAGCCTCTATTTATTGCGGAGCTTGGAGTCCGCAGGGGACTCTACTTGCAACCTGTGCTGGAGATTGTACCCTCAACGTGGTTGATTTTGGGACAGGTAAAACGCTGGAAACTTTGGTGTCCAAAGATAATGGTATTCAAATTAAATTTCTTTCTTTACTTGACAGAACTAACCCTTTCTGCAGAAAAGGTGACTTCTGTCTGTTTTGCTTGAGAACCGACCACCCAATCAGTATGAATGACTCTCAGAAAACCAGAAAACTTTTTAAAGAGGACTGTTATTATACATATTATTGAACAAACTTTTATGGACTATGCATTAAGTTGAGATAAAAATCTCATTGTATAAGTCATTGGATGATTTAAAATCTTCATTAGAAAACCCTCGCTTTGGTGTAATATTCGTGAAATTTATTTGTCATCTAGTGTGATCCTTTTCGCATTAGAGATATTTTGCAGCCATTCAAACACTCAAAGCTACCAATATCATTTGCGCCTTGCGTTACTAAAAGTTGATAGAGTTTCAAACTTATTCAACGAAAGATTATTTTCTGAATCTGATAAAGATAAATCTTACCTCAGATCAGCACAAAACATGTTGCCAGGTAATTCAACTTGCAAGAAACAGTTCTTTATACATGGCGTCAATATGTGCTGAATGAAACTTCAGCGATCTCCTTGAAATATTTCAACTGGTCTATTTTATTCGCTCCCATATGAAATTTTCATTCGCACTATTCGACACTTTAACATTCATAGCGTCTCATAGTGAGCTATCCGGAACCATTGCCTGTAGTGGTTGCGTTTCCAATGAAATCAACGTTTATGACCTCCAATCACGATCAATACGCTATAGTTTCGATGGAGTTCGATTATCAACCCCTGGAAATGAGGGTAACCTTGACAAAATTCGATGTCTTGTTCACTTATCTTAAAAGACTACAGCTGGACTCATGTGAAAAAAATCCCAGAAACAGATTTAATTGTATCATTGAATCATCAGTATGAGGCTCGACGTGCAAATATGGAGGTTTTCAACTTAACGACGAAGAAGCCTGTAAAAACATACATGTTTCAAGAAGTTCAAGGAGGTAACGATTATACCTTCACCTCAATTTTTAGATTGCTTGTTTGCTTCGGTTAATCTCTGTTATTTTTTCAAATCTCACGTTCTAAGAAAAATTATCACAAAAGGATAATTAACCTGAATTATAGACACAACGTTTGGAGACTTCACATATAATCGTCGAAAACAGATTATGGCGCTGCTACCAGTCACCAAGAAGATTGGATATCATTTATTCGAGCTTGAAGATAGAGGAATTGCCCATCTGATACAAAAGTCGAAATGGAATCCTGGTCATAGATGTAGCGAATGATACCTCGTTTATTGCTTTCTCTATTCTGAGGTCTTGTTGGGAGAGGAGCTTCAATTTTATTTTATCAAACTAGGAAAGAATGACAATATATTTCGCGTTTAGATGGAATTTCAGGACTAGATATCGAGAAAGATGGAAGATTGATCTCCTCTATCGACGAATCTTGTTTCCTTACGGTCGCTATAGTCGGCACCCAGAAGGTAGTTTTTGAAAAACAACTGGAAGACTTTGGTAAAGAAAACCTATACATCATCTGAAATGAGACTTCATTTATATGCTAGGATATGGAGATTCCAATAAGTGCAGATGGAATCCTGCATTAGACTCGCTCCTTTATGTAAAATATAGTGGTAAGAAACTGAACGTCCTAGACGTAGAGAAAGGAACGTTTCTTCATCAAAGAGACTTTGAGTTGACTGATGGCCGTAATACTTGATTGCTATTCCTAGCATTGATATTTTATCTTTTTCTTATTTTCAGTTTATTTGTGGTGGATTGAACTGAGTCCCCTGAATCCCAACCTAGTAGCTACAGGTTGGGGCAAAACCATTAGAATATATGATCATCGAGAAGGTCGTGTAGTGAAAGATTGTGGAGCCGGGCTTTATCGAGGTTGAACCTTGTCTTATTTTCTTCCCAGGAATCAATGTAACTTTTTTTTGCAGATTCCATTTATTGCATATCTTGGAGTTCAGACGAGACTATGCTTGCAGCATGTGCCGCCAACCCATTGGTGAAAGTGGTTGACTTTGGCACTGGGAAAACATTAGAAAGTTATTCTTCACCGGATTGTAACAAATACATTATTACTAAGCTTTAAATGAACCATTTTATTATAGCTAAAGCAATGTCTCTCTGTTTTGTTTGAGACTCATTGCCATTAATAAGAAGATGACTTTGGAAGGAAAGCCGGGGTTAAATTGTTACCAAAAGAACAAAACAAGATGTATAAAAAATTCAAAAATTAACGTATTTCTTATATCAATTTGAATTAAAGAATCCACATTAAAACACTATCATCCTTTTCTCTCTTTTTTCTTTAAACTTTGGGTATAACTGCTGGATTTAAAATTGGAACTGGAGTTGTCATTATTATTATGATAGATCGGAAATTATATGTTCTCTTAAATTTATTGGACCTGCCACAACTCTCATGGTACCTATTTTCGTTAGCGACAACAGATACCTCAGTCCTCTTGGTGAAATCGAAATTAGAAGCTAATAACCTCATGAAGAAGTAAGATCAAGGAATTAGTTCATTCTCTCGACGACAGTCGATTTACCGTGTGCGGATAAGGCAGGCCATCAAAATTCATAGCTCTTGGTTAGTGCATTTAGGAGCAATTCTAGTGATAGCCGCTTCGTACTTAAGACTCCCGCACAGCTTATTATTACGAATTAACTCTAATGTGATTTTCCCGGGTTAATCTTATAGTAGCGCCTATTCAATTTTAAATAATTTAGAGTATTTTAAAATAGACCGAAGAAACACTAACAAAGAAACAATGGATCCTATAAAAGCAGGAGAGGACATCACTGAAAGCCAGGCGTCTTTCAAATCCAAGCGCGACCAATACTCAATTGAGATCAGGAAGAAAAAAACAGAAGATGTGCTGAACAGTAAGCGTCTGAAATTCTCTCGAACAGGTGAAGGCGAGCAAGTCCAGGAAAAAATTAATGCGATGGAACTTCAGGAGGTATTTCTTTCAAACCATTGACCAAAGAAGTATCATAATGACATGAAAATTATAGTTGAAAGCCTATTTCAAGCAGTACGTTGATGAATTCTTTAGCAGCATTAAAGCTGATGACACAGAAAAGCTTTACAACGCTTTAAATGGCATTCGGAGAATCATCTCAAGGAACAGTGGAGACTCGCTCAATACGCTGTTGTATGATGCTAAAATTCTTCCTACAATAGCAACGCTCTTGGACGAGAAATTCAAAGATTATTCAAAGGTTCAGTTCGAGGCTGCTTGGATTATCACCAACCTGGCAGGAGGAGAACCAAGTGATACTAACTATTGCGTAAACACACTCCATGCAATCGAAAGGTTCATCAAGATTCTGAATCGACCAGTTCCACTTGACCCGAATCAAGTCGACAATTTTGAAAACTTAAGAGACCAGGTATTAAACAATTGCTTGTTCTCCAATTAAATTTAGCATTTAATCGTGAAAAGGCTGTTTGGGCACTATGCAATCTGTCCGGTGATTCAGATGTGAACAGAGATAAATGTCTCCAATACGATCTGATGGATAATGTGCTGGCGATTCTTTCTGGAGCATCAATCAGGCCAACTCATCTCAGAAATTTCCTATGGTTAGTATCGAATCTATGCCGAGGAAAGCCTTATCCGCCTTTTGACGAGGTAATACGAGAGTATTAACTATATATGTAATGCATTAATAATGTATGAAGGTTTCGTCTTGTCTTCCTTTCCTCGCCCAAATTGTTCGAGACTTCAAAGACACAGAGTCGCTTAGCTATGCATTTTGGGCCCTTTCCTCTCTCTCAACGAACGGTGAGTACCAAATTCAAACAGTTTATCAGGCGTTAGACCCAAAAATGATAATCAAATACAGTACCGAAGAGAATCCACCTCAGATTAGAGTCCCTGTCTGGAGATTAATTGGAAATTTGCTTTCAGGAAAGTCTTCGATAGCTGAAGTAAAAACATTTTGTTTCTCCCTCTTTTGTTAATTTAACCAACGTAGGAACTCTTACAAAATGGACTGGGATGGCAGCTATATTGCAATCTTCAATCAAAGCAGAAAGTCCTTCGGATAGAAACACTTTGGTCGATTTCTAATATCATCGCAAACGGTCCTCCTCTAATTCAGTTGATACTTGATGTCAAAGAGATGGTGTCAAGAATATTTTATATGGTGGAAAATGACGATTTTAGAGTAAATAGTTTCAGCCAAATCCTCTTCTCATCTATTTTCTCCCATTAGGTGAAAAAGGAGGCTTTGCATTGCTTGTCTAATATAACCTCGTGCGGATCGTTCCAACAGATTCAGTTTCTAGCGGAACATGATATAATAGCAGTATTAATACGATTGCTTGGTACTGAATCAGAAGCAGAATTCGTTTGCCTGATTCTGGAAGCTCTTACGAACATACTTGACGCAGGACAGGAGCGAGTGTCCCAAGGAGGAAAATGCAACAAGTTCCTGCTGCAGCTTGAGGAAGTGGGAGGAGTGAAGATTATTGAAAAACTACAGCAACATCCACATCAAGATGTCTACAGCGCGGTTTATAACATTATCGATAAGTTCTTCTTGGTAGATGGCAATTGAGTAGTGCTGCATATGCCTAATAATTTTTAAATTGAACGTGCTTATTTATTTTTAGTTTGTTCCTATCAATATTGAGCAGATCTTTGAAAAATGCCTCTGATTCATTTAAATATTCTAATTGCTTGGCTTGGACATGGATTATAGGTACATAGTAAAGCAACTTTCGAATTTTTTCTTCAGTGATGAATAAATAAAAATAAAAAATGGCAATGGTCGAAAAACAATACAATTGCAAGGAGAGACAAAGAGATGGTCGAGAGCTATTAGAATTCTTTTGTACACAACTCATCGACAAATTGAGTCTGTATTTTTTCAAACTCTTTCGCGACTTTAGCAATTTCGAGATCGATTATCTTGTCACCAAGCAGAGTATATAAATTTTCATTCTTTTTCTGAAGGTACGCATGTTTCTCTCTGAATTTCGTATATTGATACTTCCCTTCATGCACGCTGTTCACAATTGCAAGGCTAAGCTGGCTCTTAAAGTTTACTGCTTCGTCTTTAAGCTCCTGCTTCGCCTGAAGTCCTTCGCGCTCGAGTATCCACAGTTTTTGCCCGGTCTCATATGCAAGGTTTCCTCCGACGTCCGCCGAACGCTGAGCGTTGTTTTGGCCGACTAAAATATCCTCCAGAAGATGAAGACATTCTCCTAATGCCTGGTTTTTAGCCTCAGAAAACCGCTTGTTCTGCTCCTTTTCTTCGTATTCTTGTAGAATAGGAATCATTTCATACAGCAAATCATCGATGATCAGATCTCCCAGTTTTTCAGCATATATCTTGACCATTTTTTGAAGTTTGTGAGGGTCAGCGTGCATGCTTTCATCTTTGATAAGCAGTTCTTTCTTAGAGTTTCTAATAGCATCCAGCATGGGATATACTTTTTGTTTGATCATGTTGACCCGATCTTCAAGACTCATTCCCATAGTATTAGGCTCAATGATCCTCTTTTTCATCTCTCTTTTGAAAGCGTCTTTCGTTTCATCGAGTTTTATCTGCGTCTCGAGCTCACGTTGCTCAAGGAGCTTGAGATTCTTGCCCATATGCTCCTGGTATTTCGAGAAGAGAGCCGAGCTTAGCGTTCCTCCAAGTTTATAAAAGGATTGCGTTTGGGTTTTCGTCTGCTTATTTCGCGGAGAAAATGTCACTTCTAATGTTCCCCCTTGCTCGTGTTGTACTTTTCTTGCCCGTGACTCAGGGGCAAAATCAGCTTCCTCACTCTCTTGATCATCATCTATGACGTTCTCCCGTTGATTTTCACTGGGAAAAACGATTTCATCTGCTTGTTTTGGCTCATAAATTTCAAAAATTGCAGGTTTCTTAGGCTTTTCGGGGATATTCTCCGATTTCTCTTGAAGGGTTTTCACCGTCTTTTCTCGGTCAAGACGAGCGTCCGTCCGAGTTTTGACATGTTTAAACTTTTCTTTCGATCGTTGTCTCACAGCCTCTTGAACTTTCTGCTCTTTTTCAGATTTGTAGACCTTATCTGGATCCATATAACGAAAAGAAAATGACGGCTTCTGATTTTTCTTCTCTTGAATCATATCACGAAGCTTTCGCTCGAAGTAAGGGTTAAGTTGCATCCCAGTAACCTTTTTGATCTCCATGAATTCCTCAAGGTTCTTTCCCAAAGCCACATCAGGAGGATCCTTCTTATAGGTAGTTGACTTCCCTTTCTGGAAGCGATTCCATGCTTCTTCTCTCTTCAACTGCGATGTCGGACTTGACGCAAAGCCTTTTGGTGAAACCAATCTATCTTTTTCTAATCGAATGAATGTTAAGACGGTGAGTTCATTGGTCATCATTTACCTGCTTGTAGAAAGTTTTCGAAATCATCATAGTCAATCTGTCTAACCTTTCTAATCTCCACACCTGTTTGCGGTTGGGCGGTATTGGGTCCTTTTCTTATCGTCCCTTCGTATTGTCGTTCTTCTGTCTTAGAAGGATAAGTTATGATATTCCATTTAAGCGATGGATCCAGAAACTTATGCGCGGGCACAGTTGAAGAGTTCCATTCCTGGGCAGGTAAATTTTGCTCGTGTTTATATTCGACGCGAGGCTGATATCCTTTCTCCTTGTAAACTTTTTTGGCATGAGCAGTAGAAGTTGAGGACTTTTTCTTTCGGGAGACCGAGCGAGATTTGCTGCGGCATTTGGAGCGTGATTTTACTCTTTTGCGAGCGTTCCTAATGACTATGGGCTGATCTGCTTGGAAAAGATTGTATGTTGCTTGATCTTTGAAGTAGTAATTAGTGGGTCCCTGATCCACGGCAACGATGCCAAAATCATTGTAGAGGACTGGCTGCGTTGTTGGAAAGTCTTCGACTTCGGATTCGTACTGAAGATTGCTAGCGTCCATTATTTATTGTATGTTAGATAACGGATTTCGTTCAACTTTTCAAAATTTAATAAAAAATAAATTCAGACTGAATTGGACTAATCATTTCTATAAATACAAAGAAATTGAAAATTCATCATGGCTGACACCTTATTGCTTAGCTCTCAGCTTTTTGAGGTGACAGTTTGATAGTATTATTACTTCATCAAAAATTCTGTTGAGTCGGAATATGAATGATTGATGTTGTTTTCCAAAAAGAAAAGTTTAGAAATAGCAATATGCAAAATAAAATAGCGTGCTAGTCCTCCCAATTAAAGTGGACGCATAAATTTTGTTGAAACAAGCTCGTAATAGATATATATATTATTATCCCTATCCGTCAAGCATTTTCGTTCTAAATTTGTTAATTAGTTGGTTCACGTAGCTAATTGCTTCTTTATCGGTCATAAAATTTGGATTGCTTTCGTGATCAGCAGCAGTTTTCGCAGTGTGCTTTTTCACCTCTTGAGATTGATTCAACGAAGGGCTCTTTTTGGTAGTTTTTTGCTGAGTTGCTTCAATTGAAATTTTCGGGACAAGTTTATTTGGAATGGTTTTGGGAGGCTTTTGAGTCTGATTAACTTGATTCACAACCTCGTTTGACTTCTTTTGGGTGCTCTGAGGAGTGCTCTTTATTTCGGCAGCAGATGAGTGCTTAGAAATTGCCGCAGAGGGTTTCGGTCCTGCAGGACGGCCTGTTCCATGTTCAGTTCTATTACTCGAGACTGATTTATAATTTGATTCAGTAGTCATTGTTTGTGGTTCCCATGGTTGAAGAACGGGAGGTTTTCTCATGTTGTTCGCTGAAAGTTGTCTTTCCCTATGGACTTTCTTCGTTTCATATTGTGGACTTGGCTGTGCTCCCATAGTCTTTAGATTCATTGATCGATTTGACACGGAGGAAGGTGAATGCAAAGTTTCGAGCGTTTTAATATTTCTTTTATTCTGGGGAGAACCCGCTGTTGTAGTTGTGGACTGCGTCCATTTTGATTGTCGAACTTCCTTTTGTGGAGATTTCAGTTCTGAACTGTCTGAAGTAATATCAATGCGTTTTGCTTGCTGATCGGGATAAACTCTGGGTTTGACGTGCTTCTGAGACAAATGAAAAACTTTATTCGCATTTTCCTTCGCCTACGGAACGACTGATTAAAAAATTTTAGCTCATATGGGTTACTTCTCTCATTTCTTGCTCAATTTTGGCTTGTAGAAGCTTTTCTCTTGAAGCTTTTCGTCTGACAGCATCTTGCATCATGCGGCTTACTAAAGATTCTTGTATCTCCTTCGTCACTAAGTGATGCATTGGCATTAGATACATGTTCATAGCTCATCTCTTTTACTTTTATTTCTTTTCGCTTCCTCCTGCTTCTTGAGTTCTTCTTGCTCCTTGAGCTGCTCCTTTTCCATTTTCAAGAGATTTCTTCGTTTAATGTCTTGCTCGAAACGTTCTACCCAAGCTTCTTTCCCTCTATTCTCACTTGCCACCTTTGCCTTCCCTTGTGAGCTGTCTTTCTCAGTTAACTGCTGCTTCTTACGCATTTCCCTCCTTTATTCACAAATTTTTACATCGATCTCAATGATAAAAGGCTATTTTATACTCTTTAGCGTCTTCAATTAGTCTGAGATACAGTTCTTCTTTCTCTTGTGGGGACAGTTTAGGTTTATACTGCTTTACGAACTCAAGAAATCTAATCGAATTTTAGCCATAAGAGAACATGATAGTGCTATGTTTTCGTTACTCCTTATCTTTTTTGTGTCTGAACTCTATATCTTTATCCATTCTCTCTTCAAAATTTTGGCTGTTACTCAGAGCATTTTTCTTCTGTGATCTATGAATCTTATCGAAGTTTTCCTCTAACTGGACTATTTTATCATTGCTTCGAGATTTCGATAAAGTTCTGGGAGATCCCGATCGAGATCTCTGCGGGCTCAACGGTTTGAGAATTTCCAATGCGTTTTTCACCTTGTTGTTCGATTGCTTTGGCTTTGGCACTCCTTGTTGTTTATGCGTTTGAGACAAATTCCTTGAGGGATTTTCAACACTGTGGTTAGGGTTGTTGCTCAAACTGATTCCGCTTTGCCCAATTTGATTAGAATGGCCCTTATCTGAGGATTCCTGGTTGCTCCTTAGGGAGTTTTTGGTTGGAGTTTCTGTATCCTTTGACGGAGAGTTTATCTGTGAGTTTTTGAAGGAGTTTAAAGCAATTTTGTCATGACTCAACTGCAGCTTCTCTAATACTGCTAAATTATTTCGGTTTTCTTGGATAGCCCTCTGGAGCTCTGCAGACTGCTTTTGTGCAAATCCAGAGGGAAGATGTCCAATAGGTAAATAATGACCCGTGAGTGGTTTTTCATCCATATCCTGTTCGTTTCTACCAGCCAGATGAAGATTTTCTGACAGGTGCGCGTGATGCTCTTTTATCGTCTCGACTGTATGAACAATAGGAGCTTGCACTGAATGAGAAAATTCCTGAATAAAAAGCTCGGATTGGCGATCATTCTCATCTCTTAATCTGGGGGGATTCAATTCTGAGTAAGCTTTTAGGTTTCTGTCCGCCGGATCTCTGGAATACGCATCGAGCAAATTTGTTGCTGGAGTAGCGGTCATTATTTGGTCCTGGTGATTGGAACGGGTATCTGGATGATGGATATCTTTGGACTGTTTGAATGTGGATTCTACCTTTGAGGTATTTAATTGATCATCGTTATTTCTCGTAATCAGCCTTTCAGTTATAGCACTACGATTCCCGTGCGAATTGTCTTCTTCGGTGTAGTGGAGATGATGGTACACAGGCTCTTGGTTAACAGGAACTTCAGTTACTGGAACTTCGTAGGCATTGGGCTCCGATAGCACTTTATCTCCTTTAATTTCTATTATCTCCTTCACTTCTTTACTTTCCTCAGCTTTTTGACTTTCTTTAGTTTCCTTAACTTCTTTAGCAGCTTCAGCTCGGTGTGAAAATAGCTGATGCGAAAAAGGTGAGGGGCGATAATCTGTCGTGTAATTCATTTTGTAGTTGATGGTGTTAGGAGGATCATCATCATCGTTGTTATCGCACAGATCTGATGTTTGAGTTTTGAAAGTAGGGCTCTGATTCTGTATAGTTGTGGGTTTATGATATTGAGAAAGCAGCTGCACTGTTTGGTTGAGTGTATTTTTGCTGCTGTTTAAACAGGCTTCAATTCGACTTGAGAGTACGTCAAGTCTCGTTGCGTTGCTCGCAATATCACTTTGGTATTCTATTGCAGGTTTCTTTATTGGCTGCTGCAATATGAGATGGCCTCCTTCTGGATAGTACCACTGCTGCTGTGAGTGAGATTCTGCATGTAAGTGCATTGCTGGTTCCTGATTATGAATCTGGCTATTTATAGGAACAGCTTTCTGGGTTTTGTTAACAATTCGATCTTTCAACGCTGCAGCTGAGTTAGAACGGGTGTTACCTAATCGATTTAAGGATTTGGATGAGAGAACAAGTTAACCAGTTTACTCTTTTCAATATGAGCGGTTTCTTTTTGCATGAGGATATTGTCTTGGTGTTTGGTCTTAGAGAGATTATTAAGAAATTCTCCTAATGTTTATTTACTGCTAAGGAGCGAGGAAAGCCGTAATCCAGTTGATTACGAATGATGACATTTTCTGTGCTGACGGGATTTAGGGTTGTCGTTTGGTGTTCTGATTGGTGTCTTTGTTGGTCATGCTGAGACATTTTATGAGTGACAACAGAGAAAGCGATAATTTGAAAGGTTTCAGGTTAAAAATAAAAAATTTAAAAGGTCGTTAATACATTCATCGGCTGATTCAAAGAATTAAACGCTCAGAGAGAACAGAATTGCTGTTCTTTTGCTGGAAATAGCTCAGAAACAAGACCAAATGAGATCTCGATAAGGGTGACGACCTCATGTCATGAACTAATCTTGTAGGCACATAAGCAAGCAAGGCTTATTAGAAATTCATTCGAATATAAACTCCATGACTGAACTTCCAAGTGAAATTAGTGTCATTCGATCCTATCATTTGCTCTGACACTTCCTAGTCCTTTCGATTAGTGTGTTTCTTATGATTTTAATCTCGCTTAAGCTGATATCCAGAGGTTTTCCTTGCTACCAATTCCGGTTGCTCAGAGACAACCTTAATACTGACGAGGTAATTTTTTTAATAACTTCCATTCCTCTTTTCTGCTGCAAACTTAAAGGGCCTTGATTTTTGACACATTTTGGATAAAAGTTTTACTCCATCGGATCTTATTCAATTGTACTTTTTGATGTGAGCAAGAATGGGAACTTTTTATAGAAGAATAAAAAGAAATAAATGTTGAAACATAGAATCTATTGACAGCAATTGTTCAGACTATTTAGTTTGAAGTACTCTTAGGGACATCTTTTTGTTGAGAAGTTGGTCCTGTTGACTTATTGATACAGTCTGCCTGCCAAGGATCATGAATATTCAATGTGAAGAGAGTGTCGTTCCCTCTTCTTACATACACATCACTCATCGCATGATTCACTAATCTGTGATCTGCTTCATCGGCTCTGATCACCATTACCAAGTCTCTGAGAGTTGCATCTTCAGGCAACCCCCAATATTCCTTCGCAACGCTAGGGGCTTTGTGATTAGGGATTCTTCCATCATCGATCATTTCAAGGAAGTGAGAGTAGGTTTTTACTGCTTCTTCCTCGAGGTAGCCCACAAATCGATGTGCCGCAGTTTTTGAGAGACTGTACAGAAGGAAGTACGCTGTGAAGAAGACGCCTTGAGTCGCCATGATGAGAGCTCTTTGGAAAGTTGTAGGCTGGTAGAGCTCCATGAGAGCCATAAGATGCATTCTCTCGTTTTCAGCTTCATCCATCATCACCTTGATCCAGTGATCATGGCTCATTGTTCGCAGTGCCCTCATATGATGGGAGAATCCATTGACGACTCCAGGTACGGCAGCAACGGTTTCGAGCATCACAGCTCTGTGAAGCAATCTGTCGCCGAAATACATGTCAGAGACTTTTCTGAGGAACGAAACTACGCCCCACATACTTTTGTCAGTGAGTGACACTGGGCTGTAATGTGGCTGCTCCTTCTTCCAGAGCTTTTCGAAGGTTGATAAAAACTCACGATTAGCAGCTGCGTATCGAGTGCTGCTGTTGTGGTATAACCTAACGAACTTGTTAGCTTGTTTCATCTTGAAGTAGTCCTCCTAGTAATGGAGTTTTTTTTGCTTTGTAAATATTACTTATGTTTTTGAAAATTGCCCGCATGACTAGCTATATATATCCTTTCTCACAACGGACGACTAATAAATTCTGATAAGGAGTGAGTGCATCATCTGAATTCCAGTTTTAATTCTCAGCCAGAACACTAGTTATCATTCAAAATTCGGGAGATATACTTGTGACAGGCAACGTGTCAATGACAGATGGAGAGTGAGAACACCAAAGACAATGGCTTTTTGAAAGGGTTTTGAAAGGGCGATCCTAAAAGGGGAAGAAACTAAAAACCTTGAATTAGGAATCCAAAACGGTTGCACTGTTATTGACTTTAATATGAAACAATTCAGTGTACTAAAATTTTGAACTGTTGCTCAAAAACACGATATCAAAATCATTTCATAAAATTTTAATAGTCGTTTTTCACCCTTAAGTTCCTAAGAGATTTTCTGCTAACGAGGAAGAACCCCACCTAAGTTCTTTTACTGTTTTCGCAGAACAATGGCTAAAAACATTTTCGGATAGGTGTTGTTTCAACTGGAATTGATGCTGAAATACGTTTCCATTCATCTTCAAACAAAACACTAGGGAAATGAGCAAAAAAAATTCAAGGTGAATTCAGATTCCTCAAAAAGCATTCTTTTTACTGAGAAACATACAATTGAAAAATATTCCAAAGCGGACATCGTGGCAATATGGCTCGCAAGTGTGGAGAGCCTCAGAAGAATCCGGACTTATAGAGCAATATAGCAAATTTTTTTTTAGTCGAATACTTAACTTCAAACATATTTTTTCAGCAAGAACCCAAATATTTTAGCTCTTTGGAGTGCTTTTTCCTATGCAGTTTAGATTTCACCCTTATTTAACAAAATGTCTTATTGCTTTTGTTATCAACAAAAAGCTATTTTCTTCCGTATTGTGATGTATCGAGGTGAGTGTTGAGAGCTGGAGCACACCACTGATAGAAATCGCGTGAATTCAGGGCTCATTGCTCATGTGAAAGCAAAATAGTGTTTAAATTTCCTCCTAATCCAAACGTTGTAAGTGATTCTCAGGATAAATTTTAATAATTTTAATTTGTGGGTTGGGATTATCTCAGAGAAACGAAAAGAATTTTCTACATATTTTCAGAACGCAACATAGCTGAACGTCTCCATTGATTCACATTTGATGGCAATTTTCACTGATGGAATGAATGAAATATATCATCTGCCATTTTACTGATGTGTGAGGAAAGGCACTCTCTCTCTTTTTTTTTTTGAAAATAGATCAAAATTCTAAACGTAGCTTTTAGGTCTGCTCAATTTGTGAAAATGGCTTTTGAGGTGACCAGCAAATATCAATGCGTCTTGGATTAGAAATTTTCTTTCTTTTTGTTGTTTTCTTTTTCGTATATATATATACTGATATAATCTCATGAAAATTCACTTTTGAAAGGGATATCCCTGAGCCAGCCCTTAAAATGGGCATCTCACCCTGAAATGATCCTCGTGAAACTAAAAAGCCCTGCTCTAAGGGTAGTTCAGAGTATAAACCCCTCCCGCAGTTTAAAATGATTTATTATTAGCATCTAAAACCCAGCTAAACGCCTTCGATTAGGAAGCACTCCGGAAGCATGTGGGAAGTAGAATTCTGAAGAGCACGCTGAGGTTAGTGCAAGAAAAATCGATGTTGATCTCTATTGTCGTCTGTTTTTGGCTTTCTATTCGAGGAAGCCATTTGTCAATTATAACTTAGCATAGAGTAGAATGTATTTCTATCAAAGGAGTTTGTTAACTTTGTAAGCACCTTCCGCTCTCAACAGTAATGCTTGCTGCTCTTATACTGAACGAATTCTGTCGAACGTCTCTGGTGAGAGCCTCTGTTTTTTTAAGAACTCCGAAAATAGAAAATCGAACGTAAGTTTTCTTCGAATTAATACAATGGAATAGTCATTTAGAAATATTTCGCAGAGAGATCTATTGAATGTACTCTCGCCTGCCTGAACCTACATTCTGTTTTTTGGAGCCTTAAGCTGAAGATGGGCTAATTCTTAACATAGCCAAAATGTCTATTCAACATTGCTTACTCAGGCTTTTGATAAATCGTTGTCAGTTAAGACGTAATTTTTATGACGTACTTTATATTATGTAGTAATAATAATGATTTAAGATCAGTTTTTGAACTCATTAATTTAGAGGAGTATATACCCATGCCTTAAAGATCTCTCTTAGTGCCTCGACTTTTTTGCTTGGACACATCTCATTAAGCTTGTTGGGTAAAAGACGGCCTTTGCAACTACATATCCGCGACCACTCTTGTAATCAAAGCAGAAAAACAGATTCTTCGGCTTATCATACACAAAGCCAGTTCCCATTTCAAAAGCAGATGTTTTTGCTGTTGGAACACAAATACCTCTGTTCCAGAACGTTAATAGCGAGTCCGCATAAGCTCCGACAAACTGTTCTCCATCATCATCCAAGAAATATATACATTTGACTACCGGCTTCCACTCTTCGGTAGCCAATCGATGGTCAATCTCATAGCTGAATTTGACTCCCTTCTTAGTAACTTCCCAAACTTTTATTGTCCCGTCGTTTGCTCCAGTGACCATGACATTCTCTGACGCAGATATATCGAGCCCTAACACCTGATATGAAGGCTCGTGTCCAACTCTTTTGTCAATAATTTGACCACTCTTCCAATCGAAGGTTAGAATCTCTCCAGTTTTTGAACACAAAACCACAAAATAATCACCTTTCCGAACGTATTTCATTGAAGTGAAGTAGTAATTTCCAAGCGTGTCGATGATTCTTGAGAAAGACATTGTTGATAGGTCCCAGCAATAGAAGTCTTTGAAAAAGCCACCAAAAATAGCAAACCTTTCAATTTGTTCAATCGAATAAACCGTGTTTTGCAGGTTAATCGATTTTATTTTTATGAAGCCCTTGCTGATATTCCAGATACTGACTTCGCCATCGATTGAGCCAACGAAAAGGTAGAACTGACGTCCGAATTGGATAGCTCGGATGACATTCAAAAGATCTTTATGAGGTGGGAGCATTTTAAGCGGTCTAAGCGTCTGAGAGTTATAGACCCCTACTCTAAAGTGCTTTCCCATCATACCTCCAATGAAAAACATGTTTAACTCGGAAGAACAAGCGATTGCTTTGGAAACGAAAATAAATGGATGCTGAAAACTACGTTTGATCTGAAATTTTGGGGCAGGAAACGCAGATTGATATTTCGGCCCTTGCTTTTGGCGGAGCTTGCTGTTCTGGTTCTTCGCACTTCGCATATCTCCGGGTGCTTAGTATTGAATGTGAAACCAAATTCACATATTGATTTAACTCGAACATTCAAACGGTGTATAATATACTTGTTCGAGCCAATAAAAACAGAGTTTATAGAAGTCATCAGAAGAGAATAGTATGTGAATCGAATGAAAGTGATTTGTGAGAGCTAATCGAAAGACCATTTATTGATATAGCCTTGCACCAACAGCGTTAAATTGTGCGCTCTTGAGTCTGCTATCGAGTTCAATTGGAACTTTCAGTTTAGGGTGGAGTGTCTTGTAATTAAGTTTGCAATTCTGCATCAACAGAATCAAATAAACAAATCAATCAGATCAGAAAATAAATTGTTTCGATATGGAAAGCCGAGCTTTCGATCCAACAACTTTTCTTTGCAAAAAGCACAATAAAGGATTTTCGGCAGTCGAACTTAACAACTTTGCTCCAAAACTTCTCTGCGAAGGTTGCATGAAACATGACTCTTCAATAAATGTACTCGATGTGAAAGAGTGCTTTACTGAAGACGCGATCAAAGATATCTGCGAGTCAATCCTTGGAATAAGCGACATTCATAGGATAACCGCAAATCCTAAAGTCAAATCGCTCTTGAAGCAAGTTGATGAGAATTTCAACAAGCTTATCCTCGCACTAAACGAGAAGAAAGCTGAGTTTCGAGATAAAGTTCTCACATTTCTGATTGAGACAGGTAATTTCGGAATGGGTAAAGACCAAGTGCTGTGTATAACTCAAAAACTGGAAACGTTGCTTAATGGAATAAAGAAAGCAAATCGTCTTGCAGAAGACTCTGCTCAGGTCATTGAGTACTGTCAGCTGTTTAACAAGCTAAACGATTGCAAGAAAGACCAATTGCTTCGAATGCAAGAGATTGATCGTCTTTCAAAGCTCTTCGTGCAAAAACTTGAGACTTACCTGGTAGACATTGACCAGCAAATTTCTGCATGCGTAAGTTTCTTATATCAGAAAACATAAATAATTGGATTTTCAAGCTCGTGCCAAATAGAGATGATTTCTTCCAGTACGTCAACAGCGGAGGACAGGCGAAGGACAGCTCTCTGTCTACGGATCCAAGCTCTCTGAATAAAAAGAAAATCAATTTTTGGAATGCGAAATCTGCCGGGCTGCCAGGTTAAGTAACTGAGTTTAATTCTTTTTAATTATTTTTCGGAGAGCAGACATTGTGAGCACTGTTGTAATCTCTCCAAACAACCTTTATATTGCTTCCTGTTCGAACGATGGAATGATAAGCATATGGGAGGCTATAGAGATGAAGCCTGTTATCTCGATCAATGATGCTCATGAGAGTATCGAACTGATTATTTGAAATTATTTGATGATAAGACGTCTTCGGATCAGTTACCACTCTCAAGTACACACCCGATTCATCAACGTTGATATCTGGTGGTGAAGAAGGAAACGTAAAGCTTTGGGACCCCGTTTCAGGTGCTTGCGTGAAAGCGTTCACGGACCAGGGTCACAAAAGTAAGTTAATCCTGCCTGGCTTTTTCGCTGAAATTAAAATGGGGTTGATAGAAAAGGTGTATTCTCTGGCAATCGATTCAAGAGGGAACTCACTTATTTCGATTGGAGGAGACGATACAATTCGCGTTTTCGACATTAGACGCATGCAAAATGTGCGGGTCATCGAAAATGCTCATGCTGATAGTAGGATCCACAATGTGACATTTCCCAAATAATTGATTAATAGATAGAATTTATCTGGTGGACATAATCCCAGACAACAAATATTTTATGACCTGCGCATATGATGGCATTATCAAAGTATGGAACTTCAAAACCTACGCTTTGGAGTTTAAAATTAAGAGCCAAAATGACCTCATTACGAAGGCCCCGAATTCAAGACTCCTCTCTGATGGCGAGTACATTTTTGCGAGGGGCAATCTAGTAAATTCGTTGATTTAACATTCGCGTTTGGGTGGGATTTCTCATGACCCCAGAATATCTTATCTTAAATGCGAATGAAATTCTTTCGAACTTGGCTCATAAGAGAATAATTATTAATTCATTTATTTTCTTACATATTGAAGTGACTATGACTACTACTACATCAGCACAAATTCTCATTAACAATTCATTCAAACTGGAGTTCTAAAATTCTTATTACCTCGAATATTACTTCCTTCCCTACTTTTCATATGTAACAAAAAGTATGTTAGATGTGGTTACTTCTAATTTATTTATATTTTAACAGAAGAACTTTATTGACTCTGATACTAGAACAATATTATCAATTGTCATCAGTGAACTTCACCTTCATTATCTTACTACTAGTATAATAAAAACATTTATTTTGCAAGCTATTAAAATCTTTTTACACCATCCACTTTTCCAAACAACAAAAAAAACATTAAACATGATTGTCAAAATGCGAACCCTTTTTTTCTCTTGGAACTTCAGACCATAAGCATTTGAAAATTATCGAAATGCAAATAGCGAGTGGCAATATAGCATATATAATCACCCAAATCCATGCTAATTTCGTTAGCGGTTGGTCAAGACATCCGTCCCTTCCTGTCAGCGCGATGATCGAATAAACCCAGAACCCAATTGCAATTGTCATGTAAGCGAAATTTATAAATGGGAACCAGCTGGGGATATGTTTGTTCGGGTCTGGATGGGTTTTGTCCCTCAAAAGTGCGATAGCTATCACGGTGATGAGGTCCCAGCAAAAGAAGCCAAGCAAAAACCATCGTGCCACGTTTCCAAAATGATAAAGTGGTCCTGAACAGGCTGCTGGATCTGTTTCTCCAAAGATTACAAAGAAAGCGATCATCCAAATTAAATGAGTGATCAGAGTAACTTGTAATGGGAGTAATGTTAGCCGAAATTTCTGAACGCGTTTTGAGTTGTCCAAATTAGTCTCTATCACTTCTTCAGCATTTGGATCACCAGCACCAATTAATGGGATATTGTCAACACGAGTTGTCATATTTGAAATTGATATTTATCTGGTTGTAATCGAAAAAAATTGGGTAAGAAAAATCCAATCCGTGGTTATTCCAACAGAGCGAATCAAAATTAATTTTGGAAGTCATTTTAGTGTGAGTTAATTCTAATCGAATATCAGAAAAATTCTTTATTCTATTTCACCTCAACAGAGATATGAGCCTTACTTCAAAACCTCAGTTTGCTGCTACTGTGCTCTCTTTTGTTGGAATTTTACTTGATAATGGTGCTTGAAATGATCAACCTCGATCAAAGGTTTATCAAACAGAAATCAGCAAGGTTGAGGTTGTAATCTAATGCCTATTTAACATAAAAATTCTATGCGAACTTATCACTTCTGTTTGGAATCCTGCCTTTAGACTACATTTTTTTTTTTGGGTGTAAAATTAGAGAATGTTGCCTTTCTGCATTGAAGAATCATAGTTTTGTTAAAACGCTGAAAGATAAGTAGAGGAACCTGCAAGAGAACTGGCAAAATATTCTAAAAACCCCAAAACAGATGTTAATCTATTGCTTCTTGTGTTTCTGAACGGAATGCTAACAATTAAGTCTTGTGTCTTCGATTTTTGGAACCAATGACTGTGACCAAAGTAAGCGAGCAAAATAAGTTGAATGTCGAATTGCACAAACTCTATATATAATACGCGATGGAATTCTTATGATTTTCGTTTCAACCATCATAAAATCAGTTAAAAACAACCTCTTTTTATAGAATGCAATATTAGCGACAAATGACGACTTTACAGAGCATCTATTGCTCACTGAATAAAAGTTTTTTGTAACTATTACTCCAAACAAAAGGAACTTGTTCTTCCAATGTTTTATAGAGAGGAAACAGCCATATCTTTTTGTCTACTTGGTGAATGAACACCAATTAAATTAATAGATCATAAGCGACAACAAATCAATTCAACATATAAGACCTACATGTAACTTTAATAATATTTTTGTAGGTAGGCAGAGTTGTTGGTCATTTCCCCAACAACTTCTTTATTATTCATATAATATCATTGACTGTTATTCTCCCTCGCTCCCTTTTCTCTTAAATCAAGCAGCATGCTAATGCCCATCCGAACCAGGTAACACCACAGCAGAGGCAGCCCAAAGCAAGGCAAGGTAATATGAAATAGAGAATTACCCAGATCCAGACAAGCTTGGTTAAAGCCTGGCCTTCACATCCACTGTGGTTTGCAATGGCGACAATCGAGTAAATCCAAAACGCGATTGCTAATATCATGTATAGCATATTGACCCATTTCATCCAATCTGGGGTTGCTCTTTCGCTGAAGTATCTGATACTAGCCATTGAAATAAAGTCCCAAACGAAGAAAGCTAATAACACCCATCTTGCAATACGACCGAAGTTATAGAGAGTTCCTGTGCAAGTAGCAGTATCAGTTTCGGCGACAACGATAACGAAGGCAATGAACCAAATGAAATGAGTGACCAAAGCAGCTTGTGCTGGAAGAAGGGTTCGGCGATAGCCATCCCGTCTGTGGAGGTGGTCATCTCCATCTCTATGGACGTGACTTGTGGTTCCAATAAGTGGATGATCCTCATCGTGTGTAGTTGGCATTTTACTTTTTGTTTTGAATGTAATATATGATATTTCTACAGTTTGCTTTATAAATTATCTCAAAAATAAAGCATGGGGACCGTTTTGTATGACAAAAACGACTATAGCAGCTGAAGATCGAAAATCGAACTTTAGAACAGTCCAATAAATAAGTTCCGGAAATTACAGAAGTAGGGGGCTGCCAGCTTCATGTTTGGTGTGCTGCTGGCTATTTATATCAACTCATAAACACTTTATAATCTGAGAGCTCTAAAAGGACAATTAATTCGATCTCTGCAGACATTATAAAGGAATCTTACGCGATTAAATCTGCTAGGTGGCATGAATCAACTCGAAGAAATGAAGCTATGACTGTTCTGGCCGAATTTAGATAAATGTTCTAAAACAAGGCACAAGAACGCATCATAAAATGTTTTGTTAATCTGAATCTTTTGACTTTTAGCAAATTGCTCTTTTAAGAGGTTAACACAGTTTGATTTTTATTGCAGATACATTGACTGAGTCACTCTATTGCTATTAATTCGGTTTCTAACTCAAAAAGTTACTTACTGATAATTAACGCATTTGAGAAAATATTTTCCATAGTTTAATTTTACATTGCTGAACAATGAATGAGATTAACTTTTCATACAATCTCCCTTTTTTTTCATAGTAGCAAGTTTAAGTTTCGTATGAGCTTAGCAGTTCGTTGAAAACTTTTTTCCATGCATTTGATATAATTATTAATCTCTTTTTGCAGAATTGATCGTCCAACTCTCTAAATGAGGCTGAAAGATTGCACTGCTGTTGTAATTGTAAGAGTTTATGTTGTTTTGGCAAAGCTCTTTTCTAATAAGGAAACATTTTTCGGATTAAATGGCGAAGCTATTATTATTTGGTCTGTGAAACGAGAAATGATATATTGTTAGACACTGCATCTAAATGATTATAACCATAAGTTATGAACATCGTTGAAAAATCGTTAAACTTCTTCGCCTTCATTTTACAATTTGGATGAATCTCCCTGTACCTTTAATTTAATTAAAATCTCGGATGACATGGTTAGAGAGAGCAATACAGGGAAAAATAGCCCAGAGATTGACCTGCGTCCATATTGAAGGAGTCATGGATGACTTTTGTGGTTGTTGCTGCTGTCGTCTGGCTCGTCAGTGTGCGCAAAAACTTTTTAAAATGAAACAAAAAACAGGCTATACAATACAACACAAAATCAAATCGAAAAAAAGTAATGTGTTATAACAGAATCTCTTGAACATCTCGAAGTTTCGGTTTCATCAACAAACTTTTACAAAACCAAATACATGAAGAACCTGAAATTTCCAAAATCGATTGAGATTTACTATCTAGTACGTAGTAACCCATAATGTTCTCAATATGGATGACCCGGGGCTCAGACACCTCTTTTTCTTTGCTCATCTGTCGGATATCAAATAAAAAAATCACCTCTCTACGTCTGCCCATCAGACTATTGAGCAGTTCGATTTTATGATTCGATGATGCTTCTTTTTCTTGCCAATCCTGGTATATCAAAATCAAAGACGAGCCTTGAAGAAGGATCTTTCGAGGTTTTCTTCGATGCTGTTGGTGTTGAAATTCATAATTGCCTAGATACTTTGTCTTTTCGTTTCCAAATAGCCAAAATTCAACTGACGGATCGCTCTCTGATATATCGCTCGTATATATGATCGACCAACAGGGACTAAAACTCAGAGCTCGATGCTTTGGTAATGAACGCTCTGAGCAGCCAAATATGTCGACTTTCTTTATAATCTTTTGCTCAAGAAGGTCATACAATATCAACATCCCACTCGTATCCATAAGTCCCATGATGTCTGCATCGTTTTTTATTACTAAAAATTGAGCTAAGCTTATTTTGCTGAGCCTTTCATCGCTCATTTCAGCAATTTCCTTAGTTTGCAGATCTATTGTTTTAACTTTCCGCTGCGAATCTATGAGATACACTCTGTCTTTTGTTACACTGTAGTCCAAAGCGCGGGCAACATAGAGAGTGAAATGTTGGATCTGAAATCCTTTAGAAATATTGCAAACGATTAAGGCTGATGATGATGCAATCAGTAGTTTGTGAGCTTTAGGAAAATATTGCTGGTAGAAGAACGATCGTCCGATATTTTGGGATCTTGCTCGGAGTTTCTTGATGGGTTTGAAAGTTTTGATATTTGCTACTTGAAAGATGAGATCGGAGTCAAAAAGCACAAGAATTCCCATATCTTCAAGGTATACCGACTGTAAAACTGACCTCTCGAGCAGAGGGTGATTCCATATTCTCCGACATCTCCTGGGATTGATGTAGTTAGATTCATTGGAGTCACATTTAGCCGATTCGTCGACCATAATTTCCAAGAGTAATAAAATTATTTGAAAAATCAAAATTATCTTATGAATAAATAAATCATAAATCACTCTTCTTCATGTGATAATTTTGTAAGACATATTTTTTAATGATGCTGCTACATAATCTCATTCAAATATGGTTTATGTGAATCTAATAACACCATTTCCCTGGATTTTGATCTCCCAAAGCCACCTTTCTTAATGAAAACTCCCAACCATTAAAATTGAATTGCATGCTATAGTTTATATTAAGATTTTGACTGACAGATACAATACTCGCCATATATAAAAAAGCAAGGAATGCACATTGTTCATTGAGGAAAAATTTGAATTGTACATCACTGAAAAATTATTTCATTGCCAAAATGCATTACCTGTTCATTCAGCTCCTCCAGAAAAGAGTTGTATGATCCGTGACCTGAAACCTCCACCCCCGGCTTTACTGTGGGGTGTTTCAGTATCACATTCTTCAGCTTCTTGTATTACAGGTAAATCAATGGAATCCTTATTATTGCTAATATCGGTAGCCTCAGCCAAGAGCGACATTTGGCTGCCGCGTTTCTGTTTGGTAGATGATGATTTTTTTATATTATAAGATTTCAATTCCCGAGCCAAATCAGTGTGCGAAGCTTTTTCCATCCTGTACTTGTTTACCCACTCTTCCACTACGTTCTTCTTCTCTGATTTAAGAAACTCTTTCAATTTCTGAGACTCGCTCTTTACTTGAGTAAAAGCCTTTCTCTTGCCTCGAGTAGTTGGAGAGTTGCTTCCAACTTCTTTCCGGAGTTTTTCAAGCTCTCCATATTGTTTCTTCGCCTCTAGGTCTGCTAAAATTTTTCCAGTCAGCTCCCAGGTCTTTGGATCGAGTTTCCGAGGACCCTTTTTCTCCAAGCCTTTTGGCTTTATTTTCACTGATTTGGGAGCTTCAAGCAAGAATTTTTGGCCTTTTGAGTCTAATGACCCTCTCCTTCTTCTCCCGTTAAATAGTTGGGGATTCGAATGACTGTGCTCTGGATTCGGGTAAAGTGCATTGCATGAATTCCGGCTGTTCAGATTAATACTGCTTCCTCCTTCCCCTTCCTCTTCAGATTGGCTTTCAGAATCGCTGCTCTCATTGTGTTCTGTATCAATTAGCTCGTCTAAGAGCGTGGGCGAAAGAAAGTGAAGATTTTCGAGGTAGTAATGTAGAAAATCATTTTCTCCACTCTCTGAATGACACTTTATCCCGAAATGGCGGTCGCCTTTCTCATTTTCGTCTTTGAAGCTATTATCAATGGGAATTATCTCCTGATCTCTCTGTTGACGGTAGAGGTTATATAGTTTTTTGTAGGTGTTGCTTTCTCCTAAATTTACCGACATCTCCAAGACAGGGATGTCTAGCGCTTCCTGCCCATCGCGGTCAGTCTCTTGGATGTCTGAAGTTTCTAGGTTTTTGGTGAACCAGACCTTGCTTGTCTTTTTCATCATGTACGGGATATTTGCTCCCTTTGAGGTCACAAAGGACTTTATCAGTGTCAGCTCAGGCAAGTCATCTTTTTCAATTTCAATAATGGATTTATCTGACGTTATATCATGCTTTTCAGTGGACATCGCAAAATCGAAGCGACTACTGCCCGGACCGGCGATAGGAGGGCTTTTCAGAAAAATTTTCGCGGCAGATATTTTCTTCTTCGCTTTGTTCAGCTTCTCATACAGTTTAATTCTCATGTCGAGCTTACTGCTAAGAAGAGGAGTTCTGACTTCTTTTGGATCATTCTGCTCTTCTGCTTCTTCTTCCAATCTTTGCTTTTCTTCTTCTTTCTTCTCGTCCGCGTAAATTGAACGATATAAGTGTCTCAGATCCTTCGCAACGCCATGGTATATCGACTCACTATCAGTTAACAACTTGATGATTGTGCGATTTGCTTCTTCAATAGAATTGATTCTCTCATTCATGAAATAAATCTCTTTCTGCGAATCGTCCATTCGGCTCTCTTCGTTGAATTTCATTGAGCGATATTTCTCGATTTTGTCTTCCTCAGCACGCCTAGAGAAAGTATGCTGGAAATTTACACCCAAAATCGCAACAGGCAGCGCTAGCATCAGCATCCCACCAACGGCCGCCAAGCACGCGATCACTTTGCCAATTATTGTCACAGGAAGAAAATCGCCGTAACCCACTGTTGCTATTGAGACGCAAGCCCACCACATACTTTCCATGATAGTTTTTACTCGCTCAGGAGCTTCTATTTGGTCCTCTGAAAGATTAGCGTTTTCTGCATAGAAATAAGCTGTTGCGAAGACCAAATCGCCTAGAATCAATAGCAGAAGCAGAAAACCAAACGAGCTGATACTTGCTTGAACTCCTTCAAAAAACACTTCAACACCTTTCAAATATCGACCCAATTTCAAAACGCGAATTAGTTTGGTTAGTCTAATAACTCTCAACGTTTTTAGCACTGTGATGCTCTCTGGGGTCTCAATGTATCCAAGCTCAGCGAAAAAGGGCACTAATGCGATCAAGTCGATAAGGTTGAAGGGTTTTAACATCACTTTATAAAATTTTTCTCCAAAAGCAGTGGCTGATAACATTCGGAGGCCATATTCAACAACAAACAATATCGAAACAGCTTCTTCTAAGATTTGGTTTGCACGAGACGGAGGGCCAAAGCTTGAATTTGATATGATAGAATTGATGCTGGTGTATAGGATAGCAATAATACTGATAATAAAGAAAATTTTTGCAGGAAAGTACGAATTTGGGTCTTCTAAGGTCATATAGACCACCTTTTGAAAGCTTTTGAAGTTCCGATAAGCTTTTTTTCGGCAACTAATTTCCTTGAAGCCGACAGAGCTATTAAGACGTTGGATCCCTGCTTTTGATTGATTTTCCTTGGCAAGATTCCTCAGGTTTTTGAATTCAATCCCTGATTGAGACTTTTCGTTGAGAGATTTGTCAGATCTTGCTGGTAGATTGCTCTCAATTCCCTTCCCAGCAAGAGGTAGTTTTTGCAGCATGATTCCAGAGAAGTTTTATTAATAAATTTTTGGCAGTCCGTATGTTATGCGTTGAATTTTTTTGTTGCGAGGCGAACTCCAATCAAATTCAATAAAAGTGAAACTTTCTTTTATAATTCCAGTATATCAGAACAAATTAGAGAAATCTTAAATTGCTCATTTTTAAGCTATGTACGGTCTTACGGACAGGATGCCCAATTTTGATTTGTTAAACCATATGGATCACAGAGGATATTTGAAAAAATGAATTTTATACTATTTATAAATAGTTAATCTCCTCATGCGATCACTCATAAACTACCCACAAAAAAAATTTTACAAACTTGAATTTTTCTCGGCCCAACATATTTCACAATCAGTGGAATACTTCTGTCTGATAAATCCATCAAGAACAACGCAGCGCTCTCGCCAGATGAGCATGCACATTAACAAATACTTTTCTTTGGCTTCTATTTATTCCTCACTGACTTGTAAAGAATATTATTTCTTGAATGAAAAAAACAAAACAAAACAAACATAAATAACATGTTTTTATAACAATTTTAGACCCTATATTTGTTTTTGAAGGAAGAAAGGAATCCATCTGGACGTTAAAAATTTTTCACGATAATTGATAGTATCATTACGATAATCAAGATTAATCATTTTAATAGAAATGCCTTCTAGTATTATATGAATCTCCTTTTTAATGAACGGATTCTTAAGAATTTAGATATTAATGACAATTGACCTAAATCTCTAAAGATGTCTATCTAATCCTCTTAAATTTCAACTAAGATCTCCATATTATTCCATTATTGAAGGAAAACATCTTTTGCTCCTTCCCATTTAATCTGAGATAATTATAGTACCCATTCCAAATGTGTCGCAAATCAAATTTCTTAATAAGATTTTTCACTCTCAACATCTTCTCAACTAAACACATAAAATTTTACATCAAGAAGTGGTACAATCAAACTACTTAAGCTCTTTGTTATGATAAATTGCTCACAGTTTTATTCTTGGGCGTCAACAAAATCACGAACTTGTGTGAGCCATCTCATGTATAATCTCTGTTCTCTGTCGATGGCGAAAGTTTCGATATTCTTTGCCAGGTCTTTGTCGATTCCAAAAGACTCCAAATAATCATAGAGGTCATCTCTAAGATTCTGTAAGGAATTGTAAGATCATTAGCTTCAATTCTCATGAGATGTTTTACCTCATCAAGAGTGTATAATTGAGGGCCAGGGTAGCTCTTCAAATTTCTGGCGATTTTTGGCATTTTTTGGTAGGTGGCGTAGTCATAAATAACTTTGATTGTGTCGATTTCGAACTAATACCTAAGTTAGAACCTAATCAAAAGATTGTTTCTACCTCTCCGTCCAGAAGAAGGCATTCGTAAGCCATTGTAAGGTTATCTTTCCTTGTGATATATACAGTGAATTCAAAGAAATCTTCTGGTCCCATTCCTTCCATCACGAGTGATTAGGAGTCTAAAATGAGCATTAGTACCTTGGTTTTCTGGATCCTCTTGATCTTCAGGCGTTTGTTCGTCTGCGGGGAGCTGCTTTGGGTTGAACTGGATAGTCACGATGTCATCGCCGACTTTTTTGTGGATTTCCATGCTGAATTCATCAGCGACGTCTCTGATTTCGAAGCCTTGGTTGGTGATGTAGTCCTAGTAGTTATGGTTAGCAGAAGTAAAAAGATACAAAGCAGATTACTTTGGCTGACTGCTCGGACTCATAGTTTTCCTCCTCGTACTTGATTTCTTTATCGAGAACCTGGATCAATTTTCCTTTTCCTTTGTTTGCAGCAGGAACCTGTGCGAAATTGTAGACAGGCTTGCTGTAAAGAGCAACTAATGAGGGCTTAAGGAAGGCTTTGACTCCTCCAGTCATGCTTCTAAGGGCGAGTTTTGAGATCATCTTGAGATGGCTTATCAAGCTTTATTTGGAGCGAATTCTGACCCTGAATAAATTTATATGAAATTCGTTCTACTCTGCTCTATTAATTCAAAATAGACCCCTGAAATCTTTCTCAATAAAGAGACGAAATAAAATGGAAATAAAGCTAAAATCGAACGAAGCTGGCGATAATGGCTTCGAGACAGATGATGCTATGTTTTAGAGACTTTGATTCTGCATTTTGTTGCCCATTAGCATTATTAAAGCTGGGGTATTTATCATATTATTCATCGATATAGCTTTACAGGTTATCCTAACATCTTAGTTTCTACTGAATTAAATGAATGAGACAAATATCTATATATAGCTAAAACTCTCTCTTAGTAGAAGTAAAGTTTGATGTTCATTAACTAGGTGATAAATAACCGCGGTTTACTAGTTCAACCGCTTTTATTTTTTAAGAGTTAACGTATCTAGCGAAGGCAGATCATCGATATCTAGATCATCGAAGATTATCTCTCCGGCTCCAGCGTCATTAATTCCTTTGAGCAACTGATTTATGCTCTCAGCATGGTCATCTGTATTCCATGTGTTCCATGTGGAAGTTCGTCCATGCCTCTCTTCCGTAGCGTTATCAGAATGTTTACCAGTTTTTTCTTCTTCTTCAACTACCATGCTGACTTCAGTATGAACCTCTTGAGTTTGATTTGCTTGCCTGAATTTTTCGGCCAACTGTTCAACCAGCACAATATCAACGTCTTTATCAAGGTCATAGAAAAGAGAATCAACATCTCCAATCTCTTCTGGAACATTCTTCGATTTATTATGCATCAAAATATGGCGGTCTCGAACGCTTATGTCTTGAAGGCTGAGATTCCTTTTATTCTATAAAGTGATGCATTAATGCTTGTGTTTTTAATGGCTCCATTTACCAGATAATCAAAATTTGCTCTAAAGTCTGTGTGAGCACTGGACTCAATCAGTGCGATTAGCTTTCGATAATAGCACTGCGAGGCTTCTGCCTTAATGTGGTGGATAAAACTCTCCTTAAATTCAGTTTTCTCCTTAGCACTGGTACAGACATTTTCTAAGAAGCTTTGCAAGTCTTCATGAACTGTCAATCAATTAATTCATTTTGAACTTATGAGAATAGAGCGTTTACTTGGGGAGCACTTCAGTTTTGGTGGAATCTCAAGGCTTTCAAAAGCCTCTGGAGTGGTGCTCTGGAGAGCGGAAAATACAACCTCTTGAAGCAGTTGACAGGATTTTTCAATCATAATTTTTTCAAGTCGAGCGCTCGTGCGGCCGCTGAGCACTTCAGTCAAGAAAGAAAGATCCGATTGTAGGAAGCGATAGTAATAATTGGGAGAGTCGTAGAAGATTTTCATGTGTTCCTCGCAAAACTCTCTGAATGTAAAAGGTTATTTGAAATTGTTATGAAAGAGTTAAATACTCGCTATATTCGAGGAATCTTTGCTCTAAGTCGTAGTAGGGATAGTTGCAGGGCAGCTAAGATGGAAAAGGTTAACGCCCAAGAAGTTAGCGGAAGGGAATACAGCTGTGCAATCAATGTAATGGATGGAAACCTCGTTCATGCTCAAATCTATGATCGTTTGTAGGAAGCTGCAAAAGAAGTTGTTAAAGGAGTTAGCAATAAAAAGGGCTAGCTGATTACGTTGCTAAGAGAGATTGTTCGGTCTGAATCGTGCCAAAACATGGATGAGGAGCATTCTCTATTTTCTTCATGATGATACCTTTTTGTAATACACTCCGCTGCCTATTCAAGAATAATATTAGTTTGTAAAGGATTCCAAGGAGCAAATAAAACTTTTTGGTATTCAACGAAACGAAAAGTTCTTTAGGCATTTCCAATCCAAATTCAGTATCAATCTGATCTTCAATATTTGAAAAATTGGAGTCGGCTGCAAATTTTAAAATCCTTTCTCGGTGGTTATTCATGATCCTGAGAAACGACTGTATGAGGGCATCTCCCAAATGGCATTTCCCGTAAACCTCTCGTAACCAGGTTTTCACCTAAGAAGCAATTTAATGACCATATTCAAAATGGATTGAATACCATCAATCGCCAGAAGGAAAATTTGGGGAAGCTAGGAAAGCCAGGGAAGCATGTTTCATAAGCTTTATTGATAATATCAGTCATCACTTTGAGATTTTCCTCAAACTGTAGCATTGCTGCGACATAAGTGTTCCACTAGAGGAGGGCAAAGAAATAACTAATGGTTTTTCAATATTTTTCTTTACTCGAATTGCATATTCCGCAATGAGATCATAAACGTTGCTCAAATTGCTCAGATATTCGAATGTTAGCTGACACTGGTTCTTTATCGCTGCAAATAAAACCGAGTATAGTTTCAAGAGAGGAGGTGGCTCTTTTGACTGAAGCTGACATTCAGCTGGACTAAAATCTGAGTCCAGCATTTCCCAAATCAGGTCTTCGGAGTCAGTGTACACTCCTGGTCCTCTTTTCCTTCTCTGCTCACTAATCATTAATCCATTATTAGCGAAATAAATTTCAACTAAATCGCAGACCTTCTCTGGGTGGTGTCATCGTTGTTGTGTGTATACCACCTCGCTCTGAGCAGGTCCTCTCGATCACTCTTACTAACGATCTGCACAGAAAAGTTCATACCCTGTTATCCTCGATTTAAGTTACCTGGGAGACAAGTTTCGTCTCTTTCTCTTTAAGTTCGGTGACAGCGGCCTGAACCAATGGATCGATGCATGACTCATCGAGATCTTTGTCAGCATCTTCATACAGAACTTGAGACAGCTTATCTTGATAGAGCGTTCTCGTAATGCAGATAATTGATTCTCGTTTCAACTTCAATGGAGGCAACATCGGTTCTAATTTGACACACATGAGAGGTGTGTGTCTGGAAAATAATATGTGTTCTCTTACCTTTAAACTGTCCGTATATAAATTTCACTATTGAGTCCGCAGATTCTTCAGAAATGATGCTCTTTAAGCAGCAAAACATATTATTCTGAGTTTTCTTCGTGCTTTCGAGCAAAGAGTTCCAGTTTTTGCCGCAGAGCATTTCAATGTTCTCTTTTACTCGTCTTGTATATTCTGGCAATAAGTAAAGTTCCCTATCCCATTGGGTTTCATACCAATAATCCAAAAATCATTACGATATTAGTTCCAAATCGAAAGAAAAAAAATTCCTCATGCACTGCTTTGCCCAGTTTCCTTCCTGGTCCAGAATTATTTCCGCAATTTTCTTGGAAACTCGTTTGAGAGTGAAATAATCCTGCCAGTCCAAGAATTCGAATATATATACGATCAACTGATTTGATAATAATTCAAATGACATCTTCTTAGAATGATTTGTAAGTGATGGGTTCTTTGAGTCAAGGTTTTATCGAGTTGAAGAGCTTTCTACAAGCAATGAATATGAAAAAAGCTATCCGCTTTGGTTAATTCTCGTGGAATTATTCTTTTAATGAATTAATTTCCATTTGCATGTCTCAGCGATTCAATTAGATATTGGTCAGTAAAAGGTTAGCAGATTTTATTAAAATTAATCCAAAAAAAAAATTTACTGCCCGTTCCACTAATACACAGAATGATTGCAAGCTTGCTCTGAGATTGTCTGAAAAAAAAAAAACGTAAACAAAACACAAGGGCTTAATGTGCTAATTAACTTGATACCTGATTGACGATTCAAGTACGCTCTTAAAATTTTGAAATATATATCTATAATTACTTGCAATAATGAATTTCAAAAAGAATGAGTTATAATAAATTCCTGCTATTCGAAGACATATTCATGACCCTACCATAGAGGTACTCTTTTCATAAATAAAAAATAAAAAAACCAAAAAAACAAGGTATTGAATTGATTATTGATACTTTAGAGTCGTTAATGTTTGACTAGACCACGGCTGCATGCTATTATTTGCATGGAGTTTTTGCCCAAGAAAATTTGGCCGAGTCAATCCAGGAGGATACCATCCGATTTTGTTATATAATCTCCTCATATGAGTGCATTTCGCACCACATTTCTGATGAATCTGTTTGAATTTGAGATAATAATCTCTAAACTCCTGAAAACTGACAGGTGCGGGTTTTTCGATGCTATCTTCACGCTTCTCTTTTATGATCAGCGATGTGTTTGTGGATGGCTCCTGCTGAAAGCTCATACTGATGCTTTGCAATTGAGAGAATGATTTAAAGAATCTCACAACTCTTGGATCTGAAGCCATTGTTACTTTTAATGCGTCATACATTTCATTGATGGTCTGTTCTTCTTGGATTTGAGCTTCAACTGTGTCTTCATGGCGTTGTAAATCAATTGTTCCATTACTGAACAGAGTGTCGGTTGATGAGACAAATTTCTGGTTCGGTGATAAAACAATGCTGCTGTTCTTAGATTGATAGTTGAAGTTCATGCTCATCAAATCATCATAAGATTGCATGAAATGATCGTTGGCATTTGCTCGTATACGAAATTCTGTAGACCTAAAAGGAGAAAACTGTTTTGCCATTGCTCTCTGACGATGGTTTGCACGAGAACCTTGTCGGTCAATATCTGTTTCGAAGCTGAGATTACTCATCACTGTTGTGGATAAATGACGGCTGCCAAAACTTTTTGTGACAGGTCTTGCATTTGACTGATTAAATGCAGAACCGAGCCAGTCATTTCCTGAAGTCACTGGGACTAAAGGATGAGTGGATTGTTGCTCAATAATTTTCGCCATAGCTCCTTTAATCATTTTATTCGCCGGCAGACTTTTTGTTTGCTTTCTCATCCCCACTGCCTCATCTTCGTTATCATCTCCTATAGTTAATTGAAGTACCGTTTGGATTGGCTTTCTAAACGGTTGAGTATTGCCGGCTGTCGTATTTCTGGTCAGTTTTCTCTGAAAACCTATTGGCTGAGGAACCTTTTGAACGAGTTGAGTCGTAGCACTTTCTAATTGTTGCACGGTTGCTCCTTGTGTGCTTCCTCTTCTGGGAATAAATTCTTGAACCTGCTGCTGTTGAGCTTTCTTTGGCACTTCATCGTCTGATATAGCTGTACAGTTGTAAGAGTCCGCTGCAGTACTTGATTTTATTTCGAGAGTTCTTTTGTCTTCTCTGCTTTCAATCATTCTTCTCAGCCTGTCTGCTTCTTTTCTGAGTTCCTCAATGTGATCTAGCTGTGCAGACATTTGATTTCTTTGTTCCTCGACCATAGCCTCTAGCTCCTTTTTCTGATTTCTTAACTCGTCAACATTTTCGCTGAGGTTCTTGAGTAGCGCTTCATGCTCACGATGCTCATGATCATTCTGGCTCTCATTTCTTTGAACACTCTCAGTCTTCTGTTCGGTATCACTCTGCTCGTGATTGCTTTGCTGGTTAGCTTGATTTTTTGCCTGAATTTCCTTTTCTAACTCCTTTATTCTGATTTCTTGCTGAAGGTTTAGATCTTTCAAACCAGAAATCTGGTTTCTAAGATCCATGACGGTGATACTCAGTTTCCTAAATCACGTATTATTAGAATCAAGTTTTCTGACTTAATTTTTACAGGCCAGCCTCAGCAGAAATGGCTTTATCAGCGTTAGCTTGACTTTCAAGTAGTTCTTGCGATTCTTGTAGTTTGAGTTTCTGTTCTTCAAGTAATTCCCTAATTGATAAATTATCACATCTCAGCGTCCTTATCTCGTTCTGGAGCTTTATCATCTCAAGGTTCATGGTTGCTTCGGCAGCTTGGAGTTTCAACAACTCTTCTTTGGTATCATTAAGGCTATTTTTCAACTCTGCGACGCTATTCTTGAGTTGCTCATTTTCCTCACGCAATCCTTCGATTATTTTCTTATATTCAAGCTCTTTTTCAACCTGTTGAGCCAATTTCTCAGCTTCTGCCAGCATTCTATTAGCCTATTCATAGAGAAATTCATTAAATTCTTCAAATGAAGAGTCATATATACGTTAGCGACCTGCTGAGAATTCTCTGTTTGGCTTTTCTCTGGAACTTTCTTATATGGAACAAAGTATTTTGCGTTGCGCCTCTCCTCGGCAAAAAGACTCGATGTCCTTCTCTGCACTGCAGCCATTCTCTTTAATACTTGTTGAAGGTAGAAGGAGGTTCCAGACGGCTCCATTAGCCCAATCATCCTCCTTTCTTTCATAATTTCAGCATACTCTTTCATTATTTTTTGCTCTTCTTCCGCCAATGCTTCATCTAATATGGTGTTTTGTATAGAGTTTCCAATTGGCAAATCTGGCTTCTCTGGGAGATAAAAGCTAATTTTATGAGAGTCATGCCTTTCATCCGCTTGAGTTTTTGGTCTCGATTGATCTTTTTGATCCATTGGTGGCCGTGATGGAGATAGATGTCTGCTCTGCGGTAAACTGGAAAAGTTGATATCAGCGACTGTCATTGCATTCGTCGCTTGAGGAAGTTCAGCGGAGTGACCTTGAAAAAACTTTGTGGATTGTCTTTGCTGACCGTGTTCAAGATCGAGATTAGAAGCGGTTGTAGGTCGATCTATTTGATGGAATTGACTGTAAAACGTTCGATTTGCGATACTCTCTTCTAATTTCTTGGCGAGTTCTTCATTTGCTAGAGGCTTGTTTATTGCTATTAAATAGACATTACAATTTTTAAGAGAGGGTATAAGAATAAGGGTGTATCTACATTTTGTAGCTTCACTATCTTCTAGTTCATTGCTTTTCTCGTGAAATTGTTTAAGGCAGTATTTCATCATCGTGTTTATCAATTGTGTGTAACCGCGTGAAATCCGATTTATCACTTTTTGAAAATCTTCGTAGCCTTTCATGTCCAGTTGCGCACATAATTCAAAGATAGCTAGTGAATAGACTTCTTGTCCCTATGCAATGAGTGAGTTGGCTGCAAATCATGTGCATACCTTGGTCATTGCTCGGAGAAAATTCGTGGATCTTGTAAAATCTTTCTCTTCCCTCATAATTTTGAGCTCTTTCTCGAATCTATCGAGAAAACCCAACAATTTCTCTGTTCTAAGTGCATCAATTGAGCATTCAACGATTAGCTTAATCAATATTACTGCATTGAGTGTCGAGAGAAACCTCTTGCTTAGTCAGCGTTATTTATAAATTTAATTAGTCAATGTGTGGAACAATTCCGAAAATTTTTTATCTATAAAACCTCTAAATTCGCAAGTATCTATCATTGCAAGGAGTTGGCTCTAAGTAGTACTGAGACCACAAAATCTTTCTTTTCCAGATCCGCTCACATATGTTTCTCGGAAGCAACTTGATCATCTCTTCCCGTGCCGAATTTTATTAATTTAGATGTCTTATACTAAAGATACTAAAACACAGTATCTCTCTATAGTTTAGAACAGCAATGAGTCAAAATTAAAACCATAACAAGAATAAGACATAATCGGGTGACTTAAATTTGCATGAACTGTCCACCTCGCATAAGTACGCTTCCCTACAAGGTGATCCATGATGACTTTAGGCGTTTAAAAAGTGGTATCTTTTTGATTGATTGATGGTGTATTTGACTTGGTTGGCTAATATTAGGTAAAGAGGCAGGCGAATGCGAGATATGGTTTCTGAAAAAAACAAGCAGATGGATAGGATAAACCCTACGATAGATCTACCTACTCCTCAACTTAGAAACGTGTTCGAGAGAACAGACGATTCATCACCAATTAGAGACAACCAGATCTTCAGATCTCACATAGCAATGCGTCAGAGAGTAAACTCTCTCCATGAAAAGTTCACAATGCGTGGGACTTTGGTGATGTTTACCAGTAGAGCACAAGAAAATTCTGACAGATCTCCGTTAAATGTCAGGCTTGAGGGAAGAAAAGTTCAAATTTCGGCTCCAAGTCCCGTCGAAAAGCGCTCGCGTAGTACATCAGACTCTCAAGGCCCAACTCCTATGGCGAAAAGAACTGAGATAGCTGATTTGAGCAAGCAAAATGTAGACGATCGTCTTCCATTGTATGGAGGACGATCTGACGAATTTCCAGAGCCAGCGAAAGAAACGCCTCTTAGCCGCCTCGATATAAAAGGAAAGATGCCTCAACTTCTCCTGGATAATGAAAGACGCACTACATATACCTCTCAAATTCATACAGAAAGAGCTATTTCCCAGCCAAGTTCTCGGATTGCCTCACCGATAAGGACGACAAGAATGACAGATCGATTCAAGGTGGATGATGAAAGAGAAAGATGCGACTTTGTCGCCCCAGTTCCTTCGCTTAGCACAAAAATCATTCGTCTTCCAGCACATTTTCGAAGAATAGCTCGCAACTCGAGCAACACGCCAGATGGTTCTCCGAGAATGTATGCCAAGCGTCCGGAAACTACACTAAAAATATTGAAAAAATCAACTCATAGTAATCACCAGTCTCCAACAGAGAGAGACATGACAAAGCGAATTGAGCATCTAGAGGCTACTTCTGGCTTTATGGAAGGAACTGACATTAAAGTCCATAAGAGTTATACAAAAAACTTAAATCGATATATCTCGAGGTTTGAACAAGTGGGGACTGCTGCAGATCCCCATGTGAAAACTGCTGGCGAAAAGAGAAGACGGCTTTTTCAGTCGCCAGCAGAAAAAAAGACTAGATGGGAAGCTTTGGTTACTCTCAAACATCAGCGTAGACCTGATAATATTAAATACAAATTGAATGAGCTATTGGATACTCGAGAGAACTCTAGAAGTAATATTGCCAGGGTAGGAGTAACACCACAAAATAGCGTGGAAATATTTGAACGTTATACGCCTGATAAGTTTATTCCTAACATATAGTAAATTATATGTTAGCTATTTATTTGTTTGTTTATTACTTCATATTGATTAAACTAAAAAAATATTACTAGGATGAAGTAGCTTTTGTATAACTTTACGAATTAACAATAAAGAGTGTTGTTGCTGACGATATATATGATAATCTAATAATTCTGATGAAGAGCTATAGCTATCCTTGTTTTTGATCTTTGAAGTAGATGTAATGTTTATCTCATCTGTGCTCATTAATATATTCTTATTTAGAAATTTGAGTTTTTATTCTAGTTCCTAACTGGTTTCATTTATTTTGAAAAATTCAATCAATAATATACTTGTACCAAAAACGATGCAAATAAAGTAATTTGACAATAAGAAGGTTGGCAATTATGTTGCCTTGCGTTTGAGACATGAATAAAGTTTACCAATACAAATTCACCGAGTCTTTGAATTGACTGACATGAAAAATTGTAAAATTTAGAAATAAAATTATTATTTTGAATCAAAACTGCCAGAAATAAAGTTCGTCTTATTAAGAGAATAAAACATTCACTTCCAAGTGAAATGGAATTCACAATCTATTAGCATGCGAGTTAACTCTTTTTCTGTCCATATCGTCTTTAGGTACACGCTTTCATGAGAATTACGTTAGAAGAATTCTTTTTTATTGGCTCCATAATCTCATTGAGTTTTCCAGTTCCTCATCAAGAGTTTATTTCGTTTAAGGTGTTATTTTCAATTGCTAGTTTAACATAGACCAAATAATTTGTCTGATAATGATTGTTCAAGTCGATTGGCACTTGGATAGAAGATCTAACCAAACAGAACTTAGTGATTAAACTGGATATTGATTCTAAAGAAATTATCCGAAAAAACTTTTATTAAAGCACATTTCTCAAAAAAAGATTTCACACTCTAATATGAACAAGTCAAAGGCTGGACAAGACAACGCAGTAACCAAGCGAGACTTCTAATAGTGTATTTAGCTATAATCTTATCAAAACAGGGAGCAGCAGAGCTTCAAGCAGTGCTATTGGCTGATTCCTATGAAACTAAATTCCGACCAATCTCAAATGAGATTCCCAAAGTAAGCAACTATGCTTTCTCACCTAAACCTCCACGAACACAAAGGTGCTTATGCCACTAGCAAATATCCCCATGATAGATTACGCCATCAAGTTCCTTAGAATGAACAACGTGAAGGATATCATCATATTTGCTTCTGCCAACAAGAAGAAAATTGAGGAGTACTTCACTTTCAAGAAGAAAGAGAAGGAACTAATTTTCCAGGACTGCAAGATAACGGTCAAATCCTCAGAGCAATGCAAAAGGTGACTACACTTTCACATTGATCTTTACTGATTATATATCTAACCACTTGATTAGTGTCTGCGACGCTTTGAGAGAAATCCGGGAGTCTGGTCTTGTCAACGATGATTTTATCCTCATTCGTGGAGATGTTCTCGCCTGTTTCAATTTAACGCCTGCTATTACCGCGCATCTTAAGAGAAAAGAGCAATCCAAATCGAACATGGTGACCAATATTTTCAAAATAGCTGGTCCAAAGAACCCTATTCGCACCACTGATGACGACTGCGCTATTATACTGGACACAGAAACTAATCAGATCCTACAATATGACCATATCGGTGATAAGAAGAAATTCTCGTTGAATCTCGGTGAGCAATGAAAAACCAACACAATTTATGACATTCTTGTACAGAAAAGATTAGTCTGGACCCTAAAAAGAATATTAACACTGAGATCCGATACGATCTAATCGACACTCAAATCAGTATTTGTACAGCCGATGTGCTTCAAGTCTGCTTCGAGCATTTTGAGTTTAACGTATGAGAACTTTATCTCTGCGATTTTTTGTTATAACAGCATGACTATTATTTCAGCACTTCAGAGATGATTTCATGGACAACTTATTGAATTCTGAAATCAGTGAAGACCATGCCTTTGCTCATATCCTCAAAGACTCTGAATACGCACAAAGAGTGTTTGATTACAGAACGTACTTCATCATTCTTCAAGATTTCCTTTCAAGGTAGGCCTTTGAATTCGAAATGGACTAAATCCTCGTCTAGATGGCTGTATCCTGTCACTGCAATGACACAAGACCTTCGAATTAGGGACAGGACACCTTACACTTATTCCGATTTTAATGTCTATCGAGTAAACAGATTCTGTTGAGCTGTGTAACTGAGTGATCTGATCCTCAATTTAGGGAAGCAAATCGGACGTAGCTTATGACGCCAAAGTCAATGACACCGTGATTATTGGTCATGAAACCATCATAGCTTCTCAGACAACCGTTGCAAGATCTTCAATCGGCAAAAATTGTAAAATTGGAAAGAACGTAGTTATTGAAGAGGCTGTTATTTGGGACAATGTTACCATCGAAGATGGTGCTGTGATCAAAAAAGCAATCCTTTGCGACAACGTGGTGGTCGGAAGCCAAGCAGTCATCAAGCCTGGATGTGTTTTGGGACACAAAGTCGTGGTTCGAGAGAAAGCGACTCTGCCAGAGAAGACGCTGGTTGTTTACTCTGAAAACGCAGAAAAGGAAGACCCTCTCTTTAAGAAAGGGAAGATCTACGAGGATGAGAAGTTCAAACTGGCTGACGATGAATACATTGGAAGTCAACCAGACTTTTTAAAGAATGTCCTTGTATATCAAGACTCCGAGGACGAAGATGACGAAGACTCTGACGACGAAGACAAGAGCGACGATAATGAAAAAAGTTTATTATTTTCTATCGATTTCAGATCGACCTAATCCAATTACATCACAACAGATTACGATGAGGAGGTAGTTGAGACCATCAAGCATAACCAGGCCTTATCAGCCGAAGAAATCGCTATACAAGTCCAAGGAGTTAGAATGAGTTATGAAGCTTCGATTTCAGAGACCATCGAAGCATCTGTGCCTTATATTCTGGGACTCATCGACCTGAATGGTACTCCACAGCAAAAAATCAGCTCGATTAAGAATGTACGTTGCAACAGATTCGTTTGATAATGATTTGTTTAGGTTTTGACAAAATGGAAAGATTATTTCAAGTACTTTGTCAAAGACAAGCAAAGTCAAGACACTTTGGTGCTCTGCATTGCTGTAAATGATGAATGCCAATGTTATTTACATTGATATTTAGGAATTTTGTACTGAGGAAGAAGGCTATGCCGACTGTTTCCACTTGATTTTGCAAGTTATCTATCAGAATGACCTTGTTGGCGGCGCTTCCATATTAGATTGGGCTGAGGGAGAGGAAGACTCTACTGATCCTACCGTCAAGAAATTCCTCAAAAATGTAATGCATCTTGTAGATACGCTATGCTCATTGATCATGAATAGTGCAAACAATTCCTTGATTACATCAGAGATCAAGATGAAGAAGATGAGGATGAAGACAGTGATGATGAATAAGTTCTTTTTCGCTTGTAGTGTGAAGCTGCCTTGTGCTGTTCCTATCAACTGTTAGTCATGTCACGTTTATTGTAGCACAGTTCTGCACATGAATGTGACATTCCAAACTATTATTAGGCTGAAAAATTATAAAAATAAATAGAAGTTGTTTTTGCTAGTCCGTTAAATAGCTTACATCAAAGGTTTCGTGAGGAGTTAGCTTAGCATCATGGATTAAGAAGCTAAATTTGAAATATATAATATATTATTGCTTTTGACTTTGATAGAGGGAAGAGTTTACATTAGTTTTCAGTTATTTTCTGATTCCATTAGGAGAACTAAAACTGAATGGAATCGCAAAGCTTTTTCAAACTTTCCTTCAGTTGAAAATAAAACTAGGATTATTTGTTCATTGATCTCTGCGTCGAGAGCTCTAATTTAATCAGATTTGCAATAAAATCATGTCACGAAATAATTAATATGATAAAATGGAATTAAACTATCCGTCATACAAACCAAAGTACAACATTGTTCCGACGCTAACAAATCCCGCACAAATGTCTGAAAAGACTAGGGCTTTTCGGCCTTCTAAACATAATAACACTCCCCGCAATTTGCAGCCGAAAATAGTAACGAAACAAGAGCAATCGCCATCTCAGTCACCTTATCTGGGATCATTGGTAGCGAATCACACAGATCAATATGCCTTTCATAGCTTCACGGAGGCATCTGAGTCCAGAGTTGAAATACAATCCAATTTTCAACGAAGACTCCAAAAGCTATATAACCCAATAAGGATCTATCCCGAGGAGGAGGAGAGCAAGCTGCTCAAAAGACGCAATTATACAGAATTTTCAACAGAAGATCAAAACTATACGATAAGAGAGGACTATTCAAGGCTCTTGGAAACACTTGAAGAAGAAAATACTATTTTATATTCTCTTGTAGGGACACCAATGAGGAAAAACTCTGAGAATCTCCCAAAGTTGACAATTTCACCGACGAACGCAGAGTATGCCATCAAGAAGAGATCGGTATCAGTATCCAAAAGGCCTGGAATTAATCCAGCGGTACTCTATTTCTCCAGTAAAGGAGCGAATGAGATTAAGAAACCTCTTCAATTATTTGAAGGCGCAAAATCTCGCAGAGGGAGCCAAAATGAAACCCCTGAATTGTTAGAACAACCAAAAATCGCTGCAAGTTTTCGAGTTCAAAAAATTAAACCTCAAGACGCAAGAACTAGACCTATTTTGCTTCAACAATTCAACTGGACGAAAAAACTTCCTGTCGACAAGAAAGGTCACCAGGAAATCCCAAGCAAATATAGTCAGGAACTATGGACGGGTTTGAAGCCATCTAGTAGGAATAGCTCGAACATGGATGCTTTTGAGAAGAACATGAACTCGCGACGGCCTTCGGCGAAGTTCGAAAAGTCGCTGCTTAGTCCTGAGAAAGGTAGTCTTCATGCAAGTGCCATTAATAAAACACAGGTTACTCAAACAAAAGATGTGCAAAGTAAAGGTTTTCAGAGCAAAGCAGTTCGAAATAATTCTCCACCGAAGAACCTCTTTAGACACAACGGGAAATTAATGCTTCTCCCAGCAACTATCAAATCATGAACGATATTCAAAGCACGAGAGTGTTGTGTTGAGGAGAATATCGCTTTATTGTCTTTATATTGTAATTCATGAGATTTCAACATAGTTTTAGTGAAATTTTTCTATTTTTTTTTTCTTTGACGATGTACGATATGTCAATACATCAGGCGTTGAGTATTAAATGAGGCTGGATTATCAGCACTCAACGACAGTATAATTATAACTTATATCAATCAATTACATGAATCGGATGAAATCATTTCTTGAGGAATCGATTCAGCTACTCATATTCTGAAACAAAGGCAGACTCTTTTTTTGACAATCCTTTGTTCCGACCGATATTTGATTCAAAGGGTCTCAAATCCTCAGCTCTTTAGTGCCAATATCATATAATTTTTTTTTAACAGCAATTTTATTAACTAAAATCTCATGATTGGCTTGTAACTTAATCAAGAAATAAATTTAATTCGTATACACCGCTTTTTTTTTTTAACATGATGGAAACTCCGGCTAATCTCCTCCAGGCTGCAGTACCTACATCCTCCTTTCCATGAATCACAAATTTAATTGCTCATCTTTCTAGGTTTATGAGCGCAAGCAATACAGAAGAACAGATCTGGTGTGCAAAGCCTGCAAAATCTTATCAAATTTCATTCCATTCCCCGAGAAGCATCATCTGCTTATGAAAGAGGAAAATCTCTTCAAATATCTCTTTCTGGCTCTGCCCATAGTGCCTTCTTCAGTACGCTTTCTTTTATTTCTACCAAAAAGGCGCGACTGTAAACAAATAATTAGATTGACATTCTGATCAAAATGTTTATTGAAACCTTCCACCACGAAAACGGGATATTAAAAATCATGTGGAAAGGCTTTGATGTGATTGCTGGCGCTGAAGAGTTTACTCAGAAAGAGCCGGATCCGATAGACAGAAAATCAGTTTTGATGAAAATGGAGTCGATAAAGAAATTCCCAGTCGGTGGCACTGCTGCAATAGATGAGAAATTGGTGTATGGATACTGTGAAGAGGTGCAAAACAATATTCCTGAAATTAAATTCTTAGTACTGGAGTATCTCGACAGTCTGATGGATATAATGCTGCTGGTATTTCACAACTAATTGACCCCAACTTCACCCTTCACTTATCAGAATGATCAAGACAGCATTTACTCCCGATATATTGCAACCACTCCTCACATAATAAAGAGAATGATTAATTGGAGCTTTACAGAGAAAACCATTATTAAGGCATGCTCGGTTATGCATAAAATGAGGGATGCTTCATCTAATTTTACTAGTTCGGATTTCAACATCGACGAATGTAAACTTTTAAACGCTTATCTTTTCAAAGAATTTATTCATAACAATGCAGTGCTTTTGCAAAAGAGAAATATATTGTCTTCCGGAAGCAAATATGCCCCTAAAAAACCTGAAACGTCGATGCAATCTAAGAGCCTTATCTTCAGTCTGAATGGAATGGAGGGAATTGAGAACGACAAGCTGATAAAAGATGGCAGTCTGCCTATTATTGCAACTGTGGAAAATGAAGATGATAGTTCAGAGGAGAGTCTCAATGAACAGGAGAACGCTGAGAAACTAGCCATGAAATTTGATGAATGGCTTTGTATGCGTACAATATGCACTATTATTCAAAACATTATAATGACTAAATTTAACAGGAGACATCCCCCTCGTTGCGAAAGATGAATTCATGCAACTTGCATTAAAAGACCCCAGTCACCTCGATTGGCTAATCTCGATGATAGTGAATCCGTCGTTCTGTGCTCCTGGCAAAGCGGTAATTTTCTATTAATGATGCCCTGAGCAAGTTAAACATTGGTTCATTAAATCAGTGGTCTGAAGTGTACCATTCAGAAATCTCAGATTTAAACACCTCTGAAAGGAACCCAAGAGGGCACTCCATTCCCTCGAAGAAGAGAGCAGAGAAGTTTAAAAAAGAGCTCTATATAAATACTTATCAGATCAGAAGCTACAAGACAGTTGAAGCTCTCACTGATATCCGGAATTACAGATACCTGCTCAATAGCAATAAGAAAGTACTTGACTCCTTCTGTAACACTCTCTACCAATCTTATATCATCTCTCTAATTGAACTTTTTTTATTTGCAAATAGTTCATCTGGTGTATATTTCTCTCAGTCGAGACACCGTCAATTGCAATGTCAATCATATAGTTGGCGTTTTCAAGTTCTATTTTCTAAGAGAGCCGGAGATCAGTTGCAACAACATTTTCCAATACAATCTTTTGTTTCGATTCATCAGCTTGCTCGAGTTTCCGCTGGCGCAGCAGTTTATTCTGTCTTTCTTGGGCTTCATGGATGTTCTAAACCTCCCTTCTGAGCTCATTACAAAAGTTTACCAATATTGTGAGACCACAAACTTCTTTGTCGATTTTTGTCATGCGCTCCTGGATGGAGAGGAGCATTTGGACGCAAGTAAAACAGACGTGAAATACAAATCTGGATTGGTTAGGAAACTCATCAACCTTCTCTTGGAGCCGAGAGTTGATAGCGATACTTCCCCTGGACCGCACGCGAATAACCTCCCTATCGTGATCATTGAGGAGAAATATAATTTTGCGAATGATATTGATCGTTTGAAGGAGATCATTAAGAATCGAAAAAAGCTTAAACCTCATATAAATCAGAACAATTCAACGTATTTTCAACGAAAGAATTCAAAACCAGTGGACGTCTCTTCCATGTATTCTGAGGAAAATTTAAAGTATCTGAGCAAGTACCCTTCACTACTGGAGAAATACGAGGAGATCAAATTTCGAAGAGAGCAAGAAATGATTCAACAGCAGTTTTTACTCTCTCAAGAGTTGAAAAGTGGCAAACAACTCGAGTCTCCTAGCAGTAATACGCGTAGACTTCGGGAGTCGGTTAGAACAATCGTCAACAACAAGGGAAGAATACTCAATGGAATTCAAAGAATGAATACACAATCTAATGAAGAGGAACCCGGAATGCTGATAAGGAAGAGCGCCACTGGACTAGGGAATATTATAAGGTCTCTAAGTAAGACGCTTGTCAGCGAAGAGAGTGCAAGTAAAGGCCCAGAACTTTCTTTGCAAAAGACAATGTTGATGAGAACGTTCACTGCTTTCAGAAGTGCGACTAATTTGATGGATAATAATAATATCATCGCTAATAATAACACTGAAAAATTGAATGCTTTTACGGTGGATGAATCGATGTGCAGAGGAGCTTTGTCTGTGCTGGGAAAGCTCTACCCACCAATGGTTTCAGTTTATCTTGAATCTCCCGTGGATCAATTATCAAAAAAAGTAAACTATATGCCAAAATATGTCCGAGATAATGATGAATATAATCTGCTGATGGCTGAAACGTTGCACTTGATGGTGCAACTAGCCATTGAGAATTCCGCCCAAGAGACGAGGCTAAGGTCCTATTTAAAAATTTCTTCTCAAGGCCATTCACCTTTCTGGAATATTTATCTTAAGGATGAAAACTCTGTCTGCCTGGTTCGGACTTTCCAAGTAATGTTACTCAGCATTTTAACAAAAACTAACCTTTTTATGCTTCTCTCATGAACAGTGCTATTTATTCAAGATCCGAACAACTTGTCTGATGAAAACAGGTCTCAGTAGTGGTTATGAATGCGGTGTAATCATCAATCTGATCCTGTCGAAAATGTACAATCTCCTTTATTTACCTACACCCTCTTAACATACTTTATCAAAGCTCTTCTCACAGGGCGTTGAGAGAGTATAAGCCAGTAATTTTGAGAGTCACCAAACTCTTCTTCCAGTTTCTATGCAAGCAAATTGTTTACAGCTATGTCTGGGTTGAACGAAACGACGTCAATGTCTATCTGCAATCATTTCAAGTAAGGCTTCGTCGATTTTCTCCAAGTTAATAGAGAGAATTTAGGTCAAAGAACCTCTAGGTTCCGCAAGGCTTCTTTTACTTGAAACTTTCTATTTAACCATTAAGAACGACGATGAAAATGGTTACCAAATACTTGAAGAAGTGAGTGATACTTGCTGGCATGTCATTTGTCTTTATTTCAAAGAGAAAAAGTACCTTTCAAATAATTTCCTCAGTGATAACTAATGTTAACATTTTCTCTAGAACGAATAATATTTGGATAAACATGTTCTATTCGATCATGGAGATCGTGCTGAACCATGGCCAGGAGGAGTTGATCCTTGCTCTTCTATTCAAGCATCAAATTATCCCTATAATGGCTGAATCTCTTCATGATGTGAAGAAAAATGATATCATACTCACAAATACCCATTGCGATGCGCTGCTTTTTACTATCAAAAGGATCACAACTGTCATTGATTCTGTTATGGTAAGAATTGTGAGTGTTGGTTGCTAAATTTGAAAAATTTTTCTGTAGAAAAACAGACAGTTGAAAGCTCTCAAAGAGCAGCTTTCGCTAAATAGAAGTTGGTCGATGCTGCACAATGAGTTTTTCATGGACAAGAAAGAAAAAATGAAACTCCATCTGAATTCGATGATTGTCGAAAAGTCAAACCGACATACTCGCAATTTATCCTTCAGCAGTGTGTCGTCTCCGTATTTGAGGTTAAACAAAACCCCTTCGATTGCCGCTGATTTCTCGACTACAATAACTGCTCCAAAGCGCAGTAGGGGAAATACAATCAGTGGCATCAGTCTTTTCCCTCGATCGAATCAATCTACTATCATACCACCTTTGCAAGATTTGAAGACTATTTTAGCTGATACTTCTCCCGTGAAGCCTAAAGCTCATGCTGGGTTATCGAACTTATTGAACGATATGAAAAGCTCAGGGGCTGGGATAAGGATTCGAACAGTAAAAAGCAATCTAAACAAGACTAGTACAAGCTTTTTTGGATCTAAAATTAATCATTAACTTTTTTTTTAAACAAAAATCGTAACTATTTGCTTTGTATGTACTTTTGCTAATAACTGTGTATTTGATGTCTTTGGATGATGAATATGATGATACTCAATTTTCTGTTTTGTTTCCTTATTTAATTTGAAAAGTAACATAAAAGTTACTTGACAGCCTTCATTCAAATGTGTGAAAAAGCTACTACTATTTTTTCGGTATTCAAGAATCATATCCATGTCAAAAAATTATCATGAAACCGTGAAGTTTGTTCTTCTATGAAGGAAGCTCTGTTCATTCTAATGTAGAACAGCTAATTTAACTAAAACAGGAGATTATAAAATGACAGTTTCAAAGCAGAAATATTTCTCAATGCAAATTCTTTCTGACCATAAAATTTTATTCGACGTAACTATTGACTGACTGACTCACTTTTCGCCGCGAGTTTAATGTCTGAAAGTCCTTTGAGATCACGAGCTGGGCTGCACAAAATGAATAGAACAGCCTCTGAATCACAATTCCCAAAATTGGTTAAACAATCTTCACCGAAAATCAGTGACGAAGCACAAAATAAATCAGTTCAAATTACGAGCTTCTCCTCACAACTCAATCGACCATCCGGCACTCCCTCTCACTCTAGAGGAAGCCTGAGGCCTACTTCCGATTTCAACATCCGCATCTATCAAACGCCAAAGCATCGGAAATCCAATTCTACTGACGTCGAAGGCTCCACTACCAAAGAGGAGAGCAAGGCTAGTCAAAATCCAGAAATAAAGAGAGACATCTCATCTCAACGACTAGCAGAGAGACCCAAAAACAAAGAATCGCTTGCAGCGGAGAAGAAAAAATACAATCAGCTTATGGCCAAGATCGTCGCTAATGATCCACTGGCAGTTAAACCTCAAAGCACTGTCGAAGAAGAAATAAAGATTATCGATTCCTTCAAGACCTCGAATCCCACCAAATCTCCACATAGCAAAAGCTCGAAAAGTCCCATCAATTTTGCCAAAAATTTTCTGGATGTTCGACCACGACTCAGCAGATCGGAGAAGGTGAAAGAAATTTCTGATCTAGGTGTCGAAGTCCAGACAACTGAGATTGACCCTGCCCTTACCGCTGAAATTTTAGAAGAAATTCACACAAACAAAACAAAATATAATTTCAGTAATTCTGATTCCAAATTTGAGGAAATCGTTGGATTGAGGAGGATGAATGTAGATCTGCAATTAAAAAACATACAGCTGAAGAAAGACGTGGCTTATCTCGATGAGTTTAAGATGGCGCTCGACAAACCAGTTAACGTTGAGAGATTTCATGAGAAAAGAATTGATATTTTAAAGGCACAGGTGTCCAAACAGAAAAGATATATCGACTACCTAACAAAGGCCTTGAAGTTAACAAAAACGTTCTACAAAGATCAAACCTCAGTTCTCAATTATCTCATTGATTTAGAAAAGAAAGCGCAGCAGAGCAAAGGAGGAGCAAAAGACCAGAACGTTGTTGTGAACATGGTGGAAGCTAATCAAAAGAGGGCTATGCAGGGTGTGATCGCGCTTAATGAGAATCCTGAAGAATTTCAAAAGTTTATGCGTAACTTTAACGAAGCATATGAGAAAGTGCGAGCTGCTCGAGAGAAGGAAGAGGAAGTTAAGAAGTTATTTTCAGTGACGATCCAGGCTCTGAAAGCGAAAGACATGATATCGCATAGAATAAACCCGCAGCTGCAGAAGAAGATCCGCTATAATTCCCTTCTATACTCTTTTATTGAGAAATACAAGATGTATTTTCCTGTATACACACTCTTCGATGAGTACGAGTTTTTGGAAAAAAGAGTCTTTGGGGATTTTTTGCAGTCATTAGTGAAACAGTCAGAGAAAATTGAGGAGGTATTCAGCAAAATAAAGTATTACGACACGTTAAGACATAATCCGTACCCGGCGAGCAGAGAGGTGATAAATTATATCAAGGAGCATGGCGCTGAATTCGATGAGTATTTCAACAGAGGGAACAAGGGAAAGCGCTTGATTCTGGACGGTGAAAAGATCAATGAGGTTGAGAAATCGCTGTCTGACCTCTTAAACTCGCTGATTAATTTTCAGAAGCTTATGATGCTTGATAAGAATAAGATCACCGTTGAATACATTATAGAGATGCAGAAGAAGCTGACTGCAAATATCGAGAAACTGCTCACTTTAGGCGTCGCGACTGACCTTACTCAGATGCGAGGGGCTGAGATCCTTGTAGTAAATGAGAACAAAAAGTCGATTATTAAAGGGACTAAATTGCTTGCAGCGGAAGGGAAAGATGGTCTTACTGATAAGATAAACCGATTTGAGGCGGAGATATACTCTTGGAAAGAGCAGACGTTTCGTGAATTTGATAACTATAAGCAGGGATCACATTATTACATTAATGAATTGAGGCATACTCTCAAGAGTCTCACGTCAAACAACGAGAACAAGGCGAAGGAGGTTGAAAATTCCCTCACAAAGCTCAAAACGCATGTGGATTATGTCATCCGCAGATATGACGAGAGCCATGCTTATCAAAGCCTGCAAAGGTTTATTATTGAATATCAAAAGGAGTTGGTAAAGACTCTTGCAGCGGATGCAGCAACGACAGAGCAAGTTGTGAAGGAAAAGAGTGAGCATGTTGATTTGATACTCAGAAAGGTAACCGAAGAAACGAAAGAACTTCTGGACTGCTTTGAAAACTATTTTGAGAAGGGAGGAGAAGGGGATGTTAGAATGAGAATGAAGTTGATCTTGCAATTCAAACGAGTCTTTGGAGAAGTTTTTAACTATATGATTAGAGCACTGACAGGCAAAGATCATCCGATCAGAGATCAAATAAGTAAATTAGACGATGAGTATCGGGAAGAGTTTGAGAAAGTGAAAAGTGATTTGCTCTATTTCTCAGATCGAAATTCAAAGATCATCGGCGTTTAGTTCTAATGACAAAAAATTTCATGTTTTCTCAATGTTGCATTTAACTAACTGTCTTTGCTTTATTACATTTTTAGTGAGGGTCCTTCAAACTTAGGTTTTATTTTTTGTGTTGTTTTTTCTCGTCACTTTTTGTATTCTTAGACCAAATTTGCTTACCCTATTTTTTTCCTTTCAAGATGAGATTCTAAACGAGATTTGATGGTTGATAGTTGAGAGAGGTTGTGCCCATTGATCTTTGAGGATAGATTAACGGCTATCCTCATGCGAGAAAAAAATTTGCAATAAATAGAGGTACTCATACAACAATTAGTATAGAATAGTTTTTTCTCAGTAGAATAAAACGTATATCATAAATATCGATAGAAAGAATTAACTATGCTCGTGTGATAGATTGTTTGTAAAATGGGCTAACATTCACTTGCCTTAAGTAGATGTAGGAGAAGTAGTTTCGATACTGTTCTAGTATAGCAAACTATTAAAGCTAATTAATCTGTTCTGATAGTTTTTTATAAATTATTTTTTCAAAAATGATTAAAGTGAAAAACGTGTACAAGTAATAATCAATTGAAAAAACAAAAATATTTCTTGTTGGAATGCCTTTGCTGGTGTACTTGGTAAATTTGAAGTATATCTCAATATATAATGATGTGTAATGGTAAAATTGGAGAATCTGTAGAAGGGGAAAGCTGAATAAACTCATAACCATATCAATCAATAAACCTATGTAAGGACAGGTGTTCTCTGCAACGTTATCCTGAAAGTATACATCTCTAAGTTACAATATGATAAATAAAACCTCCGTAGAGTCTAGCAATTAACTGCTAAACAAGACCAATAAACAATTAATTCGAGACAGCAGATAAAAAAACTACAGAATGGATGATTTTGTAAAGAATCAGGTCTTATTACTAGAAGGAAATTTCACTCGTTTGACGAGTACACGACTATCGATAAAGACCGATATTATAACTCATACATGTATTATTGATAACTACCCAGAGGGCTAAAGCTACAATTATAACAATAGATTGGTTCATCTTGAAGCACAAGTAACTTCATAAGCATTGCTCCCTCCTTTGCTGTTTGCTGTTACGAGGACTTCTTCTTTGTTCAACTAATAAAGAAAATCCTACTAATTTTTCTTACAGATTTTCTTCAACTTAGTGATATTATTCAAACTTTCAATTTTACGAACACAAAACGTGTTATGTCTTGGCCACGTTTCCGCAAAGACACTTCTTAGTACAGTGCGGCTAAAGATCACCAAATTCATTGTCCAAGTCAGAGGTTAAGTTTCAACTTTTCTCAGTTTGCAACTCAATCTTTGCTCTAACTCAATTAATTGAATTAATTATATGTTTCTCCGTCTTTAATCAATTCAAACAAATTTACATTTTAGATTTCGTTTGACAGAAAATTTTTTTGAAGATCTTGATTGCTAAATTGTTTTCCAACTGAAACTTGAGCTTTAGGATGACTAACTTTAATGTTGATGATAAAAATTTTTCATTAAATAATATTACAATTAAGAGTCGGATCGGATTCGAATACATATCTCCGACCCAATTTGCTCATAAAACTTAAGAGAAAGCTCACGAGATTACTTCGGATGACCTTAACATGGCTACGGATTTTAATTTAGTTCAATATAAATATTCTTCATTCAAGCTGCCAACAATTTTTTGCTCTCTTCGGGAGTCGCATTTTTTCATAAAGTTCAATACAACAGCAACAAAAGTTATCAAATAGAGAGAGAACGAAGAAAAAAGGCTCACATATATGCAAATTATTACTTATTTAGTGATGTTGTGAGTGTCATTCTTATAATAGACTATAATAAATATCCGCAAAATCGATTTCTTGTTTAATCAAGCTTCTAAATCTGAATTCTCAGTTAAAAAATCAATTGTTGGATTCATTAAACTAGATGGAAATTATCTCTCCAGACATTCTCTCTAAATTTCCTGACGCTTTATGCACGGAAGTATTCAGCTTTCTCACAATCAGTGAAGTCTTCACTGTAATGGCCTTGGTCTCAAAAAGGTTTAGAAACTTGGTCAAAGAGAGCTCTGAAATCGCCAGAAATTGTTTCAAAAGCGTCTGCAACCCAAACCCCAGGTTAAATGCATATATCCAACCGCTCTCTAGGGCTACAATCATAAAAGAGCTTAAAAGATTATTCAATATCCCAATTAACGAAAGTATTGAGCTACCATACTTCGGATTTAAAACAGACGGCGGCGCTGATCTTAATTCACCACTATTCTATGTTGACATGTGCTTTAAAGCCGTTTCTGGAAAGGTATTTAAAGCGGTTTGCACAAAAGAAGGCAGGAATTTCCACATAGAAGGAGCTTTGGCGGTGGACTATTTCGATGACGAGAATATTCAGCCAACACAGATCGAGAAAATAGCCAAGACGCGAGAGTCCTATATGGATTATTTGGAGTACATGTATAAGACAAAGCAATCTCCTGAAAAACTGCTTTCGGAACTCAAAGACGATTCTTACAATATTGAATCACCCTATTTGCTGCTTGATCACTGTATTCCAATCATCAGCGAAATCGAAATTTCCAGGAGGGGCGATTTCTCTTGCCCATTGAAGACACTGATGCTGTTTGTGGCTGACGAGCGAGTCGAATTTAAGGAGGATCCAATATTGAACCTTTTTGGTAATGCAAACAGCAAAGACAAGTTAAAATCGATTCTCCTCACTAATCGAAAGCAGCTTCCACAACTTGAGTACACTAATATCATCACACTAAAAGAAATGAGCAGAACCTACTCCAACGATAGAATTTTAGGAGATGTGAAGCTTGGGATTTTCAGCAATCATGGGACGACAACTTTGTCGAAGCTGCGACCGTTATGTTGGATCCAATTTACAAAAGCCGCAAGAAAGTACTGCCATTTTATTCTACCACGAGCATGCAAATTTTCAGGCCATTTTGTTATTGCAAAGTTAATCGACTGTGAGGATCTGAGAGAAAAATACGATGATGACAGCTTGGTCACGAATATAGATTTTAGCTATATCAGCATAAAAGGCACCTTGCTAAAAGCTTGAATGTAGTCCGATGATTCTCTATGCTAATCTTCCCATACCTTATGTGACTAATTTACTTTCTTATATTTTATATTTGATCATCCTGATTTTCTTAGTCATGTTATGCCCTTTCCAGACTAGGAAATAATATATTTGAGTAGTCATTATAATGTGAAGTCTATTTTTCAACAAACTCTTTTCCTGCAATCCCAACAAAACTCAAATTTTCATTCATCATTGAGTACTCAGTGATATGAAAAAGTAGAAACTTAAATTCCTAATAAGATTTATTGGCTGGCAAGCTAATAAAATTTACTTCAAATTCATCTATCAACATAGCAGCCGATGGAGCTCTTTGAAGACGAAGTTAGTCTCTTGCCTTATGTCTTAAAAGCAAGTCTAGCAGGCTTGACTTGCGTTGGTTTGCGTCGACATATCTTCCATTCATTCGTAAAAAATAACATTAAGCCATAATGATATAATTTGCTGTTAGAGATATAGGCTACGCTTTGAGAAATGGGCTTACTATTGGACTTTATACGAAAAAAAGTTTTGGAGTCCAACTGATAAACAGCTTCTGAAATTGAACAAACTTTCGGCGGGCAGTCGATATCTTTTGCTCTTTGGAATGTTTTTTGGATTGAAGTACCTAAACGATTTTGCTTTCCACCACTTGTTTGAAAGCAGTCTGAAAACCAGCAACCTCCCAGGTAACCTGATGAGCGATTATCGTTGAGAAAAAATGACTTATTTAATAATGTGCAGATTATCAATGGTTTTTGATGAACAGTGCAAGGAGCACAATCACCTCGTTGATGGGCTGTCTGATATTTTGTAATATTAATCATTTCAATTTTATTATAACCATAATATAGTTAAACCAACCCTAGGCTTCATCGCACCATGTATCGCTTTCGGCCAATGCTTTTCATTACTAAATTGGGTCTGGTTAGTTTCTATTTCAAGATTTTAATGTTGCTTGACTGGGTGCAAATTTGTGTATTTATTTGTATATATTTCATTGCCCATCGCTCAATCAACCAGTGGATGGGTCTCCATTGTGATGACATAACAAACAAAACAGAATTCCAGTTTTTTTTTGAGGGAAATGATAATTTTTTGGCCAAACTCGAATTGTTCGTTTTTTATCCTCTCTCTTTCTGTCTCCTCTTAATAATGGCATTCTTTTATTTGAAATTTGTTAAGAACTTATAAATCAATCATTCATATGAATTATTCCAGCAATATACATTGCAACTAGAGAAAATTTATGAGGTTTCTCAATTATGATTTGGCCAAGCGATTCGGAGTCGTAAAAACTGGTGGCGAGTCAAATGTTTTAGGACTTCTATTCATGCTTAGGGCGGCAGAGCTCTTCAAAAAATCGTTTTCTCGAATTTTCTCATGGATAAACGCATTTAAACGCTCATTCTCAGAAATCACTAATTTCAATTTGTATTCAAGCTCTTGATACGAGCTCTTTTCTATCTCGGCGGCCATGCTTCTTTTCATCCAAATCTCAGACTGCTTGCTCTTCTCTTCGACAAGCCCTGCTAGCCTCGTGTTTTCCACGGCCAACATTGCGATTTTGTCTTCATGTTGAGTCGCTTTCTGATCAAGCTCCAATAGTTCCGCTTCCCTCTGCTGAATAATTCCATTCAACCGTTCATTCTCCTGGATCAGCATCTGAATTTTTTGCTGTATTCCTTGAAGTTCATTCTCTTGGACTCCTCGCTCATATAATCTTCTCTTGAGATCTTCATTCTCATCACTTTGGTTCCTTAAAAGGTGATTTAGTCGGTCATTTTCATTAGCTACCGCCACAAGTCTGTCTTGCAATTCTGCTATATCGCTTTGAGCTTTTTCGAAGCCTTTCAGCTGCGCTCTCCAATTGTCTCCATCTTGCTCTGCTTGATTCAGCAGGATATTTAACTTTTCATTATCAGCAAGGACTGCTCTTAGCCTAGCTTCAGCATCATTGAGTTGGTATTGCATTCTCTCCTTGTCCCTCAGAGCCTCGTTGAGCAAAGCATTCAGCCGTTGATTTTCCTCACCACGCATTGTCAATTTGCTTTGAATTTCTTCATTCTCTTTCCTTTGTTTGTCAACTTCAGCGACTCCTTTGCTCTTCAGCACGCCTAATTCTTTATTTTTATCATCAAGCTTTTTGTTCAAGTTCATATTGTCTTCATTAATTCTCTGCAATTCAAATTTAAGCTGCTCCGATTGGTTTCTCAACGACTCCAACTCTTGGATTTTATCCATTAACATATTATTTAAGTGCTCGTTTTCAGTAGCAACCAATGTTATTTTGGTTTTAAGATCATCAGCAAGGGTAAGTTCAGCGTTTAGTCTCTCCAATTGAGTCTTGTATTCATTAGTTTCCCTATTCTTTTCATCCAGAATGTCCCGAAGCCTGGCGTTCTCGTCATTAGCCACACCCAAATTCCTCTTCAAGTCTTGATTGGCATATTCTACTCCGTCCAATTGATTCAGTCGCTTTTTCAAACCTTCGTTTTCTTGTGTCTCCTGGATAAGAAGATCACCTAATCTATCTTTCTCCTCAGCTAAAGCTTTGTTCTTCTTTTCCGCCTCATAAAGTTTTGATTGTACATCTTGGAGCTTTCTTATATTCTCTTTGAGTCCTTCTATTTCTTTGACTTTCTCCGCTATACTCTCCTTCAGTTTCTCATTTTCTGTTAGAGCGGCCGGCAACTTCCTCTGGAGGTCATTGTATGAGTGTTGCAACTCACTATGCTGGCCTCGAAGCTGATCAATTTCTCTCGCTCGATTATCAAGGTTATTTTGAAGTCTTCTGTTTTCCGTTCTGGCGGCTTCTAATTGGTCTTGGAGGAACTGTTTGCCTGCAACTTCTGATTGTAAGCTAGCTAGCTTGTCTTTGAATTGTGAGTTTTCTCGTGCTTTTTCTGCTATAATACTATTTAATCGGTCCGTTTCGTCGGAGAGAATGTGGACCTGATCTTGATATTCTCTAGCCTTGACTTTCTCTCTCTCCAGCTCCCGAACCTGGTCTCTCAGTCGATCATTTTCATGCTCGTGGTTCGAAAGGTTATCGCTCACTCGCTTAAAATCTCCCTCGAGTTTAGCTAGCGCTCGTTCCAGATGAGGAATTTGGGCTACTTTTTGCTCAGAGTCTGATAATCTCCTCGAAATCTCACCCACTTCTCTTACTTTCTCATTGAGCAATGAATTTAATCGATCATTTTCAGCTGTATAAGCCGAAGCCCGTTCTTTTAGCCCATTTAACTCTCTATTCTCTTGCTCAATGTCATAGATCTGTCTCTTTAGATTTTCATTATCCTTCTCCTTTTGTCTAGAATTTTCCTGAAGTCTTGTGTAATCACTCTGCATGGCGTCCAGTCTCGATTTCAATTCACCATGCTGAATCGCTTGACGCTCCAACTCTCTAAACCTCTCTCTCCAAGCCTCGATCTCTTGGTTCTTTTCTCTCAACTGGTTCCTCAACCCATCTGATTCACTTTTAATTTGCTTCAGTTCCTTCTCTAACTGCGGTAAGGCCCTAAGTTCTCTTTCACTATCAGTCACTTTGCTCTGCAGTTGGAGGTTCTGGTCTCTCAAATCTCTGTTTTCTCCTTCTACCCTCTGCAAATTATCCTCCAAGTGATGTACCGTTTGCTCGAGTTCTTTGGAATAAGGCCGGTATTGCTCTAGCTCTGCAACGTTATTTTTCAGGTCTTGGATCTCGTTCGCTTTTTGATCTACAGCAGCAGCAAGCTTGTCTCTATCAGCAGTTACTCTAGAAAGCTTTCCTTCAAGTTCCCTAGCTTTGTCTACAAGATGATTAATGTCTCTGTCTTTATCCTGTAAAATTCTATCAAGATGTTCGTTTTCTCTCTGAGACGCTTTGAGATTGTCTTTCAGAGTGGGCACAAGAGCATTTTCTGTTTCAAGATGCTGCGTCAAATCCTTCAGCTCATCGTTTTCTTTTTCTCTGGATCTCAAAGCCTCATTAAGTCGAAGGTTTTCATCGGATAAGGCAAGCTGATTGCGATTCGCCTCAGCTAATTCTCTCTGAAGCCTGTCTTGGTCCTGAATTCTATTTGCTAGCTTTTCAACCTCGATCTGCCGGTCTTTTAACCTCCTTTGAGCGTCATCATAATTTCTTTGGAGAGCCGCAACTTGATTTTCTAAGTCCCTAATGCGGTCCTGATTTCTCTCATTCTCAGCTGCTCGAGATCTCAAGTTGTTCAGCTGTTGGGCTTGATCCTCGACGGTACGGTTGAGTCTTTCGTTTTCGGTGGCAGTCATTATAATTTTTTCTTGAAGAAGGTCCTTTTCGTATTTATTGCTGTTGCATTCCTGAACTTTTTCATCAAGCGCCTTTGTAAGACGATCCACTTCATCCGATAACAAGTCTGTATTGCGTCGAATTATATTCATTTCAGCCATCTGTGTCTCTGCGTCCTTCAAACGTCCTCTTACTTGATCTATCTCACTGCTCAGCCCAATCATCTGCACCTTGAGACGCTCGTTTTCATCCATAAAACGTCTCTTTTGTTCTTCAAGTTCACTTATTTTAGCATCTTTGACTTCCATGCCCTCCTGGTCCTTTGTATAGGTGTTAACTATTTCATTTAGGTTTTCATTTTCTTTGACTAGGATCATCACTCGTTCTTCAAGCAGAGCGCTTTTATCAGCAATTGCGGCTTTGGATTTCAACTCTTCCATATCTTTTTGAAGACTGTAGTTCACTGAGTTAAGCCGCTCGATCTCAGCAAACAAAATGACCTGGCGAACTTGGTCATCGAGCTCTAAATTGGTTTGTCTCGACTTTGAGAGGTCAGATCTAGGTGACTTAAAGTCACTTCGAAAGTCCGTAGAGCCCCCCGTTAAATACTTTCGATCTGGAGAAAGATAGTGATTATGATTCATGCTAATTACGGTTGTGTCGATTCGTTTGAATAGTTAGATTTTATTGTATCTATGAAACAATTTTTATCGAGTAGTCTGTTTATCACCGAAGTAGAAAAATCTTTTTGGAAAACTAAGTGAGAAAACTCAATGTAAATTTGTCATTGACTATCAATACTTAAGAAACAATAACCAAGAGCCGCACTATTACTGCTTTCACTGTTTCCTGAGTAATCATGTTAGACATACGGTTAGTTCTGCTAAATGCCCAAACTCCATACTAATACTCACAGTGACCTGCCTGGAACGTAAAGTGGTTCATTTTTTGGATCTTCAAGTCAATTATTACGCTTGCTCATTTTATTTCTTTCAAAGAAGCGTCTATTCATAGAGTGTTAAGGTCAGAAAAAAATGTTCTGATCTCAGAAACTTAACAACTTTTCAACTTTTGTAGAACTCAGACGATTGAATTCCACCAAATGGATTCGCAATGCAGCATAAGAGACTAAGAGGAGGAATAGAGACTTATTTTCAATAGTGCTTATTCGGAGGATCTTATTTCATGACGGATTTTTTCACGAGAAATTAGTAACGAAATGGTTATTACTTATTACAATTCGGAAATTCCTGAACTTCGATAATATCTAGCTTGTCTCAGTCAGCTTTTTCTCGGTTAAGATGCCAGAGGACCTACGATCTTCTTTCTTTCCTCTAGAACAAAAGAGACGTTTTATGGATGAAAACGAGCGTCTCAAGGTGCAGATGATTGGGC
>ENA-UOTX01000209-UOTX01000209.1-compost-metagenome-genome-assembly--contig:-NODE-209-length-65104-cov-14.222477_pt1 | contig 65104 bp, 41 predicted proteins | sample MGYA00238143_ERZ746982 | MGnify/ENA primary metagenome ERZ746982 (study PRJEB28758, sample SAMN06268862) | compost metagenome | isolation source: single cell | place: USA: California, Emeryville, Joint... | reverse complement strand
TGCTCTCTGGCACTTTCTGAGACTCGCCTAACATGGAATTAATAGCTCTTAAATTGAGCTAATCTCACCTGTGGGTGACGTGCTGTATCCTTTCGATATGCAATCGTGGTGAAGTGTCTCGATTCTCTTGGGAAACGACTATTCAAAAGCGAGTTAATTGAAGAAAAATGAATAAATAAAATTACGAGTTGGAAGGGTTATAAGTTTTTTCTGATCTTTTCGCAGACAGTTCAACTCGCTGCTGGTGTCATTTCTGATTTCCGTCGGCATACCGGGTCCAGAGCGCTTTATGATACTTTCTAAAGTGATAGTAGGATCAACTTTTGCTCGTTTCGTCAATGTGCATCGTAGCATGTACTTATTTAGAATAAAAGACCAATCATTAAGGTGGAAGACCTTAATTAGAATAAAATTCTCATGAAAAATGAAAATTTTTTGGAGTGTTTTGGACCATTTGAGAGGGTTCTTCTTAACATCGATTATATGAACTCTTCATGTTTTTGAGGCCTACTTGCCATGCACTGCATATATTTTGTCTGAAGGCTTATTTCTTATTCGCTTTCACTTTTGCAAATTATGTAAAATACAAACGAAAAAATTTTCAACATCCAAATGTCTCTTTAATTTCCATTTCTATCATGCTAAGAATGCCATTTTGAGGTTAGTTTTATTATTTTAACTAAATACGATACGAAGAGAAAACGATTTTCTGAAACTACATAAACATCACATTACAGCGCAAACTACAATATGTGTTTTTGTCGGTTTTTCTTATTAAAGTGGCCCAAACCAAGCCTGAATAAACTAGTTATTGCAAGAAGGCTTTGAGAGATTCTTACATATTTCAATAATTTCCCGAAGATAATCGACAGATATACCGATAATTCAAAAATCCGCTTAGAATGCTGTTACGCCTCTTTTACTGTCGCTCAGTAACGATTTTCGAGTAAATAGCCTGAAAAGAGGTGGACTAGCTCTTAAAAATTATGATTTCTTCTCTGAATAAAAAATTTAGTAACAGGTAATGATATCTACTCAGCACGGGTAATTAATTAAGACTTCAGAAAGTTACAAAATTAAGACTCGAACAGGTTATTAATTACTCAAGATTAACAAGATTAAAATTTATTCGAATCAAATCTCAAAATCTCAATACAAGAAAGCCGACAGAAAACAAGAAAACGCTCCCAAAAAACAATGAAAAAGAGGATTCATCCAATCTCCTCGACGAGAAATCAAAGCAACCACAAGGTGAAACGCAGAGCGGCGCGCCAAACAAACCATCAGCAGTAACCAGTATTATATTGTTAGTCGTAATCATTACATGAACCCTTTGTTGAAATAGAAAACATCCCTTCACAGCCGAAGCTATTGGCCTGGTCTTCATCCCTGGATAATAAGATTAGTATCGTTGAAATCGAAACGCCGCAAGAATTTGCTAATTTCGATGGAGTGAAACTCAATGCAGGTAGTATTTTTTAGCCTCTCATTTCTGATTCAATTCGGTCACGATACATTAAGCGCACAGCCGAACTCACCTAAAAGAGATTGCCAACACAAGACTTCTTGTTTTTGTTCACCACCGCTGTTACTCTGCTAATCTAGAAGTGTTCGATGTCTCACAAAAATATATCTGCATTCCATAGTTAAATAATGATTAGAAATAAGACGCATGAAAAATGAGAATCTCAGAAATATATTAGTTGATAGCTATTCATTTCAAGTATTTTCATATATAGAGTAATATGAGTGTATGAATCTATTCTCATTTTGTTTTTTTCAAACAATAATCATACATTTGATTCCCCAACTAAGCAATCATCAAAATTAGAAGGAAAAAAAACTATCTATCTTTCTTTTTCTTTCTTCACCCTGTGAGATCATCAATCTTCCCTCAGCGAGCTCTCATTAGACTCTAATATAATCTATTGCCAAAAACGTTTAGAATTTCTAACTATTTATTATTTATATACCTTCTCTCATCGTGTAGAGCGTGTTATCTTGAAGGAACAAGCTATTGTAATTCAACAACCCTGCAAAACCTGGAATCTGATTTTTCGTTTTAATTACTTCAAGCGTCGGTTGAGTCTTTTTATCGTCGACCTTGACTAAATACCCTTCGCATTTAACCGAATCGAAATCGTTTTCGTTTTTTCCACCAAACACGAATATATGGTCCTCGGTAATCTGATAACACATAGGTAAATAGATACCATGCAGAGGCGTTTTGCGCTCCGGAGTCACATCTATCCATTTGTTCTTCTGCCCGTCAAATCTTTCAATCGTTTGGTCGATTATTCCATACGAATTAATACCAAAGAACCGGAAAATATAGCGGTTTGCGAAGAGACAGAGAGCTGGATGCTTGACTGCTCTTCCCATAGGAGCAATCGACATCCATTCATCCTTACGCGTATCATATCTCTCGCAGGAGTTAGTTATCTGGCCTTTTACGACTCCTCCACAAACGAAGAGGTTCCTGTTGAAATAAATCAGTCCGAAGTCCTTTCGCGTCGAGTGGTTCATTGAGGCTTTTTTGATAAGGGTATTGTTGTTATAGTTGAAGAGATGGCAGCTTCCTGATGCTTGGTCAGGATCATAAGCTGGCTCTCCTGATACTAGGTAAATAAAGCCGCTTGGAGTGATAATCGAGCGATGGTGAGGAGAAATATCGAAGTCGATGTCAAGTTCGACCCTTTCGAAATTTTGAGGATTGGTGGTGTCTTCAAGGAGCTTCTTAGTCACGTTGAAGAGGTAGAGGTTTTTGGTACCTGGCTCGAAATAATGCAGGTATTTCTTTGGGCATTTGTCATCGAAATAGTTCCTGGCGGTGATTTTGACCTCGTCTTTTCCACCCAAGGGAATCGATTTTTTGACGGTAACTGGTATGATTTTTTTCTTGTTTAATGACATTTGGAACACGATGCTGCGACACAACTCATCATCGATGAAGTTCGTTGCTGCGAACGCAAGCGAATGCTTCAGGTCCATGACATAATCGGCGTTCGGTGGAATTTTCTCAGGCGATTTCTTTGAAGAAGAAACCTTTTTGTACATTTCGCGAAGCGTATTATATTTATTTGTTTCTGGAGAACTAAACGCTCCCGTTCCTTGATTTTTCTCAGCATCCAGCGCTTTCTGCGAGCTGATTTTTGGTGCATACGAGATGCCCTCTTCCTCACCAGGGAGGCGCCTTGGGCCGTAGGAAACCCCTTTGCCTTCTTCTACTGGATAAGTTGGCTCCACTAGGATATTACCAGAGTCGTAAGTGTGTTGTGGTTGACCAATTTCCGACATTTTATCAAAGGGAGCTTGCTGTTGAGGATGCGTCGGCTGCGGCTGCTGTCCGAAGCTTTGGAGATAAGGCAAGTCGTGGGTCATGATTGGCGGCGAGCTCGCTGATCGGAACATGTTCATCATCTGCGACTCAAGTAATTTTTTATCTTCGTCGCTTTCGATAGCCGCTTGGGTCAATTTCGCTTGCATGATTTCACCAAGGACTCGCTTCAAGGTCTGAATAACAGCGATTGTGTCTTGATCGATAAGCTGTCCGTAAAATTTAGACTCGATGTCATAGAGCAGTTGCTCTATTCTGATCTTCTTCTGGAGCAGCTCCTCGTAATTATTCTCTAAATCCGCCCCGGGTTGCTCTTCCACCGCATTTTCTTGTTTGTACTCTTCTCGTTGCATGATATCTCCCTCGGGAGTATAGGTCGTATGATATCCTTCGATAGATTTCCTCATGCGCCTTGGGTTACTTGTGTCAGCTTCATAGCGGGTCTCTCTGAAATCGTCATGGCGATCAACCACTTGTAATTCTTTGTCGATTTCGATCAAACTGTCATATCGACGATTTACAAGCAAAACATGGTCTTTTGCCCGCTTGTTAGTCTCTTTTTCTTCAGTATTCTTCGTTTGATGGATCACCTCATCCTCATCGTTGAGTATCTTGTTGATCTGGAGGATTTCTTCACGGATTTGGATGATGTCTCCAACGGGTTCTGCGCCTGAGACGAGAGTTTCCCAGATCTTCTTTTCTTCGTAATTCACGTTATTAGGAGTTATCGTCTTACTAACTAAGAGGATCGGAGGAACAGATTGAGGATCCTCGGTTTTTTCGGCCTCACTGAGCAAGCTTTTCGACTCGAACACATTGGTTACGGCCTTCTCTCCCTCTTTGAGGATGTCTTCGGGATATACAGCTCGAATGATAGCGTTTAGTTTGAACCGTGGAGGTTGTCCAGTCTGGAACCTAGGATCGTTTTCGAAAGGAGTGAGCTCGAGTTGGTTGGTGTCACGGTCGAATAGTGTAGTGAGAGGGAAGGTGCCTTTGCAGAGGTTTCTCCCCTCTTGAGAGAAAACGAGGACTATATAGCCTTGGAAGTTTGGAATATTGAACATCATTTTATCAGGGAAAGGGACTTCAGCCGCTTGACTGACCTCTGCACAGTTGTGGATGGAAGCTAAGCATGTCAGCCCCTCGACATTAGTGCCGTTGAGGTAGACATTGTTGATTTCTAAGATGATTCGGCAAGACATGATGCTCGCACAAATTGGATTTTAACAGAAAAATTTATTAATTTGCAAAGGATTCTAATAGGATATATTTATAAAAATTATTTGGGAGTTAATGCAAAATGAATTCGTTTTAGTTGCAAGTCTTTGACGAGTACTCATATTATTATTAAAGCCGTAGTTACCAAGGAGGTGTAGTGTAAAATTTGTTATAATAATCAAGCATCGCATATGGATAGAGAAAATGTACCTTTTGTTTACAACTACTGTTACCCATCGAAATAAATCTTGACCTGAATCTTTAGCCAGCAGCTTCATTATTTTCATCCTGTCTTATTCTTGATTTGTTGTCTGGTTGTGTGTATTTAATGCTTGCTGTGTAGACTAACCAGCTTCAGCAATCATAGGAAATATGTGCTGTGTTTTAATACATATAGAAAGGCAAATGCTATTATTTCATATATTAAGAATATAGTTAGAAGCTTATATCATAGCTCAATCACATTTACTGCTTTGGAGATTTTTGAAAACGTCTCAACCAAGTTTAAAGCAGCATGAATGAGGCCTGACTCTTTCAATTTCCACCAGAAAGCAGCTCTACAGAATTTTTGATTTTTTTCACACGTACTTCCTGACTTTATCCGGTCGCATTTCTACAATATCAGTAAATGATATCAATTAGATTCGCTCGACAGTCGCACTAAAGAAAGAGTCTGAAAATTAAAACCCTAACAGATTTAATAATCAACTCGAATGTTGAGTTTTAATTGTAGATCTCTTACCTTCAAGCCTGCTCTTGATAAAGACCGCAGGATATCAATTGGCATAAAAGTACATTGCTATCTCCTCTCTACTATTCCACCCATCTTTAAAAATTCACAAAACATTAAACAAACAATTTACTCATATATAAATAATAATAGCTTGCCGATGGTAGCATAAAGCAGACCGAACCCACAAGGTACGACAAATCAAAGAACCTCGCCGTTTTCTCTGAAGTTCTCGAGTTCAAAGTCGCAGACGTCAATCAGAGCTCTTATTTCACTCTCATAATCTACGAAGTTCTATCCGATTCTTCAAAGGAAGTAATCATATCGAAAGCCGTCCACCTCGAAAGGAACCTCGAAAGCGATACTAACAAAATCGCCATTGAAATTAGGCCAAAACAGGATGTCATAGTGCATTTCAGCGTCCTAATGACTGAAGAATTCAAAAATTCCTATAAATATTTCGGTGCAGATACCAAAAAAGATGACGACAGGACTCCTACTAAAGCCGATATAGATTTTTTACGTCTTGCTCCTCTCATGAAACGCTTTATCAAATCTCTTACTCCGGTTGTTCATGGATTGGACCTTTTCAATGATCTGCGTACATGGAAAAATCCAGCTGTTACATTGGTATTTGGACTGGTCACCCCAATAGTTCTGCTGTATTCGAGATGGCTCTTATTTTTCTCCTGCTTGGCTTATTTGCTCTTTGGGCATCTGATTATTGGTTATCTCATCAGAGTCAAAGTCGTAATGCCGAAACAAAGCAAGTTAGATCAGTATGCAAGGAATCTCGAACTCGTTCAGGTAAACTGCTGGAGTAGCATATTATACTAATTCTGCGATTTTTTGAAAGAATATCATGCAGTTGACTGTAAATTTAAAGAACAAATTCGACGAGCTGGTGTCCGATGATAAATCGAAGAGTCTTGAGATGTTGCTGCATCTCCAGAAGTTTATGATCGTGTTTATCGTCCTATTAGCGGTGCTAACAACAACTCAATTCCTTGTGCTGATCTTTTGGACTTTCCTCCTTGTGAATACTCCTCAAGGGTCCAAGCTCTTTTTATCCCTGCTCGCCAAGGTAAAATCTATATTAGGGCTCGCTTTATTCGATTATGACGGTCTTAGGCTGGAATTTATGGTGAAAAACTCAATGAAATGGTGCTGAAGAACATTAATTTGAAAGTCATTCAAAATATTGCTCAGGTCTCCACAGGGCAGACTAAGTAAGGCAAATATCAGTCGTTTGAAGGCTTATCATGATTAATAAGGAAACAAGAGGTTGAGCAAATCGAAACTAAGAAGTTTGTAACGTGGGAGAATCAAAGATGGTGGCTAGGCAAAGGATGGTGTGCTGTTTTCCTTCCTGGAGGTGATAATTAATTTTTTTGGGGCTATATTGAGTATAAACTGTTTGGAAAACGTAGATCGTCCAGGATGGTCAGATCAGGATGGAAAAATTGAACAACCAAGAGAGAAATTCAAACTTCCAGGTGATGATTGGCAGTGGGACGGCGAATGGAGAGTTGCGAAGGACGGAAAAGGAGATGAGGAAGGGTGGGAATACGCGCCTGATTTCTATAGGAAAGAGTTCCATTCGTCAAAAGCGACATTTGATGTTGTTAGAAAAAGAAAGTGGACTCGCACTTGCTTCAGGAAGTATTTAAGTGAAGTTACACCTGCAAACTCCGATGCGATGGGAGAATCACAGCCTATTTCATTACGGGAGAAGAAGACGCAATAGTCGTATTATTACTGCCATATAATGTTTTTGATAACAATTTACATCTGGTTGTACAATTGGTTATTTCTGGAATCTAACTAAATGAACTCGTTGATATTTGATTCATCCTGAATTAATCAATACATATATATTCACTCTCGCTCTACAAAGATCCTTTGAATGCTAGATCTAGAAGATCATGGAATTCGAATATACTGAGGCAGCTAACGCTTTTCGAGGAATATAGATATAGAGTAATTTAACAGAATTTAGAAAACGCATGTTATCATGAATTTGATTCTGGCAGATGACAGATTATTTGAAAAAGAGCGAATAAAATAGAATTATAACAGAGTTTGAAATCTTCAAATTATTTTACAAAGGTTGAAAAAAATTTGATAAAAATTATTTATTTCGCAAAACAAAAGTTAGATCGATTTTTCGAAATGAGTGTATTTGAGTAAACGTGCTATTCTCGTAACATGTATTGGAAAAAAACATAGAAAAATGTAGCTGGTAAACCAACCAAGTAATGGTCGTTTGAAAGCCATGAAAACTAGGAAATTAATAGATAATGGTCTGCAAGTTCAAAAAAAAGAATTCATATCCGTAATATTGCGACTTTAAATACAATAATTAGTTCATGAAATATACTATCTAAGATCATTTAAGTTAGTTAGTAATGCCCTAAGACGTTTACTCCGCAATAGCTATCAATATTAGTTGCAGACCTCGTTAATACACTCTATAACCATTTCTGAGTGAAGAACTCCCATACTAGCACTTTCTAATTTGAAACCAATCAAGATAACAAAAACTTGCTAATATTAATTATTTCCAACTACTGTGTCTTAGCTTTTTTGTTCTAAGCAAACGGCTCGACTAACGAGAATGCTAATCGAGCCTGGTTTTTGTGATGCAGTGTTTTGAGAGAAAATTTTCACACAAAAAGAAGACAATCGGCGGATGGATCCAACCAATTATCTCGCTTTATGTTGATTTCCTTCCTCAGCTACGTCCGTTTCCGAATGCTTGGAGTGATAATCGATTTCGTTTTTTTCTCCTCTCTCGACACAGCATTTGCATAAGTAGGCTGAAGATACATCCACATCCACAGCAAGCTATGATTTTGTTCTCATGACTCATTCAGATTTTTAATAAAAACAATTAAGGTTTTCCTTCGTTTATTTGTGATTAAGCTATGACTTTGGTGTTGAGAAGCAAAGAATTGACCTACAGAGACTCCGCTCGAGTCTCCAAAAGAAATAAACCAACAGTTCCACAGTCCTTTCGTTCATCAATACGACCTGAAATCTCTTTATTCGAGCCTAAAATCGATCTGAAGAGCAATTCTCCCTTTCCTGATATCGAGAGTCATCCTCAGTCCAGAAGCTATGCAGCCGCCCGCAGATCAATAACTACCGATATTTCTATACATGACCGACCACCAGGACAGGAAAGGCATGATTCAACTTCATTTCAGCAAAGCCCTGAACTGAGTATTGCACTCCAACCAATTGCTCAAAAAATTCAGGTTCCCAAGCTCGGAATGAAAAAGGTTGTCGGCTTAAATAGAAGTCACGAAAGCAGCCAACTACGCTTACGCCCAAGAATAGCAGTTTTAAAAAATATAGAGCCAATAGATCCAACAAATTTGTCGCACAATGTGGGTAATAACTCCTCTTACCAAGAGCAGCTTCCTCCTATTAATATGAGTGCTGACCTTCAGCAAATAAGAACGACAAATTCACATGGACTCAACCCCGCACGGTTGTATTATTCCAAAAAAGCAGCAGTTTTGCTAAAAAAACAGCTAGTTTTATCCACTGGCCCTGAGAAAAGGCCTTTTCTATCACCAAAGTTTCCTCAAATGAATGATATCGCGATTCCAAAGTTGCTGACAGTGAATTCTATCAAGAAATTACGGCAAAAACCGCTCTCAGATCCCTCAAAACCTGTTGATCACTCCTTCAAACTAGCCGAGCATCCCACCAATGAGAGCAAGGTCCTCGCCACAGAAACCAATTTGCCAGGAAAAAGGAACAACCTAAAGGAAAAATTGGCATTGGAACTGATAAAAGTATCACTGTCTGTGTCAAAGATCGACGCGAACATTGAAACTCTGCCTGATGAGCCCCCTGCGAAGAGGTTGGTTTCGAAAATTTCTCCTGATTATTTCAAAAATCAGCTTCTTGGACCACAAAATCAAGCAGTAGCTCCAAAAATCATTCATTCAGGAGCTACAAAATCCTTGCGAGTGCCCATAAGGGTGAAAAAAGAAAACAACAAGCCTCTGGAGAATCTCGAAAAACTCAATCTTTCTATTCCTCCAGAGATTCATCAGGAATAGCTTTTCTTTAGATAGGAATACCATCATACTTAATATAGCAATCGGAAGCAGCCTCTACTGTAGGATAAATAATTATCTTCGATAAATGGTAATGATCAAGCTTTTTCATAGTATAATCTTTGGTGTATTTATTTTGCATTCATAATACCTACTTTTTCAATGTGGGAAGTTTTGTATACATATTTGTTGACCCACAATCACACAATCCAATCCTCACAAGTATTTTCAGAAAATTAGTAATAGGTTATTCCGAAAAATGTTCGTTGCTGATACAACGGCTCATGCATTTTCTCAGTAAATAAAAGAGGATACAAGAGAGTAGAAAAAGCGTATTATTTCAAATATTTAAGAATCATCCTCATCATAATAAACCTTGGTACGGGGATCAGCAAAATCACGAGCCTTGGTTGAAACGAAATTGCCTTTATAAGCTGCTCTTGTTGGAATTGCATCCTAATCAATTTTTGAAAAAGAATAATCAGTTTCAGAAGTAAATAATAGATTTATATACCTCGACATGTGCTTTTTGAGCACCACCGACTTTGGCGACTTTGAATCCTTGGAATGAAGCTTTGTAACAGGTTTGGCCCAAGAATGGAATGGTTGAAGACATGACAGACCTAGCACACGAAAACGCTTTAACGCAACGTTATAGAGTCTAATTTACTCTTTCTTAGCAGCAGGAAGCAGTGATACGTCAATCGATGGAGCCATTTCTCTCTTCTTTCCGCCGAACGTATCCTTGTAGACAGTTCGCTCATCAAATGGGAGCTCTTTAATAACTGTCCCTGGTTTCGCTGGCATGAGCAGTCTTGCCGCATTTGGACCCCAGTCCACAAATTGGTTCTATTATATAGAGGAATAATGAGCCCCAAAACTATACCAAAAATTTACTCTGTAAGAGGTTCCAGCATTCAAAGGAATGTCCAAGGTAAGTAGGCGAGCAGGGTCTTTCATTCTCTCAGGAGGAGGCATCTTCCAGTTAACATAATCTTGCTATAGATTTATGAAAAATGAGTCCACATTGGAAACATTACCTTGTTCACAGTGAGGCCTTCCATTGGGAACTTGCTATGGAATGTGCTCCATAAGTCGGGTTTCTTAACGGGAACAGTATCTTTCAAGTCATGTTCAGTATAATCACGAGTATAAAGAGAGTTCTTTATCCCGTTAAAATTAAGCGATGACAGCGAGGACTGTTTCTTCTCGATGTCAAATCTTGGCTCCCAATTGTCTTTTTTGAATTTTCTCAACGAACCATGAGAAAAATTCCTCGAAGCTGCCATAGTTGAAGGTCTTTTCTCTTGGTCCTCTTGGACGTTAAAGGTGACTCTATTGCCGGCGCTTTGGTGGGAAGTATGGTCCTTTAAAGACAAATTGCCTGTTTGTCCTTGAACGCTGAGCGATTGTTGGGAAACGCTGTCAAAGGGAATTGATTTTGTTGATTCTGCATGCTTTTTCGCGTTAGCGAGAGCATATGCGTGGTAGTCTTGATGGTAAATCGACTCTATTTCAGGATTACCAGGGGTATTTTGGAGCTTGGTGATCTTATCCACCTTCTTCCCGAAGTAATTTTCTATTACTCGAGCTTTATGGCCCAGATCACTATTTGATGCATCATCTCTGAACCTTTTTTCGTATTGTTTCTTGTCTCTGTGAAGAGAAGCAACCGATGACATGATTGGCGTATTGATTTTACGTTAGTTATACTTTTTATTATTTATTTAACTGTGCCGCAAGCAAGACTTCAATTTAACTTACTGCTTAATAAAATGCCATACTGCTCAATTTTGCCTTAATTGTGGCCTTTCCTCTGACCTCTAGCCGATTCATCGGATCGTTTGCTGTTATCTTACATGGAGTTATTATGTCAAACGTGGGAAAAAAATTTACATTCTATCGATATATTTCAATGACAACTTGTACTATCATGCATTAATACTTAATACTTCTGCTGATAATATGAATAAAATAATAGCTCTTGTAGTACGGATTTAAAGACAACCAAATTCAAAACTAAAACTGAAAGGAAAGGAAAGAAGATTGCTATTAAGATGTAGAATTCGGTTATAATTCCGAAAGTATAGCGCTTGTCATCAGATCGAAGGAAATCGAACTAATGTCAGAAACGTTTGTTAATTATGGTAAAATCTGGTTCGCCACGTGTAATTGCGAACGCCGTATCTGATTGCGGGAAGTTACTATATTGTTCTCAGCTACCTCTTCAGCTACTTGAAGCTCATCATCAGAAACCCCTTCATCGTTCTTTTGTAAAACATTTATTATGAGGTTATAGAGAAATTTGCTCTTGCCTGATGAATTGGATGGTTAAAGTCGATCACGCCTTCATGACCATGTCCTGAGCTATCAGAAGCCTCTTCTTCTTCAATGATTTCTTTCACCTCAGCATCAGCAGCAGCAACCCTACTTACGTTATCACACTTAGATATTCAAACTGCTAATTACCTAAAGCAGCCTGCCTTTCTTTTCTTATCTTTCTTGAAACTAAACGAAAGTACAGTCCTTCCAATTTGTACTGCCAGATCTTTTGAATCTGATGAGATCGGCAATGGCTTATCCAACCGCACTAAGGTCCCAAACTTAGAGCCATTGTCCTCAAGATAGAAGTTGCCCTTCTCCAATTTGAGGAATCCATGGCAACGCGAAACCGAGATATCAGATATTCTTACATCACTATCGTGTCCTCTTCCCTATTAAACAGTAAACGTAAATTTTTCATTCAAATCTACTGAATTTACCAGACGGATATTGTTTTTCGCTGCCATGTTGATCACGTGTAACCCTTTTGCTATATGCTTATCTTTATTCAAGATCTCAAGCACAATATAAGGAGAATCTGGCTTTGGGATTTCGACCAGATCATATTTTTTTCCTTCTTTGACAAAATCGCCTAAGGAAGACCATTAGAGACGTTTCAAGGCACATTAATTACTCGGATAATTCGTTTTACAGAGCTCGCATTCGAAAGTTTTCCAGAAGTAAGTCGCTGTTGTGTCAGTTTTCTTGACTTGCAGACGACTTTTCAGCCAATGCTGTAAGCACCTTAAATGCACTAACTTCATGGTTCCAGTGCATGAGCACAAGCTAACGAAAGGATCATCAACTCCAGCCTCTTCGGAAAGACAGATTCGACAGCATAGCGCATCGTTACTATCGCCTTTAGCTTTTTCTTCTGCGCTGGTGAACGCAGGCGCCTTTTGCTTCGGCTGATCTTCGAATATTTTCGTTGCGTTCACTTCATCCAATTCATTTGATTTTTTGCGGTCCGAAGGACCTGCTTTGCTTCTCAACTCTTTGACTCGGAACTTAATTCTTCCTAGTTTAATAATGTCATCTTCTTGCATCTTATATCCCTAAGAAACACAAAAAAATTAAAGAAATACGTTTCGTTTTGAGAGAAAACCTTAATAGAATTCTTTGAGCGAAGCGAATTAGCAACCACCCAAATATCATCATCACCGCCTTTGACGTCAGCTTCGTGAGCTTCATTTGCTTTTTGCTTATGTTCTTCAATCCAGAATCGCCCATCTTTCTGAGTAATTTCTAGGAGACTTTTCTCATTGGCGCTATTTGAGGTCATCACTTTGCCATTAGTATCATGCGAGCCCTAGTGATTATTAGAGTGAGAAAAACGCTGAAATTGATGAAATACAGGGTATTTTATGAACTGCACATCCTGTCCTGCTCTCATTATCCTGCCTATCAATTAAAAGAAGAGGATGAATGGGATATTAGCGGTGTCTCATACCTGCCACGGCTGTCACTATCTCTTTTTTGGTCACGGCTTTGCTTTCATAATCGTAAAGTCCATGAGAATCTTTTGACCATGTTGATGCTTTGATAACTAACCTGATGAAGACGATTTTTTTAGGATTACACCACATGTTATATGAGTTACTGTGATTTGGTGCTGCTTTTTGAGGTGGGCTTAGCAGCTTGAGAGGTAGAAAGGTTCTGACAATTTCCCATTGATCGGAATAATTAGAAGCGCAGATTTATTAAAATTATTAGAAGTGTTCTGCTTTAAAAGTTCGGCTTCGTATTAATTTGCCTGTGCTGAAGATAACCTGTAAATCAGCACACTGAACTTTTTAATAATTTTTTTTTTGGCGTTGAATTGTCTCAATCTTTAACTTTAATTATATCAAAATAAACCCTCTTATTAATCCTAATTGAAGTAGTAAAACCAGCATGGATCAGTATCTTATGTAGCATTCAAGCGATCAGATTAAAATCAGTGAAAAAGATTGCCGTAAAAAGTGGATGGAGAATATTTTCTCTATTTTCTAGAGGCGAGAGAATTTATTTTTCTGAGTCATTGCTGAGTTGGTAAGATACCAAGTGAATTTGTATGAGAGTCTCATGAAGTTATTTTCAGATAGCAAGGGTCGTAAGTCATTCAAAAACAGATTCTCATAAGCTTTTGCTTTGATCTGAGGGTCTTCTTTGCTATATTCTTCTTTTATTTTGTTGGCATGTCCTATGGATTCTGTGAATAAGGCCATTCCTCTCGTAGGATGTTTAATTTTTGTGACTTACAAGTATCTGGCTTAAGTATCCCAAACAATTTTATTGAATAGAGTGAAATTCAAAATTAAGTTATCTGCTATTGCGAGTTTCGTTTATCAATTATTTCATTGTGTTATGTTTACAAATTATCAAACTCACGGATTGATACCATTACTCATTTACAATGTTAGCTCTACAAAACATTTGAATCTTCCCAATACCTTCCAGGTCAAGAACAATCATTTTGTGAATTCTGTATTTTACAAAATTTGAATTTTATAATTTCTCTTCAAAACAGTTACCCATGACTAAAGCAGAAAAGATCCTTAAATCAGCAAAACTGCATTTTTCTCAAACATGGGCGGCTAATTTCATAAACTACCATTACTCAGTCAATTCTTCATTACCTCAAGATTTCAAAACTTCAAATTATAAAATTATTATAAATTGGTTTGTAATTTCAAAATCATATATGCAGAGTTGTAGTTTCATATAAATAATATATACAGAGTTATAGTATCGCTTAACATCTATATGCACGTCATTCAACCCAAATAAATGGAGCTCGCTTTGAGAATTTTTGTTGCAGATGTTCTTTCCTCAGATAAGACTGCTTGATAGCTGGATTTAGTGCTTTGAAGCAAATAGATTGAACAAAGAGCAACAAAAGCTTCAAGGCTACTAGCAAGTAAATTCAAAGAGAAATATATAGTATTTTCTTAGAGATAACAAGAGTGATAGAGATTATTATGATATACTACTTTAGTCTACTGTCAAAGAACTAAGATAAGTTTCCAAATACTATGAATGACTGTCTCGATACTCGACTATCTTGATTTAGGAACAATTAATCTGAATATTCTGCAATCTTTTTGAAGTTTAGTGAACAAGGCTCCACAAGAGGACCACAACTTCTTTTTCTGAGATTAAAACAGTAGCTAGCCCAGATCTCTCATCATAGCCATTGCACCGAAGCATAGTATTAGAAAGGTAGTGTTGACAGATGTTTAGTTAGTCTCAACTTGACGATGATGTCACACTAATATGTAGTTACGAAAGAAAATGAGATGAAACTTTACATTCCATTTAGCCAGAGTAGAAACATGGTGAATTTGCTTCGCCGAAGCTGAAAATAGACACCTAGTTTAAGTTCCTCAATCAAGTCATCAAGATATTAGAGATACCGAGAGATCCAGCTGTTTCACTTCGAAAATATTAGGAAGAGGCAATCTTATCTATCGTTGCACTGAATTTGGGAAAAGGCAGACCTTTCAAAAAGGACTGCCCGAACAAGAACAAATTTCCAACCCAAAAAAAAAAATGTAAATCGTCTTTCTTTTTAGTATTATTAACAGCACAATCGCTAGTCCAAGGTAATAACAGCATGAGAAACGACTATTTCACTACGTTTTCCATAGCTTGACTCAATAGTAGGTTAAAGGATGCACCCAAAACGTCTTATAAACAGAATAAACCCTCAAGTCGTAAAATAATTCCGAAAAGAATCAGGAAAAAGATATTAAGTGTTCTGAGTGCATTCTTAATTATAAAATACAAATTATCTGCGAATTAGAAAAAGATTCTTCCATGCATTCCACTCTTCCAGCTCGTGACGCCGACGTGCTCGCCCTTGCCAAGTCTAAGGGCAACCGCAAGCCAAGAAAAGACACCAAGACTGGCCAAGAAATCGACATCAACCTCTACGTTTACCAACATGACGGTGGAGTCGCATTCGCTTATGAAAATTCTACAAGCGACAAAGAACTCGATGAGGAAATCATCTTCGAACTCAAAGGCCTCCGCATCGACGAGAACCCTTCAGCCACGAAATTAAACTTCGTCGTTGGTCCAAACAGCACCAAAGTCATCAGATTGAGCAAGACCTCTGAAGGCTTCGCTATCTCCTACAACGTCTCCTACCTCGTTAAGCAAGCCTCAACCGCTGACCCAAACAAAGCTATCCTAGGCTTGGCTATGGGAGTCGGAGGACTCACCGTGAAAGGCGACGCCGGAAGCGGCCCTGCTGACGCCGAATTGAAGAAGAAAGCCAAGTCACAAGGTTCCTGCAAGCAGAGAAAGGAGACCAAGACCGGCAACGAAGTCGAGATCTTCCAATACGTCCTCCAACATGACGATGGAGTCTTCATCCTCTATGAGAATAGAACTAAAGACTTCGCCCTTGATGAGGAACTCACCTTTGACATGCAAGGTCTGACTCTTAAAGAGAACCCAGGCAAGACTTCAGTCAAGATTGAATTGCCACCTCAAAGCGAGAGAGCCATTCACCTCGTGAAGACGGGACCAGCGTTCTCGATCAAGTACAGCATGTCTTACTTGGTGAAGTTCGCTGGAAAGGGAAGCTTTGGCTCAGCTAGACTCCCTGAACATGAGCTTAGAAAGCTCGCCAAGGAAAAGGGCCAACAGAAGCAAAGAAAGGACAACAAGACCGGTGAAGTCGTTGATATTGTCCTTTATGTGCTTCAGCATGACCAAGGAGTCTTCTTGTACTACGAGAACAACACCAAGAACTACGAGCTCGAAGAAGAGGTTAAATTCGAGCTTAAAGGCTTGCAATTGGCTGAGGATCCAAAGGGTAACACTGTCAAGTTTGCTTTGAAGCCAGGTCAAAGTAGAGGAATCATCCTTGACAGCACAAAAGAAGAATTTTCAATCTCTTACAATGTCTCGTACATGATCAGACAACTCTAAGAAGGAAGCGATCAAATGACAGACTCGAGGAAGAGACAATATTATTTTTTTCTTTCAAAGTTTAATATTGATAGCTTTAACGTGACTAACTCTATCTGAAAAAGGTTAAGAATAATATAAACGCATTATACGTAAGAAAATGAGAGAAATATAGCCGAGTTGCCATCATGGCAGTTTGGTTCGGATTAACAAATTTCAACTAAAACTAATGAAGTCTTTACAAGTCGCTGAAGTTGTAGTGCTTAAGGCTGAGAGTAAAAGATGAATCATTGATGAATTAATTCCTAATCACGTGAGCAATGAATAGAATTGGGATATGTTCTTTGAATTTCTGGTGGCTTTGATGGCCAAGTTACGACAAAATTATCACGAGTTCTTGGTGAAGAAGCAAATAGTAACCATGTGGATGCTATCTTTAAAGATCGATTGTTATGTTCTTATCACCAAAGAAAATTAATTCTGAAATTCTACATAATTAACTCGTGATTGTTTTCCTGACCTGAGATGGGCTCAGTAGCTTCTGCAAAATACTTCATTCAATTTTGATCGTAGGATCAACAACGCTCTCTTGGCCACCTTTCTTCTACATGCATGTAGAAATATTTGAGATATATATATATTTGAAATTTCATTAATCTAATCGCATCGCACGTCTCTCCTAACCCTTAGGTTCATCGGCGTGCAAGGCTTCTCATTTGCCGGTCCAAATGAAACCAAAATCGAATTTTCTATAGGCCTTTATATTCTGCAATGCAGTAACAATGCGATATTTTCTCGAAAAGAATAAATTAATCAGTATCAGTGCAAAATTCGAAATGTGATTAGATTCGGAAATAAACATTCAATCCTAATATCATAAACAAAAGAACCTCTACAGCCAGAAACTCATCTCAGACTACCCCCTTCTGCAAAGTATAAATGACCGAAATTACTGAAGTCCCGAATAATTACCTCGATTTATTGAACGACCCTAAGAAAGTCACGGTGTTTGGAAAAAGCTATTGCCTACGCACCAAAAAAACCAAATCTTTCCTTAAGAAAATGAAAGTCGATTTTCAATATGTTGACATTGACAAGTTGATATACCCAGAAGACCAAAGGTTCGTTATCGATTTACAAGCTGGCTTTATGGAGTCACCAAAGATTTTCATTGGAAAGAAATGCATTGGAACGCTGAAAGACCTCTTAGACGCTCAAAAAAAGGGAAAATTGGCTCAAGAATTTGAAATGAATGAAATTCCCTATGATCGAACAGCTATGAATAACTACAATGAATGTCGCATCTTTTGAAGAAAGTTTTTAGCATTTATTGAGATCTATGCTTTTGCCCTAATACAGTTAACGTGTATGCTTGTGTTCTCAGTATGTCTAAAGACTTTTAGCTCTTAATATGTCGTCATCTTAGCTTGTTTAGCTTGAATTTGAGAAAGGAAATTTACTGGCTCTCATTCATCACAGATACAGTAATTGATGCCGTTTAATAAAATTTGAAAAGCAAAAATTTAAAAAAGAAGCGAATATATCGTTGATTTATGAAAGAAAATAGAAACCCCGGCGGCGTCCGCTCACCAAAAGTCCCAAAAGAGGGTATCCTGCGAGGGATTTTGAGTCCGAAGCAATTAACCGTGAACCTACCTATTACCAAAGAAGGCCCACCATCGAAATCAAGCTCCATGATGTAAATACATCTTCACTTGACTGTTATCTTATTGTATCTCTTAAGAGGCGCACTTATGAGTCCCACTACGAAAGTTTCCAGTCTGCTCTTTCTTTATTTCGTGAATATCTGATTGTGATTAACCGACAGGCGCGGTGATTGAAAATCAAAGGCGCTTGGAGAAAAAGAGCTTCGTCGAACAAGTTTCAGGGGCTAGCACACCAATGAATCGGTCTTTCAGTCACTCAAGATCGAGCAGCAATGTCGCAAGAAACCCAATCCTCCAGAAAAACGAGCCGTTCAAGGTTGAATAAGCTTAATTGAGTCTGAATAGTTACGTTTTATATATAGGGCTACAAGCCAATTCGGAAGCAGATAGACCTCTCAAACTTCGAAATCCATGTAGTTATTGGCTTAGTCTTCCCATAGGAATAACACTCTCTGCCTAATTAGGGAAACAAAGGGTCAAAAAGAGGAGCCAGCTCCGATGAAGGTCCTTATTCGGTCTTTAACCCGAAACCTTACGAAATCAACCAAAAGTACTTTTAACCTGAAAGCATGACCCATTAAATATAATATTACTAGAAAACATTTCGCAGCAACCAATGCTCCTAGCAAAGACGAAAACGCGAGAAGATACTTCCGACCGGTCCCAGGCCATCGCAAAAATAACTTTAATCCCATCGTAGATGGCGATCCCAAGAGCGTTCGACATATCAAAGGGAAAAGCGAGCACAGAATCTCTCAGGAGTACCAAGAATACAATGCGAAGAAATTCTTGAGGTCATTCGAGCGAGGCAACCCTCAAGAGTATAATTTAAGCGTAGAATGATTAAGTCTCAATGCTTTGTGTGTAGTAGCCGGGAAGCCTCTGTGTCAAAGTCGTTATGCGCTCATCCGGAGAAGACATCCTTTATAAGACCCCCAGAGCAAGTGAGCTCACAAGTCATACCAAAAGGGGCTCTATCACAAATTTTATCCTATGATTACGCCCCAGAGAAGCTCCGGAAACCTGTAATTGAATCATTTTTGTACTATTGGAATTAATCTTCCGCATCTGATTAGGCTGAGGCGAAAAAAATCAACGAGATTCCGTTTGTGACGGTGAGGAGTCATTTGAATTTGGATAAATCCCATGCTCTGAAACGCAGTTGCTGGGATTAAAGAAGAGATAATATTCATAACTACTATAATGAATTCAGATTTATTTTATCTATAGATACATGAAATATTAACAACTTCTATAGATTTAACATCAAATATGATCGATTTTGTTGTGCCTTTTTGATAATTCAATTCATATTTCATCGAAGGAAAATTTTCACTTTCTTTAAGGAAGCTACTCTTAATATGTTGTTTGGAAAATTTCATTTTATTGCATCATTTTTGTCTCACTTTCCCAAATGAATCAAGGGGAATTTTAAATTATTCTTCATTTAGTTGTACATTAGACTAAATCCCAAAGGCCCTCATCAAGTGTTAGTTCAGTATTACCTACCTTTCGAATCACGAGCACAGATCAAGGATTTTCAGGAATAGATACCACACCACTTTAACGTAAATGTTCGCAGTTGTTTTCACATTGAGCCGCATGGAGAACTATTTATTCTAAGAAATTATCCTCATTTTGCTTCCTCAAATAGCTCAAAGAATTATTTCCCTGGACTTTCTTCTTCATAAGGAAAATAGCAGAATTCTCAAAATTGATGTATAAAAACGATTTATTTTCAGATTGCAAAATTATTCCTTGAGAATAAGGAGGGTTTACATATAAACCACAAATTGCCAGACTGTCTGAGAGGCAAAAAAATTTCCAAATAATTTACTCACAAACAACCGTTCATAAACAGAAAATTCTTAATCGACTTGCGATGTGCATTTGGTAGACTCAAAAAGCTACTTTATTGCTTTCTATTTGCTTGATTAGATCTAATTGCAACTGTGTTAACTCTGTCCGAGGATTAACCAACGGACGTTCCCATTTAAACCATAAATTTTGATTCTCTGCGTCTGTAAACTCAGAATTGTCTCGCTTTTTTATTTTTTCTCTGGTCGTCTTCCCACTAAAACAGCTTGAGGTCAGCAAGACACAAATACCAGAATAAATTACGTTGCGATGAGGTAGCAATGAAAACTGAAAAATCCCACGAGTACGAGTAGTATGATACCTAACGGGATACCAACAACGATCATCACAATGACCAATGTTCGGTTAGAGCTGCCGCCTATGCGCACAATAATCAGAAAACACCTCTCACAGTGTGAATAATTTACTTTCTGTGCCGCTCTCACCATCATCATTGCTTGAGCTTAATGCGATTATCAGAAATATAACGCCGACTCCAACTGCAATCGCCAAAAAACTCAAGCTCGTTAAAAACGAAACAAAATATCTTGTTTTTGCAGTTAGACCCTCGAAACTGAACCCAATAAGATTACCTATAGTTCCTTTTCCCGATGCAATTATTGACGAAAGGGCAATGGTGGTCTAACACCTCCACACAACTATCACAGCTACTATATTATCCATTTCGGGTTAACACTGAGAAAGAAAAGGCAGCTATTATACTGGCAATGTGATGCTCGAGGCGGCCGGTAAATCTGACACGTAGTGCAGTAACTATGAGCACGAGTGTTTCGCTGAGATTGAGACTCCATTGTGCCTGCGTTGTACACGGTTGTCGTGGAAACAGTAACCGCTCCCTGACTGTACCTAGGCGGAATTTTCCCTTTGGTTGCAAGGAAAAGGCTTTTTCTTGGAATAATCCCAGGGTCCGAGCAGCTGGTCATGAGTAGAAAGAACACAGTCATTGCAAGCAATGCGATGATGATAGCGGGAATGGCAGGAGAAACCTCGCTCCAGGCTTTAGCCCCCAATACACCTATTACTGCTCCTGGAACACCCAGAATACAGGTCCACGCATATAAATTGAGACCAATATCTCCAATCGGTCCTGCCATCAGTCTACCCCAGAAGAAGAAGCGATGTTTTCCTGGCCAAATTTTATAGACTCTCGAAACTTTTTTCCCTTGAGAAATCCTTTTAAATTCTGAAAGGATGGTTTAGCTATCAGCAGAATCAAATGAGATTACCCTCCTCCTGCTTTTCTTCCTCTCGGCGCTTCGGGTCTTCGAGTTCTTGCGGAACCACTTGAACGAGATCGTTGTTCATTTAGTCGCAGCTGATGCTTTAAACTCCAACAGAAATGGTTCTTTTTTTGTTTTAAATTTATTTATACAACTCAATTTATCTGTGCATGATTGGAATGAAAAGGAGCATTGCACTTGACTGAGAGGAGTGATGTTAATTTATATCATATCATTATAATACTAATGTCAAAGTGCTAAAATGTTGTCGTTTTCGCGAAACAAGACCCCTTTTTTTTTATGTGAAAGCGAGTCCTTAGTGGAAAAAAGAGGCTTCAGCCACTGAAAGCCGACAGAATGGAAAATTTGCACGGAGAAAGAAGCAGTACTTGAAAAGGATCACCAACAAAGCTAACTAAAGAGAATCTGCTCAGAAGCGATAATTCATCGTACCTTTCGTTCATCAATATCTTTTCTTCAAAATATCTCAATATCATTCTTCATTAAGTGACGTAATTGGGTTGGTCATTGTCATTGTTAATTTGGGGTTTGTTATCCTCATTTTTCAATGATAATCCAAGGTCATGATGGATGGTTACTTCTTAAATAACCTCTCACTCTACAATTACTTTTAATCACGGAGTGAGCGATCTGACGCAAAATATGAATTCAATCATTGACGAAACTTGTTATAAAATCAAGTGAGGTCTTGAAATTTTCCTATCTAACTGTTTTTCTTGAAGAAGATCTTCATTCCTCACTCATACGATTTGTGTCTCCCAGTAAGGCCAGGTAGCATAGTCATCTTCGAGCTGCTCTGAGTAAGCGACCACTTTCTGCTCGAAAGGTGCGAAATTGAAGAGTTTCCTCAGCGGCAGAGCGTATTGAGACAAAGTTGCAACTTTAGAAGTCCCAAAAAGGTTTTTCTCATTCGAAGAGTGCTGGTTTGTGAGCTCCTGAGACAAAGTTAGGTCGCCTTGGTGAGGATGAGTATGAGAGGTTCTCTCTTTTTGCGAGTTTTGGACTCTTCGGGACTTTGAGTTGATGATCGCCAAGGCGCCGAACATTGTTTCGTACTTTTTTTTTTTTGATTTAATTTATCGATAATTAGGAGTTCGAACTCTTAAATTGTCACAGTTGCACCAAATCTTGAGTCGCTTTGAGTCCACCAATAACAAAGATTCCTCATTTGAATTCAAATAAAATTCCTTTTTTGCATTACCCGGCAATCGGGATACCATCATGAAGTTTTCAATTTGTGGCAATGTTCCTCCATTATCTTGAGCTTGAGCCTTGCGCGCTATTATTCATCGATGGATGATTAAAGGACTAAATTACCAGGAAGGAGCTACATTATTCTGAAGCAAGCTATTGCAGATTTGTGCGAAGCGGTTGAACCTTCAAAACAGCTTCAAATCGATGCTGCAGGATAGCTAAATAGGGATGATCAAAAATCGAATTACCGGTAATTAAAAAAATTAACTCTACTCGTAGTCAGGATTAAGAGTGAATTCAATCCCATTGAAACGCGTGGGGCTAAAAAGAGAAAAATTAGCATTACTCCAATGCGGAAACAAATAAAACTGTTGTAGCTATTTAATAACGCGAAAGGGCCGATAATCGCGCTGGTTTGCACTCATTTTCTTTCTTTTTCATGAAACATGTCGAATTTCTCTCAAAACCGTGAGACAGCACGAATCATATCACCATATCAAAACAATCCAATTGGTTTCTCCTTACTAGTATTGTGCCCATGCACTTTTTCATGCTTTTTCCTGATGTTTAATTTAAAATGAAAAGCTGCCCGTTTTCGGTTGTTGTCTCAAATCTCGATATAAGTTGACCAACAGGAATCAGGCAATTCCTTTGTAGTGCTCCGAGTTTCTCAGCTCTTTCGCTTAATCGACTTGAAATAATCAATTATTCTTTTCTTTCCTTAACTCCGCAAGCAAAATGCGACAACTGAAGATAATTAAAAAGATGAAATCAAGCTGAAGTGAGAAATCTTCCTTCAATGATTTGCTTTGAAGGGATATTGAACGATCGCTTTGATTCACTCCCGATAGAATGCTTAATTAAAGCTCATCTTAAATTTATCTGAGTGAGCACTTGCAAAATCTTGTAATAATTTAGGTGCGTTGATTATCGAACTATCAACGCAGAAATATACTACCTATTTCGATGACGTTATTTCAACTAAAACGTATAGCTCACTTTCGATTTAAAGATATGTTCTGCTGAGATTATAAAAACATAAATTTGCATATAAATCTATCCGAAAACAAGAAATCTTGAAAATGGGAGCTGCCTGCTGTGGACCAAGAGATCATAAGAAGGTAATTAGCTCATTTGACTGACTCTTAATAAATCATGAAGAAACTTTACGAGAGAATCAACGATCCAAAAGAAGTCGCTAAGATCCAGGAACAAATCAAGGCACAGTTCGATGCTGCTGACAAAAACCACTCAGGATTCCTCGAATTCAAAGAGCTCTTTGAAATTACAGTTAAAGCTCACCATGATGCTGGCCTACAAAGGCCTGACGAAGCCGGCGTTAAGAGATTATTGTTCCACGGAGACACGAACAAGGACCATAAGCTCAGTCGCGATGAATACACTAAATTGGTTTGGGAACATATTCAGAGAACTGCCGACGAGGAGAGAAAGAAAGACGAAGCTGAGAGACTCAAAAAAGAACAAGCTAAGGAAGGTGACAAAGGAAAGGAAAAGCCAGCTCACTAGAACGAGATAGTTAGCACTAAACAGCAATTCATAGCATAACAACAGAAAAACAATTCGTAATTCTAAGTTGCTTTCATGAAATAAGAAATTATATTTCATATCATTCTTGCCATAAACGAGTTCGTTAGCTATTTCAGAAGCAATAAGCTTCAAACTATAAGGCGTCTTCATGAAAATAAATAATGGCACTAACTAACTGAGTGATAGCTCTCAAAGGTGTAGTAGTGTTGGGTGTATAGATTCTGTTAAGCACCGATAGGAAATGTAAGACTTCTAAAATTTCTAAGAGAGAGTTAGAGGTTTATCATTTGTTAAGAAACGAGGTAGGTAGGTATTATTATTGAAGTGAGGATAATATCCGCAATCGTTTTCCTGAGTGAGAATAGGAAGAGGGGAGAAGTTAAGTGGAACTCTGAATGTTAGCAGATAAAATTTATTAGTAACTTTTAACGATTTCAAGGTTATGGGCCCATCATTAAACGCATTCGGATATATAGTATGATATTTATTTAGATAAAGCCGGAATCTGGTCTGAGAGTTTGCCGGGATTGCGTATTAATTAGTATGCTCAATAACGATACAATACTTCAATGATAGCATCAGATATATGCACTGTTAATGGGTAAGAATATGAATAAAAGTTCTTCGTAGGTACAAATATATAGGCTTGCAAGTTAGTTGAGGAAGATATTTGTTCTTTACACGGAGGAAAACCGAAAGAATCGACTGTTTATTAAATTTGTTGTAGCAGTATAAAGTTAAAATAAATAAGGCTCTCCATACAATGTATTTACACGTTCTCCATTCTTCTTGTAACTGTCTTACTCCTAATTGATTTCTATTTAAAGAGAGAATTCATCTATGAATTTCTCCTAATTTTCAATTTCTCAAGATTTTTTTCATATAATCATCATCGATTTCAATGATTGAATAAAAATTTACTCAAGAAATTTACTATAATTTAGAACAATCTAGTTTTTATGAGCAGAGTTTCATAAGAATTGAAAAAGTATCAACAATTAGGCAAAATAATCGTATTTCTATCAACAAAACGACCTTTAAAGAGCGATATCTTCCAGGGCTAGTCTCCCAGAGACTTTAAGAAACTCTATAAAATTTAATTTTAGTCAAAACAAAAGGATAAGGAATCTACCTTGGCAGAGCATTTCGTGATATTCTTTAAAATCTGCTTCATGTTGCTGACGTTGGGACTTGTGAATCTAGCGAAAAAACTAAGAATTCTATTTAAAATAGGATTAATACTTTCTCTTTGCATCCCATATTGTAGTAATGGCAAGGAACCAGAGGATCAATCGCACTGCAAGAGTGAATCACGTGTGATTTTAAATCTTTTCTACGAACCAGCTCTCCACAGTAATGCACTTCAATCACCTCATCACACTCAGCCAAATGCTCCTGTTTCATATAAAAACCCGATTAAGCCAACGGTAGCAGAGATGCTTGCTTACCTTCATAAATTTTGCAAGCAGCTTTATCTTGCAAAACTCACAACTGGCATCCTGACACTTGCACTTTATTGTTGGATCATAAAGAAGCGTTTTTTCCATGATTTCTCCACAGTCGCATTTGCCTAAGCAATAGTCACAGTCTTTGTCAAGATGGTGCTCAATATCAGATGCTTGACCAACCCAATTACATTTATGTCCTTTCGTCACTTTGAGTGGACAATAAACTTTTTGGGAATCGATCACTGCCTTTAATTCTTCTAATTGTGTCAAGGAGACAAAAACTTGACGACACTTGGGACATTTAGCTTCTCAAAAGCACACGCTTGCTTTTGATATGACAGCTTCAGTGCAGTTTTGGCAAAAAGAGTGGGCACAAGGGACCAGGGAAACAGGGTCCTTGTAGACGCCGAGGCAGATATCGCATGTAAAGGATTCCATTTCTTTACTTTCCAAGAACAGTTCTGTGGGAAAACCAGTTCGTGTTAAATCGGTTAATATGGTAAGTGGTGTAGGCAAATTTTCATTGGCTTGAGTGGAAGATTGCAATGAATTGCCTCTTGATCGCCATGTTTTGAATTATGATATTTATTATATAAAATAATCGGCCTGAATTTGAACCGATTGGTGGGTATTTGGTCAGAATTAATTATGATCAATGAGCGGAATCTAACCCACATTAGAATTTTAATGAGATTTCACATCAGAAATTTCTGAGCAAGGCGATAGAATTAGCAAAAAGGAGCTCGTGTAAAGAATATTTGATTTTAGGTAAGCAATTAATGATGACTGGATGCATTGTTACCTTATGAATTCGGAAAACCAACCAAAAAGCATGATAGACATTTTAGAACCTCGATTTTGGAAACTTAGATCGTCAAACTTAATTAACAGAGCAAAATGCAACCACTAAACTGCATTGTTAATGAATTTGACCTCTTTAGAATCCATTTCCTTGAATTTTCAAGCCTATCAAGATATTATACTTTTGGTAGAGATGCGAAAAAATTGTTGTTAAGTAGGCGAGTCTGAATGGCTCTAGGGAAGGCTACTATGAACGGATTGAACCCTTTGAAATCAATTTTTGCCTCTGATTTAATTTTCAAGTTAGGGCTTTAGAGGGAATTGAAAATCAATTTATTTGTTCTCATGAGAAGCATTTAATTGCTAATTTCGGCTTGGCTAATGGACTCAATTCTCGTGAGTACCTTGACCTTCATTAATGCAATATAGACATCCCAAATGTCCATATTTCTTCTAGATACGGATTGAACTTGACAAAGAGCGCAATAATTTCATGCTCGGTCAGCTTGCATGACAATTCATGGGAAATTCTTTTGTTTATTTTTCTCTATCAGCTCCAAAAACTAACTGCTCTTAGAATAAAATATGTGAGAGAAATAATTCAATGCGAATGATCAATATCTATCTTGACAAAAAAGCATATCTATGTCTGGCGGACCATGCAGAGCGATCCTTTTAATTGGAAGGACTAGTTCTAATATAATGCATTGAATATTGATGTTTTATACATTGGAAAACAGCGGGCTTTAGGTCATTTTAATTCTGACATAATTTTAAATTTTTTCTTTTAATTTTTGTTAGTTTCGGCGGTGATTGACACAATTGTAATTACGAATACTTCAGATTCTTGAATTCTCAAATGTTAAAATCAGTCGTCCAGAACAACTTCCCTCTAAAGAGCCAAGATTCAATAACTAGCTTGGATTCACCTGGCAGAAAAGGCAGTTTTAGAGAGCATTTCACTAAATTCAAGGTTCTTCGCAGTATCGCCCGAGAAGCTCCTAAAACGAAAAAACAAAATTCAATCATCGTAGACAGCAACTCCAGCTCCGCAAAATCTAAGCTCCACAACCTCCAAAAGTACATCTATCTCTTGGTCGAAGACACAACCTCCTCTCTCTGGGCTAAAGCCTTTAATTTTATCATAATCCTCGCAGTATTTTTCACAACAGTCAATGCAATCGTCTCAACTGCTATGGAAACCAGGAACGCCGTGCAATGGATTGAACTTATGATTTCTATAGTGTTTCTCATTGAATACCTCCTTCGCGTGGTCTCAGCAACGGCATTCGGCGACTCGTTCTTCAAAATGATGATTCGACCATTCACCATCATCGATCTACTTGGTCTGGTTCCTTTTTTCATCGAACTGATCTTTCAGGCTATACCCGAGATCCCTGCAGAACATGCGAAATTGCTAAGGATTGTCAGATGGATCAAGGTCCTGAGGGCTTTGAAGCTCGGACGGTATATCAGAGGCACAGGGGTCTTTTACGATGGGATGAAAGCGAGCTTAGAATCATTTGGATTTCTGGCCTTGCTGATCTTCGTGGTAAATGTCGTAGGCGCAACAGCCATGTATTATGCAGAACTGCAACCAGTGCAGCAAGACATCCTTCAGGACGGCACTCAGCAGATAACTAGCGTCGTTGACGCGATGTGGTACACGCTGGTCACGCTAGCAACAGTGGGATATGGAGACTTTACTCCTCAGACGGCTTTAGGAAAGACAATCGCTTTACTTCTGGCTGTTATTGGCATGTTGTTATTTTCGCTTCAATCGCTATTTTGGGAAACAATTTTCAAAACACCTATACCCGACAGATGGAGGCCGAAAAAATCCAGCGGTACAAGGACATGAAATTTGATTTAGAGAAGCAGAATTTATCAGACTCTCAAAAAGAGGTGTTTTTTATGAACGAGAGGATTCGCTCAATCGAGAAAACCAACAAAGCCATAATCGAAATGCTGAATGGAAGCGAGGTATTGTACAAACGAGTGGCAAAGGACCTGAAAAACCTCTATGAATCTGTTTATGCAGATGAAGACACTCTTGCAAAAAAAGCAAAAAGGGCCGAGGCCGCTGATCCCAAAGCGTCTTCGTTTTTGACTTCGAAAATCGACACGAGGATAAAGCTCTACGAAAAGTTAAACCGAGCGAAGAAGAAGATAAACCTTGCGGCCTTATTCAAGAAAGTTTCGAATAAATCCGAAACGCTTGTTGATATCAACACCATGAATCAATTGCCGGATGGTTCTCCCGTCAAAGGCGATCATCAAGGGGTCACTATCGTGGAGAAGAAGGAGAAAGGGCCTGTTATACTTTCAGATCTGAAGCTATTGGTCAAAAAAGCAAAGGCAACAACCTCAAAGGACGAACTTGAAAACTCAGATATAATCGAGACTGATGTCGGACCGTATGGTGGAAACGTTCCGAGCATGGAAACCTGCATTAAACTCAAAACGACTGAAAAAATCGAGTCTCGATTGATAGAGTCGCGGATGGTGATTGAAGACCGCTGTCGCAGTCAGATAGGAGTAGGAGGAGGTGGAAAGAAGCAAGTGAAGGCGCGAATCAAAAGCCATAGTGTGGATAATCAAAATACTTTCCTCACCTACTTCGTCCAGGACCTTAATTTCATTCCTTTAGAGCTCTTAGAGGAGTTATTAGATAATAGCAGCAGTAATGAGGACGATGATGATGAAAACGACTCTGAGCTCTTGACTCCAGGTCTAAAAAGAAAAGGAGAGAAAAGAAGGGCTTCGGTAACGGGAGAAACAAAAGCGAAGCGCTCGGACGATCCGGAGAAAAAGAAGAGGAAGAAGACCAGGGTGATAGACACAACGAAAACAGGGAAGATAATTCCGAAAAACTATGATAAGAGGCTCTGGGAGCTCTCGGGGAAAATCCTTGAGAGGATGGAAGCTAAAGCGAAGCTGGAAAGCTCAGTCTCTGTGTTAGAACGCACGAATGAAAAGCTTCAGGATGCTGAAGAGATCGATAAGGCGATATTAGCGGCACAGGGCGAGATCAAAAGGCTATTGCAGCTCAAGCAGGAAAGGGCGCAGTTAAAAGCAGATAGAAACCAGAAAATAGTGGTTGAATACCCTGAGACAAATTCAAAGGTGAGTGCGCTGCAGAGCATAGATAATTCTATTGAGATAAATATCAGCATGGATCATAGAGATGTAACCTTCGAGGCCGTGAAAAATAGTTTTGACTATCTGAACAGTATGAGGATTCCTATTATAAAGGAGGAAGAGTATGAAATTACTCAGATGAATTCAGGAGTGGCGACTCCGAATACACTCAACAGGTCTGCTATTATCGCTCAGCAAACATTAGCGAATCTGAGGGAATCACGGTGGATGCTATTTGGTAGGAAAAGAAATCATGGTATTTAAGATACTTGTTTGGTAACTCCTTAGAGTTTTTTTGAGAGGATTATTATACATGCACAGTATAAAATTTTTTTATTCAAAGTTGATGATGTTCGAACGTGATATTTAAAGCATTTTTTTTTTTGAAATGGGTTTTACTCAAAATGTTTTTTAAGTTTCATAATTGTAAGATTATATAAGCTAAAGCAGGCATTACTCCAGAAAAGTGAGCTTTCGAACGGTCATTCTAGTATATGGTGATTCCACTCCTTGGCTCACATTTATTGAGTCTCCCAAGCTGTAATAGTCTCATATCGATTCGACTCGGAAATTTTCGTTCGAAATCAAGAGGAAATATTATCCATAAATAGATCCTAAATCCAAAATTTAATCAGAGCTGCTTGTTCTATACGCTATCCTAAAACGCGGATGGCGTAGTACAACCTTATTTTCTCAAATGGAAATCCCAAAAAAGGAAGGAGGTTTTTCTCCTGTATCGCATTGTGCCCCATTTTGCAATAACATACACGGCTACATGTCCCTTTCATATCCAGTTCGGTCAGATTATTTATTTTTTTCGCAATGCTCTTTTAGAATGTATTACCATACAGATAATTGTCTCTTGTCTCAACTCAGGTGATTCATTCAGAGTGCACACTTCTCAAATTAAAAGATATTGAAGGAATAAAATTTATGAATTAAAGAAACTTGTGCAATAAATGATGATACCAGAGAAAAAGCAAATGTCGCCGAGATTCTCTTCCGGAACTGGAAAGGTTCTGTTTCAAGATACTGAACCCATGTCTGGTGACTCTTTCAGATATCAAACTCCTGAAAGAGCAGCAAAGAATGGCATCGACTACCAAAACTCAGGTGTACGAACCACCGCAGCTTCCCTCTCCGAGGACAAACGCGACCGCGGAGGGTTTTCGATCAGAAAACGAGAAATAAACCTTCGCGCTTCAGATGACTTTGAGCTCGCTGAGAGGCTATCAAGACGTAGCACATATGAGTTAGAAGATCCACGATGGCGGAATATCCTGAAAGACGGAATCACGAGGAAAGGGAACACTAAGCTATTCATGATAATTCGGAATGGCCTGGAAGAGTCCTGCTTTATGGCCCCATCGAATACGGAGTCCCCAGTCAAGGTTATACCGAAACAGTTCCAAGGCGAGCCTCCTGCAATTGATGCAGAGGAAGAGAAGATTACTGAGAACGGAGAGAAGCTTCAGATACTGATTAACAGTAATTTATCTTTGTTTAACTCGTTACTTTGATAATGATTGTGGTTTTTTTCTTACAAGGTTCATTGTTTGAAGGCGTTCGGCAAAGCGTTGTCAGGAACATTGCGTCGATAGCGATGAGAGAATCAGTGAAATCACTATAATTTTGGAAGGGATACTACCACGTCCAACATGTTTTTTTTTTGTTTTGATTTGATAACATGTGGTTTTATATAAAGAACATCATTTGATCACTACTCAATACAAAGTTTTGGTTGATCATATTTTCATTTATTTGCACTTAGATTTAGTCATATTTATTGGGTTTATTTTTATCACCTTCATGTGCTGGTAGCAGCATTAAATCATACAGTAGTTGTCACTTCGAAGCTTCGCTAAAGTACTCAATTCTGTAAGAATATGAATCGGCTGGTCATTGAAAAAGAATCGGAGAATAGCAAAAAGAGAACAATAGATTGAAAAGTGGATGTGGGATGTGAAATAAGTCGTTAATTCGACGTACAAAAGACGATTTGCCCTCTTTTTTGATTGCTATTGATATTAACATTGAATTTGTATGTTCTAACTGGAATTATTGATATTTGACAATATGTCGAGTTAGGATCCATCCAAGATAGAAATATTGCTGTTAATTCCCTCATGAAAAACGCCAAAAAATCGCTCCAAGCAAGCGCGTACACACAGATTTCAAACATTCAATCGATAATAAACCAATTAAAGGAAATGGAGAGAATTTCATCTATGCAGACAAAAATATGAACGAGTGGGGTCGACGGGTCTATAAAATAAAGAGAAAATGATTAGATTTACTTTAAACCTCATTGTTCATGTAATTATTCAAATTCCAAACGAAAAATATTTACTCAACACGAACCTCAACGATTTTCTATCCACAAGCAGCAAAACCGCTCTTCTAGATGCTGCCTAAGCTCTCCTTCACTTGACAGCTAAATTTGTTTTGGAACCAGCACTAGTTCCTTCGCTTCGCTCAATGTGGCTCTTGTACAGGTGATTCTCCTCGATATTGCTAAGAGACGGAACTTTTTTCTGTTTCTTTACGACTACGATTGGTTCTGGAGGTGCTTTTTCTTTTTCCTTGGCCATACAGCTACCCATTGCAGTTCGGTTTTAAAAGTGAGAAGAATCCTCGTTTATTCAACTGATCCAGATTTATTTATTATGTTTATAAAGTCTTTTACTTAATTCAAATTCAGACGAGTCTCGTCCTTTTTATCAAATGGAGATAATTATTTACAATGTTCTTCAAATTTTTTTTCATGTGGTGGTAGCATTTGCTCCTATCTATTGAAATATATTCATGCTGAGATGTTCTTTTGATTCAGACCAAGTCACTTGGTGATAATGACATTGTCCAAAAATCTGAAACTTACTATCATTGTTGGCCGCCATGATCTTTTTCGTACTTGAAGCAAAATGAACAGTCGCTTGAAGCTGATTGGAATTCTTGGTAATTGCCGTCATATTGACAATAATGCTCTTTTATTAATGTTATAACATGAAAATGTTCTCTAAATTAGATAAAATAACGCTTGGAAATAAATAGTTACTCTAGCGACAGATAAAGGCAAAAAATAATAGCTGCCAGGACTATCTAACTGGGAAAAGACTATTCTAAACGCAAAGAGGATTCTGCAATGATAGTGTATTGTGAAGCAACTTCCATTTGAATTAAAAAACTCACTTGTTTCACCGATTTACATATTACTTCGAATATAAAACCTTACCTCTCGACGATATAAGTGAAAATTACTCATAGAATACCTTAGTCCTCATATTTTCCCGCATGTTTCTACGATTTCATCGAGTAATAAATATCCTCCTGCGATTCGAAATACTCGCTGCGGCCTTTTTCATTCTTCGAAATAGGCCATGCGTTAAAGACTTTCTGTTGGTAAAATACAAGACACCTTCTCACCAACTCGATTGGTATGAGTACTCCAAATTGGAAGAAATACATGGCAACCAGTATAACATCCCTCTTGTCAGTTAGCTCAAACTTTGTCTCCATAGCAAAATCGTGAACCTCCTTTGCATAGGTGTAAGACGACAATAATACTAGAACCAGCATAATAAGCAAACTGGCCCAGTAACTAGATTTATCAGAGTAATTTGGGTATACAATCAAACAAGCGACGAGACTGATCCCTGCTAGGTAGCCGGGTATTTTCCTTCGCGCTTTATGAGTGCCACAGAGCATCAAGGCTATTTTAACTAAGAAAAGCACCGAAAACCCTATGTACAGCTCCAAGAAGGTCCAGTAGAAGATACAGTTCCATCCGTATTTGCTTCCAGTGTAGCAATTATCGCTTCCATCAGCGAAGGAGCCGATCCCGATTGAACTCAGCATAAACGCGACGCATATCGCGCAGAGAAGCGTCGTAATGACCATATATGGAACCGAAAACTTCAATTTGCGGCCCAGCGCACGACCGTTGATCCATAGAGGAAGAAACATAATTACTGATAAGAAAATGAAACTTAAATAAACGATATCGTCCCCGCCAACTTTTAGAATGAGTTTCCGAGGCAAGAGGTTTTGTGTAGAGCATTCATCGGGGCAAGGCGCATTCCCGATGGTTTTTTGATTGCAGCAATTTTGATATTTCCGAGTATCAGCAGCGCTGATTGAAATGGCTGAGGTAATGATAGATGTAATCGTGATAAAGGTCAATTGAGAGAAGCCTATAGTGATTCCACGATGAAAAACTTTTGATTTATAGTAAGGAGCTGATCTATCATCCATGTCCTTAAACTGCGGGTCCAAATTTTTATTGATTTAATATTCGATTGGAACAAGAGTTTGGCTCATGAAAATTAGCATGGCTATGTGACGATTAACGTTCAATGCTATAATGATAAATGTTCCGTACAAAGAAGACCCAAAGAATGCAGCATAACATTGAAAAAAAGTGGAAAGACTCATTTTATTTGCTTTTTTTTCTGATACTTGATGAGAATTTCAGAAAATATTAATAACAAAATCTTGCATAGAGTCCATTGATAAGAACAATATCTACAGTTTACCAACTTCCTATTACATAGAAAAAATAATGAGTTTGGTACAAACATTTGAATATGGAATAGCCTATCTTTACCTAACTTGTAGCACGACCAAAGTTGAGGTAAATTCACTATAAATTTAATAGATTAACAGTTAATCATAAACTCTCACAGAGAATTTGTGTCCCAAGGATTTTCCTCCGCCTACTTAGGTAGTTCTATCATACCTTTGTCTTCTTAATGCTTGGCCTTGATGGTCTTTACATGGCAAAACAGAGATTGAAGAGTCTGCAGTATAAATCTTCCTTCAATGATGTTTTCTTCCTTGCAAGCGACTTGGAACGCTGCGGTTCTGCTCTCAGGGATCCAGTTTATTCTGAGGAGATATTCCACGTTTCTTCGATCAAGTTCGAATTTTCCCATCAGCGAGTACGCTTTAGGCTTACCGCTTTCGTCAATGAGGCCAGGATATATAATTAAATGTCCCAACACGCTCGAAAAGTCCTCTGGGCTCTTGATCTGAGGGTTAGTGATCACCATAGCCTCTCCTTTGAGTATAACATTCGAAGTGTCTTTCCAACTAGCGAAAAATTCTCGGCTTGAAATCTGTGACTGAAAGCTCATGAACATGTTATAAGTGACCGGGACAGCGAACTTAAAGCTAAGATCCTCAGGTTTCCCCTTCAAGTTGATGGAGGCTGAGCATTTCATTTTTAGGCGAGTGAATGAAGGTTTCACAACTCCAAGAACGAACTCTATAACTGTCTTTTTGCCAGCAGGAATGCTTGGATCGGTTTTATCGGGCAATTTTACAAACTTGAGGTTAGAATCGACCACGAATGAAACATTGAAGTCATTTAGTGTGGTATTTGACTGATTTCGAACCAAAAGGACTACCTTTAGACACCTGTGGGGTTGAGAAGAGTCTTCGATTAAACTGTAACTAGATTTGATGCTCACATACTCGTTTTCGAAGACATTTCCCTTTCCTTTTGGAGCGGAAATGTAGGATTTTTCAAAGAGATTTGGACCCGTTGAGTTTTCTTCACCGTTAGAAGAGAAGCTAGAGAGCTTATACACCTTCGTGTCATTTGACTGTTCTGAACTGGTGGGGTAGATAGCCGGAGAGCCCGTGTATTTCTCTCTAAACTGAGAATATTTTGGTGTTTTGTTGAGGTAAGACCCTTGCCTTGAGAGAGATCCTGGTGAGTTTTGCTTCCTTATCGAGCCCGCTGAATCTATGGATGCAGGGCTCCCGGTACCCCAGCTCAATGGCGATCCTTTAAATTGAGAAGAACTTGGAGTCGAGCCGTATGCGGATTGCTCATCAGTCGAAATCTGATCTGAATTAAAAGCAACTGTGTTGCGAAATTTGGCCAGTTTGGCTTCATTTTTCTTTACAGGTGTAGAATTTTCTCCATAGCTGCCGGTGCGCTTGTGAATCACATGCAGTGAGGTCGGCTTAGCTGATTTCCTGCCGGTGCCACCGTTTGAAACTACTTCACCATGGCTGTAGTATTCAGTGCAAACAAGAGATTTTCGTTTTTCTGAGTTTGGCTCTTGGGATTGGAGAACTCTGTTCCCGAATTCGGGGCTATATTCCTCTTTAATGGTCTGATTGTTGCTCTCATTGAGAGTCTCGTCAATTTTTTGGAACACATTACCGCCGCCATATTTGAGAGACAATTTTTCTCTGATCGGGTGAAACGTACCCCGCTCCTCCATGTCAGGACATTTTACATTGCCTCCCGTTGAGTTTCGAGCGAATTCTTGATTCTGCTTGACTTCTTCGCTGCCTTTATGAGACCCTTTTGCACCGACCTCAGTGAAGCTTTGGTCAGAGTTATCGAGCTCTTTGAAATCGAACGACTTGAGCGACTGATCGTTTTTTAGAGTGATTTGAAGACTGTTCTCCTGAGAGGAATTTTTATCTCCACCACTCAGCCATTCAGTGTTCGTAAACTTCGATCGATAGTCACTTTGAGTTTTTGCATCAGTCGTTGAATGGGAATAGTTGCCCAAGGACTCCCTGGCCTCGTGTTCACACGTGTTCCTGAAAGAATCGATATCACTCTTATTTTTCGCCTTGAAACTGGAAGTCGGAGCTTTTCGCTCTGAGATAACAGGTAACTCTTGAGGAGAGTTGATCTTGGCGGGGCTATCGAAATTCTTCCAAGGCTTATTGCGCTGTTTGAGAGAGGAAACAATGCCCTCTTGGATATTCTTCAAGTCCTGAAAGATATTGCTGCCTGTTTTTAGCAACCTTTGCATTGCTTGCTCGCTCACTTCAGGATTATAATGTTGCGATTGCGCCTCTGCCTTTTCTTTTTGCTGGGAAAAAGGCGATTTTTTGTGGGAATCTCGAGGTGAACCATCGGTCGCATTGGTGCCCTGAGGACTTATTTGGGTGCCGACCGGACTATCAGTCATTTCATGAGAAAACGCGTTAAAATCCGGGGTCGTCGCACTTCCAGTATTAGCTGAGGTTCTGAGCAATTTATCATGATGGCTTCCTCTCATACGAATCATACCGAGAGGCGTGTCTCCGACTTCGAATGTGTCAATTACTTTAGGAACCAAAATTGTTAGTGTTTGAGAACTGATTTTATCAGGATCTGAAAACTGAACTCCAAAAAACGCGTCTAATTTGCGGAGAAGCTCAGCGCTGGTCGACGTCTCAGGCTCTTTTTGAAGAGCAACCTCGGTCTGCCTATGCAAGTTAAACTCTTTTTCTATTTCCAACAACAATTTCCGCTCTTCAAGAGGAAGTCTATACCGTCCCATGATCATTGTAGCTTTGGTATTCGCTCTAAGAATGTCCGCGCCAAGCTCCGTCAGGACTCTGCTGATCTTCCTCATAAAGGTCTTACGGTTACCTGTCGATTTTAAAAGCAGATTAGTCTTTTCAGTCTTATGTTTCAGGTATTGGTTGAAATAATCCTCTAAATTCTTTAATTCTTCCCTTATACTGCCTCTGCCTTCAGCTTTAGTCTCCTCCTCAGATTTGTCGTTCTCAATCATGCTAGGCACAGTACGTAAGTCCGGTAGAGAAGTGTTTTGGTTTCCCTCTTTCTCTTTACGGCGAGGCTCTTCAATATCAGAATCAGTCAAACTATCTCCCTTGGGTAATTCGATTTCTTTGTCCAGTTTCTTATAAAGCCTTCTAAATCTTTCTGCCGTTTTAGTCTCAGCCTTTCCGAATTTTGATTTCCATTTGCAAACACACTCAATTGCAAGCTGAGTATACCTGGCTTCAACGGCGTCAGATCCATTATTGCTCCGAGTTCGGCCTTTTGGGGTTTTACAGATGCTTTTCTTCGTGCTTGCAATGAGATAGATCTGTTGGAGGATGGATTTCTGTCTGGCAAGGCAATTTGCGAATTTTTTGCTTTTCATGTTGGTGGCGTCTCTCAGAAAGCGCAGCGCGAGGGTTCTTTTCCAAAGAGGATACCTTTCGTCAGCCAGGACGTCTTCTATCTGTGTCAGTAGGTCTGAAATCTTCTCACTGGAGTCTCTTTTGAAGTAGGAATCAAGCACTTCTTGGGACATTTTGCAGTAGTCTTCTTCGCTGCGAAGGGAATTGTCGAAGGTACTCATATGGAATTCAAGTGAGGTAGTGGACATGTTTTTCCTTGAGAGTAAGTGAAAATCTTTAAAATTTTAATATCTCAAATATAATTTGAAAGAGTGAAAAAACGGATGGGTTTCTGGATTCTGATCAAACGGAACCAAAATTATAGAAAAAATCTTATGATTGCTCGATTTGGAAAACTTTTTGTTGTAAAAATGGAAGCTCCTGCTGGCTTGATAGCTTGTAATTGGAGCCAGAGAAGCCAGTAAAGTTTTTTTTCATTGCCGAAAATCGAAGAAGAATAAGATAAATTAACGACTATCAGAATTAACTATTGTGTAATTTAATTCTACACTCCAACGGATCATGGTGTCAGAACATTTCCATAACTTGAACAGGTGATCTAAGCTCGACATGAAGGGAATCGCAAGCTCGTTGCTTAGACCCAGCAGAGAAATATCGGGTCATTATTGAGAATATAGCTGTTGGTTCTTGGCAGAAAACTCAGATTCGAGCCATCTATCGCAGTAAAAAATTCTTTTGAAGGAGAGTCAGTGGCGAACGTCCTTAGAGACTTTGTAAATCCCGAGTACTGTTATTTTTGGTGGATTCTTAGACAGGATTCCTAAAGTAATTGAACCGTCATGTTTCAATTAATTCTGATCTTGTAACGCAATAATTACTGAGTTTTAAGAATTTAACAAAGAAATTTGAACAAAGAACAATTTTAGATTCTTATGTCTTAACAGCTTCCGATCTGCAGGTAGCCATTCTGATATATCAAGAGTGGTATGCCATCGCAGAGATGCTTCGATGGATATATCAATATTCATTGTAAATTGATTTTATTATTAGCAGTACAATCAGCAGGAATGAACCAGCAGAATTCTTTAATATTACGTACGTAAGTTCTGCATCAATAGCTACTATTTTATAGTCTACTCAACGGGTTGCTAGCTATATACTTTTTTCCATATATCAAATTGGTATGGAGTACGTAGGATTTTACCTTTGCTGGGATTTGTCGCTGATTTGGTAAATTTATAATCAGCTACTTCATCCAAAAAGGTACAACCAGCTTGTGGCCAGCTATTTATTTATTTAAACCCTGGCCAAAGGACTCGCCAGCAACAGGGTTTTTGCCCATGTCTTTTTTTGAATTCAAAAAAGATCGTTAAAGACGCTTGGAGTTTTTTCACCATTATATCTAACTGCTGAAAATTAGTGAGTTTTGAAGAATCTAAGGAGCTTTCACAGCAGCATTGTGATGCCTGAAACGCTAAAGCTCTGTTCCAGAAAAACATGTTTTTTTTCTCTCTCTCTGTCTCAAGTAGTCCCTTTTATGAATTAGATAGTTCCTTTCGATAAACTCAATTTGGAGGGCATATAGGATTGTTTGTAATTTGATAGTAGACGAGCAGCATAGTTAACTTTTTCTTGGATAAAGTACATCATTATAAGACTATTCCGCAAAAATATGGGAATGCATTTAAAAAAAAAATCAATGTAACTCCTACCTTCTTCAATTTGGCCCCTTCTTGAATAGGGGATGCTCACAATTTCTTACAAAAAAATTTCCTAACCACCCTTTCCATAGTAAAGAGTGAGAGGTCAAATTCTAGGCTATTCCATTCGGACCCTACTCACATGAAAGTTTCTTGAAGAATATATCTTTTAACTTTCAATAAGAAACTCAAAAACGGGGCTTAGCAGAAGAGATGAATTCCAAGCACCCATCAAAAGCTGATTTGGCTTGGATCAATTTTTGAAATCTGATTGGCAGTCGAGTAATTGAAATAGAGCCAGTAGACTCGGTAAAATAGATTCGAAAAAAGAAATTAGCAAATCTCAAATTTTCAACATGGGCACCATGACAAAGCAAGGAATGAGATGGCCAATCGGCCACAGCAACCATTAATCGGCGACATCTTCCCAAATTTCCACGCTGAAACGCAGCTAGGGCCTATTCAGCTTTATGATTACATGGGAGATGACTGGCTAGTCTTCTTCTCTCATCCTAAAGACTTTACTCCCGTTTGCACCACCGAACTCGGAAAAGTCGCTCGTATCAAGGAAGAATTCGACAAGAGGCACACAAAAGTCATCGCATTGAGCGTCGATGACGTTGAGAGTCATAAAGGTTGGATCAAAGACATCGAAGAGACCCAGTCATGCAAAATTTGGTATCCTATCATCGCAGACGTAAACGGTTCGATTAGCAAGCAGCTCGGTATGATCCATCCCAATAGCGACCCGAAGGTGACAGTGAGAAATGTGTTTATCGTGAGTCCGGATAAGAAAGTTAAACTCACGATCACTTATCCTCCGAGCACGGGAAGAAACTTTGACGAAATTCTGAGAGTGATTGACTCGCTCCAAACGACATCCAAGCATCAAGTTGCAACACCCGAAGGCTGGCATCCAGGAGAGAAGGTTGTGATCTTGCCAGTAATTAAGGATGAAGAAGCTGAAAAGAAATTCCCTCAAGGATTCGATAAGGTCAAACCCTACCTAAGATATGTTAATGTGTGATTGATTAATTATAATTGAATCAATTGGCTTACTTTGGATGAAATTTCTTATAACTATAGAGATATATAAGATTAAGATAAATAATATTAATATATGCATGCCTTTATATTTATGGTAAGTAATTAATATCTCTTATTATAGATCTATCTACAACTAATCAGAGCAAAGAGCAAAGCATCCAATATTCTACGTACTCACTCTAACTCGCATTTGGTGATAGTTAGGAAAACAAATTTTCTCTTGGTTTCTTGAATCACTATTTGATTGCTGATATATATAATGGCCAAATTTCAACTTCATTTCTTGGTTTGATGCTGAATGATTTATTTTGCATAAAATAAACGGGACGAGCTGAAGTACATCTGGGCTTTAGTCAGCTCGGGCGAGCTGATGAATTAGAGTGTTGTTATTTGTTTGCATAGGTATTAGGAGATACTTCCCTTTGCATCCTCAAAATATTGATTGGATCAGAGTGTTGACTCTACTCGATTGAGCTCATCAAGTCAGGTGAGAGGATTGCAATGCGTAGCAAATCATACGAAGGAGCCATATTACTGGTGCGATGTGTTTCAATTAATAATTTTACCAACTACCCTTTGAATAAACACCTATCCAACTGGAAGATGTTTTTGGCAGGATACGTTAAGCTTAAATATGACACCTTACAATGAAATTTATGAAATATTTTCAGAGGAGTTATATATTTTGCCTCGCATTTCTCATCCTAAAACAGGAACCTTAACTACATATCGTACTCATTTCTTGGCGAGATAAAAACAATTAGGGCTTTTCCTCTTAAAGTTTTAAATTAATCCCCAGTGTCACAACTATGCACCCAACAAAATCAGCAGATTATTCCTAATATTACTTCAACCTTGGTTTGGATTGAGCAGTTTACAAATTTTTTCCGTAAGACAGCTTGGAGAGTCACTCTAAATTGAAAATTGCAGACCGATTTGATTTAGACTTCTCGATTCGATAAGGAACTTTATTTCGAGCTGGTTCCTGAGTGATTACTGAAGGCTCATTCTCACAGAAAACAACTTCATACATAACTTTTGAATCAATAGCGTTTCTCATTGAGCTGTTTCCAATTTTTGTAATGGTAAACGAAAGTAGCGAAGCTGGTATTACCTACACCAATTGAATTCCTCAGGGTTTATTTCACGGTATTTAAAGATGATATAAAAACTCCATTTCCATGATTAACTGAAAAATCCACTTTTCTAAACAACAAATAAAATTGCTTTTCTTACTAACATCTCTAAGCTTTCGTCAGCAATATTTGATCATGAGAAGGTTAATACAAAGAGTGACTTTGTCGAAATAACTGATTACAATAATTATATCTATAATGACATAATGTCACAACCACAACTTATTTTCTGTTTGTTGAGTCAGAATAGCTAATCCTAATCATCAGAGCATGTTCAGAGCTCAAACAAACCAAGGTCATTGTTCATGACGGCTTGGTCTTATTTCTGTCCAAAACAGCGTTTCTATCTATCTCTCAAATTTTAAGAATTCAGAATTTATCAGTTTCGGAGCTTCATTGTGGAATCATAGCAAAGAACAGAAAAACTTTCAAAAAAGGCTTGTATCGGGAGTATTCGCATGAAAATAATGCATGGGAGCTAGGAACAAGCTCCCTAGGGCTTGCTAAGTTTAAATTTCTTGAAAATCCCAAAAAGCCATAAATCTGGAAAATATCTTGTAGGACTCTCTTTACCTCAGGATCATATTTATAAACATTCATACCATTTCTCCTCTTTGATATGTATGCGAGAAACCATAATGGCCCGCCTCACAACCAGCAGAATTGATTTTTTATGCTGAAGTGAAACAACAACATTAATCTTCAGCGATCGAGAAAAAAGTAATTATTCCATCACCTAGCGTGCCTCACGATGAAGATGCTTCAAAACCTTCTTATTATTCCATCATAATCGAGAGAAAATGTTAATAATAGAATGGCTCAATTTTTGCGTTTTGAGTGCTTATTTGCCTACACATCGAGAGAGGTTAAAATAACAAATGAAACTAACTCACTTGATCTCTTTGGGCTAGACTCGAACCTATTTTCGCGTAGCGATGGAAAATATTTTGTCTCCGTTTTGAAAATTTTCAGACACTGATGCCTAGAAAGGCGTTGGCTTTAAATAGTACATCTTTCTCTTATATTCCACGCAAAACCAGGAATGCATTTACTTAAGCTCTAGAGCGTCGTTTGCGAAGATTATTAGACACTCTTTGAGCTATTGATCTAGCTACTGGACCGAAGGAATCATCAGCTACGAATAAATGATTTCAATCGTTTAGAGATATTTTGAAAATCTCACGAAATCGAATTTTTCATTTAGCTTATTGCTCCGCTCCTCTAAGTAAAAAGCTCGGTTTTGTGCTTCATTTTGGTCGCACGAATTTCAGAGCAGTTGAGTTAATTTTTAATTGTGTCAATTTTTCAAAACCCACAGTTTTTCCAATAACTCCTCACTATCAATGAGATGTGAAACAAATCATTTAGAATCTCTAAGCTCACTATCAAAAGTACGATAATATGGTGTTTTAGGCTATATTAGAATATCTATTCCCTTAAAAAATAAAATTACAATGGATTTCACATCCTCTCGGTTTAGAAAGGCCTGCTGGCAGATTTCGCTCTTGGAACCTCATTTATTAGTGATTGGAAGCGTTAGATTACTGAATTTTCTTAAAGAAAGCAAAGAACAGCACACAACAAGATTGTCGATCAAGCAGCCTGTTATGCGCTCACTAGTAAAATACAGTATCGTTGATTGACAGTTTTAATTTTTTATCCAGGGTTCTTTTTCTATAAAACCCTTCTTTTTTGGCTCAAGCTTCCCAAACCCTATCTTTAGCTCAATGAACGTCGCCTCCTCAACGAGCTCGAGCTGCCTTTTACGTATTTGCCGTTAATCTACATATTCTTAATGAACAGCCACGTTTCGCGTCCTTCATAGTCTTCCGCTTGAATATCGAGAGGAGAGACCCAATACGATTGTGTCGGGTCACATTGGAAAATTTTTGACCTCCGGTCAAAAATAAAGAAGAGAAGTTTTTAATTATAGGATTTGAATCTTGCCTTGAAAAAGGCAACTAAACGCAATAGTAGGTTATATAGCGCACATACAACAGCAGAAGACCCGCTCAGGATGGTTCTTGATGGCGTTTTAGTGCTTCTGATCCTAAAATTAAGATGTTAGCCCTATTAGTACGCAGATATACAAGTAAAACGCTTTAGGGTTTATTTAATAAATCAAAACCAATCGCTGGTTTCAGTAACCGACGAGATTTTAATCGAGTATAACTAACTTTTTTGTAAATTAAGAGATATCTAAATGAAATCAATGTACGAGTGCACCTCGCTTGAAACCTTCAAACGAAACTTAAATACTGAGTCTCTGAAGCGAGTCGCGGCTTTCTATGAGCCGGTCTCCCTCAAAGGCTTCCTCAGCGGGTCTCCGGCCGAGGTCAAGGAGAAAATCTTCTCCATTTCGAACCCAACCATATTTTTTGAAATCCTCAACCCGCTAATCGAGCTGAACAGACTCTACAACCCAAAGCAGCTTCCCGAGTCTCCCAGCACCGTCTACAAGCTGGAGCAGCTCCAAGACAAGAGAATCGCGACGGCAACAGTCCAATCGCTTAATTTGCTCTCTGACATCATTGAAGACCCTGACCTTAAAAACCTATTATCTGAGTTTATTTTCCTCGAAAAGAAGATTATAGCCTCACAAACGGCCTCCAATACGAGCCAGCCGCTTCTCGATTCTAAAAATATAATTGCAGATCCGAAGAAGCTCTTCGAGAGCTACGACAAAGTTTTGAAGGTCCAAGAGCAAGCCTACCTGAAGGTCTTCGATGGGTACCAAAAGCTCCTTGGAAACTTTGCAAAAGGATTCAAGCATGTATGCAAGAAAGAAAACGAGGAAAATTACTTCTTTCAGGTCGCGAACTACTTCCTCCACACGTTCCCGCACGAGATCACCATCGAGGAAGTGCTGATGAACCGATTATATGCAAACATCCTTGCGTTTGGCTATGTCTTGGAGAACCGCATTCTCAGAGCCTTCGAAAAAAATAAAAGGCTATCTAAAGACAAAAACGAGATCGTTGTGAGCAAAGCGAGCGAAGCAAGCAGCAAAATCCACTTTGGAAAGCTCTCGTTCCTGATCGTTGAGAGTACCTTCGAGATGAATGAGTACGAGGATGTCTACGGCGAGCAGGAGGCTTACAATCAAATGAGTTATGCAGATTTCGTCGATGATTTAGAAGAGTTGGAGTACATAACAAAGGGATCAGATCTGATTACTCTGACTGAGAAAAGAGAGTTGAAAGTTAAATGCGCACCGAAAATCAGCGATACATCAAGCGTCTTGAGCGCCTCAACGTCGGAGAGCTCGGCGGACAGCGAGACGCTGAGAGCGAAGCGCAAACATAGAAGACGCAGCAGAAAGAATAAAAGAAAAGGTGCAGAAAATCAAACTCCTGAAGAATATTTAAGCAATGCTCATGCATGGAGTTTTCAAAACTGGGTCTATGGAATAACGTCAAGATGAACGTAAAGGTTTAGCGAATAAAGGTTACTAATACAATTTTCAAAATTTTTGAAAGTGCTGGCGCCAGGAAAGGCGGGTACTGATTATGTTTTGAAAAAAAGCAAAATTTGTAACATGGATATAATTTGGCACTCTTTTATTGAATCTAAAACTTAGACATAAAGGAAGTTGTAATTGCTAAAATTATTTTTCGCTTTACTGAGTTTTTTTATTCCATTATATTTTTTCTGTGAACTATATGAATTATAATCTTACAAACCAATAAAATATCCCATGACCCAAAAGAAATACTGAATTGGTAGTGGATTTCTTAGGGTTTTGATATGAAAGCTTTCAGAATTTTTATTTTCAAGGTGCTATTATTAAAGCTTTCAGGAGATTTGATGAAAGCTGAGAAATGAATGAAAAATTCACACAAAATAAAGGATGATTGGCATTGATGGATATAGAAGGTTAAATTCTGGGTATTTGAAGGTTGTTAGGTTTGAAAGTCTAAAAGAAGGGTTTAGAGTGTCAGTGTTGTCAAGTTAAAATTAAATTAATTTGATGAGTCGCTTGAGGGCACACGGGAAGCTCAGCCCTATTTGGGAGTCAAAAACCTATTTCAAAAAAATGAAATTTATTCGAAGCTGGTTGGACCCTACGGTCTTAACTATGGCTCTCATAGAGGAATAGATTTGTTGCTCGATTTTTTTTTGGTAGATTTTGATAGATACATGTAAAAATTCTCCTCGGGCACACCTGAGGGAACGAGACTGCGCGATAAACAATCCAGTTCCACTTGAGGAGTGCTGTAGAAGTTGTAGAGATAGACAATCATCTAGCAAGTTGCAGAAAATGACTTATTAATGAGGATATATATAGTTTTGTAAAAAGGTTAGGTTTACGCAGTAACATTCAACGAATGCTGCAGATAGGCTATACGGCTTCACGCTTGCTTCAACAAACAATCAATTTTAATGCAGGTTTTCTGGAAACGTTTCGAACATGCTGACGTATTTTATTCATAGCACATCATTCTTTGCGTTGACTTTTGATAGCAGGAAAAAATGGTTCGCTTATCGAGTGGTATGTTCTGTTCTTTAGGACTCAAGGCTTTGAAGCACTAACAATTGTCAAATATTAGATATAATTGATTCATTCGTTATGCCAACAATCCAAAAGTAAGGTTATGTGCACGATGATATGGCAACGAAAATTTATCATATAATGTTCTCTTACAATCGCTGACGGTATAAACAAGAAGTCAGATAATTGATGCTCACTACATTCCGAAATATAGCTAATAAGAGAGAATATTCCATAAATTGCTGGAGTAAAGCTGTTCGTTGACCTAGAAAATATCAATTCCCTTGAACACTCCTAATGGTCTTGTAATTTCCTCTTTGATAGCTACAGCTAAACCAAGCCACAATACAAGTGATGTGCTTTTTCCCATCAAAATTTAAACGCTATCCTGCTCGGAACAAAATTTATGACATAAACGAACTGCTCTCTCCGAATTGAAGATGCTTTCTCAGATCTTTTAGGTGATTCTGTATGAGCAGTGAATAATAGTTCAGTTCAATGAATCATTATGATTGCTCATTGCTGTGAGAAATTTATAGTTTCTATTACCATTCCTTGAAAATACTAAACACTATCAATTTTGTCCCTTTTCAGTTGCAACCAACAACTATGAAACACTACATATTATCAGCTGAACCAAACTGGTTCACATCGAATTTAGTTAGTGTATTAGGTTAATAAACTGAAACTAAGAGAAGTATGTTACTAGAGAACTACAGTCAAAGTAACTGAAAATACTTTGTTTTCAGAATAATGCAGTAATTCTACTATTTTCAGCATTGAACTGAACTATTAATTAAATATTTCAAAGTTCAGACTAATTTTATAATTCTTTTTGATTTGCGAATAATCATTTTGAATTCGAAAGACTGAGAAATTTCTTGAAAGAAAGGATGAATGTCTTCTGCTGATATTCTATTGAGTTCTGCTGGGTGTGGTTTGCATTTCAGTTACCAAGCAGTAACAGATGCAGCTAAACCTCCTACAGCTCGAAATGCTTCCTTTTTTGAGAACAATCAGAGAGATGAGCCTGTTTTAAACACGTAAACATGCGGCAGCTACTGTTAGAATGTAGTCCCACTCGATGCTGCTTATGTGCAATAAAAGAAAGTGCTCATTCATCTCTTCACGAAGCATCCAATGCAAGATTTCACAGTTCTGATAAGCAAAAAAAGTTTTGGTAATGATGGTAATGAAGGTATACATATCAAAGCAAAGTTTTACAAATGTAAATGCCCTTCTGTTTTCTCGATATGGTAAAATAAATGGTAAAATTCAAATCATCTGATCACATCTTACAGGTATTTGGGAGTTATATCATTTTTTATTAAATCACTGAAACTGCAATTTCTAAAAGCTCAGAAGTAAATGGTATGAATTTAATTAAGGTTTTTTGTTAGCTAAGTCAATTCAAAAAGAAATCATTTCAGATATTAATGGCATACAATTACAAATGGACATACCAAAATGAGCTCCTTCAGAACAACAGATATTTTCGTTGCCAAACTCTTCTCAGGATTAAAAGGAGACAGCTTTTTCAGAGAAATGCACGAAATCGTAAGAGATTCCCAATCTTAGTGTGGGATCGACTCTGAGGATCTCTCTTTAATTTTTTAATTTGTATTATTTGCATTAGAGATAGATGAAATTATTTATTTTTTTCTCCAATTTTTTGAAGGTTCAATTCTTTTACAAAAAGTTCTCACATTTACCATATTTTGGAACAAATTTTACCATTTTTGAGGACAGCATATTCAAAATCAATAAATTGATGTTATACAATTATATTTAGCAAAATCTAAACATACACAACTCGCCTTTGCGTCTTCCAGCAATTGACCCATAAAAATATACACCAGAGAAAAATTATATAAATTAACCAACAGATTTCCCTCTAGGAATCTTGAATTTCTTAAGCGAAGCGAACCCATTCGTATAATAATATTTTCTCTCGCAATTTTCCTGAATAACCTCCTCCTCTCTCCCAGCTTCATGTTCTGTATAATTTCAACATTAACACTCAAAGCCCCCAAAAATAAATTACCGATTTTTTTACGCTTTATAATAACTGGAAAAGTGTCGTCATTTTCAGCAACCTTAAAAGCCGCTTCAGTTTCGAGATTCAAAACGTTCTCTCCTTGCAACTAAAAAGAAAATTTATCCTCAATACCAACCACTAGCTTACCATAAGCGTATCGATACCTTCACCCAGAGCTCTTACCTCACCTAGGGTCTTGTCATTTCTCTTAATTTTTTCCTGCATATACATATTTATCGATTTATCCGTCGTCGTATTTTGCCCCGTCCGATAGAACGAAGTCCTCCACACGCTCCCAGGAGTCGAAGTTCGTCCAGGATGCCTAATTATCTCCACGGAAACCGTTGGTTTCTCCCTTGTATTACTCATCGATCGACCTCTTGGCAGTTTGAATGTGTTGCCATTAAACTCGCTATCCTCTCTCAACGTCTTTAGCCAGATATTGTGCCCATAGCGCTCTTCTGCAGGCTTCGTGAGCTCTAATGCGTCTATCTGCTCCTTTTTCATTCGATACTCATCACCTTTGACAACTGTCGACTCCGTCGCGTTTCTTCCGATCTTACTGTTTGTCGAGTTGAGAATATTTGCCCAATGATCCTGGATCTTTTCAAAGTTTTTGAGAGTTCTTTCCTGTTTAGTCACCACAAGCGCGTCGTTTCGTCTCATTTTTTTAATGGTTGCCTGCATGTCGTTATAAAAGGTGTCTTGTCGTGCCTTGGCGTTCTCGATTTCAGTCAGCAGCTCTTTTTTCGAGATAGTCTCTGGTTTAAGAAGCTCCCTTCTGTTGCGATGATCAATAATAGATTTCCTTCTCACAGAGCTTGCTAATGTTCCAAGGGTTGGGATCGCGTCCACAACACTGCTGCCTGTGTTCAGCCGGAGCAGCTTCGGGGCTCCACTAGCATTCGACTCTCCTCCTATCGAGATAAAAGACCCTTCTGTTTCCTGCGACTTGAGAGGCGGGTGCTTATGGTGGCTTATTTTACGTTGGACTTTACTAAACAAATCCATTGGTCCGACCACCGAGTGTTTTACGAGTTTGCCATTGATATAAAGTGGGCCCTTTAAAGGCTCGTAATATTTTGATGACTGAATGACTTCGTCAAAGATATTTTTCTCTTTTCTGCAAAGCGAGGCATTGAGATCATCCAATTCGTTTTCTGACATTATTTTCTCATTTGTTGAATGGAATTTGAATTGTTTGGACTGCGGCTCTTCGGAGATTTTGGAGAGTTGTGGTGAGGCGACTTCTTTCTCGCTGTGAAGGTCGCTGAGGTTCTCGATCTTCTTAGCGAGGTAAAGGGGTTGGGATTTGGAGTTTGTGCGCACGATAGTTCTGATTCTGGGATCCAGGTGGGATGGACTTCCATTTATGGAGTCTTTGGGAGTATTCGTTTCGGTAGCTCTCCTTGATCTTGTGAAATCTGATGGCTTCATAAGAAAATGAGGTCAGTTTTATTTTGGGATAGTAGACTCACTAAAACACATTGATCATTAATTTGTATGTATTTCTCAAGAGAAACATACAATTATTGAAGTGATCTAACAGAGAGCCCCAAAGATATGGTTTTAAGCAAGCAAAGTGAAAAGGATATTGAAAAGAGTTTAATTTGATACGATTGTCAATCATAAAAAGAGCTATCATTGAATTTGGGAATTCTATCTAGCTCATGCATGGGGTTTTGCAAGGTTCTCTGCCATGAAAAAGGCTTTTTGAATCCTTTTCCTTGCTCCAAGAGCGAAATGACACTCATTCTCAAAATGCTGATTTCTGAAATTAATTTGTATTCCCTTGATAGCTGTCTCTTAGAAGGTTTTCTAATTGTGAGCTGTGATCGAGTCGAAAAATATTCCATACCCTAAGGGTAATGTTTTCTCCTCGTTTCCATAGAGTGAATTTTATCATAGATCAAGCTGACTGCTCTCTTTGCTGGCGAACATTAATTAAAAAATGCTCACAGCAATGGAGGAGTACTCGATTTAGAGCCTTGTCTCTACAAAAACATCTCTAAATTAACTGCCCTTTGTTGAGACCGAAGGTCCAATTTTGGGTTTTTGAATGTAGAAATTGAGCAACCCCTGAGCCGAAATTAAAAAAATAAACTCAGACCAGCTGATTTTTTTCAAGTTGCAGAATCTCGTCCTAGAGAAGCATTTCCAGAATTTTCTATGTTTAGAATGGTTAATAGATCCCTCAGTAGGTTTAGGCTTAGTCCAGCCTATCATATTGTCAGGAATAAGATGGTATTTCCTCCTAGTAAATGCTTGATTTATTGCTCAAACAGTATTTTTTAACTCCCCATAAGGTTTCAATAAACTCATTCTCTAATGTAAATGCTCTCATGGGTGGCAGCATCAGCTGTTCTCTATTAGAACAGAGCTGCGTTATTGGGTTTGTGCTAAGTATATGCTTCGCATCTTTCTCCTTTGAAATTCTGTTGACGATAATTCTCACCTTCAATTTTTCTACATCAAAGCTTTCAACCGTCGCCGTCGTCTTTTTCCCTAATTAATAGCAGGGAAACCGTTTTGATTCGACTCCCTTTAAAAATATAAAACGTTAGCCAATTATCCTAAATATAGTAAGAAACCCATTTGCACAAAAGAACCCCTCTTCTAGCTCCAAAACACCTAAGAGTAAGTAGTGTTTATTAAAATTAAATTCTCTCTGGATAACTCTTCTGCCTTGGCGGCAGAGTGAGAAAAATAACATCTCGACTGCTCTATTGGAAGGAAAAAATCCTCATTTTTTTCAACAACCACGACTTGATTAAACCTAGGAGCTGGCCACACAATGCTATCTTCGAACTCTGTGTAATTAACCTTTTGTAGCATGTTTATTTGTTTCATTTACGTTCATACCGAATTCAAGAAGTTAACTTTAAACCGATTTCGATTTACTTCAGTTTATTTATTTCACGATTATTCAGAATTTGGCCCAAAGAACCAAAATCGAAACGAAACACAATTCCATGGGAGACCCTTCAATTGATATCAGTAATAGCTACGACGACAGCAAGGCTCAGAACGGCGAGCTCAATCACGCCGGTAATAACTCAGGTAAACGAAAAAAAACACTGGCATTCTCATCAATCTTCACAATCGGATAGATATAAACAGAAGTTCCATCATGTCTGCCGCCGATAGCGCTTACGATGGAGACCGTGCCTCTGGAACAAGCATGGAGACGAGCACGGCTAGCATTGTACAACCGATTTCTACTCTCCTTTATGAATTTTTTCATTAAAATGATGAATAGCAACCAATGATCATGGTTAAATGTATTTTCTACTGGACCGCAAAGAAAGAAAACGACAAGGTCTATCAGATCGTAGTCGAGCTTCCGAAATTTTGTACTGTGCAGGAAGCTCTAAAAAAAGTGCTTAAATATATGAACGAAGAAATCAAAGCCAGTGGTGTTCAACTCGCAACCGAATTATCGTATTATAGTCTTCATTACGCCAAGAAAAACGGCCAGCCGAAATCAGATTATCCTGGTAATGTCTCGTTGCTTCTTTAATTAATGTCTCTCCTTTAGCATTGGATTTTTCACAAACGTTGAATCAGACGGGAATAGATAGTTTTACAATAGTCGAAGAGGATCCCAAAGCTATAATATCAATCGGAAGCAAAGGAACTGCCCCCACTGGGAAGCCTGGTGCTCTTGATATAGAGCAACCGCCAAGTGCTAATAAATCTACTGGTATGGTAGATAACTCGATGCCAACCGGAAAGGGTCAAGCCAATCAAAATGGGAATCTAATGGAGAGTAATCCACCCCAAAAGAAATGTTGTTTTTGTATTCCAATTGGTAAGAGCAAATCGAGCAATAAAGATATAAGTATCGACTCAGATGGGAATCAAAGCAAAACGTTATCGGATTCGCTTGTAATGTCGTAAGGTTGGTATTCTTGCAACGGGAGCTGATAGGAAGGAGCTTTTCATTTTTTTTTATTTGAATCCTTGAATTTCATTCATTATTTGATTTTATTGATGCGTCCGAATTATTTGAGAGAGGTGCGATGCATTGTATGAGGAAGTTTAGGATGTTAGAGCTGCTGTCTGAAGTGTACTACCTTCATCTTCAATTCTAAAGAAAGTCTCGTGTGGGTAGATTCTGTTGTGAAACATGATAAACCATCAAAGTGATCTTATGTTAGACTCAAAGTTTTTATTTAGATACTATGATGATGATAGCAAGTTGGTTATGTTTAAGCCGTTGTCTTCGTAGACTAATTCTTAAGGTTTCTCATAATTATTATTCATTGCACCGTGGAGTTTCCCAAATGCTGAATAGCTGGAAAGATTTTGCTCTTGATAAGCTTGAATAATTAGGAAAAAACTTAGGCGATAAAATTTCAAATTCCAGCTTTGCAAAATTTCTTTAAAGTTTCATGATTGGTATCGATAAAATGATAGAGATTCTTTGAGCCCATTCATCTAAAAAAAAACGAAACACATGAAGGTCATAAAACAATTATCGTAAATGAACGGGCTTTCAAATCGACGAGTAAATTTTCAATTTCCTTTTTTTCTGCCCCTAAAAATTCCTTTTTAATGCTAGGTTTCCTTTCAATGAATTTATAACGCTCCCTTATTTACATTTAATGCACGAGTAAATTTGACACTTGTTCTGCCTCAGATATCACTCTTAGAACAGTTAACAGAATTTAAATTCTTTTTTTCTTATCTAAGTTTCTGGAATTCCATTTTGTTTGTTCGTTCTGCCAAAAATTTATCGGACTCTGAGACGATGATATCTCCAGGAAGCGAGCATTTTGGCACATATTGCTCTCTTACTTTCCAAAGGGCAAACGAGATTCATAGAGCCGTTCAACACCAGGTGAGTAAAAGTGAATTTTTTTCTATCACATTACTAGAAAATTCACTAATTAAAGAAGCAATAAGGTACTTCATCTGCTCCACCTCCAATGCTAACTCAAAGAAACAACTGACTATCTTCGAGATTAAACAACAAAGAACTTTCGCATGTCAAGGATGTGGAAAACGGATGCTTTTTTTCTTCTCATTATATCTCAGAAATACATCCAGCCACCCTCAAGAGTGTTCGTCTCTTCACAACAGAAAAAGAATACGGCTTAATCGTCTTTTCATGAGAAACTCTAGATGCCTAAACCCAAAGAAATCTTTCCGTCTCACAAAACAAACGTTAATTTTTCAGTCACCAAAGTTTTTAATTAAATTGAAAATCTTCAATTTGACTATCATGGGTTGACACATCGAAAACTAAATCGATCTCATTGGTATCAAATTATCTTAATTTCTATTCGTTGCCAAAGTCCCCCTCAAAATTTGACGTTAATTTTTGATTAATCGATTATCCCAAAAAAAGTAAAATCCACCAATGAGATTCAAAGATTCCACAGAACTGGCTACAAATACCGACACGCCAAATTTAAAAAATAATATCAATATTTTCCAGCGAACAAACAGCTAGCTATCAGAAAAGTCCAATCATAATGGCAACCAACGGAAAAAGCACCAAAGTCGCCAAAACCACCAAGGCCGCTAAAGATAAGAAGGTAGAGAAGGTTTCAAGAACCAAAAAGATTACTAAAACCACAAAACAACCAGCCAAAATCGCTAAACCAGCAAAGCGTGCTGCTCAGAAAGGTATCGACTCTCCCTCTCTGCTTCTTCTCTTACACTTTACCATTAGTCAAGAAGGCAGCACCAAAGAAAACCCAAAAGACCCCAACCAAGAAGGATAAGAAATCAACTGAAGCCACCCCAGTCAAAGAAACCACTCCAGCTAAGGAAACTACTCCAAAGACCTCAGCTACAAAGACCTCAGCCACGAAGGGCAAGTCTCCTCTCAAGAGAAAGGGCACCATGGCTATGACTATTGAGGCTTCAAAGAAAATTCTCGGTGGAAAGAGAACTGGTACTCGCAAATCGAGCGCCTCTGCCTCCAAGAAGAGAGCAACTAAGAAACCAGAAGCTGTCGCTAAAGTCAGCCGCAGCAAAAAGATAAAGAGAACCAATTCCATTAAGCAAGTACTTAAAGAGTCAAAGAAACTTTTGAAGAAATAGGTAAGAACTTCGCGTTCATAGTAGATAAGAGTAGTTGGTAGATTGTTTTACATGTATAAGAGACAAAAGTCTTAATTGGGTCTTTATTGTACAACACCAGCTATAATTGACACATTGTTTTATTATTTTATGTGTTGCATAATCAGTTTTTCATCCTTAACAGGGCAAATTAATGTATTGAGTTCGAAGGCTTAGATATATATATTGGTAAATAACTTGTTATAGATGCTAATGTAAAATAAACACAAAAAAAGAGTGATGATTGTGGTTTGGAAGAAACAGAGTGCGCCTTAGCACAAATGTTCTGAAATGTGCTATTTTATATCAAAATAACCCAAAAAGGAAAAATATAAACACTAAGAGTGCCATAAACAAGAATAACACGAAGTATGAATGGCATGAAGCTATTGTGCTAATGCTGCCGAAAAAAATTCGTTCTCATGGGTTTGTTAAACATTCCCGTTCTTTTCATCCTGTTCGGCTTTGTTCGATGATTAAATAAAGCATACTGACATGGGATGCCATACTAGTCATAAAGAAAAATATGAAGGAAGAATTAGAGTTAAGTCTTTTACTTCCCGTATCTTCAGAATGAATAATCTGTCTGGTTTTGAAATCTATTAAATTTACATGTCCAGTCCAGGAGGAACTTGCAATCATCTCCCCATTCAAACTCCATCGGACGCTCATTGTTTGCTCTGAATTTTATCATTTAGCAAAAACACTTCAAGTAAAAGAGAAAAACAGAGAGAGAAACTCTTAGCAAGATCAAACCGACCAAGCAGATTACCTGTGAGAGGAGTAGAAGAAATTGTTATAACCTTCCTTGCGCGCTTATCATAAAGATTAACCCCTCTGTCACCACCTGTTACGAGCAAATTTCCATTGCTTGGATTCACGTCAATCCAATGGATTGTCTTGCCGCCAGTGTAGTGGGGAGCTACAAAGAGGTTAAAAAAAAATATGAAACAGCTGCTATTACCTGTTTTGTCAAGAACAATGGGCTTCTTCAATGCTAATTTTTCCCTTTCAATGTCTATGATGTCGAGACTGTTGCAATCATATTTAACAAAAAGTAGTGGCTCGCCAGGATTCGTGCTCCATCTTAAGGCCGCGCTGTGTTTGTTGCGCAAAAAAGGGTCTAGAGAGAAGTGTAACAAGAGGAAAGCTATTAAACTCATCAGGAAATTTTAATTACCTTCACTGCCTTCATTTACTATACTTAAAATCGAACTGTACTCCTGAGTCTCCATTTCAGACACAGCACACGTCATCTCAGAGTCAATTGTCGCCACAAGTGTCCCTGTGGGATCAAAATCAATGCTCTCAGTATGTTTTTCATTGTTATCCCGATTCCTGAATATATTTTCAATGTTGTGCTTGCTACCAGAATCAGAAGAGGGAAACTGCGGCTTTCTCAGCAACTTCACTTCATAATTGTGTTTTCTTGCATTATATTCAATACCAAAGAGTTGCCAGGCTATTTTTTCATCAGGCGGCAAAGCTGCACCCAGAAAACCTCGCCGTGCATTGTACGTCACATCCCCTCTCCCCACAGCTTGATAAAACCAATGAGATTATCTCAAAACAGTGATGATAAGAAAGAGTTAGTTGGTAGCACTTTTGATAATGCATATTTCTAAAAGTGAGAATACTGATAATCACATACCTCCTTTATATTCTTCCGTAGTGTAAATCTTACGCGCCTTGCGTTTCTGAGACACATCATATATTTCCATACTAGCAGAATACCCTCGACTGTGATGAAGAGAGACTAAGACTCTTGTGTCTTGGAGTCCCATGACATGGGTCCGGCTATGGTCACCTTAGTGATCGGCAGAGAATTAAATAATAACCAAAAAATCGCTTACCTTTTCCTAGCTTGAGTTGAACACCATTAAAATCTGCATATTTTTCCTTTGTTTCGAGATCGATAATCGATATCCTGTTTGTCTGATCCGAGCACCAAGAAAGAAGCTTTTCGTGTGTGGAGTCTGTTCAAAGGAGAGGTACATTAGCCAAATTCGAGTGAATTTTGAATGTTATTTCATGAGAAACAAAGTAATGCTTTCATCGAAACTTAAAAATTGCTACCCTTCGTTTTTGCGGTCTTCAAAGCTATATCAGCTTTTGTTTCTTCAGGTACATAGAGTTCAGGAATATGAACTTCAATTATTTTTTTCCTTTTAGCAGAACCCACCGAGCAATTTCCCATGATTTTATGGTGATTGAGATTAGGTGTATTCCGGTTTCGCGAAGATTTGAAATAAATTTTAATTGCCCAAAAACCGCTGAATCACTCTATTCCAGCACAAAATATCAAAGGCATCAAATAAATGACATCTTCTGAGTCCTAAGGTGTAGTTTCGGTGAAAAGGCGATCAGAATCCTTCTCAAGATGATTTTTCTACCGAGATAATTTTTCCCCTAGCTTTTACTTATTTTTTTGTGGATTAAAGTTTCCACAAAATTGCTCATAAATTCACTTAACTTGCTTTCTGAAGCCTTCTCGGCATATTTTGTCGTTTCTCCAAATCCTCTCTGTCATAAGGCTACTTACAAATAAAAGCATCATCTACTAAATCATCTCCTTAGATCGATTTTCGAGGAGAACAAAAAATCATAGTAAATGAGATAAACAGATATATAAGCTATAATCTAGCAATTTGCGATGATTTCATTGATGATTCAACAACGAATTCTCCAGAAAAATATAACATCAGAGCCAAAAATATCATCAACAAAAAAATTTAAAAGAGATTTCGACCTGGTCGATTGAACTGTTTTGGATTAATTCTGTTAAGAATTTCCTCTTTCCTGATCTTCAGATCTTCCACCATTTTGTTTTCGATGATGGCGTTTCTAGCTTCTTTGGCCAATCCCATTCGAGCTATAAAGTACGCATATTTCCCGACATCTATTTCACAATGAAAAAACTTAGAAACCTCGATATTAGAATTAATTACCTATTATTTCAGGACCAATAACTGTCTCTTTCACTGGCTTGGTGTACGGAAGCATTGTTTTGCTCGCAGAAGAGCAGAGACTTGACAACTCATTCCCGCGGTAAGGATTACTCGATACCTCTCTCAACATCTTTTCCTCACTTGACTGAACTCGGTCCATATTCGGATTGCTGCCTTTGCCCTTAGGACTCATAAATTCTGGTGCTAGGGCTCTTGTGACGCCTTGGAAAGCCTGCAAATTTGGTCTTAGATTCCCGCTTGTTTTATTTTCAGAGCTGCATTTCCTTTTTCGCAGTGGGTTTCTTGGCAGCTGGCTGCCATCGAGAACAACCTCACTCTCAATTGTATTTGTATAAGTAGTGAGAGGGACGTACTCTTTATTCAACGACGAGTTTAACGGCAATGATATATTCTGGCTATTGTCATTTGAAGTGTTATTCAATGCTTTAACAGCATTTTTGAAGTTCATTCGATCCGATAGCTTGGTTTTCAAAGCCTGACCCGCCTGATTGGAATCATATGAGTTCTGCTGATCAGAACACATGCTACTCGGGTCCTCCCCTATTGAATTGATGGCTCCGCCTACTTGGTTTGTATTGGCTATTGGTTTCGTGAAACACCTTTCAGTCGAATTCTCTCTCACGCTTTTCAGATTCTGCAGAGAATGCTTGCTCGATCCTGACCGAATCATCTTTAGTTTATTCGGAGGCTGGTACATGGGAGACTTGGTGAACTCAAATTCGATGACGCTTTCGGATTTGGGGCTCCTCACAGTCCGAGATGCATTCGTTTGAGGACTTAACAATTCCGTCAGTTCTTTAGATGATTGAGTAGTCATCATTGGATTTACGGGATTAAAGTTATTCTTTGCTGTCGCAGGTTGGATGGCTATGAGAGGATCTAGGTTGTCACTGAGTGGAAGGTTGCTTGGCGCTGGCTTTCTCGAAAAAATAGAGTTGTTTTTGTGGCTTTTTGGTAGCGGACTGGTCAAAAATGGACTTGTGGCAATGGGTTTATCGTTTCCAACAGGCAGTTTTGAGGCAGAATCGACATTAGCTTTTGGACTTAGCTGAGCAAGCGACACTGAGACCGGCTTAGGTTTGTTTGCAGACGCTAGTTTCTCGTTCAAACCGACTCCGCCGAATTCTTCTGGTGGAATTGTGAGTTGGGATTCGTTTAATTTCCGATTCTCGACGAATTGAGAATCTCTTTCGATGCCCTCGGGCTGCAGTGACATCAAGCTGTTTTGATCAATGCTTTTGAGTCCGTTTTTCAATTCGGAGAGTTTATCCAACCCATCGATGAGACTACTGGTATCGATGTTATGGTTCTGAGTCATCATTTCTGTGTATTTGACGCTAGAGATGCTCGAGTAGGAAGTTTCATGCTCAGATTTGAGATTGGTTAGGAAAGGGTCGTTACGACCCATCCCCAAGGAAAACTTCGGATTATCGGACTTGTCAAATATGTTTCTGGAGTCTTGTGCGTATGGTTTCGGCAGTGTTTTCATAGAAGAAACGCCTTGAGTATTCACTAAATCATTGAAAATTCAAAGCATTATTAGGCTAATCATTAAGGAGAATATATACCTAAAGACGTCTTCTTCGTAATTTCTGACTCCAATTTCTGATTCAGACATTCATACGATTGTAATATTTTGCTCTCTCTTAGGGAAAGAAGATCCTGCAGCTGGATAGAAGGCCAGTGTAAAGCATTAAACACCTCAGTAAGGTTCGATGGTGAGAGATTCCTCGTCATGCTCCCTAACAAGTTGTTGTTGTGAGATATACTCCAGCATATTTGAGAATATTACACCAACGAAGCGCCAATTCAAATCCATGGGCCCACAATTGAGAATTCGACTCAAGGTTATTGAGTATAGCTGCAACGTCGTTGCCTTGTAACTGTCCTATTTTATTGCTTTTGGTAAATTTCTCCAGATTCCTCGATATATAAGTCAGCATCGATGAGTAACCATATTCAAGGTTCAGGTAAACAATAAATTCATTGTCATCTTCTTTGATTCGTGCGTCTTCTCCCAAAATAAACCTGTGGAGGAAAACCAAAGACGACTTTTCTGTTTGAAAGCTTTTAAGCATCGTCTTTGTGTTAAGATTTTGGCCATTTGCTTTTATTTGGAACGCGATGCTGAAAATACCGTTTACCTTCTGTAAGCCCGCATCCGACTGATTTTGCTCAGTGTTCGTCCTATACAATTCAAACAAATGCATGTATTTTCATTTACCTAGTCACAGAGGCGTTGCTCTCTCGCGAAGAGGTAGCAGGGACAGTGTTTTCAAATTTTAAATAAAATTCGATCTGTTTTTTCCCGTTCTCGACCGGTTTCGTTTTTGCCACTAGCTTCCAGCTAAATCCGCCAAATCTGAATAGCGATGTCTCTTTTTCAACGATTTGAGAAAGTCTCTTGAGTTTCCAAGTGATATTGGGACTTCCCGAGTCTATATCGATTCATTATAACAAATGTAATAACCGCATTAGATTACTGCACAATGGCTTGGCAACTACCTTCTCTAACTGTCTGCCCAAGCACTCAATGGGATCTTGAGTCTTCTGAATCTGAATGAATAGCTCAATGATTTCCTTGAATCCCGTTCCATTGGTTTGCATGGAATACTTCAAGGCTCTTTCAATTATCTCCTCAAGGATCTTTTCATTGATATCAAGCAGCTCTGACCTTTTATTCTCGATGAGCCAAACGAGGTTTTTCGCCACGTGATTCATCGAAGTGTTAAACAGCAAGTACCATATCTCGGAAGAATCCTCCGCGATTCTCAACTTTTTGAAAGACTCTGAAAGCAGCATGAGAGTGTTTTGACAATTGATCTTAGGGATCATTTTCTCATTCAGAAACAACTTTTGAAATTCCTCGAGCTGCAGGAAATCTGATAGCCATAGAAGCTTCTGAATCAGGTTGGTGTTTCCATAATTTATCGTTGGGTCGATCTTCGCGGTTTTCAGGTAGTAAAGGATAATTTGCAAGGACTCAATCGAGACCCATTTAGGTAGGATGATTCGCAACTCCTGTAATGAGCAAAGAGTTGTTAATTCTAACGATAAAGCGAAGAGTTTACCTCATTGAAGCCAACTTTTTCTTGAAAGGACTTAATGTATGGAGATTTCATGACGTATTGATTTTCGATGTCTATCTCAGCGCCTTCTGCGATAAAAGTTGTTTTGAGTACAGGAGTTTGTGAGAGTGTTTGGCTGCTGTCTGAGTGAGGGTTTTGGAAAGTGTTTGAAAACTGCCGCATGGTGGGATGCTTTTGTGATACACAAAGTTTATGAAGAAGCTGTTAAATTAATAATTTTTGCTAACAGCTAGTTAATTAAAAAGAAATTGCGTTGGATTTTTCGTGGTTGATTATAAAATAGCAGAGATTCATAAAAGCTGTACCTCTCTCTTGAACTTCTTCATCGGAGATACAGTTCACATTTCTGATGAAGTACTCAAGTAGCTATCAATATTTAATTAATTAGCAATTGATAATGATGATATCAATGACCCATTTAAGAAGATATGAGGCTTTAAAGTCGATAAGGACTTTGCTTATTAGAGAGAAAGGCATCAACGCAAGCAGGACAAATTATTATCTTGACTAATTAATTAAAATTGATCTCATTATTTAGGACTTCTCTTTAGAAAGGATTGCTTGCATATTTAAATCTGTTTGGATAAATTGTGGAAGTACAGAAATAATTGCAAAATTTTATTAATAAAGGTAGCCAGCCATATATCGCAGCTCTTCATAAAATCAAATGGAGGTTTAAATTCATTTTTTCCTCTGTGCTAATGTTAAATCTAAGCGTTCCAGAGCCGTATCTTATATCCCTCTCTGAACATCGCATTAGTAAACATGACGGGTCTTATCAGCTGATAGTCAGAGGCGTCCTCCTCAAGTATTTTTTCATCACCTTCGAGGAATGCTGATTTCATGGCGATATTTTTAGGGTCTGCTCCCTGAGTATTTTTTCCTAATGAGATCCGAGATTAAGACTAATAACCTTGCTTTTCTCAAATTACCTTCCTGAAGGAGTTTGCTTCGCAATTCCTTTGATACCTTGTTGTGTAAGAGCACTCTTCTCAATTTTTCCACAGTAAGGACTCCCATTCCTATCGAATTCCTATGAAACACATCAATTATAGCGTTTTTAAACGATGAAAAATTCAATACTTATCAAGCTGATCACCAAGCGACTCCAACGACTCATTATCTTCCTCAATCGCTTTCAATAAGCTCTCAGCTCCTTGTCTTCCAATCGGGTTATCAGAGATATCTACTCTCCAAAGCGTATCATTATATTTCAAGGTCCTTGCAAACTCATTAGCGAACTCATCGTCCAAGAAATTCGCCGAGAGGTTCAAATCAGTCAATATTATATTCTCTCGAATCGCTTTCATGATATAAACACCGCAGATCGGAGACAATCCGTTTTTGCTTAGGTCAAGCTTGACGAGAGTGCGGTTAATTTCCAACGCCTTGCTAAGCATAAAAATATTCTTCGTGTCGAGAAAACTGAATCGGAAGTTGAGCGCGGTAAGATAAGAAGAAGGACTTTGCAATGCATTGCATATTATCTGCATGGCTGAATGAGAAATTCGCGAGTTCACTAAGGAAATTGATCGTAAACTCTGATGGACCGTTGCTATTCTGCATGGATATTCACTGATATCGAGCGCTGCGCCGTCGGGAGCTATCACATCCAGCGCGAAGTAATGGAGATTCTTCTGCTGCCGAAGCCCGTTGCAAATTGATTGTACAGCGACACCGTCTGATCCGAAATCATTTCGAGAAAGACTAGCAAGTTTGATTGTTAAATCTTGGAAATATGCTGTAAGATTACTCAATCCATTCGATATGATGTATTTTTTCCTTGAGTAATTTCCCAAGTTGATTGGCTCCAATACGGGTAAGATGGTTTCTTGACAGATCGATGGCAGTGATTCGAGTATTCTGAAGCAATAACTCTGTAATATGTTACAATTAGCTTCATTTCACGAAATATATTGCTGTATACCAATTTCTTCCATGTAAGTATCATCGATACCATTATTCTGAAGGATAATACAGTGCAAGCACCTCATATCCGATATCGACTCGATCAATTCTCTGAAACCTGCTCTGTTGAATTTCTAAACAAATTAATTAGCAAACTGAACTTATAGAAGCTCCTCCTTACCCTTCCGGCGAAATTTGACAGGTTAATGACCTCCACCATGTGAGCAGGGTTCGCTGGGTTAAACGTCGTTGTTAGATTTTTCGACTTTGGACCTCTTCCTGCACCTCCCATTGGAGACGTCATGCCTCCTGCCCCTTTTTTGCCATCGACTTTCTTCTGAGGGAGATTCAGCGCAGCAAGTGCGTACACAAACGAATCATCATCTTTCTTCTTAGCCACAGTGTATTCCTTCTGCTTTTCCTTTTCTAAATCGATCTCTTGGAGGTCCTGAATCGGAGTATTTTTCTCAGTAGTGCCTTTCAAATGAGATTTAGAGTTGGTCCTATGAACTATGAGTGTACCTAAAAAGTTGGTCCAGCTTTGTGGAAGGACGATTTCACAGCCTGTGTCCTGTTTGTATTTCTCCTGGAGGAAGTTGATAATCGTTTTTTGCTCTTCGAGCTGCTTGAAGACGTTTTTATCGACCATTACTGTTGAGGTTTGAAAAACAAAATTTATTTTTTAAATTTCGAAGAGAGCGAATAAGCAAAAGATAATGAAACTGTGCAAATCCAATGATCTATTATATTGAGGTTCCTTAATATCCACTTCAACTTTCTTCTTCTTTTCTCATATGAATCAGTTAGAAACGATTAAAATAATTCCGCTTGTCCTGTGCAGAAGAGCTTTAGTAACTGGATAAGTATATTATTTATAGATATAAATGTGAGGGCTCAAGTATTATGTCACGAGCAACAATGAACTAACTAATCTTATCAAAAATTTCTTATGTCTATGGAATTTTCAGTGATTCCACCAATCTTTAAAAAGTGTGCGATGTGTACCTCTCCTTAGATCTGGTATCCCGTGTAAATATGAGTGGCCAGCAAAGCTACTACCAAATCTCCTCCCACATGCGTCAGCATCGCAGTGACCATGCCATATCTCTCTCTAAGGTACATAAGCACGGCTCCAAACCAAAGAATCGCTGTCGTTGCAGCGGCAGATAACAGGTAGTTATCGATAATGTACTGGATCGAGAAGAAGTGATATATGGCGTAGTGGATAGTAATCGACACAAACGCGAATTCTCTATGGCGATAGCTCTTCAAGAGGAATGCTCTCCAGAAAAGCTCCTCCATGATTGGGTTAAGGAATGAGAAAACAACGAAAAACGTCGCCGTGTCGACGAATGTCTTGTTGATAGGGATGTTCCGAGACATGATCCAGGAATGGTGTCCGGGGTCGAGTCCTAAGAAAGCGTAATAGCTACCCATAACCATAGCCAAAATTCCGAAACAGCCGAGGAGACCTTGTTGGATTTGTAGTTTGATTCTGTCCATGCCATCGCCGAAGAGAATGGATTTGATGCTTTGCTTATAGAGGTAGCAGTAGATAAGAGGGAGGACGGTAACGCCGATAAAGAAGACAATCATGGTTGGATTTGCGTTGTGGGTTAGTTTGAGCATTCCTGCGACTGTGAATATTGGGAGGAGCTGCATAATTTCAAGCAATAGGTGCTGAGTTAAGGAGAGAGACTCCTGCTTAGCGACGTGCTTTTTCTTAACGATGTCGCAGTCCAACGCTCGCATTTTTGCTCGGATTTAATAAAATTCTTTTTTAAGAGCTGTGAATAATCAGTTGCTTTCTAAATTCCTGATTTTTATTGAAAGACGTCAGAGACGTCATGGATTCCTTATTATGAAGTGCTTCATAACTGCTTTTGATGAGTGCATAAAAAACAGTGAACAGTGATTCAAGATGAAGCAAGTGAATGAAAGTGATGGATAAAGCATTGAGCAATTAGTTATCGATAGTGGCAGCCAAATAAGATGTATATGATGATGATTGTACATCTGATGCGTTTCATAATAAACAAATTTTTCATGAAAAAAGGTGTATTATTTTGGGCATCAGACAAGCTCTTGAAAGAGATTACAATCAGTGGAAAATATTATTTTAGCTAGTTCAACAGATGTTTTCAAGGCATTATCTCCTATATTCCTAACCATACTGATTTTCGTAGAGAAATTCATGTTCAGTTTTCGAAACTTCAATTCAAAGAAAATTTCATGCAAATTTGGCAATTCAGGTCCAAAAAATCTAATCTAACTACTAGAATTATAAGAATGAAATATGTAGTGATCGTCTGATTGAAATAGCTCTTTTACTCGTTGCGAATTATTGGGGTTGAATTATATTATTTTATGTTCAATTGCATATTTCATATTTTCTGAATGATAATATTCTTCAATATTTATGAATCAATCAGAGAAGAGAAGCTTCAAATAATTGGGTATTAAATATTTCTTGTGATCTTATTTAGAATTCCAGAAAACCCAGCGATTCTGACAGTCAAAATCTTCAATAACGTTTCCTTCGTCATCTCTGATCTTCAGTATTCGAAGTTTTTGGGAGGTGGTTTTGAGTGCAGGATCTCCCTGAGTAACAATGTGAGATTCGAATTTCGAAGATGAAACTTTTTTTCCAATTGGAGTATCGAATATTTGCGTTTGCAGTGCTACGAGAGGGAAAAAAATAAATATATGGAAATGAATAATTACTTGATGTTGTAGAAGTTGGTTGAACCATCATTAAATTTGTATTGTTACCCACTGAAAGAATCTGGATTTTATTTTTCCTTTCTATATTGAAAGTCGGAACTGGTTCGGCACTACAGCAATGAATTAACGGTGGAAATTTGGAAAATATTACTTCATTCTTGCTTCAACAGGTTTCGGTTCCTCTTCTATTTCATCAGATGCCACATTGTATCTTACAGAATCTTCCTTAGGGTTATGCTTGAGAACTTTTTCGACTACCTCATCAATCTGGATATCTTGAAGCGCGAGTTCCACACCACAATCAGAATTTCTGCATTTCTGGGGTCGGTGCTCGAGATATGCATCTAGATCCATACAGGCCATATGGTCGCATTTATTTGAAACAACAGGAATCTTCATCATTTTTCCAGAGAGCTCGCATTTCAGGTTAACCCTCCTTAATCTTTTAGTTGAGGGTAGGTTGTCTATCTTTGGTTTCTTCATCACTAAATCTCTTAGATATCCAAGGTCGTTAGGGTCAAAAAAGGTATCTTTTGATGGGACATAAA